>ERZ779737.741-NODE-741-length-28980-cov-4.949213_pt1 | contig 28980 bp, 26 predicted proteins | sample MGYA00511889_ERZ779737 | MGnify/ENA primary metagenome ERZ779737 (study PRJEB29588, sample SAMEA2163575) | human gut metagenome | biome: human gut; feature: human-associated habitat; material: faeces | place: Denmark | collected 2008/2010 ... | reverse complement strand
GGGAATGCCCGTCGCGCTCGCGGAAAATTTTTCGCCCAACCCCAAAATCACCGTGCCCGAAGACCTCGTCTTCTGCGAGGCGCTTTTGCGCGCCGGCGCGGGAACGCTCAGCGCCTGATCCCGACAAGCCGGCTGACCCGCCCGGAGCAGAATTTCAGCGCGGCGGCGAGAACCAGCGTCACCGCCAGCGCGGACGCGAGATTGAGCGGGAACGGCAACGCTCCGCACAAAGCCAGCCCGACCGTATGCACCAAATAGATTTCCAGCGTGCGGTTCGAAACGAAAGAAATCGCTTTGTAAGCGTTTCCCGAGAAAATTTTCGGAAAGCTCGCCTCGCAGATTCTGCAGAACGCGATCCCGGCGACGCAGACCGCCGGCAGCGCGAACGGCGCGAGAAACTGCAACCGCCACAGATGCGTCATCTCGAAGCCGCCGCGCATCGCATAATACAGGCACACGGTTCCCGCGAACGTAGCTCCCGCGAGAAGCGTCTTGACCGAACCGCCTTCGGCGAAAAACTTTTTCTCGAAGAAAGAGCGCTTCGCGAGCTCCGCGCCGAAAATCATGATGCCGAAGTAATAAATCCAATGCAGCATCCATGGCGACCCCACGCCGACGACCCAGCGCTGCGCGTCGGATTCCAGCGCGAAAAACGCCGCGACGAAAAGCGCGAACAGCGCCGCGATGAGCGCGGGAAGCCTTTCCTTCAAAAACTTGATGCAGAAGAAAAACAGCGGATAAAACACGAGAATCGCGCCCAAAAACCAGTTCCGCTCAAGCGGCAGGAAAAAATCATGCCACGGGATTTTTTCCGTTCCCGTCAAAACGAGAATGCCGTAGCAGATCCAAACCGAGGGCCAAATCCTGAAAAACCGCCGCGGCAGCCACGTCCGAAACGCGACGTTCCCGCGCGCTTCCAGCGAAAGATAAAGCGCGAAACCGGAAACGAAAAAGAAAAGCGCGTTTCCTATGCCCCCCCCCCGTCCGGCGACGTTGGCGACGGCGCTCGGCCAAAGCCCGGTCGCGTGGGAATTGACGACGAGCAAAATCGCCAGCATGCGGGCGAAACTGATGTAAGGCAGGTCTTTTTTCATGGAATCATTTCCCCGCGTAAATTTGAAGCTATGCCGTAAGGATTTCCTCGAAAAGCGATTCCCATCGCATGACGATTTCTTCCGGCGAAAATTTTTCGGGGATTTGCGCGAGCGCGTTTTTCGCGAGGCGTTCCCGCAACGCGTCATCGGACATCAGCCGCGCGAGCGTTTCCGCGTATTTCTCGCAATCAAAGGCGGGAACGAGACAGCCGTTTTCGCCGTCGTCGATGATGTCGCGCACGGCGGCGAACGAGTCGAACGCCACGGGAACGCAGCCGAACGCCGCCGCTTCGACCAAGACCATTCCGAAGCCTTCAAACGTGCTCGTCATGCAGAAAATCGACGCATCGCGGTAATACGGTTTCGGATCTTGAAATCCCTCGAAAGACACGCGGTCAACATTGAGCGACTTCGCCAATGATCGCATGCGCGCCATATCTTCCCCGTCACCGACGAAACGCAACGACCAAGCCGGGAATCGATTCTGCAGTTTAATCCAAATCTTCAGCAGCAAATCCGGACGCTTTTGAGTGAAATTCATGCGCCCGACAAACAATATCTCTCTTTTCTTGCTTTCGAAGACGCTTGTTCCCGCTTTCGCAAAAGAAGCCGGATTCGCTATCACGCGAATGATGCTCGGCAATTTTTTCCCCGGAAAAAATTCTGCCAGGTCTTTTTTAAATCCGTTCGAGAGCAGGACTATCCGCGCAGAGTTTCGTGCCAATTCACGAAAATGAGACCGGCTTCTGCAAATAAAAAGCGCGGTCAGGATTTTTTTCGCGACGCTCGTCTTCAATAAAGGGGTGAAGGCGCCTAATCCGAGTTTATGCAGCTTCGTTTTGAATGATTCGTCGCAATTCCGGACAAAATCAAGAAGTCCGGAGTGAAGAACGCTGACGACGGGGATGCCGCATTCCCTCGCTAAATAAGCGAAAGAGGAGCTTTCCCGTCCCAGACCTCCTTGATTTATGACGACATCAATCTTTTTTTCCTTCAGAAAAGTCAGGAAAAACTTTTTGTTTCGTTCCGTTCCGAAAATGCTGTCCGGCAAGAAAAACTGACGGTCGGAAATTTCTTTCTCGGCCGATTCGGGTCGCAACGACAAGTATAAGGCGTCGTTCCCGCGGTGCGCGAATGCCTCGGCGAGAATATTCGTCACGCGCTCAACGCCGCCGCGCTCAGGGTTAATTACCCCTCCGTACAGAAACAGGATTTTCATTTGATCATTTTTCCGCGTAAATATTCAGGTAGGCGTCGCAGGTTTCCCGGATGTCGAAATCCAGCGCGCGTCGGGAACAGGCGGCAGCCGTTTCCGCGTAAAGATTTTCGTCCTCGGCGAGGCGAAGAATCGCTGACGCGAGCGCCTTCTCGTCACCCTGCGGGAACAAAATCCCCGCGCCGCCGACGACTTCCGCCAGCCCGGGAACGTCCGAGGCGACAACGGGCTTTCCCGCCGCCATGCCCTCGACCGCGGCGAGTCCGAATCCTTCCCAATGCGAAGACATCACGACGATGTCCGCCGCGTTCAGCAGCGCGGGAACGTCCGCGCGGACGCCGAGAAAATGCGCGCGGGAACGCACGCCGAGTTTTTCGGCGAGCCGTTCGCAGATTTCGCGGCGCGCGCCGTCGCCGACGAAGACGGCATGAACGGATTCCGGCAAAAGCGCGAGCGCGCGAATCACGGCGTCCTGATTTTTCGCGTCTCGAAAGCCGGCCACCTGCATGACCAGCGTGCGGCAGGACGTGGAAACGAGCTCGTGCGCGGGAAGCGCCGCCGCGCCGCGGATTTTTCCGATGTCTGCGCCGTTGGGAATCGTCGCGAACGCCGCGCCGCTTTGCCCCAAATACCGCTTCAGCGCGTCCGTCGTTCCCGTCGAAATGCCGACGATTTTCGCATAGCGGCCGTAAACGAATTTGTCGAAAAAGCGGAAGCCCGGAATGCCGCGGCGGCGGTTGCTCGTGGAATGCTCCGTCGTGATCAGCCGCGTTTTCGCGCCGGAAAGCATTTTGGCGAAGGCGACCCAGTATTGCGCGGGGAAAAGATGGACGTGGACGACGTCGCATTTCCGCAAAAACGGCATCAGCCGAAAAACGTGTAGCGGCGAATAGACGCTCGTTCCCGCGCCGAAGTCGCGCACGCGGATTCCGCGTTCCTCCAGCGCGGTTCGGAACGGCGTGTTCCCGCCGCGCAGGAGCAGCACGCCGACGTCGTGCCCGCGTTCCCGCTGAAGCGGCGCCAAATCCGCGACGAGCTTTTCCGCACCGCCCGCCGCAAGCGAATTAATCACGTGGAGAATTTTCATTTTTTCGCGCGCCTCGCGTCATTCAAGGCCATGAGAAATCCCGGAACGATTCCGATGAGGGAAAGCACTCCGCCTTGTCTTAATTTGCTGAAAAAACTCCGCTCTGAACAGGGAGCGAAGCGCCAAAAATTGACGGCGCCTTTAATTTTTTGCGAAAACGGCAAGCCTGGGATGCGGAAAAATTCCGAATAATAAATCAGGCTCGCTTCCGGGCTTTTCCGCCGTTGCCGCACGATGCCCGCGGTAAGCCCGTCGGGGAGATATTCGGCGATGTAGATTTTTTCGTAGAAGTAGCGAAGTTTGTACATTCGCGCCATGCGATTCCACACGAGAGCCTCGGGACAGAATTTTTCGCCGGGAATTTCCGGGAACGGGAACTCCCGCATCACGGAGGTTCTGAAAATTTCTGCCATATCTCCTTTCGCTCCGTATTTGTAACGGAAGTCCAAACAGGTGCAGTCGAGCAGCGTCCAGCTTTCTTCGCCGCCGATTTTCTCGCCGGTGGAAGCGTGCGCGCGAACGCCGGAAACGCCGCAGAATGTCGGATCGTTCTTCACGTTCCCGTAGTGAAACGCGACGCGCGCGAGAGCGTCGTCCGAGAGAAAATCGTCGCTGTCGACTATGAAGAAAAGCTCACCGCGTGCCTCTTTCGTCCCGCGGTTGATCGCGCGATGCTTGCCTCCGTTTTCCTGACGGAAGAAGCGGAGCGGGATTTTTTTCTCGGCGGCGAATTTTTCGATCAGCGTTCCTGTGTCGTCGGTCGATCCGTCGTCGACGACGATCCACTCGAAGTCGCGGAAACTTTGCCGGCACAGGCTTTCGTAAAGCTGTCCGATGATGTAGCCGCGGTTGTAGGCTGGCGTGAAAACAGTGATGAGAGGCATGGGCCGCGTCAGAAAAGGAAAGTTCTGTAATGGAGCATTTCTCCGAAGTCAAAGCGAACGGCGAAAAGCCAAAACGCCGCGATGAAGTAAAGAATGATCAGGGCCTTGAAAAACGAGCGGCCGCCGCCGGCGATGATTTTTTCGCAGACATACGGGAGCATGCAAATCGGCCCGATCCAAAAGACCCAAATCAGACGCATCATTCCCGGCGACTGCAGCGTCGTCAGTGAAGCGCAGATGTAGAGGAACATCACGTTGAACATCGCAACCGTCCGCGGGGACGAATCGAGAGCGACGCGCGGAAGACGCGCCCGCAGGCGCGCCAGCGCGGAACCGCCGCCGTTCCCGCCGGAAATCGGCGCGGGAACGCCCTTTCCGTAAACCGCGGAGCGCGCCATCAGCGTCGCCGCGGCCATCAGCAGCCCTTCCGCCATGTAGAAAAGGTGCGCGCCGCCGCCGGTCTCAGCCGCGTAGCCGGCGGCCTTTTCGTTCCCGACGAACGTTCCGAACGATTCCAAAAAGGAGCCGAAGGCGGGCGTCAGCCCCATCGCCAAAGCCGCGGCGAACCCGCCGAGCATCACGAACACCGGCATTTTCCAGCGTGCGAGCGGATAGACGATGACGAAAAGGAACCCGCTGACGTGAATGTTCATCGCGATCAGAACGACGGCGAGGAACGGAATCAGCCTTCTTTTAATCGCGAAATCGAGCGCGAACCAAACAATCATGCACGCCATGAACTGCCGCACGTAAATGAACGACTGCAGAAACTGGCGGCAGAAAATGATCAGCAGCGCGAAGAAAAAATACGGCGCGAACTTCCGCAAATGCCTGAACAACGCGAGATAGCACAACAGCGACGTGACGAAGAAGAAAGCGTAGCGGTTGTCCGTGAACAGGCCGACGAGCCGGTTGTAGAGAATCCAGCCCGGCTCCGCGCCCATGACGCGGCCCTCGCTCCCGAGCGAAAAAAACATGCCGAGCGAAAATTCCTGCGTCTTCGCCAAATTTTCGAAAATGTTGGCGTACACATAGACGTCGTAGCCGCCCATCATGTCGCGCAGTCCCGCGATCAGCCCGATGACGAAGACCACGACGAACGCGCGGAAGCCGTGCGTCTGCGGCGCGTAAATCCGCCCGAGCCGCTGCTCGTAAACGAGTCCGCAGAGAATGACCGCGAAAATTGCAATGTAGAGAAACATCAGAAAAGCCTCCCTGCCCGAACGCCGCGGGAACGCCTTGCCGTTGCCGCTCGCGAAGCGGAAGAAAAAAACGGTGAATCTGCCGGACGGTAAACTCTCATTTGAGGGAAAAATACATGTCCAGCAGGGCTGCCCAGACGTCTTCGCGGGCGTAGCGGGAGGCGATGAGGGCGCGGGAGCGCGACGCCATCGCGGGAACGGCGTCGGCGCGGCCGTCGACGAAGCGCCGCATCGCCGCGAGGAGCGCGGTTTCGTCCCGCGCGGGAACGACGGCGCCGTTTTCGCCGGGAATGACGATTTCGTTGCAGCCGTTCACGTCGGAAACGATTGCGGGAACGCCCATCGCCCCCGCCTGAATCACGGCGTTCGGAAAGCCTTCGCGGTAGCTCGGCAGCACGAAGGCGTCCGCCGCCGCGTAATACGGTCGCAGGTCTTCGCGGAATCCCGGCGCGACGATTCCGGAATTTTCCCGGAAAATTTCCGCGCGCGTTTCCGGCGCGACCGGGTCGAGCGCGTCTTCGAAATTTCCCAGCAGAAGCAGCCGCACGGCATCCGCGCCGCGTTCCCGCCGCAACGCGGAAAACGCGCGCACGAGCTCGTTCACGCCTTTGTCGCGCACGATGCGCCCGGCGAACAAGAAGACGAACGTTCCCGCGCCGGCGCCGATTTCGCGGCGGATTTCCGCGGCGCGCGCCTCGATTTCCGGCGTTCTTTTGAAAAATTCCAAATCTGCGCCGTTGATGTTCCCGTTGCGGATTTTTTCCAGCGGCTTGCGCGTGATGCGTTCCCGCAGGAGCGTCGCCTTCACGCCCTCGCCTTCCGGGATGACCTTCGTGGCGAAAAGGCAGGTCAGCCGCTCCATCGTTTTGAGCAGCAGGCGAAACGCGCCGGCGGTCGTTTCGAAGCGCAGTCCCGTCACCGTGTAAATGCGGTGCGGCACGCGCGTCAGGAACGCCGCCGTCATCGCGAGCAGACTGCCCTTGGGCGTGTTCGCGTGAACGATGAAGGGGCGTTCCCGCCGAAAGAGCCGAATCAGCGCGAAAAGCGATTTCAGGTCCTGCCGCAGGGAAATTTCCCGGCGCATGGGAACGTCGACGCAGCGCACGCCTTCCCGCGCGGAAATTTTCTTCAGCGTTTCTTCGCCGGAAGCGACGCCGACGACCTCGAAACTTCCGGCCAAAAAGCGCAGTTGCCCGCGCAGCAGGCCGTCGAGCGAACTCGCGACCGTCGTCAGTCGAATCAGTTTCGGCCGGCGTCCGTCGCTCGAAGAAGCGCTCTGTTCGGGAAAATCCACAATCGAGAAGCATAGCGAATTGCCAATTCGCTTAGCAAGGCAAATTTCGAAACGGGAACGCGCCGTCTCGCGCCGCGCGGATGCTTTTGTTCATGCGCTTTCGGCAGTCGCGGACGAAGTTCGGGCGCTGCCGCGTTCCGGCGGGAAACGCGAATGCGCGGCGGAGCCGATGCGCGCGGGAACGGCTTCACGAAAAGGATTCCGGCGCGAAGCCCAGCGAATTGGCAAGTCGTTATGCTTTCTCGAAAACCATGTCGATTTTTGAGAAAAAAACGCTGCTGATTACGGGGGGTACGGGATCGTTCGGAAACGCTGTGCTGAGGCGCTTTCTGGACTCCGACATCGGAGAAATCCGCATTTTTTCGCGGGACGAAAAGAAGCAGGACGATATGCGACACCGGCTTCAGAATTCGAAAGTGAAGTTTTACATCGGCGACGTGCGGGATCGCCGTTCCGTAGACGGCGCGATGAGCGGCGTGGACTACATCTTTCACGCGGCGGCGCTCAAGCAAGTGCCCTCCTGCGAATTTTTCCCGATGCAGGCGGTTCAGACGAACGTGTGCGGGACGGAAAACGTGCTGGATTCGGCGATCGCGCACGGCGTGAAGAACGTGGTTGTTCTTTCGACGGACAAGGCGTGTTACCCGATTAACGCGATGGGCATTTCCAAGGCGATGATGGAAAAAGTCGCCGTCGCCAAGGCGCGCCAGCTCGGGAAAAACGCCGCGACGACGATTTGCTGCACGCGCTACGGGAACGTGATGGCGAGCCGCGGGAGCGTGATTCCGCTGTGGGTCGACCAAATGCTTTCCGGGCAGGACATCACGATCACCGACCCGCGCATGACGCGCTTCATGATGACGCTCGACGACGCGGTGGATTTGGTGCTCTACGCGTTCCGGAACGGGAACGGCGGCGACCTTTTCGTCCAAAAAGCGCCGGCCGCGACGCTGGAAACGCTCGCCGAAGCGCTGAAGGACCTTTACGCCAGCGACGTTCCCGTGCGCGTGATCGGCACGCGCCACGGCGAAAAGCTCTACGAAACGCTCGTGAGCCGCGAAGAAATGGCGAAAGCCGAAGACATGGGCGGTTATTTCCGCGTTCCCTGCGACACGCGCGATTTGAACTACGACAAATTTTTCTTCAAGGGGCAGGAAAAAGTTTCCGCGCTTGAAGACTACCATTCGCACAACACGGCGCGGCTGGACGTCGAAGGCATGAAAAAGCTCCTTCTGAAACTGGATTTCGTGCGGGAGCGCAAGCGGGCGGAGGATTCGGGAAAATGAAAATTTTAGTGACGGGCGCGAAAGGCTTCGTCGGGAAAAATCTCTGCGCGGAGCTGAAAAACATCCGCGACGGGAAAGCGCGCGGGAACGGCGCGCTGAAAATCGACGAGGTCTTTGAATACGACCTCGACACCGATCCCGCGGCGCTCGAGGAATTCTGCCTGCAGGCGGATTTCGTCTTCAACCTCGCGGGCGTGAATCGCCCGAAAAATCCGGATGAGTTCATGGCGGGAAATTTCGGCTTCGCGTCCCGGCTTTTGGACGCGCTGAAAGCCTGCGGGAACGCCTGTCCGGTGATGCTGAGCAGCTCGATTCAGGCGACGCTGATCGGGCGCTACGGCGAATCCGACTACGGGAAAAGCAAGCTCGCCGGCGAAGAGCTCTTTTTCGCTTACGGCGAGGAAACGGGCGCGAAAATTCTCGTCTACCGCTTCCCGAATCTTTTCGGGAAATGGTGCCGCCCGAACTACAACAGCGCTGTGGCGACGTTCTGCAGCAACATCGCGAACGACCTGCCCGTTCGCGTGGACAATCCCGCGACGGAGCTCGAGCTGGTTTACATCGACGACCTGGTCGAGGAAATGCTCGCCGCGCTCGAAGGACGGGAACACCGCTGCGAATTCGACGGGCTGAAGACGGTTCCGAAAGCCGGAGGCCGCTACTGCGCCGTCCCCGCGACGCACCGCGCGACGCTCGGCGAAATCGTCGCGCTGCTCGAAAAATTCCGCGCGTTCCCGCAGACGCTGACGATGCCGGAAATCCCCGCGGGGTCTTTCGCCAAAAAGCTTTATTCGACGTATCTGAGCTATCTCCCGAAAGAGAAAGTCGCGTTCCCGCTCAAAATGAACGAGGACGCGCGCGGGAGCTTCACGGAGCTGCTCAAGACCGCCGACTGCGGGCAGTTCAGCGTGAACGTGAGCAAGCCCGGCATCACGAAAGGCCGCCACTGGCACCACACGAAGTGGGAATTCTTCATCGTCGTTTCCGGGCGCGCGCTGATTCGGGAACGCCGCATCGGATCGGACGAGGTGATTTCCTTCGAGGTCAGCGGCGAAAAAATCGAAGCCGTGCACATGCTGCCCGGCTTCACGCACGAAATCGTCAATCTCTCGGAAACGGAAAACCTGGTCACGCTCATGTGGGCGAACGAACCGTTCGATCCCGCGCGCCCGGACACGTTTTTCGAAAAAGTGGAGGCTCCTTCCGCATGAAAACCGACTACAGCGACGTGCGTTTCCGGAACGACGGCCGGCTTCGGCTGCTCATCATCGTCGGGACGCGCCCGGAAATCATCCGTCTCGCCGCCGTCATCGCGAAGTGCCGCAAGCACTTCGACACGGTGCTCGCGCACACGGGACAAAACTACGATTACAATCTCAACGGCGTCTTTTTCAAGGATCTCAAGCTCGACGATCCCGAAGTTTACATGGACGCGGTCGGCGACGACCTCGGCTCGACCGTCGGGAACATCATCGACGCGTCCTACAAGCTCATGGCGGCGCTTCGCCCCGACGCCCTGCTCATCCTCGGCGACACGAACAGCTGCCTCAGCGCCGTTCCCGCGAAACGCCTTCACATCCCGATTTTCCACATGGAAGCGGGCAACCGCTGCAAGGACGAATGTCTGCCGGAGGAAACGAACCGCCGCATCGTCGACATCATCAGCGACGTGAACCTCTGCTACAGCGAGCACGCGCGGCGCTACCTTGCGGAAAACGGCTTGCCCAAGGAACGCACCTTCGTCACGGGATCGCCGATGGCGGAAGTGCTTCGCGCCAATCTCGCGGACATCGAGGCGAGCGACGTCCACAAGCGCCTCGGCCTCGAAAAAGGCCGCTACATCCTGCTGAGCGCGCACCGCGAGGAAAACATCGACACCCGTAAGAATTTCGAAAGTCTGTTCCGCGCCGTCAACGCGCTCGCGGAAAAATACGACATGCCGATTCTCTACAGCTGCCACCCGCGTTCACGCAAGCGGCTGGAGCAAAGCGGCTTCCGGCTGGACAGGCGCGTCATCCGGCACGATCCGCTCGGCTTTCACGATTACAACTGCCTGCAGATGAACGCGTTCGCGGTCGTCAGCGACAGCGGCACGCTCCCGGAGGAAAGCAGCTTCTTCACGTCCGTCGGGCGCGCGTTCCCGGCGGTGTGCATCCGCACGAGCACGGAACGCCCCGAAGCGCTCGACAAAGGCTGCTTCGTCATCGCCGGCATCGACGAGAAAAACCTGCTTCAGGCCGTGGAGCTCGCCGTCGACATGAACGCTGCCGGGGATTTCGGCATTCCCGTGCCCGACTACACGGAAAACGTCTCGGGAAAAGTCGTCAGAATCATCCAAAGCTACGCCGGCATCGTCGACAAGTTCGTCTGGAGAAAGGAGCCCGGCGCATGAAGATTCTTTTCCTTTCCATTTCCATGCCGGACCTGCGCGTCAGCTCGAACATGTACGCCGCGCTCGTCAAGGAGTTCGCGCGCCGCGGGCACGAAGTCTGCGTCGTCGCTCCCGTGTCGGACGGCACGGGAACGCGGCTTTCCGCTCCCGCGGAAAACATCCGCCTGCTGCAGGTGAAGTCGCTCCCGCTTTTCGGCGTGAACCTCGTGCGCAAAGGCATCGCGAACGTGCTGCTCCCGTTCGTTTACCAGCGCGCCATCGACGCGCATCTGCGCGGGGAAAAGTTCGACCTGATCATCGCGCCCACGCCGCCGATCACGCTCGCCGACGTCGTCATGAAAATGAAAAAGCGCTGCGGCGCCAAGACTTACCTCATTCTTCGCGACATTTTTCCGCAGAACGCCGTCGACCTCGGCTTCATGAAAAAATGGTGGCCGCTTTACTGGCGTTTTCGTCTGCAGGAAAAAAAGCTTTACCGCGTCTGCGACAAAATCGGCTGCATGTCGCAAGGCAACGTCGATTACATCCGCAAGCACAATCCGGACGTTCCCGCGGAAAAGCTTCACATCCTGGAAAATTTTCAGGCGCTTGAAACGGAGCCCGCTCCCGCGGACGAAGACCTCAAGGAAAAATACGGCGTCGGCGGCAAATTCGTCGTCGTCTTCGGCGGGAACATGGGCGCGCCGCAAAAGCTGGAAAACGTGCTCGCGCTGGCGAAAGCCTGCGAGGCGGACTGCCCCGACGTCGCCTTCCTGCTCGTCGGCAAAGGCACGCGGCAGGCGCGCATCCGCCGCCTCATCGCGGAAATGAATCTGAAAAACGCCGTTTTGAAGGATTTCGTGCCCTACCGGGACTACCAGCGCCTCGTCGCGCAGTGCGACGTCGGGCTCATCTCGCTCAACGAGCGCTTCACGATTCCCAACATTCCCAGCAAAACGCTTTCTTACTTCAACCTGCGGCTGCCCGTGCTCGCCTCGCTCGACGCCGCGACGGACTACGGGAAACTGCTCGACGAAATCGGCGCGGGGCTCTGGTCGCCCGCCGGAGACATTCCCGCGTTCAAGGCGAATTTCGACAGGCTTTACCGCGATCCCGCCCTGCGCCGCCGCATGGGCGAAAACGGCCGCCGCTACCTCGAAACGCATATGACCGACGAAATCGCCTGCGACACGATCCTGGCGCAAATCCGATGACCTTTTCTCGCCGCGAAAATCATGCCTGTTCTTGTTCTGCTTCCGCGCGTTCCCGCTCCGGGAACGTATTTTTCCCTCAAATGAGCGTTGTGTTTTCGAGCGGAAGTTTCAGCAGCGAGAGGGTTGTTTCCGAGGAAGCCTGGGAAGCGAGCGTTCTTGACGTTTTTGTCCAGTGGGCGGGGGCGCTGGGCATCCGCAAATCGGCGGCGGCGGTTTACGGCTTGCTCTATTGTTCGCGGGAGGCTCTTGCGGCGGAGGAAATCCGGGCGAGACTCAAGCTTTCGCGCGGGGCGACGGTGGAAGCGCTTCAATTTCTTCGCCGCGCGGGAGCGGTCCGCGTCCATTTGAAAATCGGAGACCGGCGTGATTATTTTTCGGCGGAAACGGATTTGCGGGCGCTTGCGCGGGAGTTTTCGAAAGGCGTTTTAGAGCCTTGGCTGGAGAAAGCGGGGATGCGCATTGCGCAGGCGCGGGAATGCGCGGCGGGCGCCGACGAGTTTGCCCGTTCGCGCACGGAGGAACTGGCGCGCGCGCAGCGGGAAGTCTGCGCTTTTGCCGAAGCGGTGAGGCGGGGACTTTTTTCGGGCGGGAACGGCGGAAAGGAGGAGAAAGTCTCGGGATGAACCAGGTTCGCGCGGGAGCCGTTTTATCGTATGTTTCGTTGTTTCTGACGACGTTTCTCGGCGTGGTGTACACGCCGTTCATGCTGCGACAGATGGGGCAGTCGGAGTTCGGACTGTATTCGCTGGCGGCCTCGGTGATTGCGTATCTGACGCTGTTCGACTTCGGGTTCGGGAACGCGGTGGTTCGGTTCACGGCGAAATTCCGCGCGGAAGGCAAGGTGCGCGAGCAGTACGAGATGTTCGGACTGTTTCTTCTGCTTTATTGCGCGATAGCGGTTTTGGCGGGAACGGCGGGCTGGTTTTTGTGCGCGCATGCCGAAGCGATGTTCGGAGCGACGATGACGGCGGAAGAACTTTCTCGGGCGCGTTTGATTTTGGGGCTTTTGGCGGGGAATCTCGCGCTGACGTTTCCGTTCACGATATTCCGTTCGATCATCACGGCGTATGAGGATTTCGTGTTTCAGCGGCTGGTGAACATCGCGCGGATTCTGCTGCAGACGGGAATCATGATTCCGCTTCTTCTGTGGGGCTACAAGGCTGTGGCGCTTTCGGTGCTGCTGACGGTTCTGAACATGGCGACGATGGCGGCGGACACGTTTTACTGCTTCCGCGTTCTTCGCGTGAAAGTTCTCTTCACGCATCTTCGCTGGAGCCTTCTGAAGGAGATTTCGGGATATTCGTTTTACATTTTTCTCAATGCGGTGATGGACCGGATTTATTGGAGCTCGGGACAGTTCATTCTCGGGCACACGTCCGGGACGGGAGCGACGGCGGTCTACGCGGTGGCGGTCCGGCTGGTGAGTTTCTGCATCGCCGTTTCGGGCGCGATTCCCGGCGTTCTTCTTCCCAAGCTTACGGCGATGGTGGCGCGGAACTCCACGGAGAAGGAGGTTTCGGACCTGTTCATCCGCGCGGGCCGTCTTCAGTTTCTCATCGTGGGGCTTTCTCTGGCGGGCTTTGCCGTCTTCGGGGAACGCTTCGTGATCTTGTGGGCGGGAGCGGAATACGCTGAATCGTTCCCGTGTACGCTGGTGCTGATGATCGCGCTTCTGCCCGCGCTGATTCAGAACACGGGAATTTGCGTTCTTCAGGCGCGCAACCAGCTGCAGTTTCGCGCGGTGCTCTACGTGCTTGTTGCGGTCGCGTGTCTTGCGCTGGGTTATGCGCTTTCGTGGCGCTGGGGCGGACTCGGGTGCGCGACGGGAACGGCGCTTTCGCTGTTCATCGGCAACGGAGTGGCCATCAATCTTTATTACTGGAAACGCATGGGCATAGACATTCCCGGTTTTTGGCGGCAGATTCTCAAGATGTCGCTCCCGCTGATCGCGTTGAGCGGGCTTGCGCTGCTGGTTCAGCCGAAGTTCCCGGACACGAGCGTCGTCGTCTACCTTGCGAAAATAGCGGTGTTTGCGGGGCTTGCGCTGCCGGCGTCCTGGTTCTTCTCGATGAATGAAAGCGAACGGGAACTGGTCCGCGCTCCCGTCCGCGGACTTATGCGGAAAGCGAAACGATTTTGCTGAAAATGCGATGATAGAGCTGAAACGAAAAGAAGACTGTTGCGGGTGCGGCGCTTGCGCGGAGATTTGCCCGAAGAAGTGCATCGCGTTGCGCGAGGACGAGGAAGGCTTCCTCTATCCGCACACGGACGTCTCGCTGTGCATCGACTGCCATTTGTGCGAAAAGGTCTGCCCGGTCATCAACCGCTTCGAACGCCCCGCGGCGTTCCCGGAAGGCGGGAACGAACCGCCGACGTTCGCGGCGCAGGCGCAGAACGACGAAATCCGCGAAGCGAGCTCCTCGGGAGGAATTTTCACGGTGCTCGGGGAAGAAATCATCCGCGAAGGCGGCGTCGTCTTCGGCGCGCGCTGGGACGAAGACCTCCGCGGCGCCGTTCTTGACCGCACGGAAACTTCCGCGGGACTCGCCGCGTTTCGCGGGAGCAAATACCTGCAGGCGCGCACCGGCAGCGCCTATGGGGACGCGCAGCGCCTGCTCAAGGCCGGACGGCTCGTGCTCTTCACGGGAACGCCGTGTCAGATCGCCGGCCTGAAGCATTTCCTGCGAAAAGATTACGAAAAACTCCTCACGGCGGAAGTCGTCTGCCACGGCGCGCCTTCCCCGAAAGTGTGGCGACGCTATCTCGAAGAGCGCGCCGAATCTCTCGGAAAGACAAAAGAAAAAGAAACGAGGGTGGAAAAAATTCAGCCGGGCGGCTCGCTGCGCTCGCCGCAGAGCCCGGATTCGACGCCGCGCGTTGAATTCATCGACGCCTCCTTCCGCGACAAAACCGCTCCGGGAGGGTGGAAAAAATACAGCCTCGCGTTGTCCTGCATTCCGTCGCGCAGCGACGGAAAAATACAGCCTCGCGTTGTCCGGGAGTATTTCGGAAAAAACGTCTACATGCGCGCTTTCCTGCGCAACGCCATCCTGCGCCCCTCGTGCGCCGAGTGCCCGGCGAAAGCGCAGACCAGCGGCAGCGACCTGACTTTGGGCGACTTCTGGGGCATTAAAAACTATCATCCGCAACTCGACGACGACAAGGGAACGTCGCTGGTTTGCGTCAACTCCGAGAAAGGCGCGCGCCTCATCGAACGCATCCGCGCCGCGGGAACGTTCCTGCGCGTCCCCTACGCTCAAGCTCTCGCCGGAAATCCAGCCCTCGAGCACAACCCGACGCCGCACCCGCGCCGACGCGAATTCTTCACGCGCCTCAACAGGGGCGAACCCCTTCACGTCTTCGCTCCCAAAATCACTAAACTGCCGCTGAAAGTCGTCATCCGCGGGCGGGTTTTCTCATGCGCCGCGGCAATCCTGAAGCGTTTCGGAATCGCCGAATCCGTCAGGAATTTTCTCAGGCGAAAACGCAAAAACTCTCCTTCCCGCTGAGACCAAAGAGCATCATGAAAATCGGAATACTCACTTTTTGGACCGGGCAAGACAACTACGGGCAAATCCTGCAGTGCTACGCGCTGCAAGCGTATTTGAAAAAGCAAGGGCACGCGGCCTTTCTCGTCCGCTACGCGCCTAAAGCCGTCGGACTTCAAGCGAAACTGAAGCGAGCCGTTTCTCCGGGAACGCTGCTGGCATATCTGAAAACGCGCCGGAGCGTTCGACGCGCCGAGGCGTTCCGCAAAGCGCATCCGCGACATTTCTCCGATTTTCTGAAGGAGCACGTCGCTTCTTCTTCTGAGCTTTATCGCTCTTTGGACGAACTGCGAACCGCCCCTCCGGAGGCGGACGCGTACATCGTCGGCTCCGATCAGGTTTGGAATCGCAGCATCGGGCTGAACGATTTCGGACGGGGCTGGTTCTTGGACTTCGGGGCGCCTGCGACAAAACGCTTTTCTTACGCCGCCAGCTTCGGCATGAAAGAACTTCCGGAGGCTTATCGTCGGTTTTTCTCTCCGCTGCTCGCGAAATTCGATGCCGTCAGCGTGCGGGAACAGGAAGGCACGGATTTCTGCAGAAAAATGGGAAGATCGGATGCCGTTCTCGTCTGCGATCCGACGTTGCTTCTGCGCAAAGAGGACTACTGCGCGCTGATACCTGACAACGCGGGAACGCAAGAGAAAAAGTCGCTGCTGTGCTACATGCTCGGACACGCGTGCGCATTCCCGAAAGACGCCCTCGACGCCTTTGTCGCAGAAAAGGGACTGGAATTGCATTACGTTCCGTCGCAAGGCGCAGAAAACCTTGATTATTACGCGAAAGTCGAAACGCCGACGGTTCAAGGCTGGCTTCGCCTTTATCGGGATGCCGAGTACGTGGTCACCAATTCTTTTCACGGAACCGTGTTTGCGATTCTGATGCAGAAGAAGTTCCTTGCCCTGCCCCTATCCGGAAAATCCTCCGGCATGAACGGCAGGCTGGAGTCGCTTTTGACGGAACTGGACTTGCGGGAACGCTTGCTGACGGGAAGCGGGAACGACTTCCGACGCGTCATGGATGCGCCGATTGACTGGAAAAGCGTTTCCGCGCGCGCAGAAATTCTGCGGAAGCAAGGGAAGGAGTTTTTGAAACAATTATGAATATTTTGTTTCTATACAGCGGCGAGATTCTGCCGGAGCGCGGCGGCGTGCAGCGCGTGACGAGCGTGCTCGCCGACGAGTTCGCCCGGCGCGGGAACGGCGTCTTTTATTTGTCGCTGCCGGCGAAGACTTCCGGGAACGCCTTCTCTGAGCGCCAATTCTTCCTGCCGGAGAACGATTTTGCGGCAGAAAAGAACAGAACATTCTTCCTGGATTTTCTGAAAGACAAAAAAATCGACGTCGTCATCAATCAGGGCGGGAACGGCAAAGATTGCTCTCGGCTCGCTTACGCGGCGAAAGAAAACGGCGATCCCGTCGTCAGCGTTTGCCACTGCGGGCTTGTCGACTCGGCGAGAAATTTTCGAGCGATACACGAAGCGGCATGGAAGCGGCGGCATCTGGATTGGCTTTTGCCGCTGACGGATTTCCGTTTCGCAAAGAAAATCTTGCTTGCGATCTATAAACGGAAATACCGGGAGCACTACCGTGAACTGTGCGAAAAATCAGACCGCGTCGTTCTGCTTTCGGAAAGCTTCAAGCCGGAAATGGCATTTTATTTTGACGGAGACGCTTGTCCTCAAAACGTAATTTCCATACCGAATCCCTGTTCGTTCCCGCAACACGGGAACGCTTCGGCCGCTATTAAAAAACGCAAGGAGCTTTTATTCGTCGGCCGCATAGATTTTTCGCCCAAAAGAGCAGATTTGCTGCTCAAAATTTGGAGGCGAATCTTCAAGGCCTTCCCGGACTGGCGTTTGACCGTCGTGGGCGGCGGATGCACACTTGAAGAAACGAAACGCATGGCGACGAAAATGGGCTTGGAGCGCGTGCGTTTTGAGGGGTTTCAAGACCCTCGTCCGTATTACGAACGCGCCGCGATTTTCTGCATGACGAGCGCGTGGGAGACCTTCGGACTCGTTCTCGTCGAAGCGATGAATTACGGCTGCGTTCCCGTGGCGTTCAATTCCTACGCGTCGGCGGCGGACATCGTTGACGACGGCGAAAACGGCTTTCTCATTCCGCCGATGAACTGCGGAAAGTACACGGAAACGCTCGCGCGGCTGATGTCCGACGACGCGCTGCGGGAACGACTCGCCGCGAAAGCTCGAGAAAAAGCGAAGCGATTTTCCGCGGAACAAATATCCGAGCTTTGGCTGCGGACAATTAAAACGATTCTCGACAACAGAAAGGAAGCCATATGCTGAAAGCCTTCAGAGATGTTTCAAAGGACTGGAGCATTCCCGTTTTTTGGTTTTTAGTCGCCGCGAAACAATACTACATGGGCTGGGAGGTTGCCCAGCTGTATGCGGGCGGTGCGCTGATTTTTATCTGCGGCTTCTACGTTTTTTTTAACCTTGGCGTTCTTTTGCGGGATGTCGTCTCGAAAGTTGTGCTTACCTATTTTCTGAGCGTCTTCATATTCGGCACATGCATGTGTTTCCTTGGATCCGGGACTTTGCAGGGCATGATAGACATTCTTATCTTTCCGGTCTTCTTCCTGTTTTTCTACGTTAAGGTAATCACGGGCCGCATGTCCATGAACATGATGCTTCTGGTCGCGGTGATTTTTGTTCCGTTCGCGGTATGGAATGCTTTCCGCTGGAGAAACATGTATGTCGACATGGGCTCGTTGAGCCAGCAGTCCAACGCCGCGAACTTCGTGACGGCGCTGATCCCGTTCCTTTTCATGGCGAAAAATAAAGTCATTCGCTGGATATGTTTCGCCGGAATTGCCGTTGCTCTTACGATTTCGATGAAACGCAGCGGATTCGTCATTTTTGCGCTGTTCGCGCTTTACGAGCTGTTTTTCTCCGATGCGGGGAAGCGTAATTTCCTGAAGCGTCTCGGGATTCTTCTGGTCGGCGGGATCGCGCTGGGCATAGGGTGGTCGATTTTGTCGCGCACGGAAACGGGCGAAGGCATGCTTTCGCGCTTGTCTCGGCTGGGCGAAGACGGCGGGAGCGGCCGCATTGATCTGTTTTTCTACGGATGGAAAGAGTGGGCGGAAGAAAATCTGCTGGCGAAGCTGATCGGGAACGGCCCCGTCGGCAGTTCGGAAATGCTTCTGGGCATAAGACAGGCCTATCATAACGACTTCGTGGAAGTATTGCGCACCTCGGGCGCATTGGGGCTTGCCGCGTTCGTCTGCATGTTTGTCGTCCTCTGCGTTGCGTCGTGGAAATACAGGGCACAGCGATGCGAGTACCGCGAAGTTCCCTTCTTGTGCATGCTTTTCTTTCTTGTTTCGATGGGCATGTTTTCGCCTCTCGTCGGCTTCACCTATTACACGATGCCCACCGTCGCGCTGGCGGGAGCGAGCTTCGCTTTTTGCCGTCTGCATGACGACAAACTGCGGATGCTCCGCCACGTCGGCATTCAAAATCCGCGCGCAGCGTTTCAACCGCAAAAATCAAAATGACCGTTGCCGCTGATAAAAAGGGAGATCGCCCTGTGTTCGAGCTGATCCGCATTCTCAGGATGCCTTTGGCATTCCTGGTCGTGCTGATTCATGTTTCCGTTCCGGAGTCTTGGTCTACGCAAGCGGAGCAAGAGACAATCCAATTTTTCCGTTTCTTTTTTCTTTGCCCGCTTGCCGTGCCGCTGTTCTTCCTTTTCTCCGGACTCCTCTTTTTCAGAGAGCGGGAACTCACCCGCGCGGACTATGTCAGAAAACTGAAATCACGTGTCCGCACATTACTGATTCCGTATCTTCTGTTTTCGCTTATCGGAGCAGGCTACATCTGGGGCGTGAAATCCTTCGGATTTTCTCGTGCGGCGGAAAATCCGTATGATGAAATCCATAATCTTTGGGACTTCTTCGTTTTCATTTGTAAAGACGGCGGAGGCATCGGTCCGTTGTGGTTCCTTCGCCACCTTTTCTTGGTGTCACTGCTGTCCCCTCTTATCTATTTCTTAATAAAAAAAATCGGTGTTCTTTTGGTTCTGCTCTTGTTTTCCTGGATGGCAACGGACGGCGGAACCATTTACTCCGTTTCTTTGTTTTTTTGGGCGGCAGGCGCCTTCATCGCGCTTTCAAGCACTGCGCCGCGCGTCATTAATTGTTCGTTCCTGCCTCTGTTGATTTTGTATCCGATTTCCGCCGCCGCAGATTACGCCTTCTCGGATATCGCCCCTTGGCTTCACGCGTTGAACTTGGCTTTCGGAGCAATGCTTGCCGTATCCTCCGCTCAAATGTTGCCGAAAGTTTCCGCGAGCAAGCTCTTTCGCCGGATTTCTGCGCTTCCGGACGCTTCCTATTTTGTTTATCTGACGCACTTTTTTTTAGTCGGACTCGCCACTCGCATTTACGGCATGACCTTCCCTCCGGTCGCAGGCCTTCTCGCTTTCTTTGTGATAGGGGGGGGGGATACCTCTTTTGCGCCATCGCTTTTCTTCTTCTCAAACGCCGCGCGCCGAACGTGCTTAAAGCCCTGATGGGGAAAAGCTGAATCGTCGAACCAAATTCATTTTTTTTTCAAAACACACGACCTATGAACATCGCAGTAGCAGGAACGGGATATGTCGGCATGAGCTTGGCGGTTTTGCTGGCGCAGAAAAACAACGTGGCCGCGGTCGACATCGTTCCCGCGCGCGTCGACTTGGTGAACGCGCGGAAGTCGCCGATACAAGACGAATGCATCGAGGAATACCTCTCGAACAAGCCTCTAAACTTGCGCGCGACGACGAACTGGCGCTCCGCCTACGGGAACGCGGACTTCGTCGTCGTTGCGACGCCTACGAACTACGATCCGCAAAAAAACTTTTTCGATTGTTCGGCGGTTGAAGACGTCGTCCGGAAAGTGCTGGACGTCAACCCTGCCGCGACGATCGTCATAAAATCGACCGTTCCCGTGGGCTACACGCGGGCCGTGCGGGAGCGGTTCGGCACGGAAAACATTATTTTTTCGCCGGAATTTCTGCGCGAAAGCAAAGCGCTTTACGACAACCTCTACCCGTCGCGCATCATCGTCGGGTTCGCTCGGAACGGCAGTCCACAGTTGGAAGCTCGCGCCCGCGCTTTCGCGCGAATGGTCAGGGACGGCGCCTTGCGGCAGGACGTTCCCGTGCTTTTCATGGGCAGCACGGAAGCGGAGGCGGTGAAGCTTTTCGCCAACACCTACCTCGCGCTCCGCGTCAGCTATTTCAACGAGCTGGACACCTACGCCGTGATGAAGGGGCTGGACGCGCGGCAAATCATCGATGGCGTCTGCCTCGACCCGCGCATCGGCGAGCACTACAATAATCCTTCGTTCGGCTACGGCGGCTACTGCCTGCCGAAAGACACCAAACAGCTCCTCGCGAACTACGCGGACGTGCCGCAAAACATGATGAGCGCCATCGTGGAAAGCAACCGCACGCGCAAAGACTTCATCGCCGACCAGGTTCTCGCCAAGGCCGGCTGCTACACCGGATCCGACGAATGGGACGCCGAGCGGGAACGCGAAACCGTCGTCGGCGTCTTCCGCCTCACAATGAAAAGCAACTCGGACAACTTCCGCCAGAGCGCAATTCAAGGCGTAATGAAGCGCATCAAGGCGAAGGGCGCAAAAATTATCGTCTATGAACCGACGCTCGCGGCGGGAACGACGTTCTTCGGAAGCGAAATCGTAAACGATATCGAAGAGTTCAAAAGACGCGCGCAAGTCATCGTCGCCAATCGCTACGATTCATGCCTGAACGACGTCGCGGAAAAAGTCTACACGCGAGACATCTTCAATCGGGATTGAAATGAAGCTCTGCAACATCTACAACAGCGCGGCGCACTACCGGCGGGGAATTTTTCTCCGCATGGACGAGGCGTTCGACTGCGCGTGGGCGTTCGGGCGCAAGCCGATCGGCGGGAAAGACATCAAGTCGATGGAGCCGCGGGAATTTCGCTGTTTCCTCGGATACTTGGACAATCGGCGCATCGTCGGGAACTGGTATTGGCAACGCGGCGCGCTGCGGCTGCTTTTCCGCGACTTCGACACGTATCTCGTTTTGGGCGAACCGTTCTGCCTGAGCGCTTGGGTTTTCTGCGCGCTCGCGAAACTGATGCCGAGAAAACGCGTGTTCTTCTGGTCGCACGGCTGGTACGGTCGGGAGAATTTCGTCAAGCGCATGATGAAAAAAGTCTTTTTCCGCCTCGGGAACGGCGTCTTTCTTTACGGGAACTACGCGCGGGAATTGATGATAAAAGAAGGTTTTTCCCCGGAAAAACTTTGGACTATCCACAACTCCCTCGCCTATGACGAGCAATTGAAGCAGCGGGAGCGCATGGCTCCGACGCCGATTTTTCGCGAACATTTCGGGAACGACGCGCCGACGCTGATTTTCATCGGGAGGCTGACGCGGACGAAGCGCCTTGACCTGGCGCTCGACGCGCTGAACCTTTTGCGATCGCGCGGGAAAACGCTGAATTTGGCCTTAATCGGCGACGGCGCGGCGCGCTACGAACTTGAAGCGAAAACGCGGGAACTCGGATTCGAGAAAAACGTTTGGTTCTACGGCGCCTGCTACGATGAAGCGGAGAACGCCGAACTCCTTTTCAACGCGGATTTGTGCGTCTCGCCCGGCAACATCGGGCTGACGGCGATGCACGCGCTGATGTTCGGATGCCCGTGCGTCACGCATGACGATTTCAAGAATCAAATGCCGGAATTCGAGGCGATCGTTCCCGGAAAAACCGGCGCGTTCTTCGAGCGCGGGAACGCCGAAGCCCTCGCCGACGCCGTCGAAAGCTGGTTCGCCTCAAGCCGTTCCCGCGACGAAATCCGCGCCGCCTGCTTCGCCGAAATCGACGCCTCGTGGAATCCTGACTTTCAAATTAAAGTTTTGGAAAAAGCGCTCTCCGGAAAATGAATCGCGCAAAGAAACGAAATCTCCACCACGAACCGCGCGCAGCGCACTCCCGCGTCGGATTGACGCGGCGCAGCGTTCCTGCCCCAAGCCGATGAAACGTTATTTTTTTGGATTCCTTAAATTCCTGTTTCAGCGCGGCGTCTCGCCGCTTGCGCTCGTCTGCGCGCGTTCCCGCGTCTCGAGGAAAGCGCGGATTTACCGCTTCGCGAAAGTGCTGAACTCGTCCGTCGGCGATTTTTCCTACGTCGGCCCGCACTCCTGGCTCGTCGCCGCGAGCGTCGGAAAATTCTGCTCCGTCGCCCCGAACTGCAAAATCGGGCTCGCCGCGCACTCGCTGAAATTTCTTTCGACCTCCCCCATCTTCACCGAGACGAAAAACGGCACCGGTTTTTCCTGGACGGACAAAAACTTCTTCGACCCGACCGCGCCCGTTCGCATCGGGAACGACGTCTGGATCGGCGAACGCGCGCTGATTCTCGGCGGCGTCAGCGTCGGGAACGGCGCGGTCATCGGCGCCGGAGCCGTCGTGACGAAGGACGTTCCCGCCTACGCGATCGTCGGCGGCGTTCCCGCGAGACTGATTCGCTACCGTTTTCCTGCGGAAAAAATCGCCGCGTTTGAAAAAGAACGCTGGTGGGAACTTCCGGAATCCGTTCTTCGCGAACGCATAGCGGATTTTCAGCAAGAAATACCCCCCCCCCATTTCCCGCTGAATGACGGCAACGCGCTCGCGTTCCCGCGGTTCGCCGAAAGGAGGGCCGCGTGATGAGCGAGAAAACGCTGCTGCAAATTAATTCCGTGGTGAACACCGGGTCCACGGGAAGAATCGCCGAGGAAATCGGACAAACCGCGATCGAGGCGGGATGGCGCAGCGTGATCGCCTACGGACGCAATCCGCGTCCGAGCGCGTCCGAGCTGATCCGCATCGGGAACGATTGGGACGTGCGCCTGCACGGGTTGCGTTCCCGCGTTTTCGACGATCACGGCTTCGGCTCACGCCGGGCGACGGAGGCGTTCATCCGCGAGGCGGAAAAACTGAACCCGACCGTCGTCCATCTGCACAACCTCCACGGCTATTATCTGAATATCGACGTGCTTTTCCGCTGGCTCGCGCGGAGCGGCGTTCCCGTCGTCTGGACGCTTCACGACTGCTGGCCGTTCACGGGACACTGTGCACACTACACGCTGATCGGCTGCGACCGCTGGCTTACGGGGTGTTTTTCCTGTCCGCAAAAACGCGGCTATCCCGCGAGCTTCGTCTTTGACCGTTCCCGCAAAAACTGGGAGCGGAAGCGCGAACTGTTTTCTTCCGTCAAAAACCTGACGCTCGTTCCCGTCTCGGACTGGCTTGCGGGCGAAGTCCGGAAATCGTTTCTCGGAGACAAAAAAATCGTCCGCATTCACAACGGGACGGACACGGAGACGTTTTCCCCGAAGGCGGACGGGAACGCCGTCCGCGAAAAATACGGTCTGGGCGAGCGCTTCGTCGCGCTCGGCTGCGCGAGCGTTTGGGGCGCGCGCAAAGGCCTGCAGGATTTCCTGCGCCTGCGGGAACGTCTGCCGGCGGACAAAGCCGGAATAGCGCTGGTCGGAGTCTCGGAAAAGCAAGCCGCCGCGCTCCCGCCGGGCATCGTCGGCATCCGCCGCACGGAAAGCGTCGCGGCGCTCGCGGAGCTGTATTCTGCGGCAGATTTGTTCGTAAACCCGACTTACGAGGACAATTTCCCGACGGTGAACATCGAGGCGCTTGCGTGCGGAACTCCGGTCTGCACTTACCGCACGGGCGGAGCGCCGGAAGCCGTAGACGAAAAAACGGGCTTCGTCGTCGAACAAGGCGACGTCGACGGCGTTCTCGCCGCGATCGAGGCGATCCGTTCCCGCGGGAAAGCCGCCTTTTCCTCCGCGTGCCGCGCCCGCGCCCTCGCCTGCTTCGACAAGCGGGAACGCTGGGCGGACTATCTTTCGCTTTACGAAAGCGCCTGACGTGCGCGGGAACGGGCGGCGCGGCGGGTCTTCACGACCGACGGCGTCTGCGGCGCGCGCCGCAGAGCAAGAGCGAGAGCGTTCCCGCGAGCAGGCCGAAAGCCGACGGCTCGGGAACGACGGCTCCCGTCGTTTCGACGCTGAAGCCGGAAAGCGTGATGCCGCTCCCGGGAGATTTCATCGCGATCACGTCGAAATTGCCGCTCCGAAGCGATTGGTCCGCCGCGAACGAGACGGACTCCTGCCCGCCCACGGAAACGTCGTAGCCGCTTGCCGTGCGGCGGATTTCCAGAGAAAATTTATACGGACTTTCCGCCGTCGGATGCGCGAGCGTCGATGCGTCCAACGTTTGCGACGCGATGTAGTTTTTGCCCTGGTTCGACGTCATGAAGCCCGCGCCGCCGGAACTTTCCGTCGCCGGCTTTTCGGCGAAGCGCGAAAAAACTTTCGTCGACGCGGTCGAGCTCGACGAAGCGCGGTCCGTTCCCGCGAAAAATCCCGTCATGCCCCACGTGCCTTCGACGATGCTCGAAAAAGTCGTTCCCGCCGTCGGCGCCGCGTGCGGCCCGCTGTCGTAGAGCCCGAAATAGAACGAGCTGTCGCCCGCGACGGAATTGAACGTCGCCGTTCCCGTGAGCGTCAGCGCGTCGCCGACGTCCAGCGCGACGGCGCTCGGCAGAAAGCCCCAGACGTAGGAATCCGCGTCGAGGTTGGTCATCGTCGTCGTTCCCGTTTCGGCGTCGAACGCGAACACCGTCGCCGTGTTGCTGCGGTAGCCGGTCCAGGCGATGCCGGCGCCGTTCGTCACGAAGGTTTCCGCGGCGCCGAGCGCGGGAACGAAGCACGCCGAAAGCAGCAGCGGCGCGCAGATTTTCTTGAGGGCGAACAATTTCGTCTTCATCAGTATGCGTTGGGGTTGAGGTTAATTTGAGGTGAAAATGCGCGAAAGAGAGAGATTCGCGCACGGAAAAGAGCATTCGGAATGTTCCCGCGCGCCGCAAGCTTTTTCTGCGCTTCTCGGGAAAAATTCTCTCGCGGGAACGACGCTTTCGCGCTTTGATTGTCTTTTTCTTGCAGAAAAAAAATGAACGACCAGTGCACCAACGAAATCGACGCGTCGATCGACCTGTGGGCGGAAATGCGTTCCCGCGCTGAAAAAATCGCGCGGGACGAGCCGCTGATCGCGCACGTCGTCAACGACTTCGTCATCATGCGCGAAACTTTCGCCGAAGCGCTCGGCGCGCGCATCGCGCACAAACTTTCCCGCACATCCAAGGAATATGAAACGTTTTCCGCCCTCGCCCGCGAAGCTTTCGCCGGGAATCCGCGCGCGCTGATTCAGGCGCAAAACGACATGCGCGCCACGGCGGAACGCGATCCCGCGTGCGACTCCGTGCTCACGCCGTTCCTGTGGTTCAAAGGTTTTCTCGCGCTTTCGGCCTACCGCGTTTCGCACCACTTCTGGAACGCCGGGCGGCGCCACATCGCGCATTACCTGCAAAGCCACATTTCGGAAACGTTTTCCGTCGACATTCATCCCGCGGCGAAAATCGGCTGCGGCATCCTGCTCGACCACGCGACGGGGTTCGTCGTCGGCGAAACCGCCGTCATCGAAAACAACGTCTCGATCCTTCACGCCGTCACGCTCGGCGGCACGGGAAAAACGCGCGGAGACCGCCACCCGAAGGTGCGCTCCGGCGTGCTCATCGGCGCGGGAGCGAAAATCCTCGGCAACATCGAAATCGGCCGCTGCGCGAAAATCGGCGCGGGTTCGGTCGTGCTCGACGACGTTCCCGCGCACACGACCGTCGCCGGCGTTCCCGCGAAAATCGTCGGCGCGGCGACGGAAGAAGAGCCGTGCCTCGACATGAATCACCGGCTTTCCTGAAAATTTTTCCGACGGAGAGGCAGACGCATGGCTGAACTCATCGAATGGTGCTTCGAGCACGTTTCCTACTGGACGGTCGCGTTTTTCATGGCGCTGGAAAACTCGCTCGTTCCGTTCCCGTCGGAAGCCATCGTGCCGCCGGCGGGCTACAAGGCCGCGGCGGGCGAAATGAGCTTCCTGCTCGTCGTCGTTTTCGCGACGCTCGGCGCGGACGTCGGCGCGTCGATCAACTACGCGATCGCGCGCTGGCTCGGGCGGCCTTTCGTCTACAAATTCGCGAACAGCCGCCTCGGGAAACTTTGCCTCGTCAGCGAGGAAAAAATCCGCCGCGCGGAAGCGTTTTTCGAAAAATACGGCGCGGCGGCGACGCTGACCGGGCGCCTCGTTCCCGTGGTGCGGCAGTTCATCCCGTTCCCAGCGGGACTTGCGCGGATGCGCTATTCCTCGTTCCTTCTTTACACGACGGTCGGCGCGGGGCTTTGGAACACGGTGCTTGCCGCGATCGGCTATTATCTTCACGCCTTCGTGTCCAAGGACGAGCTTTTGCCCAAAGTTTACGAATACAGCCACGCGATCGGCTACTGCGCCGCCGCGGCCGCCGTCGTCGGCGCCGCCGTCTTTTTCGCGCGGCTTCATTTCAAAAATCTCAAGAAAAACCGGAAGGGAGACAAGCTGCCGTGACGTTCCCGCAGATCATTTTTTTCGCCCTGCTCCTCGCGAAAACAGCGGCTTCGCTCGCGCTCGACGCGCTGAACCGCCGCGAAACCCTGCGCCATGCCCGCGCCGTTCCCGCGGAATTCCGCGGCGTCGTCGACGAGGAAACCTACGCGAAATCCGTCGCCTACACGCTGAGGAAAAACGCCGTCGGCCGCGCGGAAACGCTTTACAACGCGGCGCTGACGCTGATTTTCGTCGTCGCGCTCATCGCGCCGCTCTGCGAGGCCGCGGGAACGCTTTTGGGGCTGACGGACGCGCTTTCCGGCTGGGCTCGCGTGTGGCGGGAAGGCTGCGTCCTCGTCGCCGTTTCGCTCGTGCTGGGGCTGTTTGACCTTCCCTTCGACTGGTACGACACGTTTCGCGTCGAAGCGCAGTTCGGCTTCAACAAAGCTTCGCTGAAGCTGTGGATTTCCGACAAAATCAAGGGCGCGCTCGTCGGAACGCTCATCGCGCTTCCGCTGCTGTGGGCCGTCGTCGCGTTTTACGGCGCGTTCCCGCGCACGTGGTGGATTTGGGCTCAGGCGTTCTTCGTCGCGTTCCAGCTGCTGCTGCTCGTCGTGTTCCCGAAGCTGATTCTGCCGCTCTTCAACAAACTCTCGCCGCTCCCGGAGGGCGAGCTGCGGGACCGCCTTTCCGCGCTCGCCGAGCGCTGCGGCTTCGCGGTGAAAAAAATCGAAATCATCGACGGCTCGAAGCGCTCCGGCCATTCCAACGCCTTTTTCACCGGGTTCGGGAAATGGCGGCGCATCGTGCTTTTCGACACGCTCGTGCGCCAGCTTACGCCGCAGGAAATCGAAGCCGTGCTCGCGCACGAAATCGGCCACGCCAAGCGCGGGCACGTCGCGAAGCGGCTCGTCGTCTCGTCGTTCGTCGGACTCGCCGCGCTCGCTTTCGCCGCGTGGCTGCTCGATCAGGAAACCTTCTTTACGGCGTTCGGCTTCGAATTCAAGCCCGGGCGCATGTTCGTTCCCGCGCTGCTGCTGCTCGCGCAGATCGCGCCGCTCGTCTTTTTCTGGATTTCGCCGCTTTCCGCGCGCATTTCGCGCCGGCACGAATACGAGGCGGACGCCTTCGCCGCGGAAGCCGCGGGAACGCCCGACGCGCTGATTTCCGCCCTGCGCAAGCTGCACGAGAAAAACCTCAGCAACCTCACGCCGCATCCGCTTTACAGCGCGTTCTTCTATTCGCATCCGACGCTCGCCGAACGCGAAAACGCCCTGCGCGGGAACGCCGCCGCTCCCGCGCAGGAAAACGCCTGATTTTTCTTTTCCGTTCCCGCGGAAAAAATTCCGCGGCGCGGGAAAAGAAAATCAGTCGAGATTGACGGCTTCGCCGATCGCGTAAAAATGCTGCCCCGCGACGTAATGCAGCGTGCGCAGCGACGGCGGCGCCTTCTCGAACTGCCAATGCCCGTTCGCGAAAACGCGCGCGTCCGCCCACGCGGCGACGCATTCGCCGATGATCAGATCGTGCGCCTCCGCGTTGCGCTCTTCGCCGGGAACGACCTTGAAAATCATCCAGCCGGCGCAGCCTTCGACGAGCGGGATGCGGAAACCGTCCGCGAAGAAGAAGCGCGCGCCGCTTTTTTCGAGCTTCGCGGGATCGTCGTTTTTGCTGACGGAACCGAGCGCCAGCGTCGCGCGCGCGATGCCGGCGGTCGGCAGCTGCAGCGCGAACATGCCGCTTTCGTCGATGAGCCGGCGCGTGAAATGCGGGCCGTCGACGACGGCCGCCGCGCGGAACGGCTCCATGCTCAGCGGGCAAGTCCACGCGGCGGGCATCGCGTCGGACTCGCCGCCGAATTCCGCCGAGACGATGCTCGTCGCGCCGAGGTTCAGCAGGCGGTAGGCTTTTTCAAGAGCCACGGGAACGATGTCGTTGTCCATTGTCTTTTCCTTTTTTTCCACCAAATGTAATATCTGAGCCTAATGCTTCTTTAAGTTGCTTCCAGGTATTCTTTTTATTGAAGTTCATATTTGCAAGTCCATATTCAAGTCCTTGCAATGCAAGTGATATTGCAGAGTTTACCTCAATATAGTCTTTCATATTAACCTTTGGGCTATCTTCTATAAAGAATGGTTTTAATATTTCGCATTTTATTCCATCTAAAAGTTCTTCAAAATACAAATCAATATTATTTATTACAGAAGCTGTTCCAGTAATATAAACTTTATTTATTTTTATTAAAGATGCTCCTATTATATCTTTTACCTGACTTGCTATAGTAAATAAGTTTGGAACAATATAATTCA
>ERZ779737.738-NODE-738-length-29023-cov-2.559790_pt1 | contig 29023 bp, 40 predicted proteins | sample MGYA00511889_ERZ779737 | MGnify/ENA primary metagenome ERZ779737 (study PRJEB29588, sample SAMEA2163575) | human gut metagenome | biome: human gut; feature: human-associated habitat; material: faeces | place: Denmark | collected 2008/2010 ... | reverse complement strand
TACGTTCAACTCGCCAGTGGTTGGCATCAACAGGAGACTGCCCAGCTCCGGACAGCCGACGCCGCTCAGGCTACCGTGAGCGAAACCGGTGAAGAAACAGTTGTCGGCAGAGTAGGGGGTTGACCACCATTGGCTGTCCTTGTCGAACTTGTTCTCTTTCGAGCCCATGACATTGAAGGGCACAACGCTCATCATGCCTTGCGGGCAAACGGCTCCGGGATTGGTGGTGCCGTAATTGCTTGTGCCGATAAAGGGGTTGACCAAGTCAACCGGCTGTTGCGCGGCGGCGAACAGGCTGCCGCACAAGAGTAAGGATATGATTTGTTTTCTCATTAATTATGTAATTTGTGCTGTTTGTATTTTAGTGTTAATTACCAGATCACCACCTCGTCCGTGAAGAGGAAGCCGTTAGTGTTGGTCGCCTTGACCCGGACGTAGCGAGTTTTCCAGGAACCGGTGAAAAGATAATCCTGGAACGATAATGCCCGGTCCTTATTCGAGATCGTAGTTGGAACGACACCTCTTGATTCGAAGTCCTTGCCATTCTCAGACGTGAGCAGCTCCACCTCGCTGGGTTGGAAAACACCCGGACCGATCAGTTGCATGAATCTTGCGGATACACGTGAGATAACTTGTGTCTCGCCGAGATCGATCACGCAGTCAAGATTGTCGAGGTAACCTTGCCAATGGCCATCCAGATAGGTCAATCCGCCAGGATAACCATCTACGAGAGCGCCGATACCGCCAGCCATATAACCGCTATAAAGCTTGTTGTTGAAATGGATCGGCTTGTTGACGCCCTTGTGATAATCAAAACGACGCTCGCAGACGAAGCCGCTGGTCTTGCCCTCTTGCGCTACGATGGTCTTGACAATCGCGGAGTCTTTCACGACAATAGGCGCCGTATAGACAGGCGACGAGAGTGTCGGTTCGGAACCATCAAGTGTGTAATGGATTTCGGCAGGATATTTCTCAGCGTCGAGCGTAACGATGATTTGCTTGTTCTGATGGTCGACCTCAGCGATCATCTCTACCTCATCTGAGAGCGGGAAATGATTGATGCCCATTGATCTCAAGGTTGGAAGGTGGTGATTAACTCGTTGCTTGAAAGAATCCCACTGGCGTTTCTCCTGCGGTGTCCATCCAATTTCGGCGACAGCCAGCGCACGGGGGAACATCATATATTCCAGATATTTCTCATCCTTGATGTATTCAGTCCAGGTATTGGCCTGCACGCCCATGATGTGTTTGCCTTCCTCTTCAGTAAGCGAGTCGGTTGGAATCGGATTGTAGCTGTAGACTTTCCGGATAGGCGTATAACCGCCGATCGCGTAAGGTTGCGTGCGTGGGTCGGCCTGATAGAAATCGAAATAGAGGTATTCGCCCGGTGTCATGATCACGTCATGGCCCATGCGTGCCGATTTGATACCGCCAGATTCGCCTCGCCACGACATGACAGTCGCCTCAGGCGCCAAGCCGCCTTCCAGGATCTCGTCCCAGCCAATCAGCTTGCGTCCTTTCGACAACAGGAACTCTTCAACACGGTGAATCATATAACTTTGCAGTTCATCCACGTTTTTCAATCCCTCCTTACGCATCAATGCCTGGCATTTGGGACATTTTTTCCATGAGCTTTTAGCTGCCTCGTCGCCACCGATATGAATGTACTCGGATGGGAAGAGATCAATCATCTCGGAGAGGATCTCTTCCATGAAGGTAAAGGTCGCTGGATTACCGATACAGAAATCATGATCGACGCCAGCTTTGCCTGAGCAACTCAACTCCGGATAAGCGAAGAAGACCTCGAAAGCGTGGCCGGGAAACTCAATCTCCGGGAGCACGGTGATGTGGCGATCGGCCGCGTAAGCGACGATCTCCCGAATCTCATCTTGCGTATAGAATCCGCCATAAGCCTTGGGATCATCGGCCGTGGTGAATTGGCGTTCTTGTCCGTCCCACCATTCCAGCCAGTCCGAATTGGTACGATAAGCGGCGTCGGTGGTCAGCTTCGGATATTTCTTGCTCTCGACACGCCAGCCTCCCGCGTCGGTCAGGTGGAAATGCAGCCGGTTCATCTTATAATAAGCCATCACGTCGAGAAGCTTGAATACCTCTTCTTTAGGGAAGAAGTGACGCGACACGTCCAGATGCAGGCCTCGATAGGGAAAACGGGCGCTATCCTGGATTGCGACACAGGGAAATCCATTTGGCGTATAGAGCTGCCGTAAGGTCTGCTTGCCATAATAAAGGCCCTGTTCGGTCGCCGCTTTCAGGCTGATCCCTTTTGAGGTAACTCGCAACTCATAGGCTTCCGGATTGCCGCCTTTCCAAGAAGGATCGACAACGGATTCTAGTTTGGAAGAGGGAGAGTCACTGAAAACCTCACCGCTATCCAGTTTCAAATAACCACCGGTTATCTCCATTTGAGCCGGTTGTGGAATTAAGTTCACTTGGGGATTTTCTACGGGTTGACATCCTGACAAAAAAGACAGACCGCCAAAAACGATAAATGTTATCTTTTGTTTAGATCGCATTAAGGAAAACATACTTCAACTGTTTTAGTGAATAAAAATATTATTGAGTGTAAAAGTACGAAAATACTTTGGGATTCTGGGAATAAATGGGGAAGGGAAATAAAAAAAACAATAGAATTGTCGTATTGACGATTCTATTGTTCAAAAAAAGATAAAGATTTTGTTTATCTGTACGCAGGATGAGACTTGAACTCACACGCCGTAACCGGCACTACCCCCTCAAAGTAGCGTGTCTACCAATTCCACCACCTGCGCATAAAAGGGGTGCCCAGAACAGGACTCGAACCTGCACGATCGCAAAACCACTCGCACCTGAAACGAGCGCGTCTACCAATTCCGCCACCTGGGCACTTATCAAGCTATATCAATAAGATTTAACGTGATACGCATTCAAAACTCTTCTGTGATGACTCCCTTTGTGTTTCGGGTGCAAAAGTACTCCATTATTTTGTTTCTCAAAATTTTTCGTAGTTAAATAATATGTTTTTATGTAATATATTGTTTAATTATCCCTTAATAATAGGGAACGTAAGTTTAAGAAGCATAAATGCCAGTAAAAACTGCCAGTAAAAAATGGCATCGGGACAGCAATGTATGTTTTAAATTAATGTATTGATTATCAATTATGTCTATTAAATTTAGTTTTAAGTATTATCTTGACGCTCCTGACAATTCAGGGTTCTGTATGGTATATGTGAGCATTTGCTCGTGCGGTGAGAGGATAAGGCATTGTACGGGATATAAGGTAAGAAAAAAGGATTGGATTGGATGTGTGACCTTTGAGAACAACACCGTTTATGTCCCAAACAGGTCCAAATGTATGAGGGGGAAAGATAGCGTATCCGGTAAGGAGGTGAACATGAAACTGTCATCAGCCTCAAGCGTCGTCGTGTCGTTACTGTCTGGATCGGATACGCTACCGTCAAGGGAGGAGATAATTCGTGAGCTGTCGCTCGTGCTCAGGTCGGACAACAAGAGACCTCCAGTAACCGACATATCTGGAGGCATGTACTCGTTCAAGAGGCTGTCAGCGATATACATGATGTCAATAAACGTGTCAAGGTCAAGGACGCTCCAACTAAAAAGGGTAATATCGACCTTTACGGAATACCTGGAGACAATAGGGCATGACGGTAACGTGATGAGGATAAGCGATAGCGATATAGTTGGGTATAAGGAATGGCTGGAGAACACCCCATCGCAGATGAAGAGCAGGAGGAGCCAGAACTATATTATAGGCATGATGAGCCGCTTGTCTGTCTGCTTCAACTGGATATCGAGATACCTTAAAAAGAATAATGGGATAAACATGTTCAACCCGGTAAAGTACGTCAAGATACCGAAAGAGGTTTATGGTGACGTGATATACCTCACAAGGTACGAGCTGATGAGGATAATCGACCATGATTTCAGTTATGACACGAGAATGGATAGCCAAAGGGATATTTTTATCTTCCAGTGCTTTTGCGGGGCTAGGGTAGGGGATCTCGTGAGGTTCACTATAGACAACGTATCGGCGAACGAGTTGGCGTATTGCCCTTCGAAGACGGAAAAGGTTGAGGCCAAGGTCGTATCGATCCCTCTTGGTGAAATACCGATGGGGATAATAAGGAAGCATTACAGGAAAGAAAGGAGAAAGCTGCTTCCGTTCATAACCCCGTACAGGTATAACATGTACATAAAGAAGATATTCTTGGCTTGCGGCATAACCAGGACGGTAAACGTGCTTGACCCGACAACAAGAAGGAACGTGAGAAAAAGGATATGCGATATAGCGTCAAGCCATATGGCTAGGAGGACGTTTATAGGGTTGATGTACGAGAGGAACGTAAAGGACCAGGTGATAGCGTCGATGAGCGGCCATTGCGAGAACTCGAAATCATTCTCAAGGTACAGGAAGGTTACTTACGACCTGAAAAAAGCCGCCATTGATGAGATAATATAAATAGGAAGGAGTTTCTTCCTATGGTTTAAACCTGTCAATATAATTATTGATGAATATAGTTAAGCCAAATCTCCATAAAAAAAAGAGGGGTCCATGAGATCCCTCTTGCTTTTTAATCAGTATGTTATGCGGAAAAATAATACAACCTTGAGATTTTTAGTTTATATCTTATACTTATCAAGATTCTTATTTATAAATATATTCAAGCTGGCCTTTAACTCTTCAATAAAATCGTTCCTGTGTTTTGGGTCTACTTTCATCAATTGACCTATCAATACCTTTCCGTTAATAATTACGAGAGGTCTTGGCTTTTCCTTTTCATTATTACGCGCAATCCGGTTATTCTTGAAAACAGTCTTGTTCTTTGATTCTTTGATATATAAATCCGCCAACCTTTCTATTTCCCTTATTGAGTCATTATTGATCCTGGAAAAATCCGATGTTATGCGCCGGTCAAACACGTATGACATGAACTTGTTGATTTCCATAGCTCCCATTTTTGGGGGGTCCTTACGACTGATCAGTTTCGCTCCGATAAGCTGAAGGAAATAGTTCACCATCGTAATATCGCTCTTTTTGATCCCACGATCCTTTAATATCTGGCGTATTTCCCTTGTATTCTTCATGATTTCAGTGAACTTATTATTTGAGTAATCTTTCTTTGGATATGTTGGCACATCATACCATTACCCAAAGCCTTATAAGACCTGTAAGCAATTTTCAGCTCTTCTAGCTTGCTGGAGATCTCACTATCAGTATCAGTGTCAATGTCGTTATTGATGGTTGCCGAAACAGTGCCGGTTCCTTCATAATCAACAACCAAGTTAGATTTTTCTTCAGGTTCATGATATTGGGATACGATAACCCCGTCCCTTGTAAGCGAATCTTCAGATGTCTTGTTGTACTTGTTTAAGTACACGATACGGACAATTCCGGATTGCGAGATATTCTTCATGCAATCATCACATGGTTGGTGTGTTACATAGAGCGTACAACCATTAACCGGAATACCATTCTTAGCCGCGAACATGAGGGCGTTCATCTCGGCGTGGATCTCATTCTTCAGTGACCACTCATGATGGTTGTCTCTTTCAAAAAGACCTTGAGATAAGGCATCATCACAATTGATGACCCCAGCCGGAGTGCCATTGTATCCGATAGAAATGATTCTTTGGTCCTTGACTATTACCGCTCCCACATGGAGGGATACGCAATGGCTTTCTTCTGCTACCCTGGAAGCTATGTCCAGGAAAAACTTATCGTTTAACATTTAAAATGGTTTTGTGATTAACGTAAAATCTGTAAGGTGGTCATTCAATATCTTATCCCATTAAGGATGGGATGTGTCCCTTGTTCTTGCTTATGCTATTTAAAAATCATCGTAATAATCTATGTCGTCATCTAATACCCAGCTAACAATAGCAACAATAATAACAGAAATCCCAAATGTTATCCAGCCATCAATAGCTTCGTTAGCGAAACCTATACATATAGAGATCGCGATTATACCTATAAACAATAATAATACCATGATCATCCTTCCGTATTAGGTATTAAATCATCAATATAGGCCCACTTTTTAATGTGGAAATATTCCACTATCTCTTTAAATTCGGAATTGTTTGGCCCGAATATGTTATAACCATGATCTGTTATACATAACAAGACCCTATTGTTTTCAGGAGTTTCTGTTATGTCGTGCCATACGCTGTTTATGCGCCAATTGGCACCGGTAATGAATGCTTTTTGAACATCGCATTGTTCTGACACGCTCGCATAAATCAAGCTGTCTTCATAATTTTGAGCAGCCTTTATATTATCTTTTCTTGCCATACTTTTGTTGTTTTAAATCCCTATTTTTCGTCCCCATTTAATCGTGAATTTATATATGGGATTATCCATGCTAAAATATTCATCTCCAGTAATTAACCACTTGATAGGCTGTATCACAAACCTTACAAAAACTACCCATATAAAGTAAATCAGGATTGACATCCTATATAAGACATTGGCTTTATCCTTCTTTTTAATTCTCTGGGCATATAAGGAGGTTCTGTCACGATATAAGAGTATCCTGTATTGATCTTCAGTAAGCTCTACTCCAAGTTGAGAAAGTTCTTTCTTTAGCTGAGTTGGAGTCAGCTCGTCTAAATATTCTGTTTTCATAACCAATCCTTAAATTTCTACTGACTCGTCTTTCCATGTTAATTTATGACCAAGTATTTTCTTAATGGTGCCTTTAGGAATATCAACACATTGATCGTATTGGTACGATGGTCTCCAAATATCACCGTCCCTAAAAGGCTCTCCACTAAATATGGTTTCAGTACCATCTTTATCTACCGCCAACCATGCCATAATGTTATAATTATATATTCCAAATTGGGTCTGGGAACCCCTCTATCTTAATTGGACTCAAGAATATTCTATCTGTATTGTACCTTTTTCCTAAAAACGGATGATCTTCACATTTATCATATTCTTCTTTTGAAGCTGGCCTAATGACAAATTTGTTATGATAACAATTTTCGTCAAGATTATTTTTTTGTAGCAACCCAAACTTGTCCATAGCCCATTTAAAAGCTATAGAATAATGACTACTTGAATTTCTGTTTCTGTTGTAAACTGCCGCCAATACGAAGATATCTTGATAATTTCTAATGCTTGGGTGAGAAATGATAAGATAATATCTAATACAAAGAATTTCATCCTCGTATTCAAGACATTTTTCCTCCGATAAAAATTCCTTTCCGTCTTCAGCAATGTAAATTTTTTTGATAATTTCCTTTACTTTCATGCTATTTATCTTAATCCGGATCGTTTGAGGTTCCTAAGAGGTGCTCGTTGCCTTCGTATGGGATGCAGTATTTCCATGATGAACCATTCATACACCTAAAGTGATAATCTTTTGAATTTGAATATTTCTCAAAAAACCTTGGCATCCAGTTTTTATTTTCATAATCTCTCACAAGCACTCTATCAAACGGTTTGAACTCGTTCTTGTAGTCTGGAACTTTAAGGAACAGGTCGCAATCTAGTTCCCCATCTTCAATGCTATATGAGCCATTTTTCGAGAATGACTCGGCGGATTCATAATCACCTTCATCGATCAAGCCAATGATTGGATAATTATTGTGACGAGCATTAAAACAAACAATCCTTACTTCTTTACCATCACGTGTTACGATCTTACCTTCCTCTTCACCGTTACTAATGCGTTTTGCCCTTTCCACGTCGAAAGGGATTGTTATGTATTTTTTTCCCATGTTATTTATTTTTTAAAGTGTTGAATTAATTCTTGCACCGTTGCTTTGTGGCAGTCAAGATATGCTTGATCGTGCCACATATCATCCTCAATTTTATCTTCTTCGCATATAAACCAAAGGATTTGTCTTTCATCAGGATTAACATCTTTATCGTCATATACAAACCATTGATTTTTATCCGTATTATCCCTCAAAGCTGCCAACGCCAAGAATAGATCTTCGTTTGTTTCACAATCAATAGATCTATCAATTAACATAGCATTGTATGGAAAGTTATTTGAAAAATATCCGTTGTTAGCAAACAACATTTCTTCTCTATTTCTAATAATGCTTTGTTTGTACTTATACCCTAATACTTCAAGTTTATTTTTAATATCTGAAGTATTTTTCATTATAAAACATGGTTGCGTAAACATATCACTTGTCCTTTTTAGTTTCAATAATCCCATTCTCAGCGCACCAGCACATCATCTCGTATGCTGAGTCAATAGCTTGCTCATTCATAAATACAGGAGAAGCACTTCTATCCTCGTCCTCATATACCAAAACATAAGAATTTTCTTCTTTGATAATGGTAAGTGATGCCCCTTCACGTTTGAAGGGAAGTATATCCAAGATATCTTGCAATGTAAATGCCGGAATTACTTTCTTGTCATCTTTAGGATAATCTTTGAAATAGAATGAAAGAGACGGTTGTTTTGCTAAGAATACCCAGCACATACTAGCATTGCTCGTATCAACGCCCAGCTCTTGAAGATGTTTCATTTGCTCTATATCAAGTATTAACTTGCTCATACATATTCTCTTTATCGTTGTATAATAAGTTCCTTAAAATGTAAAATAACACGTCCACAACAATGCTGTTTCCAGCCATATTGTATTGCTGAGATTTACTTATCCCAGCCTCTTGTATTTTGTTAATGTTCAAATCTGATACGCCCATCAAACGAAAGCATTCTCTTGGAGTGAGTTTACGGATACGATATCCAACTTCTCCATTGTTTTCCCAGGCTGTACATGGACATTTGTAATCGGTAGCCCTCAATGTTGGACTAACAGGCATAATGCTTTTCTCTTCCTTAAACTCAAGCTTATGGCCAAATGGATGAACGCTAACGCCTATAATTTCCCTACAATTATCATTGAGATGATCATTCGGTTCCACCAAAAGATTGTCTTTTTGGACAGTCGTAATTGTATTGCTGATCCCGTCTGTTCTAGGCTCAAAAAATGTCATATCGTGTCTGCTGGCTTTCAAGTTCCCGCTCTCATAATCCTTTCTGACTGCTTTACCATATTCAGTTCTTTTTGAGGTAAGGACATTTGGTTCTAAGACAAAGCAATCTGTGTTTCCTCCACAGCCGGTTGATCTATGGATCGTATTACAAGTATCCATTAAATGTCTATTTGTTACACGACCAGATTTGTCCCTTGTGTACCCAATAAATTTAGGCTCAATTAATTTAATTCCTTCTCCCTTATTAGTTGTAAGGGTTGGAGATAATCCTTCAACATGAAACACATTTCCATTTATTCCATGATTAGAAGGGTTTACGTTGGCTACTTTGTTTACTTTCTGAGGATCAATATTACGACAATTCAAATTATCTATTGTTTTTTTTAGATAATACCTCTCATCAACATCTTTCTCCAAAACATCTTTCACCCTTTTTTTCAACTCAAAAGGTTCTGGGAACTCATAAGAGGCATCGCCGAGTATTGATATCATGAAAACACGTTCCCTGTTCTGGGGGATACAGTATTCTTTAGCATTCAATACCTTGTAGTAATTTGAATAACCATAAGAGGATAATTCATCTTTCCACTTGAGAAAATATGGTAGGAATTTTTTACTGACAAGGGCCTTGACGTTTTCAAATAAGATAAATTTTGGTTTTTTGGCCAATATAGCTTTTCTGCACTCCCACAATAGGCTTGAACGTGTCCCACTACCTTCTTCTCCGCCTCTTTGTAATCCGGCGCTACTGAAATCTTGGCAAGGGCTAGACATCGTAAACAAATCGAAATCTGGAACCTTATTCCAGTCTATTTTGGAAATATCCCCGTAATTCCTATCTGCCCATTGAGGATAGATAGCGTTGTGCGCTTGTATTGCGTATTTGTCGATCTCAGACCATCCAACTAAATCATAATCAATTCCTAGTCTATCTAAAGCCATACATTGGCTGTCGTATCCACTGAAGGACGTAAATACCTTTAACAAAATTATTCATGATTAAATAGAAAAAAATAATCTTCAATAATCTTCGGAAAAGGTCTTTTTATGCCCTTATCGTCTCACCAATAATATCAATCAATAATAATTTAATCTGGCACTTATCATGCCTTACAAATCTTCTCTACGCACTCGATCGTTTCTCCAACGGTCATTTCCCCAAGACTCGCGTTAAGTTTTTCCTGTGGAAATGCTATACCTAAGTCAACCTCAATGTTAAGGAATAACTCCATACAATTCAATGAGTCCAATCCTAAATCGTCACGTAATTTATCCTCCAAGCTAGGAGTCTTATGTGATAGTTTTTCGATGTTCTTAAATACAACTTCTTTTACGTTCATGGTTTTATGTTTTAATAAATAGTGGTATCACGGGACTCGAACCCTTTGAGCCGCTTACCGCCTAAAGAACGGTACCGGCATGATACCTGAATTGTTCTTATTGCAATACCACTTTCCAGTCCGAACTGAAAATGTCGTCTGGGGATGGTACCCATGACGTTGCCTTCCCGGTTTTACGATCATATATGATAAGTTGGTTCTCATAATTGATGCAACCGGTCTTGCTTACGATTTCCTTAACCTTATCAGGCAAAGATTTCATGTTTTCAATAGCTTCATTTTCAATCGAATTTGGGATTTGGGCACAAACAATCTTGTCTCCGTCCCAGCTTTTTCTAGTTATGGGGTAACCAAAAATCAGCGTTATCATCGCTATGTTAAACCCAAACAGGATTTCAGTATCAGATTCTTCATCAATCGTATTTAATTTGATCCGAACCCCAAGAACTTCGCTGTAAGACTTCATCATCGCCCATTGAGCCGAAAGCATAATTTTTTGGATATCGTCGATCTGGTGATTGAATTTATGGGAGGCCATAAATACTTCCAGATTTTCAACCTTATAATCAAGCTCTTTCTTCTCGATCAGTATTCTGTCGATATAACTTTCCGCTTTCATGTAAGACTCCTCAAACACATCTTTTGAAGACCACGAGAAGTAACCATTATTATACTTAACCATATACCCGTCGTTGTCCATTTCAGATGATGATGGAACTTTTCCGGCTTGCAATAAGCCAAACTTGTAAGCGTCTCCCATTTTCATAGGCTGGGCATAAACCTCTTTAGTGCAAATATATTTTTCCATTATTTCTTTGTTGTAATGTTTATCCAAACTCCCATCATCTCCATCATGATCGAAACCGCCGAAGGAAAACTCTCCAGATCTTTTTTGATGGGTTTGCTACCTTTATAAATGCTAAACTTTTCGTTTGCCTGTTCCCGTACAGAGTAAGCCACTTCACGTTTTTCTACCGATCCTTTGAAGGCTGTAAATAATACCCTCATTATCTAAAGAGACTTATGATTATGCCAATTAAAACTACCAGGAACATGATCGCTACCGCTAATGCGATCGGACCCCAGATTGGGGCCAACACCCACCACCAGCTCCAGGTGATATAACTTGTAAGCTTCAGTCCAATAAATAAGAGTGTTAATAATCCAAAGAATCCGATACCTACGGAATTACCGTTTTTGTTATTACTCACGATTTGATATTTATTTGTATTTAATCTACTGGAGGATGAAATCGAATTTGTACTCATTTGTGGTCGTATCAATTACGATTTCAATGTCACTATTACTGTTGTGATTTACGCTATCTGTAGTGATAGGGTTTTGAGATTTGGTTTTGAGATTGCTATCTTGAATATCGCCTATCTTATCGCAACTTGCTAATAATAAAGGTAGAGCGAAAAATAAGATAATGATTCTAAGCATTTTATTTTACATGTCCAATGTGCCATTTGCCGCATACGTCACATCGGTATGATACATAATCTGAAAGATTGAATTTAAGAATAAACTCATCAGCCTCTATTTCCGTCTCGAATGGACGCTTTGGTTTGAATTTCCTCCCGTTTCTCTTGTTCCAATGGGTATTAATGCCCCTTACGGTCTTATGTGGGACATTATCCCTGGGAGGATGTTTGATTGTTCTTTTACTTCTCAATATATAACCTTAACATTAATAATTACAAGGGGCCGCCATTTCTAACGGATCCCCTTGCTTATACCGAAATATTACCCCGCTCGGTATCACGCTGCCAGCATACGTTCTGGAGGCTACGACACTTCTAAGCAATTACCGGTTAGCCTAACTTTGTTAAGTGGTTGCCTGTCTTCGATCCCTTGGCCTTCGGGCTTGTTGTCTTTAAGCGATCCTGAAATACTCAGGTTACTATCAATCTCCAATGAAAAATTATACCTTTGCCACTTGCTATGGATTCCGTATTTTTCATAGTCCTTCTTTTACTCGTGACACGATGCCAAATCAAGGTCTCAATACATATCGACCTGGCTAAAGTGGTTGCCTCATTGTTAAAGGCCAAAAGAAGAGGCTAGGAGGCATAACGCTTCCATTGGGACAATTGATAGTACTATCTGTAGTTTTATCAAGCCCGGTGTATCTCCCCAAGAATGCCGGGCTTGTTTCGTATTTCAAGGATCGCTAGCATCCAACTCGGTTCAAGCTTTACTTCTCTCCTTATGGACGGGCTTGTTTTGTTGATAGGGGAGGGGTCGAACCTCCCATAAATATACGAAGTATAAATGTTTTCCCATTAAACTACTACCACCAGAATTTTCAGAAGTGAGATTTTAGTGCAAATAAAGGAGGACTTTCACCTCACGTCGTCCTTTAGCGACGGATTTGGGGTTAAACAATAAAAATAAACAGTGTGTGTTCCCAGTCGGGCTTGAACCGACGACCAAAACATTATGAGTGTTTCACTCTAACCAACTGAGCTATGGGAACATTTATGTATAGCTATTCTCACGAACCGCGATACATCTAGCAACAAACGAAATTATTCAAAGAAAGCGAACTTGTTGGGGATGCCGGAATCGAACCGGCTAAATCCCACTTGAAATCCCCTAGCGATCTTTAATTCTTGAGATCGCTATAAATAGAAACCCTCCAACAAAGAAAAGTATCCATTGCCACCATTGCCAATCTAACATAATCTTCAATTTTAATCAGTCACTTTACTTATTACCAAAATCACTGGGAATCTCTCCCCAGCGCTTATTGTCCCAATGTATGATCTCGATTTGATCAACCCAGTACGCATTTACTTTAAGGAATATCTCGGCTTTCTTGAGGTCTTTATTTAGCTTTTTCGAGGCTGTTCCCTTGTTTCTCACCCAAGTGATCGCCGTTATACTGTCACTGTAAATGACCTTATCCGGATAATCATTCTCGATGATATATTTTATTGATTCGATTATAGCCAAGAACTCGCCGATATTGACCGTTTGATTGCCAAGATTCCTATAAAAGATCCTTTCTCCTGTCCTTAAATCATGGGCCTGATATTCGGTTATGCCTTTTTTCTGGGAATGAGCGCAATCGCACGTTATACCAACAATGGGTGTACCGGTCATGGTTTAGCGTTATACCGGTCCTGGCAGACGTAACCATCAGCCTCCATTGCGTTCCAGATCTTATTGCATGCGGAATATAAATCTTTTTTAAGCGCTTCCATATCCGCTATGTCCTTTCTGGATTCTAACTTGACAATCAAAAGAGATAAGTTCCCAAACTCATTTTTATCTGTGCTATAAAATGGGTTGTACACAAAACCTTTATCTCCAATATGGACGGTGACGGTGTATTCAATTTTTCTTGTAATCTTATATGATACGGAGTGCTCAAAGCGGATCGGGAAAACACTTGTATCGTAACCATCAGCTTCCATCTTGTCTTTTAATATTTCCGCAGCTTCCTTCAGATCTTTTATAACCGTATCAATGTTCTTTAAATCCTTTCTATTCTGGATGTAAGCGATAGTATTGTCAAGAGAAGTTACATTATCGCTCTGGCCATTGAACGGGTTATAATACACCTTTTTGTGCCCAAAGTTTATTACCACTTGGTACTGAAGCTTTGGCGTGATCTGGATGGATACCTTAGCCTTGAATAATGTTGGCGTCGCTTGTTTTACCACGTATCCATTTTTAAAATTCATCTTTACCAGAACTACATCATAGAGAACTTTCTCCTCAACGATGTTTTGCTCTTTAACCTCCTTGGAAAGAAGGCAAATCTTTTTCTTGCTTTGGGATTCATCTACTCCCAATAATCTTCCGTTTGTCTCTCTAACAAACGCAACTAACTCTCCAGATTTTTCGTTTCTTTTAAATTTTAATTTTGTTTCAAATTTCTCACTAGAAATAAAGGTTTTCATTTTTTTGTATAAATCCAAAATTAAAACTACATATATGGTGTTGAAGACACCTCATGCTCTAGGCTTTGTTTTGGTGATGCGAATTTAATAAAATAATCCAATAATAAACAAGTTTTATCGCTCTTTTTTTTGATGCTCTTTTTGGATATATGTGTTTTTATATAATATCTATAATCACCAAAGTGAAATGTAAATTAGTCATTATCAATATATTGGCGATGACTGTTCTAGCTTGAGTCTAATCTTTTTTTCATGCTTTTATTTTTTATGTTTCTCATATAAATATATTACCTCTTCATTAGATAAGAGGTGTACATTCTTGATCCCAAGCGACCTTAATTCAGTTCTCATGCGAACAATAGGTCGAGCTTCGCAAGACTCCCATAAGGAACAAATAGGAGTGATTATGAAGACAAAAACTACCCATAACGATATCATAAAATCTTTATTCATAATAAACATAACTCATCTATAACGGTCATTATTACACTAAATCGAGTATTTATTCTCATTATCGCTTCTCTCATTTCATGTCGAGAGAACTTCATGTACCTTATCCCGTGCCTTTTATGGATCTTGGCGTTATAGAACTGGGAAACAATGGTTGTGTCATCTTGTAAGACAATACATCCTCCAGACCTAACCCGAAACAACAAGACGCTGTTCCCAAACTCGTTTTTATATTCATTGTATATGTCATGTATGTCATCTGTCATAATCTCTTAATTCTTTTCCTGAAGTATTCCTTATTGACTATAGCGCCATTAATTGAAAATCTAACTACTCTTCCAGTAGTTATTATTTTCTGATTGCCAACTAGGTAAGAGTATAGATTCCCATTCCTTGTCATGTAATACAAATTCGCCCTAATATTCCTTGCCTTGTCTATAAACGGTTGTTTATTAGACGCTTGTTTAAAATCTTTGAGAGTCATAGGCAATAAAAAACCACCTCGGCTAAATGCGGAGGTGGTCTCAAATCATCATTAATGTATAACATATCAATCATCTTCCTCGATCTCTTCAAGTGAAGAGATAATGTTGTCAATCTCATCCGGTATATCTTCCAGATCATCAACAGCGTCTACCAAAATATCCTTGTCATCACCTCTGGCTTTACCTTTAAGGCTCGAAAGGTTTTTAAGGCTCCTTTTTATCAAATCACTGGCTTTCTCCAGATTCTCGATCTCCGCCGCTACAATATCATAATTCTCTGTTCTCATGTTGTTTGTGTATTTAAAGTGTTAATAATTAGGCTATTTCTTTTTCTGGAATTAAACCAATCTTTCTGGCGATTGATTCCATCTCACTATATTCGATACTATGACATCCAGCGGTCATAACATCGTTTTCGTAAGAGTTGATTTTCCATTTGTTCCCGGATAAATCCAATACCAAGTCATGTTGGAACTGATGGCCTTCATGGAATGCTTTAATTAAAATCCACAGTCTTTTGGCCTCTTCGAAAGAGATGCTTACACCTTTGCTTGTCTCAACCTTTCCCTTAAAGACACGCAAGACGGCGTTAGCCCCATTCTCGAAATATAAGTTACCATACAAGTAATGAGTTTTTCCACTCCTCCATTCATCAATCCTTACGAGGGCCTGTTCATGAAGAGACCTTAGTGTTTTCTCTCTACGAACTTTTATGGCATTATTGTGTCTTGAGATACGTTGTAAGTATTTTTGCCAAGTGTTATCTCCAAGCATCGCATTTACCACAAGATTAACCGTTCCTAGCTCCGCCATAAGTTGGTATCTCTCCAGAACCTCGATTAATTTCTTGTACTGTGATAACTTGTCCTTGTGAATACCAAACTTTTTCGTGTTCTTGCAAAATGATTCCACGGTTAATTCACCCATCTCGAAGAAATCGAGATATTCTTTGATCCATTTGTATGGTTTCCATACGCTCGTGACAAATCTTACGGTCCTTGCCCTCTCATAAGCCTTGATTTCAACAAGAATTTGATCAAGTGTATATACGTACCCCCAATCTCTTTCTTTCATTACCGGTACCTTAAATAAGACACTGTTCACAGGTATGGCGCTGTAAGCGTAACTTTGATGCTTTGACGTGGTAACGCTGTAGGAATTATCATTCATCATGTAGGCTGTTTTTCCATTCCTTTCAACAATACGCCCAACCTCAAAATGAGACCCGTAGCTAAAAAGACTCTTACCCTTAAAATAGAAATTTGATCCCCGTCCTTCTTTCTTTGTTTGATGCGCCCAGCAGTGGGCAACCATTCTATTATCCATAATCTATTGTTTTTATCAATTTTATATTCAGTTTATTGCAATAAAAAGGGGAGTTTTTCGACTCCCCTTGGATTTAGTTCGTGACCTCTTTATCTTAGTTCTTTCATTTTATCCTCAATGAAAAGGTCAATCGAATCATAATAAGGTATTTCACTGTAATCAAAATCCTTGTGTGTTTCCGTGTATTCCCTTGCCCAGTCTCGGATCATAGAGAAGGCTTCTTGTCTACTGCAATCAAGCGCTTCAGTGAGACTATAAACAGCCTGGGAAGATATTTCTTGGAGGTTCTCAATATATTCCTCATCGGCTTCGTGACAGAACCCAACTTCAATTCCAATGTCCACACCATCATTGAGACATTCTTCCAGTTCTTCTTCGCTCTCAATTAAACCTTCGCTGTTATCGTCATATAATTTGAACAAGTCGAATATATTAGCCATGAAGAGCTTTCTTGTTTCGATGCTCGTTAGTTTTTTCCAGACAAAACCATCTGGACAAATTTTTATGTTGTTGCTCATATCATTTATTTATAATACCATGCTTAATTCCTTATTATTACTTTTCATCCACATAAGACAATCCAGCAATCTGTCCATGTGGTTATCTTTCCACTTATGGCCAAAGATCTCGATTGCCTTATGATAAAAATCGTCCCTCTTCCAGTCTGGGGATTCGATAAGATCCTCACCACCATCTGGAAGTAAGGATCTTGTGGTTCCATTATACTCTACGCTCGCTATTACCTGATTGTAAATCTCCTCATTCAAGATCTCTATATCCGTATCCTCCCTCATTAGGCAGAACATTAGGTATTGTGACCAACCTAAATCCCTATCGCCATCCCCAAACATATACCTTTCCAGTTCCTTTTCATCCTCGGCACAGAAAGAGATGAAACCGCTTCGTGTCCTGTAATGCTCATCCCAAAAATCATTCACCGCCTTATCCTTCAACAAGGAGAAATTGTCCAGCACCTCTTTCTTGTCGTAAGATATTGATATTGAAATATTCGCCTTATCTGAAGTGAAATTGTACTCTCTAGGGGACGATACGCTATCAAAAGAGACCTCAATTCCTTTTATACCGTACTTACCGACTATCGAGGACAGCACATCGGAAATGATACCGGTAGCGATCTTACCAATCTCTGTCAGGTACGACAGAAAATCGAACTCAACCTCCTCTTGACCTAATCTTTCTTGTTCCTCATATTCACTCTCAAATACGAAGTTTGGGGATAATTCCGTATCGTATGTTCCTATAGACACTATAGGGAGAGCTTCTGTATTAGTCATAATATTAATCCTGTCCATATTATCCAATCTTATTTTCCATGTATAGCTTTTGTTTATATCGGCGATGCTCCCTCATGGTAGCCGCCCATTCTTCCTTAGTTGGCTTCCGGACCAACCCTTTCGCCCTCCTTATTTTCGCCAGCTCCCTTATCCTATCATACCTTTCCTTATTGATTATGATCTGGATAAGGCTCTTGGAGACCCCGAACATCTTGGCCAGCTTTCCATAACTTAACCCCTCCTCATCACGAAGCCATTTTATGTGCTCTTTCTGGTCATCGGAAAGTTTAATCCTCCTGTCGTACTTGGCCCCATCTATCCTGATTCTATCTGATTTATAAGGCATATAATTACCCTCCTTACGTATGTGTACACCATCTTCCTCCGCCTTTGGAATCTGGATGGAAAATGATACCTCCACAGATACGCGGCTTGTCATTCACCATTTCGCAAAAGGTAAAACTGTTCTCGGCGAAACCCTTGGATATTACGAACTTGTGGTTTACCGCCAACCTTATCCAATTAGACATCCTCAAGAAACAGCTTTCAAGGGTCTTATCTTTCATTTTCTTAGCGATAGCGCGCACTTCCTTGGCGTATTCAGGATCGTTAAAAACCAGCTCCAGGGGCTTTTTGGAAGCCTCATATTCTTCTGGGTATTTATCTTTTAGCTCGCTAATCTTTGTTCCCCAGATGTTTCTAAATATCTGATAGACATCTTCCTTGTTGACCTGGTTTAGCGCATAACCATCCCAGTAGAAGTATTTAGATGTCTTATCGTTCCAGTACAAGATGTTTGCCAAGATATCCTGGTCATTTTTCATCAATGTGATGCGCCACTCCTCGCTCTGAAAATAAGATTCCATTGCGTTAGGCCCGATCAGGGCGAGATTCGTCCCATATTCACGTACTATCCAGAAAAATGGCTCATTCGTATCTCTTAATGCCTCTTCGTCACGCTTGAAGTCATTACGGCACAAATCAGTGTCATATAACTCTGATCTCATTTTATTGATTATATCTTGTTTCATATTTTTTCTGTTATTTGTTATTAGCAATACATATATTCCGGCGAGAAATCAACTCTCGCCATCTTGCAAGCGTCCCTGGTGGTAATGAGGGAGATGCTTGCCCCAAAAGTGTCTAATGGACCAAGAAAATCCATCAGGTTTTGAAGTTTTTCGATGAACTCTTCCTTAACCCATTCCTTGATCGGTTTTTGGACAAAAGACTGGAAATTCTTGATGTCAAACCAATCCGACATGATTGTCTGGTCAATTGACTTGTCAGACCAGTATGATATCGCGTAGGTATTCATTTTTACTTTGTAGAGGCATTGGTACTGCCTCTTGGACCTGTCATAACGAACAAGGAGACCATTCTCAATCAGAGAGGCCTCCTTGTCCTTGCCGGTTCCATGCCAAACCGTATTATTATTTCTTCTCATATAAATCGTATTTTATCCCTTCATTGCTGTAATGGGGCAATTACCACAATCCATGCTGGAGCACACATCGCACATACACCCTCCAAAACTATCGTTGTAATAATTATAGAATTTGTGATTTTCATGTAAATAAGTGTTTGTTACACTTCTACATATCTCCAATACCATCTCCAGGCAGTTTTGGAGATCCCTTAGCACCGTATATTCTTCATCCGTGTGTGGATTATAATAACCACAAGATATGTTTACGCAGGATAGATTAAGATTGTTATCTCTCAATTCGACAACATCCGTCAACAGCCCATTATTTTTACTATAACCGTATGATTTGAATATTGGCTTGATGTCGTATAAGAACTCATCAGAACAAATTTTTTCATGATAAATGCTTGTGATGATGTCACTGTTCCCTTTCCTGTCGCATTCCAGTACGAACCGGCAATCATCAAAGAACTTGATAGACGCATAGGAAGCCCCTACAGCCCCGATTTCCTCTTGTACGGTAAATAATACCTTGAGAGCTGGAAGTGTCCGTAAAGCCTCCAGAGCGATCCAGATTCCATTCTTATCGTCCGCCCCGATTCCGACTTGTTTCATGTCTTTCATCGAGTAGCCAAAAAGTATGCCTTTTAGCTCGATGATTTCACGTTCTCCTCTTATGTTGTGGACCTCATCCATGTGGGCCACAAGAGCTGGGTAAGATTCTGATTCTCCCTTTGTCAAATAGATGTTTCCAATCTTATCTGATTGGATTCGCACATCTTTCATTGTCTTGACATATCGTATAATAAAACTCCTCATTTTATTCTCTCTTTTCGATGGGGAGTTTATCTTGTATAGTTTAATTAATAGTTCCTTGTTCATCGCTCGACCTTAATTTCGTTTAGTTTCTTAAATGCTCCGGGTAAATAATACTCATTATCAACATACTCCAAATTATTCTCCGCATATTCCTCAGAAGTTAGATGACAATCTCCATTTTCATCATAATACATCACAGAATCTTCATCTAATATGTATTCTTCATTAATTTCGTCAAATATAACGGCATCATCTGAATAGTATGTACCATTTATCAGATGATATCTATTTGCGTTTTCTTTATGTGTGTAATACTCTGTGCCACATGAATCTTTATATTCTATAGCATCTGATTTTAAAACATATTCGTAATTATCTTCGTCGTAAACAGTGAGACTTGCTTTGTAATATTTATCCTCATAATCAACATATACTATACAGTCTTCACACATTGTATATGCGTGTGAACCATATTTGTTGTAAACAAACTCATAAGCTTTACTTATTACAATATTTTCACCAGTAAAGTAATCCTCTGTATAACATCCCTTACAATAATACTCTCCGTCAATGATGGCGTAATTGTCATAATCTGATATTGTGCAACCACAATGTTTACACACCTTCTCATTATACACGTCAACATTACCATCGCAGTTGGTCAACTCATAATACAAATCGCCATTGTCAGGTTCGTAATTTTGAAAGTATCTTCCTTGGAACCATTTGAAAGTATCCATATACGGGCAATAAACTTCGTCTGGACAAATATTGAATGGTCCATATTCAAAATACTTTTTATCCGTAACTCCATCTACCCAGACTATCCCGTCTGGATCATCATAGGCATCTTTCTCCTTATAAGCGGCGATCCCGATCTCATTTTTGGCGTATTCAAGGATCGAATAACGAACCGTATCGTCGCATCCATATATCCGATCAAGTAAATAGCCTTCATTTGTCGGCCATACTATTGCACGGCCTATTACTTTTCCTTTTTGTTTAGCGTAGACGATTTTAGCGTTAATGTCGTAATATAATTTAATATAATCTTGACATCTACTGTATCTCATACAGGAATTTCCTAAATTGCCTTTGTCTGGGTACAAGTAATTGTCCTCCAGATAAGCGAACTCAAAATCTTCAAGTTCGCCAGAAAAAACGAACTCGATATTTTCTGTATTGTTTTTTCCTGAGATCTCGTTGTAAAAAATCTCATAATCATGATCGTTAAAAACACCTTCTCCGATCAATTTTCTGGCGATTTTACCTGGTTTTCCAAGTTGGCGGTTTTTTCTTGACCACTGTCCCTCATCGTTATATTCCAGTTCTTTACCTTTCGGTAAATAAGATATGAATGTCTCTTCGTTTTCGCTTCTAATAGCCAAATAGTTAGCGAAATCTGTAAATTCGTGGTCTTCCAATAAACACTTAGCTATTGAAGATTCCATACCTTCTAGTACTTTCTGGAAACTTTCCGCAATTTTTAATCTCATATTTCTTCCTCCAATTATGTTGTTAATATTCTTTTGTCTCCAGCAATTACCAATAAAAAAGGCTGGGAAGAATCGCTTCTAACCCAGCCTAGATAATTGGAGGAAACATATAAATTTCTTTTTCAAAACGCATATCCAAGAAAGGATATAATACCACTTGGATAAGACAGTTAAGCCTTATTTAAACGTCCCTGACGTACCAAGGGTATTATACTTATAATAGGTAGGATATTGCGCAGGTCTCACGACCTTCTATGAAGTGTGACCACCCGGAAAATCTGCCTCCGGATAACCTTGAGGTTATAAACGCTATTTCGTTTGTGGTCGGTGATTTACGCCGTTTTTCTGGGAATCAAGGTGATCTCCTCGATTTGAGTCGCTAATTTCTTTGTGATATCACTAATCACGTTCTTTCGTATTTCCTTTTCCATCTCCTCCTTTTGATTTTGCAAGGCTTGTTTCATCTCCCTTTCAATTTTTTTGCGTAAACTTCTTTCCATTTTGTCCTTATACGATTGGGTTAATTTCTTCTCCATCGCATATTCGACAGACTTTACTAAACTCTTCTCCAGATCCTCATAATTCTCAAATATGATATAGCTGGAATCTATTTCAATTATATCATTGAAACCCCCTGTCATCACATCTTCTAGTTTGTTATTTATGAAACTGTACCCTTTAAATCCAATTCTTGCATCATATTCAAAAGAGATTTTTTTATTTGTTGGTCCTGGAACGTATTTTATCCTATACCCAATAACACAACCTTCCATAATAAAGGAGAATCGGCTTTTAGTATCTACGATATATATTTTTTTACCGATCTCATATTTAGGCTTATATAATACCCCATCAATCATTATCTCCATACCTATTTTATTTTATGTGTTTTATTTCATTGTTATCTTTATTCCCTCCGGAAGTTTTGTGTAGTCTACTTCTCTTAATAGACGCTCAAATTCCTCACGTGAAACTTTGTCCTTATAATTCAGCCAGTTAAAAACGATAGTATTACTGCTATCGTAATAGATCATGTTTTCAACAGAAATACCGGCCTCTAATATGGTAAGTTTAATATCTTTTTCAATCGTTAGTTTTTTGACCTGTTTTTCATACCGGCCAACTACCTCATTGATTTCTGATTTCAAACTTTCCCTTTTTGCCTCAATTTTTCTCTCCTCTATCTTTTCGGGAGAGTAATACAGCTCTTTCTCCTTTTTCTCTATTTCTTCGATCTCTTCTGGGGACAAAGGTTTTAGCCTAAATCGTTCTTCTTCCGGCGTATATGGATTTTCCCAATGTTCGCCGGTAAGTTCTTCCAGCTTCTTTATGGCCGCATTCGCTTGCTCTTTCCACCTCTTTACAATCCCAAGCTTGAAGAGTATGTATTTGAAATATTTTTCATCGTCGGCGATAGCGCATAACTGTCTATACTCAGTCTCATCAATCCGCAATAATTCCATTGCGTTCCTCTTATTATTCCCTTTTCTCATCCACCAAATACCATTTGCGACTGGGTACATTGGAGTCCCCTCGTGACTTGATAAGTGAAGAGGGATGAATATTCGCAGCTCTGGGAAATATTTCGCTATCTTATCATGGATACAACCTCCTTCTACGCATTCGCCATCTTGAATAATCATGGCCGTTACGCTGAAGTCGCATACTTTATTTTTACATTCGTCATCCAGGCTTACCGTTACTGTCATTCGTGCTGGAGAATTATCAATTGAGATATTTTTTGTTGATTTATAAATTAATTTGTTTGCCATAATATCTTGATTTTGTATTTTTTTAAGACCAACTAAAAGCTCCCCATATTTCGAGAACCTGTTCTCTTCTCTGGGCATAATCATCAATATTTTCCTTACATTCTGAAATGATATCTTCGATGCCAGAGTCACCATAATAACCCCAGCAACTGTCAATTTCCTCACCTTCTGGAGATGTGACGATAAAGCCGTAAACTTCTCCGTTGTAGTAATTATTTAACAATTCGATCTCGACTTCCAAATATGATAACACTCGCTCTTCGGAATATTCACTGTCCAATTCTTTTTTCGCCTTATCTTTAGGGACAGCGATAATTCCAAACAGCCCAGAATCAAAAGGACAAGCGTACTGCCCTGTTCTTGATATTGATAAAGATATTCCGCTATGTATATAGGCGTATATCTTTAGGAAAATGTTCTTTTCCTCGAATTTTTTTATTGAGAAATCCTCGTTTTCGTCCAAATATTCCTCGTTCTCAAAAATTTCTTCAATCCCATGATTATCCGGATTGTATGATCTTGAGTTTGAATAGATCGTTGCAAGATAATCACATTCCCTGGGGCTTAGTGGGTCATTGTCTTGCAAAATATCGATTTTATACCCCTTGTAATTAATTTTTTTCTCCATTTTTTATTTCCTCCATTTTTAAATTAAAAAGCCACGCCTATTCTCTCGAACCAGCGTGGCGACAACTAACACATATTCACCCTAAAATCAAATATATCGTATTAATTCCCTCAAGATAACATAATAAGAATCCTCCGGGATAATGTATTCTTTTCCTGGGTTTCCTACTTCCTTTGCCATGATTTCACCTTCGTTCATGAAAACGGTTGCTATCCAGATTCGTATCTCTTCCCCCATGATGTTGGCTACAGTTGCCATAATATCCTGGGAATCCTCATTTTCGATGTCAAAGCGGACGGTTCCACCATTGTTCTCCAGGATCTTTCTGATCATATTCTTAGCTTCTGAAAGATCCTTGTCGATTCGCTTGAGGATTGTTCTTGCCTCACTTATCGCTACCATAACAATTCGCTATTATCGTGTCTATGATTGGAACATAATGCTCTATGTCCGCATAATACTCGCATTCATTGTCTCCTGTTACAATGATGTCATTTCCTGTTTTATCTATTTCTCGAATGACTACATATTCGAGGTCATCATCCCCCATAAAGGCGAGAATAAGTTGATCCTCATTATCTTCCGGTATTCTTACCTTTCCATTCTTGTCTAAAAAATCCAATATAACACTGCGGCATCTTGCGCTTGCCTCAATAAATGATTCTTGTGCGGATATTAATATTTGCTCGAAATTTTCCATTAATTATCCTCCTTTAATTTTATGTTAATATTGATTATTTCGTTCCTTATAGTGAAAGATACATCACAATATCCTTCCTTGATATTGCCAATAATTTCCATGATTTCTCCAAATAATTCCGGGGATTCTTTTCTTGAATAACCTACACGAAATTCGTCATTACATGCCTGATAACACGAGAATTTATGGTGGCGCAATAAGATCTCCAGCGCCTTGATAATTGCTTTATTCATTTCTTTACACAATTATCCCCAGAATCTCAGGAATGCTCCCGGAATCCTGGGGAAGGTTTATTAATACAAATTAGCGATCTCGATTGAGTCACAGGTCGCCCTGTGATTGTTGTAATACTCTACGATCTGGGAATCGGACGCGCCATCTCCCAGTTGCAAGTAGATATATTCGTACACACTATCCGGAATATTATTCACGTTTTCGGATACCTGAGCCTTGTATTCCAGGCTTGAGAGCACGATAATCCCTAGGAAAATCGCACCGGCTAATACTAAGTTCTTCATTTTCTTGGATTTTAATTGTTCCCATATCCCAATCGAATGGGCGGATTCCTCCCGCGAAATTTTGGTCACGGTTCATCGTATGGGTAGTGGGTGAGGGGCTGGGAATATCCTCACGGACGGTCCCAGCCTAGATATATAATCCGTAGTGATTACTTGCTTTCTTCCGCTTTTTCCGTCTCTGGCTCGATCAATTGCGCTTGGATTTGCGCGGTCATAGGTAACATTTTGAACAGACCACGGGCGAATAAAAACCCTTGCTGTTTCAGATCCTTGCGATTTTTGCATTCTTCGATCTTTGATTTCGATAAGGTCAAAGGAAGTTCCTTGAAATCGGCGTACCGTGCCGTCGAAAACACTACAGTTCCGCCGTAGCACATTTTTACGATCGCCTTTCTTGGGATCACACTGAGACGTACCCCGTCCTCGCGAAGATCCATTAAAGCCTTTTGCAGCAACGCAGCAAATACATAGAGGGCTTTAAATTTTGCCCAAATCTCCTCGGGCGTATCGTTTCCTACGGTCAAATGATTGATAATATATACTTTGCTCTTTGTCTCCAAATACACCTTCCCATTGAGTACCGGCGAAAGGTCGTAATAATTCCCGTCGGAATCTTTCTTGCGATATACATCTACCAGCGCATTTTTGCTGGTGTTATTCAATACCTCATTAATTTGCTCGATAGTCAAATCCATAACTGTTGCGTTCAAATTCGTAGTTTCCATGTTTAATCCTCCAATTTTTAGTTATACAATAATATTTTTGTAGATCGCATTTGTATCGAACAAATTTTTGACGTATCTTTGCCCCGAATCTGGAGAGTTCAGTTCAGGGAAGGTCAAAACATACCCATATAACCATAAGGTTATACCGTATCGGCGACCCGATCCGAAAAGACGCAACTCGATCTAGTGTAGTTCGCCCTACGCTAGATCTTTAGCGTGAAAATTTGAGAAAAGCTCACAGGCGGTAAACCGATTATTCGCCCCACCAGCCCCCGAATCCTCGATAGCAAATTCTAGGGCATTCTTTTCCCGTACAAACCAGTTTCACCTGGACGCGTCGATTAAAACGCAATACCTATTTGTGCCGAATATTATTTAACCCGTTCGCAAGGCGTGCGCGAAACATTCGCACCGTTTCAAGTTATGCAGCTAATTTTTAGCGAATTATCGGTTTTTATTTTGTTCGCATGGGTTTCGCTTGATAATACTTGTTTGCGATCAATGTTATTTGCAAAGCAAAAAACCTAACTTGCAAGGCAAGCTAAAAAATGCAAACGGTTTATTATCAACATACTAGCCATTTAGCACAATTTCACCCCTTTATATGTACTTTAGAGGTCACAATATTTCAAGGAACGCAAACTACATAACTGTTATTCAGCTATATAGAAGCCGCATGAGCTTTTTCCCCGTCTTAATACATCAACTTCGTAACAATGCCGCGGAAAGATCCGTTTCTCGCCTTCAACTTCACCAACCAGAAACAAACGGTTTTTACTTTCTTACCTTTTTATATCCAGTTTATTAGACTCAATATTTTTTTAGTATATTTGTAAACTAAACCGCTTGTTTAGGTTTGTAACCGTTTCGTTATCGTTACGTTTGCAAAGGTAGTTCTCATTTTTGAAGTAGTCAAATTTGACTAGTTAAAGAATGTTTACTTTGTGTTTAAAAATTTTAATCATCTTATAAACAAATGATTTTTAGGGACTTATTAAAAAAGTACAATATAAAGCAAATGTTTGTAGCTCATGAACTAGGTATAGACGTTCGCAATCTTAAAAGATACGACGATTTAACAACTAGGTCTATTAATGAGGTTATTTTAATTCACAATGCGACAAAAATTCCATATAAAGAATTAATTGGCACTGAATTAAAAGATGATTAATTTTCAATACGTCAACTTTGCAAAACCCCTACCACTGTAGGGTAGTAACCGTTTATCTTTCGATTACATTGCAAAGGTAAGGTAAGTTTTAAGACTAGCAACAAATTTTTGTGCGTTTAACACAAAAAATTGTTTTTTAAAGACATGAGTAATAGCATATAAGCCTAAATATGAACAGATTAAGAGATATTATTGATAGATGCAATTTAGTTAAAAAAGATTTAGCTGAGGCATTTGATGTGCACCCAAACACGATTAACTATCAGATAGATAAGCCGTTAGATATGTTAACTGTGCGACAACTTGTTGAGTTAAAAAAGCTTACAGGATTGAGTTATAACGATTTATTGGGTGAAAATTTATTTGAGGATACAAATAATGTGCGCCCTAGGCGAACAACATTGAGTAGAAAACAAGCTAAACATTTATTAATCAAGCTTTTAGATCAAATAGAAGTACCTAGCGACGAACATAAAGACTTGATTGTTAAGTAGTTATGTGCTTTTTATTAAAAATATATTGATAAACCGCATGAGCACGCACGCACGCGCCTCATGGATCACGCGCACGCATACACGCATATATATGCGCACGTACACGCATACGCACATACACGCACGCCTGTAGGCGTATGTTAGTAACATATAAGCACATGAGCAAAAAAATTTAGTAAAATTAAGAATAAACTGAATGCGGCTTAATTGTGAAAATGTGTTTATATTTTTGGCCTTGCATAAGTAGTTGATTTATAGCTAAAAGAAAGATCTTTTGAAAAAGGTATTAGGGTATCAAAAAGCCTGAAAAGGGCTAAAAAGGGCTAAAAAGGGCCTTAAAACGTGTTTACATATTTTTACACAATAGGAAAGGGGAACGATTTAACTAATTTATGTAAATATGGATTAAAAGCTGTTTAATTTAGGCTAATTGGTTGATATATAGTGGTTTATGTGATTGAAGAGGGGATTGAGTGTGAAATGATATTTTATAACTACCTGAAAATGAATGGATTATGAGCGATGAAATGTGTGAAATTAACATATTTTAATAAATAGCGAAAAATGTCTTAACTAAAACTTATAGTTACAGTAACTAAAACCTATAGTTTACGACAAGGTTTCACTTTTATAAATAGTGAAAAAATAGCACATAAATAATTGATTTATAGCGGTTTGCATTATCAAAAGCGATGTGATAGTATATTAAAAGTAACAAAATTTAAAAAAAATAACAAAGAGGGGGCCCTTCTCCGCACGCATTCCATTCATATTGTCGGGCCTCTTCACCAAGTCCCGTTTTCCCCACTATCCATCAACTCGTCACAACCCCTTCATTGTCATCCCAGAACCCCTCTCAACCACATTCTCGCCCCTCATTCGCCCCTCAATATTCTTCACCATAAAATCTTGCCTAAAATGTTGTGAATCATATTTATTGGCTCTTTCCTGAATATGGCTGGGAAGGAATAGTGAGGCGATTTATAAGGCTTTCTTATCCGCTATTTCCAAAATTTTTCCCGGCCCATTTTCCAAGTCCCGTTTTTGGCGAGTATTGTGATCAGGAATATGGAAATAAACATATATTTGATGATTTTTGCATTTTGAAACACAAGGAATCCCTAATGCGGCCCAAAATGACCTCCATATTTCCCCTCTATTCCATTTTCTCCCTCGATCTGGATATGTTATTCATTCTGGAAGGAAAGTCCCTTATATCGCCTTAAAATGACTCGCCCTGATGTTGGGACTTAACGATGGCCGGAATTAATATTAATGCCATGCCAGAAATATCTTTGTCAAGCGATCTTTCAAGTAAATCTGGGAATGACCGCAACATTTGTGTTTTGGATATGATTGATGGATGTTTTATCTTTGTCCAAATTTTTAGCCTGAATCGGAATGATTTTGGTTGTGATATTTGAAGTTAACATTATGGGAAGGGGAGACCGTGAGGCTTCCCCTTTTTGTTTCATGAAGGTT
>ERZ779737.737-NODE-737-length-29026-cov-3.982569_pt1 | contig 29026 bp, 25 predicted proteins | sample MGYA00511889_ERZ779737 | MGnify/ENA primary metagenome ERZ779737 (study PRJEB29588, sample SAMEA2163575) | human gut metagenome | biome: human gut; feature: human-associated habitat; material: faeces | place: Denmark | collected 2008/2010 ... | reverse complement strand
GCGCTGCCGGCGCTCCCGTCGCGGCGCGCGTATTCGAGCGCCGCGGCGTTCGCGGCGGCGGAGGCCGCGGATTTGAGCACGGCGGGAACAATCGTGCGCACGAGCACCGACGGGAACGCGTTGTCGAACTCCGTCCGCACGACGCTGTTCATGTCGCAGACTTCGAGCGCGGGCGCTCCGTTCGCGGACAGCGCGGGAACGGGCGCGGGTTCGGCGGAGCCCTGCGAGTACTGCCCGGAAACGAGCGGGAAAACGCCCCAGTATTTCCGCGCGTCCGAAAGCACGAGCTTCGGCAAAGCGATGCTCACCGGCATCAGCGTGACGTTTCCGCTCCCGATCGGAATCGGCAGCATCGTGTCCGTCCGAACCGTTCCGAGAATCGGCGCGAGCCCGCTTTCGAAGACGACGTAAGTCAGCGCCTCGTCCCGCGCGGGAACGCCGCGCGAAGCGAGCTCCAGATCCGCGGCGACGTATTCGTTTTTCGGATACATCGCCGCGACGCGGGAAAGCGAGACGCGCGCGCGCTCGGCGTCGGCGCCGTCCGTTCCCGCGTGAAGAAAATAAACGCCGTGCAGCCACGTCGCGAACGGATTGACGTAGTCCGCGAGCACGCGCACGCCGGCGAGGTCTTTTTCCTGCTGCGCGAGCTGCTTGTCCAGCCCGCTCGATTCGAGCGCCGCGGGAACGTCGACGGCGTTTTCCCGCGCTTCCTTCCGCGCGTTCTCGATGTTTTCCGCGTTGCGCTCGACGGCGTCGCGCTGCGCCCGGTACGCGGCGTTGAGCGCGACGCGCGCGGAATCGGAATTTCCCGCTTCGAGAAAGCTCAGCGCGCGATACGCGTGCAGCATGACGGCATCGCTGCTGCGCCCGCGATACGGGAGCGCGGAAAGATTCGTCAGCCCTGCGAGCGCTTCGCGCGAAAGCAGAATTTCCGGCGTTTCGTTCCAATGCGCGAGCGTTCCCGCCGCCGCCTCGAAAGCGGAGGACGCCTCCTCGGCGTTCCCGAGCGCGCGCAGCGTCGAAGCGCGTTCCATCTGCCACAGCAGACGGTCGTTCCCGTCGGACTCTTCGAGCGCCGTTCCCGCGACGGCGGCGGCGGCGGCGAAGTTCCCGCGCGCCCACTCCGCGCGCAGCTTCTGCGCGTCGTCTTCGTAGCTCGCGCATCCGGAAAGGACGGCGACGGCGGCGAGAAAAGAAATCGGGAAAAAGAGTTTCACGGGAAGGATTTCGTTTTCCTTTACGGCGCGAGACGCTCGATTTTCCACGACGCGCTTTTTTCGTCTTCGCGCGTGTAGCAGAAGCGGTCGTGCAGACGGTTCGGGCGGCCCTGCCAGAACTCGATGCGCACGGGAACGACGCGGAATCCGCCCCAAAAATCCGGCAGAGGAACTTTTCCCTCGGAGAAGCGGCGTTTCATCTCGTCGAGCTTTTTCAGCAAAATCGAACGCGAGGAAATGACCGTGCTCTGGTGCGAAACCCACGCGCCGAGCTGACTGCCGAAAGGCCGGCTCAGGAAATACCGCAGCGACTCGGCGGCGGAAATCTTTTCGACGCGGCCTTCGACTTCGACTTGCCGCTCCAGCGCGACCCACGGGAACAGCAGCGCCGCGAAAGGATTCTCTTCAATCTGCCGCGCCTTGCGCCCCGTGTAGTTGGTGAAAAAGACGAAGCCGCGCTCGTCGTAGGCCTTGAGCAGAACGGTGCGCGCGGACGGCCGCCCGTTCGCTCCCGCCGTGCAGACCGTCATCGCGTTCGGTTCGACGAGCTTCGCGGCGCACGCCTGATCGAACCAGCGGCGAAACTGCGCGAAAGGATTTTCGTCGAGATCCTTGCGCTCCAAGCCTCCGTGCGTGTATTCCTCTCGAAGAGAAAACAAGTCCATAACGCGGGGCATTATCGCGCGGGAACGCCGCTTTTTAAAGAACGTTTTTGAACGCGCGGGAACGGGAGCGGACGCACGCCGCCGCGGAAACGTTTTTTTGAATGGGAACTCCGCGCGCGGCGTGCAAAAATAGGCGGCATGAAATTTTCCCGCACCGTCATCGCTTCCCTCGCGGCCGAACTTCCCGACGAAGTCGTTACGTCCGCGCAGCTCGAAGAAATGCTCGCCCCGCTCTACGCGCGGCTGAAACTGCCGCAAGGCAGACTCGAGCTCATGACCGGCATACGGGAGCGCCGCTTCTGGAGTCGCCCCGTCCGCCCGTCCGAAGCCTCCGCGCTCGCCGGGCAAAAGGCGCTGCGCGCGGCGGGAACGCGCCCGGAAGACGTCGATTTGCTCATCCACGCCGCCGTGTGCCGCGACCGGCTCGAACCCTCGACGGCGGCCTACGTCCACGGTCTGCTCGGACTTTCGCCGCGCGCGATGATTTTCGACGTGTCCAACGCGTGCCTCGGTTTTCTCAACGCGATGGCCGTCGCCGCCGCGATGATCGAAAGCGGGCAAATCCGCCGCGCGCTGATCTGCTCCGGAGAAAACGGACGCCCGCTCGTCGAAAACACCGTCGCCAAGCTCAACGCGGACGAAACGCTGACGCGACGCACCGTCAAACCGTTTTTCGCGAATCTCACCATCGGCGCCGGAGCCGCCGCCGCCGTGCTTTCGCGCGACGACCTCGCGCCGGAAAATTCCCCGCGTCTCGTCGGCGGCGCCGTCGCGACGGATTCCTCCGCGAACGCGCTCTGCGAAGGCGACGCGGACGGAAACGCGCTCGCGATGCGGACGGATTCCGAAAAGCTGCTCGAAGCCGGCGTCGCGCTCGCGGCGCGCGCTTGGGCAGATTTCAAGGCGGAAACGGGCTGGGACGAAGGCGTTCCCGCGCACATCGTCACGCACCAGGTCGGCGTGCGCCATTCGTCGGCGCTTTTCGCCGCGCTCGGACTCGATCCCGCGAAAGACCGCCGCACGTTCGAGCGGCTCGGGAACGTCGGTTCCGTTTCCCTGCCGGCGACGCTCGCGCTGCACGCGGACGCGGGAACGTTCGCCCGCGGCGAAAAAGTCGCGCTGCTCGGCATCGGTTCCGGCCTGAGCTCGATGATGCTCGGCGCGGAATTCTGACGCCGCCGCGGGAAACGGAAAGCGCGCGGGAGCGCGAACGCGGCGCGGCTCAACTTTTCCGCCGCAGAAACGGCGCGCGGCGCGCGGCCTCGACGATTTCCTCTTCGCCGGGAACGACGCCGTCGCGCATCAGAAAATTCCCGTCGCAGAGCACGTGGCGGACGCAGCGCGCATCGGCGGCGTAAACCCAGTTGGAAATCAGATTGTGATTCGGAACGAGGCGCTCGTTGCGCAAATCGACGAAAACGGCGTCGGCGAGTTTTCCCTCGGCGATTTCGCCGGCGTCGATTCCGAACGCGCGGAAACCGCCGCGCGTCGCCCAGCCGAAAACCTCGCCCGCGGGAACGGCCTCGGGGTCGCCCGAAACTTTCGCCAGCAGCGCCGCGAGCTTCATTTCCTCGCGCATGTCGAGATTGTTGTTCGACGCCGCGCCGTCCGTGCCGAGCGCGACGCGGCAGCCGGCGCGCGAAAGCGCCTTCCCGCGGAAAATCCCCGAAGCGAGCTTCATGTTCGAGGCGGGATTGTGAACGAGCGTCACGCCGCGCTCCTGCAGCAGGGCGATTTCTTCGTCGTCGAGCCAGACGCCGTGCGCGGCGACGACGTTCCCGCCGAGCACGCCGAGCGAATCCAGCCACCGCACGGGGGAAAGCCCGTGCGCGGCGACGCAGTCGTCGACTTCCTTCTTCGTCTCGGAAAGATGAACGTGCAGCCGCAGACCGCGTTCCCGCGCGACGTCCGCGCAGCGCCGCCACAGCTTTTCGCTCACGGTGTAAACCGCGTGCGCGGCGACGGAGAAACGGACACGTCCGCTCCCGTCCGCGTTCCCGCCGAAGGGGAGCGCCGCAAGCTGAGCGAACATTTTTTCCCGGCGCTCGTCTTCCATCGCGTCGACGAACGTCATGGCGATTTCCGCGCGCATCTCGAGTTCCCGCGCGGCGCGCGCGGTTTCCCCGTTCATGAAATACATGTCGTTGAAAAACGTCGTTCCCGAGCGGATCATTTCCAGCGCGGCGAGCCGCGAACCGCAGTAAATGTCCTCGGCGGTCAGCGCATCCTCCGCCGGCAGAATGTTTTTGAAAAGCCAGTCGAACAGCGCCATGTCGTCGGCGTAGCCGCGCAGCATCGTCATCGCCGCATGCGTGTGCGCGTTGCAGAACGAAGGCAGAACGGCAAGGTTTTTCCCGTCGACGATTTCCGCGTCCGGCGTTCCCGCGGGAAGACTTATCGCCGGAGCGATTTTCCCGAAGCGGTTCCCGGCGATCAGGATGTCGGTCTCGGCTCCGTTCAGAAGCACGTTTTTGAAAAGCACAGTCTTCATGGCGTTACGGAAAAAGAAGCGGAAAGCTATCATTCCCGCCGGGAACTTTCAACTTCCGCGTTCACGTCGGCGGGAAGCGCGCGGGGAACGCCGTGTCCCTTTTTCCGCGGCGCGGGACACGGCAGGTCCCGCGGGAAAATTTTTGGCACGCGCGGTGCATAAGAGACAGGCATTATGGATTTCAACAAATTTACGGAAAAAAGCCGGGAGGCTATCGCCGGGGCGCAAACCCTGATGACCGAGCGCGGGAACCCGATGCTCGAAACGTGGCATATTCTCGCCGCGCTGCTCGCGCAGGACGGCGGCATCGTTCCCGCGTTGCTCGCCAAGATGAAAATCGACGCGGCGGGCTTCGCGCAGAACGTCGAACGCGAAATCGACCGCCTGCCCAAAGTGAGCGGCGGCGGGAACGTGCAGCAAGGCGCAGTCTCGGGAACGGTGCAGCAGGTACTGGGAAAATCCGTCGAAGAGGCGCGCGCGCTGAACGACGATTTCGTCAGCACGGAACACTTGCTGCTCGCGCTGGTCGCCGCCGCGCCGGAAATGAAGGAGCTCTTCGGCGCTTTCGGCATCTCCCGCAACAGCGTGCTCTCCGCGCTGAAAGAGCTGCGCGGGAACCAGCGCGTGACGACGGACAACCCCGAAGCGACCTACGACGCGCTCGGAAAATACGGCGTCGACCTCGTCGACATGGCGCGCAAAGGCAAGCTCGATCCCGTCATCGGCCGGGACGAGGAAATCCGCCGCGTCATCCGCATTCTTTCCCGCAAAACGAAGAACAATCCCGTGCTCATCGGCGAGCCCGGCGTCGGCAAAACCGCCATCGTCGAAGGGCTCGCGCAGCGCATCGTGCGCGGCGACGTTCCCGAAGGGCTGCGCGACAAGACCGTGTTTTCGCTCGACATGGGTTCGCTGCTCGCGGGAGCGAAATACCGCGGCGAATTCGAAGAACGCCTCAAAGCCGTTCTGACCGAAATCAAAAAATCCGACGGCCGCATCCTGCTGTTCATCGACGAGCTGCACACCCTCGTCGGCGCGGGAAAAACCGACGGTGCGATGGACGCGGGCAACATGCTCAAGCCGATGCTCGCGCGCGGCGAGCTGCATTGCATCGGCGCGACGACCATCGAAGAACACCGCAAATACATCGAAAAGGACGCCGCGCTCGAACGCCGCTTCCAAAGCGTGCTCGTCGAGCCGCCGAGCGTCGAAGACACGATTTCCATTCTGCGCGGGCTGCGGGAACGCTTCGAAGTTCATCACGGCGTGCGCATCATGGACAGCGCCATCGTCGAAGCCGCCGTGCTTTCCAACCGCTACATTTCCGACCGGTTCCTGCCCGACAAGGCGATCGACCTCGTCGACGAAGCCTGCGCGCAAATCCGCACGGAAATGGACTCGATGCCCGAAGAGCTCGACTCGCTTTCGCGCCGCGTGATGCAGCTCGAAATCGAAGAAACCGCGCTGAAGCACGAGACCGACGACGCGTCGAAAATCCGCCTCGAGGCGCTTCGCAAAGAGCTCGCCGAGGCGCGTTCCGAAGCCGTCGCCCTGCGCGCGCGCTGGGAGGCGGAAAAGGAAAGCGTCGGCAAAGTGCAGAAAATCCGCGCCGAACTCGAAACCGCGCGCCACGACGCGGAAGTCGCCGAGCGCAAAGGCGACCTCGGCAAGGCGAGCGAACTGCGCTACGGGAAAATCCCGCAGCTGCAGAACGAGCTGAAGAAATACGAAAAAATCGCCGAGGAAAAATCCGGCGGGAACGACAAGCTTTTCCGCGAAACCGTTTCGCCCGACGAAATCGCCGAAGTCGTCGCGCGCTGGACGGGCATTCCCGCGACGAAGCTGCTCGAAGGCGAAAAGCAGAAGCTGCTCGGTCTTCAAAGCGAACTCGAAAAGCAGGTCATCGGGCAGGAAGAGCCCGTGCGCCTCGTCTCCGAAGCGATTCTGCGTTCCCGCGCCGGCGTGCAGGATCCGCGGCGCCCGGTCGGCAGCTTCCTGTTCCTGGGCCCGACGGGCGTCGGAAAGACGGAACTCGCGAAAAGCCTCGCGCGGCAGCTTTTCGACAGCGAAGACGCGATGATCCGCATCGACATGTCCGAATACATGGAAAAGCACTCCGTCTCGCGGCTCGTCGGCGCGCCTCCGGGCTACGTCGGCTTCGAAGAAGGCGGTCAGCTCACCGAGGCGATTCGCCGCAAGCCCTACTCCGTCGTGCTGCTCGACGAAATCGAAAAGGCGCATCCGGACGTCTTCAACATCCTGCTGCAGATTCTCGACGACGGACGGCTGACCGACGGACAAGGCAGAACGGTCGACTGCCGCAACGCCGTGTTCATCCTCACGTCGAACATCGGATCGCGCTTCCTCGTCGAAGGCGTCAAAAACGACGAAATTCCCGACGCCGTGCGGGAACAGGTGATGGCCGAGCTGCGCGCCGGATTCCGTCCGGAATTCCTGAACCGCATCGACGACATCGTGCTGTTCAAGCCGCTCGGACTGAAGCAGATTTCCGCCATCGTAGACCTGCTCCTCGCCTCGCTGAACAAGCGCCTGGAAGAGCGGCGCATCACGGTGACGCTCGACAAATCCGCGCACGAATGGGTCGCGGAACACGGCTACGATCCCGTCTACGGCGCGCGCCCGCTGCGCCGATTCATCCAAAAGGAAATCGAAACGCCGCTCGCGAAGGAAATCATCGGCGGGAAAATCTCCGACGGGCAGACCGTGAAGTTCTCGAAGCCCAAAGGCGACGCTCCCGGCCTGAAAATCTCCGCGAAGTGAAATCTTCGCCCGCGCTCCCGCGCGAAAAAACAAAGCGCGTTCCCGCGAACGCCGGCTTCGGCCGCCCGCGGGAACGCGTTTCTTTTTGTCCGCGAAAACAGTTTAAAGACGGCCGTTCCCGTCGGCGCCCGCATTTTCTTCGCACGCCGCGATATCGAAAAATTCGATACGAGAAACGTCTCCGGAGACGTCGAAAAGCGTGACGGAGCCGAGCGTGTCCGCCGTCGTGCGGAGTTCGATTTTCAGGATGAAATCCGAAAGCGGCTTTTTCTTCGGAACGAGAATCCACGGGATCGCTTCTTCTGAAGAACGCGAAATTTCAAAGATGCCCGAAAGCGTTTTTTCATCGCCTGAAAACGCCGCGGCGAAAATCGCGTAGAGCGTCCGCATGAGCGGGGTTGCGGCAGGCGGAAGCGGCGTTTTTTCGTTCCCGCGAATCTGATACGCGCCCTGCGGCGTCAGCAGAAAGCCGAGCTTGACGGGTTTGAGCGTCCGCCAGAGCAAGTCTTTGTTTTTCCTCACGCGGAAATCTCCAGTCGACACGAGACTGACGCCCATGTCGCTCAGCGTTTTCGTTTGGCGAAACGTTCCCGCGATATCGTCGGCGGGAATTTTCGGCAGTTCCCGCGCCGCTGCGGCGAGCGCGAAAAGCCAGAAAAGGAAAAGTGAAGCGAACGTTTTCATGCCGCGTTCTGAAAATGCTTATTCGGGAGAAAGAGAACCGCGGGCCTCGAATTCCCGCATCAGCGTCAGCAACGGCTCCGGAAGCTGAAGCAAACTCTCGCCCGTGGACAGCCTCACCGCCATCTGCCGCGTCGTCGCCTTGCAGAAAAGCTTTCCGTCTTCAAGCGAAACCAGCCGATACCGGACGTCGAGACAGTTCTCGCACGGGAGAAGTTCGGCGACGGCGCGCACGCGCTCGTCAAAACGCGCGGGAGCGACGTATTTCACGTTCAGCTTAACGACGGGAAAGACGAAGCCGCGCGCGGCCATGTCCCCGTAAGTGAACCCGATGTCGCGCAGCAGCTCGCTGCGCGCCTGTTCGAAATAACGGACATAGTTCCCGTGCCAGACGACCTGCATGGAATCGACGTCCTGAAAGGGAATGCGGAAATCGAGATGAGACGAAATCATTTCTTCCTCCAAAAAAGGCTTCTCGTGAACAGCAGCGCGTGGAGCGCGGAAAGCTTCACGTTATCGGAAAAAACGCGAAAATGAGAAACGCCGTCCGTCGGATACCGCACGCGCGTCGCCAGGTTTCGCACGGGAACGCCGGCCCAAACCGCGCGAACGAGAATCTCGATGTCCGCCCCCATGCCGGAACTCTTCATGCGCGGCAAAACCCGCATCAGCGCGGCAGACAGCGGATAAACGCGGAAGCCGCACATCGCGTCGCCCGCCGCGCGGGAACGCGTTTCGAGCGCGACCCAGAAATTCGTGATTTTTCTGCCTTGCGAACGGGAACGCGGAGCGGATTCGTCGAAGACGGGAACGCCGTTGACGAGCGCGGCGGGATGCCTGCGCGCCTCTTCAAGAAAGCGCGGGACGTCGGAAACGTCGTGCTGCCCGTCCGCATCGATCTGCAGCGCGTGCGAAAACCCTTCCGCCGCGACGCGCTCCAGCGCGGACTTCACTGCCGCGCCCTTTCCGAGATTCTTTTCATGCCGCAAATAAAGGAATCCGTTCCCGCGGCAGAAATTTTCGACGTCCGCCGCATCGTCGCTCCCGTCGTCCGCCACGAACACCGGAACGCCGCAGGCGGCGAGCGCCGGCGCGACCGCGCGGAACTGCGCGAGGTGATTGTAAAGCGGAACGATGACGATCGGATTAAACATGCGGCGAGACAGAATTTTCGGCAGCGGAGAGCGTTCCCGCGGAGCAGAGTTTCCCGGCTTTGCGGTATGCGAACTCCGCGCCGGAATGCGTGCGCTTCAATTCAAGCGAAACCGTTTCTCCCGGGAAAATCATGTGCGCGAACTTCAATTTCGAGACACGGACCGGAAGCAGATTCACGCCGAAAAAACGCCGCGCGAAAACGCACGCGAAATGCAGCTGAACCACGCCGGGCAAAATCGGGAAATCCGGGAAATGCCCTTGAAAATAAATCGCGTCGGCGATGAAAGTCAGCTCGGCATGCACGGCGGCGCCGCTTCCGCGCACATTCTCCGTCACGGGCTCTGCGAGATTGCTTTCAAAAAACCGAAGCGCGGCGGAGCGGAGAATTTTTCCCTGCTCGTTCGCCGGAAGCTCATGGACGATGCGGATTTTTTCCGGAAACGCGACGGGATCGAAATACTCGCCGACCCCTTCCTTGAGTCGAGCGACCAACGCCCGCTTCGTCGCTTTTTTCAGAAAATCCTTCCCCGCGGCGGAAAGCGTCAGCAACGCGCCGAGCCGCGGCCGCCCGCCGGGAAGAACGAGCGCGTAGGCGTTCTCGACGAGCGGATGGGCCTCGAAACGGGCTTCGAGTTCCGGGAGCGAAATGCGGTGTTCGGCGACTTTTACGAGCCGGTCGAGCCGACCGAGCAACGCGAAGCGGCGCGCTCCCGCCGGGGCCGTCGAATCCTGCATCAGGAAAGGCTCGCTCCCGCAAAACGGAGAAGAAACCGTCAGCCGCCCCGCGTCGTCCGTCTGCGCTTCGACGCACGGGAACAGCTCCCAGCGAGGATCGCCGCCCTGACGCCATGCGACGCCGCCGGCTTCCGTGCTGCCGAAAATCTCATAAACGGGAACGCCGAAAATCTCGCGCAAAGCTTCCGCCGTTTCCGGCTTGAGCGCGGCTCCGGAGGAAACGATCTGCACGCAGTTGCGCGGGAACGCGCAGAACTCTCGCCCGGCCGCTATTTTTTCGAGAAAGGACGGCGTCGTGATGAAGCAGACTTTTTCGTAAGCTTTCTGCCGAGCGATGAAGTCGTCGACGCCGCGAACGATGTCCGCGTCCGTGCGCCAGCCTGCGGTTTGCGGCACGAGAAACCGATGCAGCATGCCGAGCATATGGTGCGCGGAAACGCTCGCGACGACCGTCGGTTTTTCCTCGCGGGCGATCGCCGCCGCTCCTGCCTTCAAATGAAAATCCGCCTCCGCAGCCAGACTTTCGAACGTTTTGCGGATCAGCTTCGGCTCTGCCGTGCTTCCCGAAGTGAAAAAAGAAACGAAGCGTCCGCGAAGCGGCTCGAACGCGAACTCCGCTTTCGGAAGACTCTCCGGCAACGGACAAAGCGTTCCCGCGAAGGCATCGCCGCCGGCATCCGTGACGATGACTTTGTGCCGCGCGCTCAGCAGTCCGCGCATTCCCCCGCGAAGATGCGGAGGCAATACGACTTCCTTCCCTGCGGCGAGCAACGCGAAAAACCACGTGCAGAAAAGCGGAAAATTTTCCGTGTAAAGCGGCAAAACCTTTTCCGGGAGCCGCGAGAAAAACGCCGCGCACCGGGCGACGTTTCCGCGGAATTCCTCCTGCGTGACCGCACCCGCGCTCCCGCAAAAAACGACGCTGTCCGGCGCCGCCGGTCCCGTCAGGACATTTAAGCATCCGCGCATTTCCGCGCCCTCCTCCGCACGCAATATTCTCCCGCGAACATCAAGCCGATCAGCGCATAAGAAACGCCGCCGTTGTAAATCGTCCAAACGCTCAACGGCAGAAAAACCGTGGCGAGGGCGACAAGCGTGTTCGCAGCCATGAAAATCGCCCAAGCGAGCGTCGCCTTGCGCGCGTAACGGCGCCCGGCGGCGTCAAGCGCATACCCGGCCTTTTCCGCGAAGATTTCAAGAAGCGGTTTTCCGAAAAGCGAAGCGGCGAAAATTCCGCCGACCGCCGCGTTCATCAGCACCGGATACAGCCGCAGGAAAACGGTTTCGTCCGTGAAAAACAACGCGGCGGCGGAACCTGCGCCGACGAGCCAAAGTCCGCGGAACATCGGATTGCCGAAGGCGCAAGCGCCCGCCGCGAACACGAGCAATAGCGGCAAATACGTCGTCGGCAGTCCGGCGAAAAGCGCTCCCGCGACCAAAAACGGATACAAAACGATTGCGGGAACGGCGGCGATTTTCAGAACGCGGACGAACATCGCTTCAAAAGAAATGCAACGGCTTTCAGACGAAACGTTCCCGCCGCAAAAAAAAATCAGGCCTTGTTCACGAGCTCATCGACCGCGCGAACCACGTCGCCGAGCGTCCGAATCTGCTTGAACGCTTCCGGATTCACCTTCTTCCCGGTGAACTGCTGAAGGCGCACGATAAGATCCACGGCGTCGATGCTGTCCAAGTCCAAATCTTCGAAAAGCCGCACGTCCATCGTCAGCTTTTCGCGCGGGCACTCGAAATCCGCTTCGAGAATATCGCAGATTTTCTTGAGAATTTCTTCCTGTGTCACCATAAATTCAGCCTTTCTGCGCAAGAATGCAATCGGCAAGCGCGGAGACGCTCGCGAAATGTTTTTTGTTTTCGGCGCTTCCCGCCTGGAACACAACGCCGAAGCGCTTTTTCAATGCCATGCCGAGCTCCAGCGCGTCAATGGAGTCAAGTCCCAGCCCCTCGCCGAAAAGCGGTTCGTCCGCGCCGATGTCGGAAGGAGAAATGTCTTCCAACTCAAGCGAGGAAACGATGATTTCCTTAATTTCGTCCTGAAGTTCTGCCTTAGTCATGAAAACGTGCGAATTTATGCGGGAGCGCCGAATTTGGCGAGCTTCAATTTTCGTCAAGCAGAATCGAGCGCAGCGCGCCCGTCATCCTTATCGCCCGCCAACGCGGCGGTTCCCCGTTCCCGCCGAACGCCGCCGGCTCAAGAGGCGCACCGACGGTCAGCCGATATTCCGCGCAGCGGTCGGCGACGTCATGCCACGGCTGACACTTTCCCAAAATCGGGGGCTCGACGCGAATCCGCACCGGAACGACGGACGCTCCCGTGCGCAGCGAAAGCCACGCCGCGCTGCGTCGGAACACCGGGCGCGCGCCGGGAACAGTCCGCGTTCCCTCCGGAAAAATCAGGATGTTGAACCCGCGGGCGAGCAACGCTTGCGCCTTCGAGAAGAATTCTTCCGGCGGCATATCGTTCCCTATATGCGCGATGCGGACAACGCGCTTCATGAAAACGTTGCGCAGCAGCGCGCCCTTGACGACGCAGACTGGGCGCGGCGTCCGCGAAAGCAGAATCACGACATCGATCAGCGACGGGTGATTCGCCGCAACGATCGCGCCGCGGGAAGACGCCAGCGCGGACGAATTTTCCATGCGCACGGAAATCAGACGCAACCCGACCATCAGCGCGACGAAAAATTTCCATAGCAGGCGATTCGCGGCAACGGCAACGCGCCGCCGCGGAATTTCCGGCAGCAGGAAAAGCAAAGGGAGCAACGAAAGCCCGAAAACGAAACTTCCGACGCCGAACACGGCGAAACAAAAGCCTGCGAGCGCGGATCGCGCGCGGGAACGAAGCCGGCGAAGCATTTTTCTCGATTCCGAACTCATTCAGCAAGCCTTGACGGAAAACGATTCCGCGACGAGCGGTCCCGCGCCGGGATTTTCAAAAAAGCTCTTCAGCGCCGCGAACGTCAGCGGAGCCGCGCCGGGCGTTCCCGCGGACAGTTCGAACGCCCCGCCCGGCGCTAAATGCAATGCGGCGGCGCACGCGGGAACGCTCGCTCTAAATTCCGGAGCGTAAAACTCAGGAACGGGTTCTTCCGCATAAACGAACAGCACAGGCTTCCGCATCAGAAGCGCCTCGAGCAACCCCGCTTCAATCGTCCGCGCGCCCGCCGCGACCGCCGTGTAAGCCGAAACGTCTCCTCGAACCAAAGAAAAAATTCCGGGCGTCGCATTATGCACGCTCAGACTGAAGCCCGCCGGAGACATTTCGCCTTCTTCGCGCAACTGACGCAGCAGACTGAATGTCCTTCGCCATTCCCCGAATCGGGACGCGAACACCGTCGGGCACGGCGATTCCGGAGCAACGGCGCCGAGCGCGGAAAGCGCGTTTTTCTCAAGCATGCTCAGTTTGCGTCGGATAAGCCGCGGCACGAACGCGATATCCTCCGGCGCGGCGCTGAACTCTTCCGGCGACCGAAACGCCGAGCCGAGCAAGCTGAACTGCAAAGCTTTCATTGTTGAGAAATGCCTTTCCGTAAGTTAGGTTTGCCCTCTGTATAAGAAAATTACAAAAATTTGACGATATCTAAATGAACTTGCGTCCGCTGAGTGCGTTTTTCTTGGGGATTCTGCTGTTCGGCTGCGCGACTCCGAGCCCGTCCGACGAAATCTTTCTCGCCGATTCCGCCGCCGTCGGCCCGTTCCCGCCGGAAGACTTCTTCGCGTCCGTTCCGGCGGCCGGCATCGTTCTCCCGCACCGCATCGACGCGCATTACGGCGAGGAATCTTGGTCGGCAGACGGCGTTCTGAAAATCACGCCGGACGCGCTGACTCTCGTCGCGGCGACGCCTGTCGGCAGGCTTTTCACGCTGACGTGGCGACGCGCGACCGGCGAAGTCGAGCTCCGCCGCGGCGTCGTTCCCGCGGCCCAATTCGATCTGAACCCGCGCTACCTGCTCACCGACCTGATTTTGATTTACGGAGACGTTTCTGCGTTGAAAAAAAACTTCCCGTTCCCGTGGGAGATTTCGCAAAGCGAAAACTCGCGTTCGCTTTACCTCGACGGGAAAGAAATCGCGCGCATTGACTACGCGGAGCCGCCGCCGCGCCGCGGGAACGTCCGTCTCGAAAATTTCAGCCGCGGCTACGGCTACACCATCACGCTCTGCGAATGAACTTCACGCTTTCCGATTTGGGCATGGTCTGCGCGCTCGGCAATTCGCCGGACGAGATTTTGACGCGCGCGCTCGCCGGAGACACGTCCGGCATGCGGCCTGCGCCCGAAGCCGTTCCCGGAAAAAATTTTCTGTTCGGGCGTGTTTCCGCGGAACTTCCGAAAATCGACGATCCCGCGGACGACACCCGCAGCAACCGCCTGGCGCTCGCTGCGCTCGAACAGATTTCCGACGGCGTGAAACGTCTGCTCGACGCGTTCCCGCCGGAACGCATCGGCATCGTGCTCGGCGCGAGCAACACCGGCATCAACGAAGCGCAAACGTTCGTCCACGCGTGGCTCGCGGCGGGCAAAAAACCTGCGGCGTTCGACTTCAGCATGCTCGAACTCGGCACGCCCGCAGAATTTCTGAAAAGGGCGGCGGGAACGCGCGGTCCCGCGTTCGTGATTTCGACCGCGTGCAGTTCCTCCGCGAAGGCGTTCGCGTCTGCGCGAGCGCTGCTGAGGGAAGAAATCTGCGACGCCGTGATCGTCGGAGGGACGGACGGTTTCTGCCGCTTCGCCATGTGCGGATTCGACGCCCTGCAGTCCTTGACGAGCGAAGGGCTTTCCCTCCCCATGAGCCGCAATCGGGCAGGCATCACCCTCGGCGAAGGCGCGGCGCTGCTCATCATGCGGAAATCCCCGGACCAAGAGCGCGGCATCGCGCTGCTCGGCATCGGAGAAACCTCCGACGCGCATCATCTTACAGCACCGCATCCGGAAGGCGCGGGAGCGAAAGCCGCGATGCGCGCCGCGCTCGAAGACGCGAAGCTTGCGCCCGACGAAATCGATTTCATAAACCTGCACGGCACGGGAACGCTGCAGAACGACGCGGCGGAAAGCCGAGCGGTTTTCGAAATTTTCGGCGGGAACGCGCCCTGCGCGTCAACGAAGCAGCTCACCGGCCATTTGCTCGGCGCAAGCGGCGCGATTGAAGCCGGGCTTTCATGGCTGCAGCTGAAACGCGGGAACGGACTGATTCCGCACGGTTTCGACGGCATGCGGGACGAAACGCTTCCGCCGATACGCCTCGCCGCGCGCGGGGAAACCGAAGTCCCCGTGCGGCGCATCCTGAGCAATTCCTTCGCGTTCGGAGGAAGCAACGCCTCGATAATTCTCGGAAAAACATAACGGATGAATTTCTGAAAAAATGACGCCCGTTCCCGCAGACCTGCTCCCGCACAAACCGCCGATGGTGCTCATTGACCGCGTCGTTTCCTGCGACCTGGAAACGCAGCGCATCGAAACGGAAATCGACGTTTCGGAGAAGAGCCTTTTCTACGATTCCGCGATTGGCGGCGTTCCCGCTTATGTCGCCGTGGAATATTTCGCGCAGACGATCGGCTGCTTCGCCGGCGCCTACGACTTGTCGAGGATTCCTCCGAAAAAACCGGGCGTCGGATTCGTCCTCGGCACGAGAAAATTCGAAGCCGCGGTCGGCGTTCTTCCGATTGGACGTTTTTCGGTGCGCGCTCAAGAGCTTTTCCTGGACGCGGAAATCGCCTCGTTTTCGTGCTCGCTGCATGACGCCGACGGCACGCAGTTGTGCTCCGCTATTCTGAACGCTTACCGCCCGGAAGATTTAGAGCAATTCAAGAAGCAACACGTATGACAAAAAACGTTTTAATCACAGGCGCGAGCCGCGGGATCGGCAAGGCGATTGCGCTTTATCTCGCTCCGTTGGGCTATGAACTTGCGCTCACCTACAACAGCAACGCCGCCGCCGCGGAAGAAACGCTGAGCGAAATCAAAGCGGCGGGCGGGAGCGCCAGGTTTTTTCGCCTTGACGTTTCCGACCGCGACGCGTGCGCGCGGGAGCTTTCCTCCGACATCGAGGCGCACGGCGCATACTTCGGCGTCGTCTGCAACGCGGGGATCTGCCGCGACGCGCCGTTCCCGCTGCTTGAGGGAAAAGCCTGGGACGACGTTTTGGGAACGAATCTCGGCGGTTTCTACAACGTGCTCCGCCCCGTCGTCATGCCGATGATTTCCGCCCGGATTCCCGGACGCATCATCACGCTCTCTTCCGTTTCAGGTCTCGTCGGCAATCGTGGCCAAGTCAATTACAGCGCGGCGAAGGCCGGCATCATCGGCGCAACGAAAGCGCTTGCGCTCGAACTTGCGAAGCGCGGGATCACCGTCAACTGCATCGCTCCCGGAATCATCGAAACGGATATGACCGGCGCGCTGCCGGCAGACGAAGTGAAACGACTGATTCCCGCACGGCGCTTCGGACAAGGACGGGAAATCGCGAGCCTCGTCGCTTACCTGCTGAGTCCGGACGCCGGCTACATCACGCGGCAAGTCATTTCCGTGAACGGAGGGCTCTGCTGATGCTGCGGCGCGTCGTCATCACGGGCGTGGGTGTCGTCAGTGCCCTCGGCACCGGCGTTCCCGCCTTTCAGAAACGTCTCCACGTCCTGAAAAACGCGGTTCGCGAAATGCCGGAGCTGGGAAAATATCGAGGACTGAACGCCCGCCTTGCGGCACCGGTCCAAGGCTTCGAAATTCCGCCGCATTTTACGCGCAAAGTCACGCGCACGATGGGACCGGTGTCAATCATGGCGGCGGTGTCCGCCGAGGAGGCGCTCGCGCAGGCGGGACTGCTTGGCGACCCCGTGCTTCAAAGCGGGAGAACCGGCGTCGCCTACGGCTCGTCTTCCGGCTCCATCGACCCCATCGCCGATTTTTATTCCATGGTCGCGACGCAGGAAGTGAAGCGCATCACTTCGTCGACCTACATCAAACTCATGTCCCAAACTTGCGCCGTAAATCTTTCGCTCCATTTCAAGACCGAAGGAAGGCTCTACCCCACGGGAACGGCCTGCACGTCCGGGAGTCTCGCGATAGGCCACGCCTTCGAAGCCATTCGCTACGGACTGCAAGACGTCATGATCGCCGGCGGCGCGGAAGAATTTTCGCCGACGCAGGTCGCCGTCTTCGACACGCTTTATGCGACAAGCACTCGCAATGAAACGCCGGAACTCACGCCGGCACCGTTCGACAGAAACCGGGACGGACTCGTCATCGGCGAAGGCGCGGGAACGTTGATTCTCGAAGAATATGAACGGGCAAAAAAGCGCTGTGCGGAAATTCTCGCGGAAATCGTCGGATTCGGCACGAATACGGACGGCGTCCACGTCACGCAGCCTTCGCCGCGCACCATGGCGACGGCGCTGAAGCTCGCGCTTGCGGACGCCCGGCTTTCGGCGGACGAAATCGGCTACATCAACGCGCACGGGACCGCGACGCAGCACGGAGACGTCGCGGAATCGGCCGCGACGCTTGACGCAGTCGGCCCGAAAACGCCGATCAGCACGCTGAAAAGTTACGTCGGCCACACGCTCGGCGCTTGCGGCTCAATCGAAGCCATCGCCTCGATTCTGATGCAGCGGGAAAAATGGTTCCTGCCGAATTTGAATCTGAGCGAAGTCGATCCCGCCTGCGCGCCGCTCGACTACATCCGAGGAGAGGGCCGAGAATTTTCCGCAAAATACGTGATGAGCAACAATTTCGCATTCGGAGGCATCAACACCTCGCTCATTTTCCGGCAGCCGCAATGACCGCGAGATGTTCCCGTCCGCAGGAACGCTGCAAAAAACCGGACGCTCCTTTGCGGAGTGTCCGGTTTTTTTTGCGGCGAAATTTTTCTCAGTCTCCGATTTCGGCGGAGCGGAGTTCCGCCGAAATTTCTTTCGCCAAATTTTTCGTCCAGCGGTTGTAGCTCCTGTGCACCTTGCCGTCCGCGGGATCGAAATTCATGTTTTCGCTGCTTCTGTAAAGAATGGAGAAATCTTTGTCCGTGTAGCGGATTTCCGAAGCGACGAAATGCGCTCTGACCGTCAGCGTCGCGTCGATGACGCCGGGCGCGGACTCCCTCATCGTCCAGCCCAAGCGCGTGCCGGCACGCAATATCGCATCACGCACATCATTTGCCGACGCGGCGACGACGGTCCGCTTCACGGGATAGGGGAAATCCGTTTTATGGCTGCGACAGCCGACAAAAGCGATGGCGGAAAGAGCCAAAATCGCGAAAAAAATTTTAGTTTTCATGGTCTGACATCGAAATCCGAGCCGAATCCGCTGTCAACAGTTTTGTCTCGCCGCGCCGTCGAGCGCCGCGTTCCCGCGAAAATAACGGCAAAAATGGAAAAATTCCGTCGGACATTTCAGAATGAGTTTCTCAAGAAACGCGGCATACGCGGCGGGAACGTCCTTCGCCGGAGCTTCTTCCGCAAAGAACGTATACTCGCGAGCCGCCGTTTTCACGCAAGCGACAAAAAACACGGGACACGCCATCAAGCGCGCGAACACGAAAACGCCTTTCGGCAAAAGGATTTTTTCGTCGAGCAGCGTCGCGGGAACGTTCCGCTCCGGCGTTCCCGGGGAAATGCGATCCGCCGCCATCATCACGAGTTCTCCGCGCGCGATCGCGTCCTGCATTTCCGAAGCCGTGCCGACGTCGATCCCGCGCGTCGGATGAATAAAAACGTTTTCCGGACGGCAATGCTTTCTGTAAAACTCGAGAAAGACGCTGCTCTGCGCCGTGTCCTGAAACGCGTGCATCACGCGAGGCGCAAGGTCCGTCCTCGCTCGGTAAAGACTCTGCAGAATCTCGATGTTGCCGATGTGCGAGCACAGAAAAAACGCGCCTTCCCCCGCCGCGATATTTTCGCGCAGCGCAGCGAATCCCGCGTCTTCCTCGACGATAAAACGCAGTTTTTGACGGCGCAGCGTCGCCGCGTCGATTTTGTCGAAAAGCGAAAAGACGAACGCCCGCATGTGCGCGAAAGCCGAAAAGCGGGCGCGCGGCAAGCCTCGCCTTTCTTGGGCGCTGTTCAGCACGCGAAGATATTCGCGCGACGCCGCGCGCGCCGTTCCCGCGAAGAGAAAAATCCCGAAAGAAACCAGAAAAAGCGAAATTCTGAAAACGACGAGCGGACAAAAACGGTAAATCGCCCACAGCGCGGCAAGCCTCAACGCTCCCGCGCTCTGTTCCCGCTGTTCGAACCATTCCTTCCGCAAAGCGCAACTTTCCCTGCGCCGTTCATTCTCTGGGATCCGAAGCGGCGCCGAAAAAATCGTCGCGTAAAAATACGCGAACACGAGCCCTAAGCCGATCGCCGCGCCCATCGCCCGCGTCAGCGCGAAATCCGTGAACGCGAGCAGCCCGAAACTCAACGCGCTCGTGAAACACGAAAGCAAAACGGGAAGCTCCCGCCCTTTCCCTTCCATGCGGAAAATGCTGTAGTCCAACGTGAATCCGATAACGAGGAAAAACGAAAGGAAATGAAAAAAAGAAAGCGGGACGCCGAGATATCCGAGCACGGCAACGACCGTCGCGATTGCCGCGAGCGGAGCGAAAAGCAGAAGAAAAGCCCGCCGCCCGTAAACGACAAAAAGCGCGACGAAAAGCGCGGCGAATGCGATGCCGAAAAGTCGAATCGTCTGATTGCGAAAACTTTCAAGCAGTTCGGAAACGGCGTCGCCCGGCGTCAGCACGAACGTTCCCGCCGGAGCGGGAAAATCCCTCGCCACGGGAACGACGGAAAACGCGCCGCTCGGCGTCTGAAAATAAAACGAGCCCGCCAAGCGGCGCAGAGCTTCGGGAGCGTTGTCCGGCGTCGCCGGAGGCGTTTCCGCGAACACGAACTTCTTCGCGAAGCCGAGCGTTCCCGCCAAATCTTCTTTTTCGAAAAGCGCGCGGACCAAGGCGGCGTTTTCGCGTTGCCGTTCCCGCGAAGGGAAAAACGCGGAAAGACACATGCTTTCCGGAGCAATTTCCTCTTCCTTCCGAAGAACATCTTCCGCATCCTTCCCGGGAACGACCAAAAACGCGGAGTCCGCAGACACCCCGGCGACGCGCATGAAAAATCGATCCCGCGCCGCCAATTCTTCGCTCGGCCGATAAAGCGCGCGCGCATCGTCTTCCGCATCGACGACGAAAACGCCGACCGCAACCGCGACGGCAAAAATCGGGCCGCCGCGCCGCAGCAATGCGCGACACGCGGCAGACAGTTTTCGCGAAAAATTTTCTGCGGCGCCGATGCTCGACGGCAGCCGCGCCGAATGCAGAAGCTTCTCGTCGAAAAGCAGCACGAACGCCAAGACGAAACTCAATCCGACAATCGAGAAAACCGCCATCTGCCGCAACACGGGAAACGTGGAAAGCAACAGCGCGGAAAAGCTGAGAATCGTAGTCAGATACGCCATCAGGAGCGGTTTCGTGACGGACGCGTTTCCCCGCAGATAAAAATGGAACGAATAATCCGCCGCCAACCCGATGAGCGTCGTTCCGAAGACGAATGTCAGCACGTGCGGCTCGGGAAAAATCAGAATCGTCGCCGCCGCGCCGCCGAGCATCCCCGCGCCGATGCTCAGCACGACGGGAACGAGAAACCGCAACGAGCGGAAAAGCAACGCGATCAGCAAAACGATTCCGCCCGTCCCTATCGCCGAAAGCAGATTCAATTCTCGCCGGCTGTTCTCGGCCGCGATCGCCGTATGCAGCGGCACGCCGCTGACGTGAACGCGCGCGCCGGGAATTTCCGCCGCGGAGATTTTCCCGATAAGCGGAATCAGCTCGGACAAGCCGAGGTCTTCCCGCAGCACCGGAGCAAGAAAAACAAAAACCTTTCCGTCAACGCGCGCCGTCAGCATGCCGTTTTCGGGAACGAATCCGAACTGAGAGAACGGAATTTCGGCAAACCGCCGCGTAAGCAGCCCGAACGGATCTTTCTCCGCGGGAACGCCGCCGGAAACGGGCGAAAGCCACTGCAGAACGGCCTTCTCCGCGACATCGGAAAAACGTCCTTCGAGCAGCGCCGCGCGGTCGGCGGCGCCGATCAGACCGCCGCCGTGCGCCAAATAATAATCGATCACTTCCCGCAGCTCCTCGGAAGAAATTCCGGTGCTTGTCGACCGAAAAAGCTCTGAGGGAAGCATTTGCTCAAACGTTTCCGCCGCGCGCTTCGCAGTCTCGAAATCGTCCGCCTCGACCAGCACGCGGAGCCGCGACGCGTCCGCCCGAGAAATCGCAGCCAAAGCCTCTTCGACGGGCGATCCCGCAGCTCCGAGCAAATCGAACAAATCCGTCTTCATTTGCGGAGGACGAACGAAAAACAAAATCGCGCACAAAAGCATCAGCCCGACGTAAATCCATCGTGCTGTCGACAAAGCAATCTTTCGCCCGGAAATCCTCACCGCAAAAAAAAAAAACAAAGCGCGTTCCCGCGAACGCCGGCTTCGGCCGCGGGAACGCGTTTCTTTTCGGAGAAAAAAGCTCCGCCTGTGCCGTCTCCAGCTAAATCTCTTGCACCATTTACAGCAAGGTGGGCTTCGCATTCGCGCGCTCGCGCCATCCGCTCGAAGCGGCCCGGCGTTCCCGCGCATTTCGCAAATCCCGTAATAGACTCATAGGAAAAGAGCGTTTTAACGGAGGCTCGAACACTGCAGAGCGTCCGCGATACTGTGCGCGACGCCGCGGTTCCGCAAGCAAAATCCGCGCTCGCCGCCGCATGAACGTTCCGCCTTTACTCCGCCGCCGGGAACGGTAAAATGAAGGCTTTCCCCCGATTCCTGCGATGAAAATTCCGATTCCGCTCCGGTTTCTTCCCGTTCTTCTGGCCGCGTCCGCCGCCGTCCCCGCGCCGGCGCAGCAGAAGGAAGACGCGCGGCTTCGCGTCGAAGTTTTCGACTTCTTCAATTTCCGAGCCATGGAAAATTCCGTCACGGGGAAATCCATGCGGGAACGCATTTTCAGCGATTTGAAAGCGGATCCGGAAACCGCCGCGCTTTTCGAAAAGCTGAACGCGGACTGCGGGACGAGCGTTCCGGAATCCGTCGAAACCGCCTCCGTCGCCCTTCTCGCGTCCCCGCAGAAGGACCGCCTCGGCATCGCGCGATTCGAACTGCGCGAAAGCGACGCGAAGGCGCTTGCCCGCACCGCGGCGGGCGAGCCGGCCGTTCCCGCGGGAACGCTGGCGGAGCTTTCCGATCTCCCGCGAGGAGCGACGTTTTCCGCGTTCCCGAAAGCGCTGGCGGAAATGCTGCCGGAGTTTTTCCGCAACGGCGCGAAAGACGTGCGTTTCCGAGCTGACCCCGCAAAGGGAACCGTGTTCCTCGCCGCGGCGGAAAAGCCGGTCACGCCGCAAAAATTCACGGCGGAAACTCGCGCCGAGCTCGACGCGATCATCGGCGAAACGCGCAAGGACGGGCTGCTCATTTTCAGGAAATTCCCGCGGCGCGTTCCCCCGCAGCACGTCGAAGGCGATTTCTGCCCGCCCGTTCCCGCCGGCGCGCTTTCCTTCGAAGAAAAAGACGGGCAGGTGAAAATTTCCGTCGTCTTCGACTGCCTCAGCGAACGGGAAAAAGCCTTCCTTGAACGCTTTTTCGCGCACTTCAAAGAAAACCTTCTCGCTTCCGCCCGCGAGAGCGGCGACGAGCGCGCCAAGCAGGAATCGCTTGAAGCCGTCGGGAACACCCTCGAGGTTTCGTCCGACGGGCTCAAGCTGAAAATCGGCTTCGACTGCCCGGCGGAAAAGTTTCCGGAATTTCTGAAACGCCGCGGAGAATGGTATCCGCAGGACGCCGCCTGCCGCTGATTTTTTCCGGCGCGGGAACATCCTCCCGCCGCGCTTTCGCTTCGACCGCCTTATGAAAATCCTCTGCCTCGACATCGGGAACACGCACACGCACTACGCCGTCATGGAGGCGCGCCGCTCCGTTTTCTCCGGCACGCTGAAAACGGGGGAAATCGACGATGCGCAAAACGGCGTTCCCGCCCTGCTCCGCTCGCCGGAACTCGCCATTTTCGACATCGCCGGCGTTTCCTTCTGCTCGGTCGTTCCCGTCGCCACGGAAAAAGTTTTCCGTGTGCTCGGGCAAATCGCTCCGGAAATGCCGCTCTGCCGCGTCTTTCACGGGAACTGCCCCGGGCTGGGCATTCATTACCCGTTCCCGCGGGAAATCGGTCCGGACCGCCTCGCCAACTGCCTCGGCGCGCAGGCGCGTTTCGGCGCGCCCGCCGTCATCATCGACATGGGCACCGCCGTGACCTTCGACATCCTTTCCGAGCAAGGCTACGAAGGCGGCATCATTGCGCCTGGACTCGAAATCATGACGCGTTATCTTCACGAGCAGACGGCGCTGCTGCCCGCGCTCAATCCCGAAGAGCTCATGCTTTCCGAAAACGCGGAAGGCGTCGGAAAATCCACGACGAGCGCCATGAAGCTCGGGTGCACGGTCGGCTTCGCCGGCATGATCGAAAAACTTCTCGACACGGTGCTCGCGCAGCTCGAACGCTGGAACATACGCGATCCGAAAATCATCGCGACCGGCGGCTGCGCCGGCGTGCTCCCGCGCGAGTGGAAAGCGCGCATCCGCTGGGCGCCCTACATTACGCTGCAGGGCCTTGAAGAAGCCTTCCTGCGCGGCGGAAAAAACGGCGCGCGGTAAAGCCGCGTTCCCGCGAAAAAGAAAAGGCGTTCCCGCGGGAACGCCTTTTCTTTTCGGGAAACGTCCTTCAACGAAACGTTCAGTCCTTTTCCCGGTCTTCGAGGCGAACGGCGACGGAAAGCCCGTGCACTTCGAGCTGCTCCATTTTCGAAAACGCCTCGACGACGGGCGCCGCCTTGCGCAGGGATTTTTCGTCGTACTGCACGAGGCTCGTCCGCCGCATGAAATCCGAAGCCTGAAGCCCGCTGAGAAAACGCCCCGTGCGCGACGTCGGCAGCGTGTGCGACGGTCCCGCAATGAAATCGCCGAGCGCCGCCGGAGAATAATGGCCGAGCAGCATCGCTCCCGCCGTCGTGATTTCCTGCGAAAGCTTTTTCATGACTTTCCGCTTCGTCTGGATTTCGAGATGCTCCGGAGCGATGAAATTCGCGACGGCCGCGGCGTCGTCCGCGGAAGAAGCGAGCACGGAGCAGAAACCCGCCTCCATGATTTCGCGAAGACGCGCGCCTTTCGCGCAGCGCGCGAGCAAAGCGTCGATCGCGGCGCAGACTTTCTGATGAACGTCCGCGTCGAGCGCGACGAGATAGACTTTTTCCTTCCCGCTCCCGTGTTCCGCCTGCGTGACGACGTCAGCCGCGACCCATTCGGGATTCGCGGAAGCGTCCGCGATCACCATCACTTCGCTCGGCCCCGGCAGCAAATCGATGCCGACTTTTCCGAAAAGCTGCCGCTTCGCCTCGATGACGAACGCGTTCCCGGGACCGGCGATTTTGTCGACGGGAGCGATCGTTTCCGTGCCGCAAGCCATCGCCGCGATCGCCTGAACGCCGCCGACCGCGTAAATTTCGGAAACGCCGCAAAGTTTCGCCGCGGCGAGAATTTCCGGCGCGATGCTTCCGTCCGCATGCGGAGGCGTGCAAATCACCAATTCGGGAACGCCAGCGAGCTTCGCCGGAATCGCCGTCATCAGCACCGTCGAGCTCAGCGGAACCTGGCCGCCCGGAATGTAAAGCCCGACGCGCCGAATCGGGTAAAACATTTCCCCGACGACCGCGCCCTGCGGATTTTTCGCCTTCCAGTTTTTCCGCAGCGTCCGCGCGTGAAAATCCCGAACGGATTTCGCCGCCGCCTTCATCGCGGCGAGTTTTTCCGGAGCCAGCGACGCGCAGGCGGCGTCGATCGCTTCCGCGGGAACGCGAAGCTGATCCGGCGACAGTTTCGCGCGGTCGAACTTCTCCGTATAGCGCAGCACGGCGGCGTCGCCGTTCGCGGCGACGTCCGCGATGACGTCCGCCACGACCGACGAAATTTCTCCCGCCAGCGCGGCGGGAGCGGCGAATTTTTTCAGCTTGTCGAAACAATCCGCGTCTTCAGTGGATATTTGCAGCATTTTTTTTCAGAAGAAAAACGAACAGGATGAAAAATCGGAAGCGCGCGTTCCCGCGGCTCACTCGTCCGCGCCGAAGTCGGAAAACAGCTCCTCGAGGGAAACGCGGAAAAGCGAATCCGGGAGCTCTTCGTTCGCGGAAATCTTCGTGAACTTGACGACGTTTTTGAGCGCGCCGTCGCCGTCGAGCGTGCGGGTTTCGGAAAGGAACGTCAGCCCGTTCGTGCTCATTTTCTCGCCCGCGTCGCAGCTGCGGTCGCCGTCCCGTTCGGTGAAGGCGAACGCGCCCGTTTCCGCGTCGAAAGCGCGAAGAATTTTCAGCCCGCCCTCGTAAACGTATTCGACGAAATTGAGCGTCTTCCCGTCCTCGGTCCGCGTTCCCGCGAAGGCCGCCGTTCCTTTTTCCGGCACGGCGTAGAAGCCGAGATTCGCGACGGCGCTGTCGCGCGCGCCGGCGACTTCCGCGGCGGAAAGCGGCACGACGCGGCGTTCCTGCGTCGTCAGATTGCGCAAAATTCTCACGCCGAGCACGCCGTCGCAGAGCGTCACGGTTTCCGTTTCGTAAGTTTTCGGCTCAGGCAGGTTTTCGCGTTCTTCCGGATAATAAAATTCGTCGACGGGTTCCGTGACCGTCCGCCGCACGGTTTCGCGCATGAAGAACGGACGCTTGAAACGCCACTGCACTTCCGCGGTCTTTTTTCCCTCCGCGTCGTAAAGCTCCGCGTCAAACGAAAGCGTTTTCGCGGCGGCGATCGCCTCTTCCGTGCCTACCGCCGCGCGCGCGCGCGCGATGACGTCCGCGACGGAAGGCGTTCCCGCGGGTTCCGAACCGAAGGCGGCGGCCGCTCCGAGCAAAGCCGCGGCAAAGAAGAAAAGCATTTTTTTCATAGTGCGGAAAAAGATAAGCGCTTGCCCGCGGGAACGCAAGCACGGGCGAGCCGCACGAGAAACGCGACGGCGGAAAGGCACGCTTTCATTTCGCCGCCGCGCGGGAAAGACGGTCGTTCACGGCGACGCCGACGCCGAAATCCGGAGATTTTTCGATGAAAATTTCCGCGAAGCCCGCGGCGTCGAGTTCCCGCAGCAGCGAAAAAACCGCGCGCGCGACGTCCGCCTGCTCGCCCGTTTCGGAGAGCCAGAAAACGCGCGGCGTTCCCTCACCCGCGGCGCGGAATTTTTCCGCCGTTTCGCGCGACTGAAAAACAGCCGCCGCCGTTCCCGCGGCAGACGAAACGTCCGGCGGGTTCCCGCCGAAATCGAAAAGGCGCACGACGGCGCGCGGGCTGTAATGCTTTTTCAGCATTCCCGGCGCAAGCTGTGCGCGCGGCGTTCCCGCTTCGGCGAGTTTTTCCATATGCCCTTTTCCCGCGGTGACGGGAACGCCGAGAACGGCTTCGAGCTGTTCCCGCGTAATCACGCCGGGGCGCAGCAGCCGCGGCTCGTCCGCGACGAAAACGATGGTCGACTCCACGCCGCAGACGCAGGGCCCGCCGTCGACGATCCACGCGATGCGCGTTCCGAGCGAATCCTGCACGTGCCGCGCCGTCGTCGGACTGACGTAGCCGAAAGGATTCGCGCTCGGCGCGGCGAGCGGGACGTCCGCGGCGCGCAGGATTTTCCGCATCAGCGGGTGCGCGGGCATGCGCACGGCGACGGTCGGCTCGCCCGCGGTCACCGCGTCGGGAACGCAGCTTTTCTTCGGCAGCACGAGCGTCAGCGGTCCCGGCCAAAAGGCGTCGGCGAGTTTTTTGACGAACGGATGCGAAACGTCGGCGAGCGTTCCCGCCTGTTCGAGCGAATGCACGTGCACGATCAGCGGGTCGATGAACGGGCGCGCCTTCGCCTCGAAAATCCGCCGCACGGAATCTTCGCGAAAAGCGTTCGCCGCGAGTCCGTAGACCGTTTCCGTGGGCACGGCGACGAGTTCGCCCGCGCGCAGCAGCGCTCCCGCGCGCCGAAGATCGGCATCCGACGATGTCAGAATTTCCGCCATGTGAATTCGCTTTCCGCGGCGCGGCTCATTTCGCGTCCGCCCAGTTCGCGCCGACGGAAGCTTCCGCGACGAGCGGAACGGCGAGAGGGAACGCCTTTTCCATTTCTTCCGAAAGCAGGCGCTTCGCGGTCTCCGCGGCGGCGGCGGGAACTTCCGCGAGCAGCTCGTCGTGAATCTGCAGCACGAGCTTCGCCGCGGGAACGTCTTTTTTCAGACGGCGGGCGACGTTGAGCATCGCGATTTTGATGATGTCCGCCGCCGTTCCCTGGATCGGCGCGTTGAGCGCGACGCGCTCGCCAAACGAACGGATGTTGAAATTGCTGCTCTTGAGCTCCGGCAGCTCGCGCCGGCGGCCGAAGAGGGTCGTGACATAGCCGGCCTGCTTTGCCTGCTCGACGATATCGTGCATATAGGTCCGGACGCCCGCATAGTGGGCCAGATAATTGTCGATATACTGCCGCGCTTCCTTGCGCGTGACGCCGATGTCCTCGGAGAGGGAGAACTCCGAAATGCCGTATACGATACCGAAATTGACGGCCTTTGCGTGGCGGCGCATGAGCGGCGTGACCTGCTCCGGCTCCACGCCGAAGACCTGCGCGGCTGTCGCCGTATGGATATCGGTACCGGAGCGGAACGCCTCCTGCATGGTTTTGTCGTCAGCGATATGCGCCAGCACGCGCAGCTCGATCTGGCTGTAATCCGCGTCAACGAAGACGCAGCCGTCGCTTGGCACGAACATCCGGCGGATCTCGCTGCCAAGCTCCGTGCGGACGGGGATATTCTGAAGGTTCGGATCTGTCGAGGACAGGCGGCCCGTGGCCGTGACAAGGTTCTGGAAGGTGGTGTGAATGCGCCCGTCGTCCGCGATCTGCTTGACAAGCCCGTCGGCATACGTGCTTTTGAGCTTTGTCATGGCACGGTAATCGAGAATCGCCTCAATGATCGGGTGCTTGCCCTTGAGCTTTTCGAGCACATCCGCGTTCGTTGACCAGCCGGTCTTCGTCTTTTTGCCGTGGGGCAGCTGCAATTTCTCGAACAGGATATACCCCAGCTGCTTGGGGGAGTTGATGTTGAACGTCTCTCCGGCGGCGTCATAGATGGCCTGCTCCACGCGGTCCGTGGTCTTCTGCAGGGCCGCGCCGAAATCCGCCAGGGCGTCCCGGTCCACCAGGAAACCAGCTGTCTCCATATCCGCCAGCACCCGGCACAGAGGCAACTCCACACTATAGTACAATTCCTCCATCTCCAGCTCCCGCAGCTTGGGCGCGAGCGTCCCGTGCAGGGCGGACACGGCGGCGGTGTAGCTGATAAGCGCCGTCTGGGCGGCGATGTTCTCCCCAGCCAGGGGATTGAAGGCATCCGCCGTCAGATGGTCGGGCTGGGGCAACTGCTCGTTATAGTAGGTGACAAACAGCCGCTGCAGATCGTAGCTGCCGGCGGTGGCGTCTACCAGATAGGCGGCCAGCGCCGTGTCGAAGATGAAACCATCGGCGGGCAGTCCCTGGGCCAGCAGGGCACGCATCATGTCCTTGACATTGTGGCCAACCTTCCGGATATCCGGCGCAAACAGGGCGGACAGCAACGCCCGCCAATCACCGGCATATCGGTTGACATAAATTTCAACCATCAGAGAGCTGTCTGCCCCGGTCTCGCATTCCACCGCCAGCGCCGCCAGATCCGGTGTACCGTATACGGTCACGTATGCCGCCTCGCGCCACAGGGCCAGGCACGCCTCGGCACGCTCGGCCGTCTCCAGTATTTCCGCCTCCGCGGTATATGTGGGCAGCTCCTCTGCCACACAGGCCGGGGAGAGCTGGTATTTATCGATGAGCTTCTGGAATTCCAGCTTCAAAAACAGGTCATACAGCTCCGGCTTGAAGGGCTGGCGCAGGTTGTCCTCCGGATCAAAATCCAGCGGCGCATTTGTGTCAATGGTGGCCAGCCAGTAGCTGTGGCGGGCAGAGGCCTCGCCTTCCTTGAGTTTACATAAAAATACGGGCTTCAGGGGCACACTGTCGATGTTCGCGTACACGGCGTCAATGGAGCCATATTGCTGTACCAGCGCCATGGCGGTCTTTTCACCAATGCCTTTCACGCCCGGAATATTATCCGAAGCATCGCCCATCAGGCTCTTCACCTCAATGAGCTGTCTGGGCTGGATGCCGTATTTTTCCTGAATGGCGTCCTCGTCCATCACCACGGTCTTGCTGCGCCCCATTACGGTGGCAGCCAGCAGT
>ERZ779737.735-NODE-735-length-29091-cov-3.546425_pt1 | contig 29091 bp, 29 predicted proteins | sample MGYA00511889_ERZ779737 | MGnify/ENA primary metagenome ERZ779737 (study PRJEB29588, sample SAMEA2163575) | human gut metagenome | biome: human gut; feature: human-associated habitat; material: faeces | place: Denmark | collected 2008/2010 ... | reverse complement strand
AAAAAAAAAAAAAAAAAAAGAGAGTTTTTATACTCTCCTTATAAACAATTAATTAAGGATTTAATGTTGCTTATGTGTGAGCAACAAGTCCTATATTTTATTGCTATCAAACCCTGCACTTTCACAAATTAATTAAGTTTTGTCTAGTGACGAGTCATCTCCACTTTAGGAAGACTTCCCTCTCATTTTTCAATTAGAATCACTATGTAGGCAATGTAATTTAGCTTATTTTTTCAGCATATTGATTATCACTAGCTAAAGTGATACCTAATACTTCATCATATCTACTTTTTCTATTTGGAATATATCTACCAAACTTAATAATAATATTTTTATATTTCTTAAGTATCTTAATTTCTTTTTCTAGTTCAGTTTTATAATAGCCTGTATAAATTACAATATCATCATTTGATACCTTTCTAAACTTATCTATAAATGATACTAATTCTTGAAATTGTAACATAGGCTCTAACCCACCAAACACAATTGATTCTTCTAATCCATCTTTTAAATACATATCAATAATAATCTCATCTTTAAATTGTTTAATAGGATTATTAGATCAAGGATAGTTTTGACAAGTTGAACAAGGAAGATTATTTTCTTTACAACACTTTCAATCACAAGAAGTTGTTCCTAAAAACATGGAACATTTCTTGTAATTTACGAAATCATCTCTTTTAATAAATTTAAGCTTCATTAAAATACTTCACCTTTTTGGTCTATTTCATACCAATCACGGAGCTTAAACTCTGCCTTTCTTTCTTTACTCCGAGTTTTTTCTGGAGTTAAGAAACCCACTATTCTCTGATAAGTAGTTTCTTTCTTTCCTCCACAAATAGGACATGTTTCTCCAAAGAATCCGTGATTATTTTTACAAGCACTTATTCTTAAATTAAATGCAAAGTAAGTAACTCCTTTATCCGCAACATAATTTAAAAGCTTCCATGCTGTATTAAAATCTGTTAAAGGTGCTTCAAGATTAATATGAGCAATGCTTCCACCTCCACATGCTTCATCTAAAGCTGCAGATAACTTAATTTTTTCATCTAATGTACAAGTAACTCCTAATGGAATCCATTGATTACCATAAAGTGGTAATTCGTAAAATTCATTTGGATATAATTGTTGGTCTTTTCCTTGAAGTATTGCTGCTGCTCTTTCTCCTGGGATTTGCTCTACATTTATCATGTAGTCACAATTATTTTCTTTTCTAAATTCTTCTTTAGTATCATTGATTGTTTTTAATATCTCTTTTGCAAACTCTAAACCATCTTCTGTATATGAAGTATTTCCTAATTCATCTTTGCAAGTTAATCCAAATTTTTGTAAAGTTTCATAAACACCAATAATACCAATCGTGTTATATTGATTTTCTAAATGCATTAACCCATAAGTATAATTAGGTAATAATCCTTTATCAATATTTCTTTTAATAATATGTCTAACAACATCTAAAATTTTACAATCAAGAATTACTTCTTGCTTAAGTTGTTTAATATAATCCTCTGTACTTTGTGTTTCGTAAGAAATTCTTGCAAGATTAATAGTTGAAACTTTAACAGATCCTACTTCTAATGCTGTACCTCCAATACTATTGAAATATCCTAAATCTTTAATATTAGATTTTAATCTACAGCAATTACTTAAACTTGTAACGTCACTAGAAATAAAGAAATTACTATCTCCCCATTTCATATTATGTTTGCAAGCCCATTTAGCAAAATCTTCATTAATAAATTTACCTGTTTCTTTATTTTTAAGAAGTGAAATAGTTAATACAGGGAAAGTCATCATATTAATACTTCTAATATTACTACAAACTTCCATAAAATGTTTTTGGAATTCTATGAAATCATCTTCTATATCAATCATAAAACTTCCATCTGGGAATGTTTTACCTCCAAATAAAGATTCAAAATATGATTGATCAAAAATTGAGAAATTAGTAAAAGCACTTTGAATACTGCTTCTTAAGAAAGGTTGATTTAATTTATAAATAATGCTTTGAAATGCTTGCTCAGCATATTTTTTACAATCTTCTTTATTTTCCCAATTTAAACCTAAATAATGATTATCAATATCTTTCTTCCAGAAATAATAACAATAAACTAAAAATGAAGGTAATCCAACTGCACCACTACTTCTATTACAAGTATAACTAATAAACTCTGCAACAAAATCTACATATGAAAGAAGGTGTTGAGGAGGCATTGCATTGAAACCTTTAATAAAAAACAATCCTTTAGTCACAAGTAATTCTAAATCATATGCATAACAATAAGGAATAAATGTGGTAGAATGAAAATCATGCATATAGAACTTCCCATTCCATTCTGCTTCCATCCATTCTCTAGCTATTTGTAAACCATATTTCTTTTTAGTTTCATAAAATAATTTATTAAAAGCTAAGAGTTTAGAATGAGGTTTACTCATTTCATTCATTAAAGAAACAATATCTTTACTTCCTACATTAGCATTTCCATCAATAGAAACATCAGCAATAGTATCTTCTTTAACAAAATTATCAATAAAATCAGTATAATTTAATTGGCTATCTGCTACTCCATTTAATATTTTAAATGTCTCACCGTATTTTCTACAAAGATATTTAAAGCTATTTACAAAATCTTTATCTAAATTTAATTTAATACCAAAAGGTTTCTCAATTATTTCTTCCATATTCTTACCTCATATTAACCCATTTAATTGCTTCACTAAAGTCCATTAATTTCCCATCAACTTTTAATTGTGGTACAGCTTGAATACCAATTTTTAACATTTCATCTACATTATTAACTTCTTGATACTCAATATTTTTTTGTTTCAATTTCGTTTCTAAAACTGTGCATCTTGGGCAGTGTGTTGAATATAAAATTATTTCCATAATTAATTTATAATCTCCTTAAATCTCTCTATTTTCTTTTACTATTATATTCTAAACCATCTAAAATTGAAGCGCAACACTCACATGCCTCATCAAGAGACAAGCCTTTAAGCTCATTCATTAAAAAAGAACCAAAGTCCCAATTATTTTCTTTTTGTTTTTCTTTATCTTCCATTCTTAATACCCCTTTCTATAAATCCATAATATATTCTTTAAGTATATTTAAAGTGTCATTTGTAATTACATCATCTACTAAGTAATCACTCATAGCTCCTTTAGTTGCAATTATTTTAGCAACTCTCTCATCTATAGTATCTTCACATATGAGATGATAAATGAAAACAGGTTTTGTTGTTCCTATTCTATAAATACGATCCTCTGCTTGTTCCGTAGAACTAGCTGTAAAAGGTGTATCAATCATGATCATATATGAAGCTGCTGTTAATGTCACACCAGTTCCACATTTAGATATAGTTCCTATAAATACTTTATATTTATCCTCTTTTTGGAATTTATCTATGTTAATAGATACATCTTCATCTTTCATATCTCCTGTACCTATAAGTGGATTATAAGTATGAAGTAATTTTTCCAATTGATAAACTGGCTCTTTAAAAGTTGAAAATATAACTACTTTATTATGCGCATTAACTATCTGTTCAACTAAATCAACACATCTTTCAATTTTACTTGATCTTATGTTTTCAGTTGTTAGTAAAGAAGGGCACGCTGTTGCTTGTCTCAATCTTGTAGTCAATGCGAGAATGTTGTTTTTATTAAGGTTAATTTTAAGACATTCATCTTTAACTCCTTCCTTTATTTTATTATAGAAGATTCGATGAGCATCATCAAGAGAAACATATTCATTTATTACATTCTTTTTAGGTAAATCTTTTAATACTTCTTCTTTTGTTTTTCTTAAAGAATATTCATCTATTTCATTTTTAAGAAGCTCTAAATTTTTATATCCGATAATTTCATAGCCACCATAACCACCAAATAAACAATATTGTCTTTTAAAATTGGTTAAGTTAGACTTATCTATATCAAGTCATCTAAGAGCTGTATAAGAACTAATAGGAGAATTAACAATAAGTGTTCCTGTTGCTCCTATCTTATAAGTTGCTTTTAACTTTAATAAGCCATCTGCTTGCTGACTTGTTTTATTAGCTACTTTATGAACTTCATCTACAACAATCATATCTATATCATCTCTACTATTGATAGCTTCAACTACTTCTTTACTTCTAAGAGATTCGATATTGGTTATAATGAAAAATTCTTCAATGCCTTCTCTTATTTCTCTAGCTCTTTCATTTATAGTAGAATAAGATATATTCCCTTTTGAATTTACTCTCTCCCCTACAACTCTATAAGATTCATCACTATGTATTTTTATCTCTTTTTTTCAATTAGATTTTAAAGTATTTATACCACAAATAATTAAACAATGTTTTAAATCTCTATTCTTCTTTAACCATCTAGCTAGATGAATAATACACATTGATTTACCTAATCCCATATCTAACAACATTAATCATTTATTATGATTAATACCATATCTAATAGTTTCTAACTGATGTTCATATGGTTTTAATTTGAAATCAATGTTTAAAATTGATTCTTCTTCAGTTTCTTGATTTTCTGATTTATATAAAGAAAGATTTATTTCATCATAAAAACATAAAGAATCAAGTAGTTTACTTAATTCTAATATGGTAGTCTCTCACTCTTTTGTTTTTTTATTATAATTATATATATCAAGATTTTGTTTTAATCAAGATACAATATTTTCATTATAATCAAAAGAAATAAAAAGAGAAGTAAGACCAGATAATTTTTCTGATAATCTTTCTTCTATTTTAATCATATTCTAAAATAATTTTGTTTTATCTTCTAAATCAATAACAAATTCATCTTCATCTAAATTTTTATCATAATTAGTAGTTAAGTTTATATCTAAATGTGATTTGAAAATTGTCCCACAATTTTCACACTCAAATTCTTCATTAAAACAAGGAGATTCTCCTTCTATAAGAATTATATGTCCTTTATCATCTCTTATGATATTATTTGGTTCCCCTAATAAATCTTGAGGATAGAAAATCTCTGCTGCTACATATTCATAACCACATTTTGGACATTTTATTATTTTAAAATCTTTAGTCATATATTAAAAAATATCCTCCATATCTATATATTATACAATTTAAGGCATTAAAATTTTGAAGAATTTATTATTTATTATTTAATGTTGGAAGACTAATAGTTAATGTCTTATGATTATCATCTTCTCCATCAACATCTAATATCATATTTAAATTAAATCCAAGCTTCTCTGTTTTAATAGTCTCATTTGCTATTTTATCATTTGTTACAGCATTATCTCCTATTTTAGGGGTAGTAATATTTCTATCTTTAATCTTATTTGTTGTTACAGCACTATCTGCTATTTTTGCTTCTGTTACATGATTATCTATTATAGATGCTGTAACTGTATATCCACCTGTGCTTGAAGTTGCACTTCCACTTATATCACCTTCACTAAATGTAAATGTCCTGCTACTATTAAAATTAGAAGCAGTAGAAGCGTTACCACTTAAAGAACCTACAAAAGTTGAAGCAGTAATTGTGTGGCCATTAGCTGTTAAATTAGAATTTAATGTAGTCTTTCCTGTTACATTAAGTGTTCCACCTATAGAAGCATTACTTTCTGTAGCTAATGTGTTTAATGTAGTCTCTCCTGCTACAGTAAGTGTTCCATTACTTTTAATTGAATTATTAGAAGTTAAATTATTAGTAGTAAAAACAGAATTAATATAATTATCTGTATCTCCATCTAATATCTCAGATGATTTTATATGTAGTAAAGATTGAGCTGGAATTGATGTACCTTCTCCTAATAATTGTAAAACATATACATCACTATCTGTACCTAAAAAATCTGTAATCTTTTTAGATTCTCTATCAAATATTATACCTTGAAAATTACTATTCTCAGGATTATCTGTAGGTTTACCTGTATCTAATTCATGCAAATTGCCATCAGCAGCTTCATTATTAGCAAGCTGTAATAACTGATAAGAATTAGATTTATTATTGCTTTCAGCATTCTTATATATTTTAATACCTGCTCAAATATTTATTTTATCGATTTGTTCATCAGTAGTTTCTCCAGCTGTTTTTAAACTGTTTCTTATAGCTTTAATAGTATCTGTTGCATTTAAAATTTTAAAATAAAATCCATATATTACAAATTCAAATGGTTCGTTCGAGGCTAACTGATTAGAGAGAACATAACTTTTCCTATTTCTACATAAAGATCTAACTATTTGAGATAGATTATTTTCGTTTGTTAATTGAGATTCTATATCATAGTTTGATCTCCCTACACTTGGAAATACTCTTATTTGACTACTGCTTATATATGCCATATTGTTTTACCTCCATTAATTCTGTACGCTTTCAGTACCACTTTGATTACTATCACCCTGAGTTGCAGCTGTTATTCTTAATTGTCAAGTAACTAGCAAATCTTGATCTTGGAATTTATTATTATCTTCTTCACCAAAACCAAAAGACATCTTCATAGAATATGCATTATCACCTGTTGTAGCAATAACTGGATCATCAGCGTTTATAGTTATTGAATTCTTAACATGTGTTGAATAAAATAATAAACCATCTATTTGTGTATTACTCTGCAATAAAGAACTATTAATTAAACATTTATATGTTAAAATATATTGTTGTGTGCTATTATCATAAGAAACAGAGACATTATTATTAATAGGAACTGGTATAGATATAGAGTATTTATTTTCACCATCCGTATCTGTATAATAAGGAACAACTCAAAATGGTCTATTTACTTCATAATAATTACCAGCTAAACAATCAAGAATAAATTTAAAAAGATTAGATGTTCCATCATTATGATTTTTAAAAGATTTAATTACTTTCCCTTTTCTAATAACATCTATAGAAACATCTCCTCTATATTCAATTGCAAAAGGAGTTTTTGCTTTAATTATTTCCGGTTTCTTCTTTTTTCTTTCCATAATCTATTGACCTTCCTTTGTATTTTCTTTTTTCTTAACAAGTGCACCAATTCTAATAGAACCTTTGACAACTTTTCCTCCATTTGATTCAGATGTAAAACTTCCTGTTCCTACAGAAGAGACGGGAATTGTTGGGATACCATCTTCATTATCTTCAACATACACCTCTTTATATTTTGCCAAAGACCCTATATCAACTCTGTTTACTTCTCTTAAAGATGTATGTTCTTCTAACTTTATAATCATAGGCTCAAATTGATCTAAAATAGCAACATTTTGAATAACATATCCAACTCCAATAGGTAAGATATAATTTAAAATTTCTTCTAATAAAGAAGATTCTTGAGAAGATATAGCATTTTTAAGTTGGACTACAACTGTAGGTATATCAAAATTCCTATTGTTATAAATAATATTATAATCTTCTTTAATATTCTCTAATTTTAAAATTAATTTAATAGCTTTCTCTACAGCACCCATAGATCCTTTGTTTTTAATAATATAAATCCATTCTTTAGCTAAATATCTTAACTGATCTAATTGATATTCTCTTAAATTTCTAAAATTAAGTGTTTTTAAAAGTAATTCTAAAAATTTAGCATCTTGAGTATTGTTTGTAGGAAAACTTTTAATTAAATCAATATCTGTTTTTAAATAATTAAATATACTATCATAAAGTCTTCCAAAGAATTGAAAGTCTCTTGATTCTTTATAATATATTTCTGGAGTTAATAATTGAGTTTTAATCATATTTATTTCCTCGAGCTTGCAACTATATTAAATTCTGAATCTCTAAAATTAATTCTTCCTATAGTTAATGGATTATATACATTATTATAATCAAAGAATGAATTTACAACATCATAGCTAGAAATTAATTTTGAATTAGATAATTCTGCAAGATAATCAAATGTATTATATTTTTTAATAGTATCTAAGATATTATTTAAAATAGATTCATTATTGTTCAAACCTTCCATTAATAATGGATTGATGTTAAGAATTGTAGGTATAGATATAGCTACATTTTTATCATTAGGGACATCACTACCAGATAAAGCAGAGAAATCAAGTGTAAGAGTATTTTTCCCATCTTCTTCTTCCACATTCTTAACAAGTGTTGTAGTTCCTGTTTGATTGTTAAATATATTAACATATAATTCTAGACCAGGTTTAAGATTTAAAGATAATTCCCACTTCTCTTCAGGATTAAAGAGAGTACTTAAATATTCTTTAGAAATAAAATATTCATCTCTCTGTGCAGATTTATTTATGTGCTTTTCAGTTAATAACTTATATAATTTTTCAGCACCTGTTGGAGATTCTCCAATAGTAGAATCACTGTATAATTCATAATCTATAGTTTCACAAGGAACATCATATTGCTTTTCAAAAACCAAAGATAAATCTTCTTTTTTATAATGAATCTGTCTTAAAATAATATTGTTATAATTATCTATACTAGTATTTAATTGAATTCTTCTCTTTCCAAATATTTTAGCTGGGGTTAATTTAGGAGATACTCCATCTTCACCTGGATCTGTTACCAAATCACTACTATAAGAATAAATAATTATTGTTTGACCATCTTCAACTAATTGAGGATTTACGGAGTTACCATTAAAACTAAGTATAGCTCTAATTTTAGCATTAGTAACCTCACCAATATTCTTTTGTGTACTATCTCCTTGAATACCACCATTAGATATTGATTTTCAAGCAGAAGTTAAACTTAATGGGGCAGGATCACCTGATTCTGTTTTACTTAAAGAAGTCATTTCAGTACCTTCAGCAAAAGTAGTTATTGCTGTTTCTACTATATGTAGATTATCTGAAGCGAAATTCAAAATATTCCAATCATAAGATGCTAAGAAATTATTTACATCTTGATTATTTAAGGCATTTTCTAAATCTTCTAAGTTGATAACATCATTATTTGAATTTGTTCTAGATAGATAAACAGTATTTTTTCCGTACTTCTCATTACCATCATTAAAAGGTGTTTTTATACCATTTGAAAGGATAACCTGTAACTTTGTCCCAGAACCCAAAGTGAATAATGAATAACCATCTGAACTTGGATAAATGAATAATTCATCTTCTTCTAAAATATGATAATAAGTGTTTGTTTCTCCATCTTTATAAAAGACTAAATCATTTTCTATTTGATTAACTATTTTATTGTTAATAATAGAAGGTCTTGAATATCAGAAGCATCTTTGTTGACTATTTGAAAGAATAGTCTCATTTAATTTCAATATTTCAATAGTTTCATTAGTACCTAAAGCATACATAGGTATCGCACCCGTCCCTGCGGCGGATGCTGTTCCAAAAACCTTCGATGCATTGGCATTCAAGTATCTCGCAGCTGATCTGCTGCCACTTATTATTTCTTCACCAGGTAAATCTAATCCATTACTTCTTATTATAGTTCCTTGTTCGTATTTTTTAATTTGTATAGTATCATTAGAATCTGTATAGTAAATATATAAAATTTGACCTTGTTTTAATTCATAAGGAACACCGTCTGTTGTGGACCATGCAAGAGGATTAGAATCAAATCCAAAATAAACATATGCAGGGTATGTTACATCAGATATGTAAGAATCTTCTATTATTTGTATAGATTCATTCTTTTTTAATTTATATTTTGCTTCTCCTGTTGGTATAGATAATGTAAGAGCTGTTTTAATAGCTGCTACATTCTTAATTGAATTTAAATTACTTAAATTCATGTTATAATCAAAACTGAAAGAATTATCTTTGATATATAATTGTATTCTTCCACCTAAAATATTCTCAACAACTATATTTTTACTATCATTAGAAGTATCATTAACTGGATCATATACATATGAACTTCCATCACCTTTTACATCACCTTTTACAATATATGGAGTTATAGTAGGATCATCAACTACTACTAATTTAATTCTCTCATCTGCATTTTCAATAACTTTTACAATTTCATCATAAGGAATTTCTTCACCAAACTCAAGCTCTCTAGCATTGAAATTTTCATAAAGTGCATTTTGAACATTTTTAAGTATAGCAGCTTGTTCAGAAGAATTAACTTTGTATTTTGTTGAAATGTTTACTTTTAGAACATATCTTTGTTCTATGAAGTTTATTTCTGTATTACCTGGTTTAGTTAAAACATGAGATAAAGTTTTAACATCATCTAATGCAACACCTATATCTACAATATCTTGATCATCTAATAATTGATATGTGTTATTATAAGATGCAAGATTAGTTATATCATAACTATAAGGCTTTGTGCCATGTAAAATTAAATCATAATAGTTTCCTACTGGTACTTCTACTTCACCTTCTGTTCTCGTCTTTAAGGAAGAAACATAGTAAGTCATACCATTAATATCTCTTGTTAATAGATTTATTGATTTATTTGGGTCTGTTCTAATATCTGTTGCTTGAATGTTACTTACAAGATAATTATTCTTATCATCTTGATATCTATAAATATAATTAGAGTAATCTTTACACGATACTAATGTATTAAATGTCCCTACAGTTCTTTTAAAACTATTGTAAGCTTCATCTATAGTTTCAGGTTCTGATCCTGTTATAGCATTACTATTAGTTAAAGTATATTGAGATTCCTCTAAAGATGTTACACCATTTACACTTGAACTTAAACTATTGAAAGCAGTTAATGTTCCAGCTTTTGCATATCCATTAACTCCATCAGTAACAATATAATATATCTCTAAACCATCTTCTATTAATTCTGCGATGTCGGAAGGAAATTCAATATAAGGAAGATTTTTAGAAGAATCAAAACCAAACTTAAATACTTTAGAACCTAATTCTTGATCATTTAAATTGTCAACTCTTCTTCATGCATTATTATTTAATTTTTCATCATATATCTCTTTATTAATAAATATACCATTTTCTGCAACCATTATTTCAGGTATATAAATTCTATTATTTTCGTCCAAGTTATATAATTGAATTTTTGTTGCTTCTGTACTTGTTTCTGAACTACTACTTAAATTAAGAGCTTTTAATTGTCCTTGAATTGCTCTTTTTGTAGATACTCTTTCATCTGAAGTAATACTCATATCTATATCTTCTAATAGAGTATAAACAATATTATCTTCTGTTTTAAAAGATGTATCAAAAGCTTTGATCAAGAAAACACCTGTAGTGCCTTCGTTTAAAGCATTATCTAAAGTTTCATTACCACCTAAATAAGTAAATGATACATCTGCAATAGCACTTCTATAGTAAACAGGATTATAACCTAACATTTCACAAAGATTTCTCATAGAAGTTTCTTGTGTAACAGAAGGCATAAATTGTTCAAGAATATTCTTATCAATATTGTAATTATTTTTATCAGCAATAAAAGCAAGTAATTTCAAAAGAACTAATCCAGGATCACTTTCATTTGTTGTTTCAGGATCCCATTTATTAGTTATTTTCTTTGCTAAATCTACTAATTCTGGATAGATTTGAGAAAAATCCTTATTAGTATAACTTATATTTTCAATTTGTATATCTGAATTTGTTTTAATTGCCATATGATAATATCCTCTTATTCTTGATTTTCATAAAGCACAAGATTATAAGTATTAGAAGTAAAATCTAATCTATTTGTGCATTTAATTGTTATATAAAGTTTTGCTCTTTCTTTCTGAAATGTTATATCATTTCTTTTTACAGTAATTTGAGGTACAAAAGTTACTAGTTGTTCATATATTTCATCTAATAATAAATCTTGCAAAACAAAATTATTTTGTTCAAACATATATCTTTTAAGTCTAATTCCAAAGTATGGATCAAACTTAAATTCACCTTTTTCACTGCCTAAAACAAGTTTAATATTTTGTAAAGTAGCATCATAGTCTTCAACTGTTTGAACTCTGTTATGATTTATCATCTTTGGAAATGCTATCGATTTAACCATTGTTTTAATTTTACCTCATATAATTTAGCAAATTAGTTATAATTATTAATAATTATTATTCTTAAACTATTTTAAACTATCAATATCTTTTCTCAATCCTTCTATAGATTGTTCAGCTTCTTTTATAGCTGTATCTTGAATATTTGATTTATTTTGTAAGTCTAAGTTTTCTGTGACTTTTAAAGTTTTTGCTATTATTTGAGTTGTTATATTATCTTCTGAATTTGCTTTGAATAGTTTTCCTAAAATAACTGGCTTGTTATACAAGTTATCTTCAAAAGAAACAAATACAACATCATCTACTTTTAAAGAATTTATAATACCACTAGTATAGCACAAAGAAGCTTCAAATATAGCATCTGATTCACTATCATTAGCATTTCTTAATATTGGTATATAAACTTTATATTTATTACCATCTAAAGCTGGTGTTGATTTAATTATTGCTTTTGTTATCACTATATTTACCTCTTACACTATCTACTATCTGTATCTATCTATATATCAATATATAACCCATCATATATATGTATGGATAATAATACAAGTTATTTTAATTTTTTTTTTAAGAAACTTTATCAGTAGGATATCTTTCACTGCTTCCAACCCTAACAAGTTTTAAAGTAGTGAAGAATCCATTTAACCCAACCTCATCAGTTTGTTGAGTAACTACATAACTACCAGTTGCTCCAGCATATAATTTTCCATAAAATAAACATCCTAAATCTACTTTACTCATCAATATTGCAGGTCTTAATAATCCTCTTATTGTTAAAGTAGCACTTAAAGGATACTGAGTTACATTTTTCCATCAGTTTTCATCTTCTGGATATGTTATACCTTGATCATTCTTGCTTGATATGATAGGAGCATAAACACTACTTAATGTTCCATTATCATCTATTCTTTGAACATACTCGTTTGTTGTCAATTTTTTAGAATAATCATAAAATATAGAATAAGCTTCTTGATTGTCTATTGTGAAAGAAGTTATAGCATTATTTGTTTTATAATCAAATCCTATATCTAAACTATAACAATCGAGAGATGCACTTGCATCTGTTGAATTTATTACTTTAAAATATGGACCATTAAATATATCGTCTACACTATCTATAACTTTAAAAACATATATATCAGTATTATTATAAGAACTTTTCATTGATTTTACAAGATATTGAATATACTCTAAAATAGAAATATTGCGTTTTGCAATTAAATCTACTATAATATCATTACTAGCTATTAATCCTCTTTGTTCTACAAGACTCATATTTCTCATTCCTGTAAATAAATCTTGTAATCCATATTTCACATTATTTCTTAATATTTCTTTAATAATAGTACTTGGTTTTTCCCTTCTTGCTGGGAAATTAAATGCCCCTACTCTACTTAAATTACTTGAACTTACAGCTGTTATAGTATATAATATAGAAGCAGATGGTAAATCAACTTGTTGTTGAACATTTGTAATAATAGCTTCTTCTTTTCTATAAACGAAAGCTGGTGCATTTAAGTCTCCATAACTAAATGTAACTTTTCTTGAATTAGAGACACTTGATAAAACTTTATCAATAAAATTAGGATCATTAAATTGAGTTATTGCATACTTCATTGATAATGTATAAGTATTTACTTGACCATTTATTTTCTCTACTCTTAAAGATTGAATATAATTAGGGTATTGAATGTTTTGTACTCTATAAATACCTTGATTATCTCTTTTAGTTGTGGTTGATGCTTGAAATATGCCGAAAACGTATTCCGAAGGCGCAGTACCAAACACCACCTTTACAAAAGGGATTTGTATTCTTATACCATCACTTAATAAATCAGCAGTAATCACTTATACTTCTCCTAGTTAATATATTGAATTGAAGTAAATGTAGGTATCTTTAATGATTCATAATTACCATACAACCTCTCATAAGGATCTTGAATATTATTAAAATCAGCAATCATTCAATAATAATCAGGTCTCCCATAATAAGTAAGAGATAAATTATCCAAAGTATCTTTTTGTTCTACCTTATGTGAGACAAAAGAAATATTTTTATCTATTTGAGAAGTTATTCCATAAATGTATTTATTATCTTCTGTATGATAATAGTAAGGAAATGAAGTATATCTTGATATATTTTCATATTGTTTGTAATTTTTATCTTTTAATACATCTGGCATAATTTTACCTCCTTTATTTTATTGTTTTTAACGCGTATTTTTAATGTTTTTATGTCTTCCATATTTTTATATATAACTACTATTTTTGTTGAAATTTAACGTGTTTATGCATTTAATTAACTATATTTATCAAATATGTTTTGGAAAGTTCTTGTTATATTTCTAAATGAACCTACTTTACTTATAGAAATAGCATCTTGAGGATCAATTTCTGAGACTGAGAAACCAACATTTACTAAACTATACTTATTATCAGTTAATAATGGTTTGTTATATTCTACAGAAACTCCACCATTAACAACTCCCTTGATAAATATTTGATCTCCAAATTTAACTGCTACCATAGGTGGCTCTACTTCTTTTGAAGCTGTGTGATAATTAGGTAAAGCAACTGCCATTAATTTCTTAATAAACATATCAACATAATCATCACCATCATCTGGTTTTACATTGCAATGTTTAAAGTTAACTTCATCCATCATATCTCTATGTAGTTGAAGAGATACACTAATTGTTCTAGGGCCTGAATTTATATAGCTAAAAACTGGAGCTGTTCTACTTAATGCATTTGTTTCATTAAAATTAGAACCTATAGAATCGTTAACTTGATCTGGCCATTGTGGAATATAAATTAAAGTTCCTTCTCCTTGCACATCAGAAGGTAAATGGTAAATATAAATATAAGCACTTTGTTCTATTAAATCTCCATCATAAACTGTTGGCATATTATTTTACCTCCTTTGGATATCTCTCATCATCTAAAATACTTTCTACATCTTTATCTACATAACCAAGTAAATCTTGATCATTTATTTTAGAATATTTATTTGAAGATACTGCATCTAACAACTTAAATCTATCCATCATATTAAATGATGCATCTATATTCTTTATTTGTGCTTGATTATAACCTAAATATCTATAAGCTAATTTCTTCTTAGCATCAATTATGTTTTTAGAAATAGGATCTAATTCAGTAATTACATTTCCTAATAAATATTCAATTAATCTATCTGCTATAGGATAATTATTATTATCTCTTTTTAATTGATTAACTAATTGAAAATTGTAAGTACCAATATTATCTTTAAATATTTCTCTATATTCTTCTTCATATTCATATTTATCTCTTGTATTTGAAGTTGCTAACGATCCATTAATTCCTGGATTTCAATTTTTTCTCTCATAATTAAGTTGATAATTAGTAAAATAAGGTTTATAATTAGTATAATCTCCTTCTAAAACAACTATAGGAGATTCATCTTCAATATTAGTTTGTATTATAAGCTTTAAATTTTCTTCTTTGAATAAATTACCAAATTTTGATACTTGTGTTATACTATTTTGATCTATACTCATTGATGATGCTTTGTCAATATTGATAGATAAACAATAACTATTATTTATTTTAGATGCTGAAGATAAGTTTGTAGGATTTACAGTAGACTTTGTATCAACTACCTCATTTGTCACTAAATATTTAATATTATTTTTCTCTGTAAATATTGTGTAAGTAGCACCATACTTAATAGGTATCAATAAATATTTATAATTATCTTGTATAATTGTTTCATTATTATAGCAATTATATAAAGACATCAAATTAATATCAAAATAATCTCTAATAAATCTTAAATAATTCCCTAAATAAGTATGCGTATAACTATCATAGGTATCATTCTCTAATCTTAATTTTTTAGTTAAATTAGGATAGAAGTGATTATATCTATAAATATATAAAGGCTTGATTTTTGTAGTTTGACTATCTATTGTAACAAAATAATCTCTGTTTTCTTTATATTTGCGTATAATAGCAATATAGTTATCTTTATAAATAGGTGAAGAAGAAGTAGTGGAAAGGGTAGGAAAGAAAGCTTTACACTCATTTTCACTTTCAAAAACTCTACATATAGGTAAATTAAAACTATAGAGAAGTTGCTTGATATATCCTGATATTATATTTCTACTATTGAATTTTAACATACACTATATCTCCTTTAGAATCCAGCACCATCACTTGAAGTAGTTGTGTTTCCACCAACTAATCCATAATTTAAAACAGTGACTTTCAATTTGTCTCCACTTAAGAGTTCATATATAGCACTCACATTACTGTTTATTGTTTCTAAATATTTTGCATTTTGAGAAGCCATATTTTTTTCTCCAACATTTTCTATCGTAATTGAAGTAGCTGCATATGTTTTATCATTTTGATCTCTAAATGTTCCTCATGTAGTACCTTCAGAAATACTAGATCCAGATAATGCACCTAACATCTTCGTTATTCCAGTTATTTTAGGATCAAAAACTTGCAATAAATATTCGTGAATATCATTTATAGATTTAGTTTGTGCTTCTTCTTGTTTTGCTTCTACAGCTGCATTTTCTTTATCTTTTGCTTGAGCTGTTAAAGAAGCTTCATAATCTTCACCCGAAGCATTACCAACTGTAGTAGAAGAAGATACCTGATTAGTTACAGCTTGACGTCTTCCTAACCCTCCTCCTCGAGTCACAATATTACTTGCTGCATTAGTTGTAATACCTAATTGTGTAAGCATACCAGAAGGATTAAATGAATTACCTATACCATTAACGATAGTTCCTACATTACCTAATAACCCAACTCCAGCAATACCTAATCTTGCTAAGTTAGTTAATGATGTATTTAAATCAAAAGAATTACCCATAATACTAATAGTTGGTAATTGTAACCCACCAGCTAATCCTTCAACCATATCTGTCATTTCTCATAAAGCATATGTAACAGGATTATTTGCAATCCCTTGTGCTAATGTATATTTAACATTATCAATTAAATTACCTGTCATTTCACCAACTGATAATCTAGTAGGTAATTGATTCATTTGGTAATATAATTCATTAACTGCACCACTATAATCAAGAGTATTTTGAGCAAGAGAAGCTACTGTAGAACCTAAATTTTTAGCTGCAACTAAATCAGCTGAAGTTAATCCAAATATTTGTGAATATTGAGATTTAATAACTTTATTGTCTGATTCTGCAATTTCTTGTAAATAATCAACCATACTTGCTAATAAAGTATTAGTTGTTTGAGCTGTTAACCCCCCAGTTAACATATCAGCATAGGATAGTCCTGCTCTGCTTGCTGCCATTACAATTAAGTTTTGCATAGCTGAATTACCAGCAAGCCCATTAACATCACCTGAACCTAATTGTCCTAAAGCTGTTGCAATACTAGAAATAGCGCTATCACTCATACCTACGCTATATAACGAACCTAACCACTTTTGAACTGCGTACTCAAAAGCAACACCTTCTTCAGTTCCCATCTGTGCTATTGCTTCTGTTAAATTTGCTGAAACACTATCAAAAGTATCAGATAAGTAAGAAGTGTCAGAGAAATAAGTATTAAAGAGAGTAGTTAAACTAGCTTCTAAACCCATTCTTGCTGCAGTAGAATCATTTTGTTGTAAACGAATTATTCTTAATAAATTAGCATTAAATGCATTAAATGTTGTTGCTATATTTTCTGAAACTGTTTGTAAGAATGCTCTTTGTTCTACATTATAAGCAATACCTGCTTCTACAGCTGCAGAAACATTCTCCAACATTTTAGATAATTTAACATAAGGAGTAGCACCAACACTATTATTTAATCTATTATTTATACTATTTCAACCACTACCACTGCCTTGTAATCTTGCATTTACTTTACCTTGGTAGGAAGAATATTCTTGAATATATGAACTTAATAATTCTTTTATGCCATTGACAAAAGAATTCATCTTGTCTTCAAGCTCATCTATATTTTTTAAAGTAGCTTCAGCTATTTTATCTCCTGATTCTGCTCTTTCTTTAAGAGCATCTTTTGAAACATCTCCCTTAAGAAAACCCCCTAATTCATCTAATGTTCCAGTTATACCTCCAGCTAATTGCTTACCTATATCTTTAAGTTCACCTTTAACTCCAAGACGGGATGCAGGTTTATTGGCTTCAGATATATTCCCTTTATTTTCTTCAGCTTTTTCAGAATATCTACTTATAAGATTATCAATAAGTTTAGTATCTTTTCCTTGAGCTAAAGCTTCTCTTCTTTTTTTATTAAGTTTTTCAAGAGCTTTAAGATTAGCTGAGTAATCTTCTATTCTTTTTTCTCTATCTATTTTTTTAATTTGCTCTTGTTCATCTAGATAAATAGAAAGACGTCTTTTAGAAGCTTCTACTTCTGCTTTATACAATTCTATTCTTTTTTCGGATTCATATCTTTTTTCTTCACTTCTTCTTCTAGCATCTATTATTCTTCTTTGAATATCAAATTCTTTATAAGCTCTTATCTTAGCTTGTTTCTCAGTTAAGATACCTCTTTTAACAAGGTCGGCATATTTATCATCTATTATGCTTTTTCTATTATTTAATTCAGCAGCATCATTTAATCTTAAAGATTGGAGCTTTTTCTGTAAATTTTTATCAAATTTAAAGTAGTCTTCAGCGAGCTGTTTTAAAGTGTTGTAATATCTTTCTTCTCTCTCTATTCTTTCTTCTTGAGCTGTTTTTTCGTTTGCAATTTTATTTCTTTCTGAAGTAGAAACTTCTAAACCATTACTCATTCGAAGACCTCCTTTCTTTAACGCTTACATATAATTTAGTTTTAATTATTTTCTTTTCTTTGCTTTCTCTATTGCTTCTTTTTCAGCTTTATGCTTATCACCGATATATTGAATAATTAATGATTTTTCTTTTGGTGTTATATCTAATAAATCTTTATAAGAAGTATGTATGTTATCACTGATATAATAACACTCTTTTACAATCTGATTAAATCTTCAAACACCATAAGGCATTTCTTCACCAGTATCAGCATCTTTAATTATCTGATGAGGGTCTGAAAAACTCATTTGTAAGGCGAAAGGGAACACTCATGTTTAGTCCGCATTGATTGCATTTGACTTCAAACATGAGCCCTAACCCCACTTTCTGATCTAATTTATCTAAAGCATTGATAATAGCATTATAATCTCTACCAACAAGATTATTACAAAATGTTTCTTTTTGAGTAACACTTAATTTTTGACCATCTACTGTTTTAATAGCATAAACAAGTTGATATAATAAGTGCCAGTCAACATCACTCATTACTTTATTTTGTTTCTTATATTGTTTTGCAACTCTATCTACTTCTTTTTCAATATTATCTAAAATTCTAGGTGTATTATAATTTAATTCAACAATCTTCTTAGAAGCAGGTAATTCTAATTTTAAATATTTATCTTTATCAAAATCTTTCAATTCATCTAAAGAAAGATCTTCAAGATTAACAGTATAATCATCATAATTACCACAATTAGGACATCTACAACTTATTTTATATTCTGGCCCATAAGTAACTATTCTTAACTTATGCATTAAAAACTGAAAATCTCCAATACACATATCATAAGAAGAAATACCAGGTTTTTCTACTAAACAATCATCAATAACCTCTGCTAATACTCTATAAATAGTTCCATCATTAGCTGGAGCCATTCTTTTCATTTCATCTCTAACAGTCATTGATCTTAATTTGATATCTGGATTTATATCAGAATCATAAAGTAAGCCATGAGATGGTAAAGTATATCTTTCTGCTATTGTGTAATTATTCTCCATCTTTCATATCCTCCCTCATATCTCTTAAAATCATCTTTCTTATTAAATAAGATGTAGAAGTGCATTCTCTTCTTGCTTTTTCTTTTAGATAATCTCTCATAGATGTATCTAATTGTAAGCTCATTATGCAAAGTTCTCGTTTGTCTTCCATAATTTTATCCTCCATTAGTTACATATAATTTAGCAAATGAATTTAATAAAAGTTAATAAATTATTATTGATTTTTATCTTTTAAGTAAAAAAAGAGACCCTTTTCAGGGTCTCCAACTAGGAGGATATGTAAGATCTTATTTTATCTTACGTATAATTTAGCAAGAATTTAAGAAGAAATTGATTTAATTTTAATTATTTTTATTTTTTATGGCTTCTTCATACATCTCATCTGTTCATAATTGAATACCTGTGGTTTTTTTAAACAATCCACATTTTTGATTTTCTTTACCCTCAATTTCAGGTCCTATTATTAAATAATTAGGAGCATCTATAAAATCTTTAATTAAAAAATACCATTCTAAAAAAGATATATCTGACATTTCCTTTGGAGTTCCTTTTCAATGCTCATAATTATTTCCAAATGGAGGACAAACTATAACTATCTTATTGGTTTTAATTTTTTCAAATAGCATATCTTTTTGTTTCCAGCCATATCAATTACAAAAAGAAGGATTAATATCAAAAGCTTCTATTAAATAATTATAAGAATTATCTTTCTTAGGTATATTATGTGATTTAAACCATATTTTTGCAGCTTCTATAATCCCTCCAAACCCAGCCATAGGAGCATATACACCATTAGAAAAATCTAATTTACTTTCTTCCATTATTTGATACATTCTATTTTTATTTAAAGCTGTAACTTTAGGAGCTATTTTGGCAATTGTAAATCTATTAAGGATTAATATGAGTAATTCCTTATCTGAATCTACTATAATATTATTTTTAATAACACAAGAATTAAATGCTTTTTCATGTTTCTCAACAAATGTTTCATATTTGTTTTCTTTTATGCTTTTATCAAGAACCCAAAATAAATTTTCAACAGCTAATCTTAAATAATATTTATCATTTCATGCTTCTTTAGGAGATGGTTTTTCAGGTAAATAACAATCTCAAATAGGATGATTAGAGGGTCATTTATTAGTCCCTGGAAAAGAAGAATTATAACAATAATCAACTAATTGATTTATAGTAACTCCATATTTACCTTCTAATTTTTTATATTTGTTCATATACCCATCCATTCTAATTTAAGTTATTTAAAAAATCAAGTGTTTCTTGTTCTTTATAGAAATATATATAATTTAAATTATTTTCTTTTGCTATTTTTTGTTTTTCTGGGTCTTTTTTAGTTCATACATCAATACAATTTTTATAAAATTGAGAATTTTTAGATTTATTCTCTCATTCTTCTAAAATTAATTTATCATCACTATTATCTGGATTAAATGGATGTTCTCCATGACTAAAATGAAAATTGAGTTCTATAAATAAATCTTTACTCTTAATATAAAAATCACAATTAAATGGATATCTTGAGTCTTTATATTGTCTAAAAATATCTTCTTTAGGGAATATTTGAAGAAGAGATTGATAAAAATTTTCTTCTGGTTGAGATGTGTTAAATGTATTGTGAAGTTTTCTAGTATTATAGTTTTTATTAACAAAAGATTTTATTTCTTCAGGAGATCTATTATTTAATATTTGTGACATTTTGTTTCCCATTTGAGCTTTTAATTGAGGTGTTCATTTAGAAGATTTTTTATTCCTTATATTATCTAATTCTTCTTTAGTTTTTTCTTTTCATCTTTCAACTAACAAGGCATTCCTTTTTTCTTTGTTTTCTTTAGGCATATTAGATCAAGATATTTTAGAATTTTCAGATATTTTATTACCTATTTCTTTTAATTCTTCATCTGTTTTTTTAGAGTAAGTATTTTTTCATTTTACAACTCTATTAGATATTGTTTTTTCTTTAAGTAAAGGATCCATATTAGATCATCCTTCTTTATGATGTAAAGAAACTAATCCTTTCTTTTCTTTATCTTGATTTAAGAAAGCTTGTCTTTTTTTATCTGATATTAAATTTCTTTCTTCTTCAGATTTTTTTCAATATGCTTCTTTAACTCCTTTACCTGCTTTTAAAGATCTTTCTTTTCTTTGTTCTTCAGTTAATCCATATCAAATCTTTTTAGCTCTCTCTTTTCTTTCAGCTCGTTTTTCTTCACTTCAATTAGAATATGTTTCTCTTAAAGCTTTATTTTTATTTTCAAGAGATAATTCTTTTGGTTTTTTAATATTATAATGATTAAGAATTTTCCAAAGCGTATCTCCTTTAAGATTAAATTTTAAACGTGTTTCATTATAAGAATGATTTTCATTTATATAGAAATTTTTAATAGTTTCAACCTCTATCTCTATATCTCTAATAATAAATTTATCCTCTTCAAATCTTCATATTTTAGGTCTTGCCATATACTTATCTCCAACTAAAAAAGTGATATTATATTAAATAATATCACTTATATTATACAATTAATTTAGCAAAACTTATACATTTTCTATTTCTGGAATAGCTCTATCATACTCAATAGAACAAGTTATCCTACGTATGTCATCTGATTCCATATTATAATTTTCTTCACTAATATTTGAAATCCAACATCCTATCAACTTTCAACTTCTTGTAGCGATATGATCACTTGTATACTCAATTAAGGTTGCATTTCTCTTATATCCTCTTCCATCAGCTGTATATGCTCTTCCACCTTTATCTGTCAAAACATTATAAGCTAAATTTTGCCAAGCTTCTAATATTGCTTTTGATTGAGCACCAATCATATCAGTACATACTAATGATCCTGCTTCAAATGTTGGGACACCAGCATATTTAACAACTGAATTACCTCTTCTAATAGATAATGTTGCGAGTTGGAAGTGAGGGATTGTTGTTTCATGAACAGTTAATCTAATTACTTCTTGACCATTTGTGATATAATCTTGATCTTCTGCTAATTCTTGATCAACTCCAGGTTTTAATAAATCACCTAAATCTTCAACTATAAATTCGAAGAAATTCCCTTTAGCTGGTTGATATACTCTTTCAACACCTGTACTGAGATGATATGTACTTAATGCTTTATTTATTTCTGCCATATTGTTTTATCTCCTCTTAATTATTCTGCAACTTCTAATGAATCTGCTAATTCAACAGTTAAATCAAAGTCTTCAACTGCTTCAATAGGTACAATTCTTAAAATTGCTTTTATTTTAGCTCTTTCAGTTGTTGCTTCTCTAATCCATCTATAACCAACAATACCATAACTTTGTTTCATTTGCTCTAACAATGGATTTATTTGAGATGTGAAATTAACCCAAAGAACATCTGAATTTTGTTCAAATTGACATCTTCTAGCTGCTTTATATAATGCTTTCTTGATATCACATATTAAAATTCTGACATTAGCAAATGAACTTGCTACTAATTGATCAGAGTTTGGATCTGGGGTTCCTGCATTAGTGACATTTTTATTTGGTAAACAAGTTCTATTACCCCAAATTCTCATTCCCCAAGGATTCATATTTACAATTGGGTTTATAGCAATTGAATTATTCTCATCATATGTTCTTAATTGCATACTATCAATTTCAGATTCTTTTAAGAAACCATCAACTTCATAATTACCTGGGATCAATCCTCTTGTTGCACCAGCAACTGCATTACATTCAGCATATCCGTTATTTATATTATTTAAGAATGCTAATATATAAGCTTCATGGGCTTCTAAAATTGTATTTTTATCAGTTATTTTATGTATTCCATTTATTGCATAAAAAGGAATAGCATATTTACCAACTGGTTGTTTTACTTCATCACTAAAGAATCCCTTATCGCTAGTTGAAGCATCTGTTGAGTTTTCTATATAATTACATTTATTTTCAAGAATACTTATTTCTTCTTTTGCATAAGATGATCCTGTTTTACAATATAATACAACACAATCTTTTCTTTCTTGAGCAATAGTCAAAGCAGCTTCTAATTCGGCTTTTGCTTCTTCTCCATTTGTAGGAGTATAAGAATTACCTTGTTTAGCTAATATGAATTTAATATCATATTGATTTCTATCACCACAATAAGCTAAAGCAACATTTCAATCATAAGCAACAATGATTTTTCCACCTAATTTAATTGCTTCAGATAAAAAGTTATTATTACTTGATCCTTTTAATAATTTTGCTTCATCAGCTGTAATTTCTCTTGGAGCAGTAGAATCAGTAATTGCATTATCGACCCACTTAGAAGCTATTGTTTGTTGTTCACCATTCAATACATACAAGATATACTGTTTGTTAACACCAATAAGAGGATTGGTTGTTAAGTCTCTTTCTTTTATTCTAATTTTTGGCATTAGTACTAATCTCCTTTGTTTAATATTTAATTTAAGCTTAAATTTTATCTCATATAATTTAGCATTATTTAAGTTCTTCTTTTGTTCAATTAAATGGGTTATCTTTATTTTGAGCAACTTCTAACTCTTCTTCAATGTGAACATTGTCTACATATGGAATAGAATATAAATAAGCACCATCTAATCCAAAGCGAATTGTTCAACGAGAGAATTGACCTGAAAATAATCTTTCTTGAATATCACTTGTATCCTCTACTTGTCCTTGAACTTTTAAAGCACATACCTGTTTTATTTTTTGATTATTATATGGAAGTTCAACTACAATTTGAGGATTATTAATTAATTTAAATAACATTTCTCTTAATAATTCATCGCCTTCATCATAATGTCTAGTATAGATATCTAGTTGATAAGTTAAAGCAATAGGTATTGCATCAATTTGTAATGTATGCTTTCCATTACTTTCTAACATCATACCATCAAATGACATTGCTCTTTTTGTTGGATGCATAACATCTATCTGTGTATCTCTACTTAAAGCAATTAAGGGTAATTGAATTGGTTTATCATTTCTTTCATCTGCTTCTATACTAAATAGTTTACGAGTTTCATTTGGTTTTAAAACTTGTATTTTTCGTCCTTTTGTTTTTGGTATTCAACTATTTATTTTATTAGCTACTGCTTCATCATAATATCTCATTGCCATATTAAAATCCTCCTAAAGATATTTGAGTATATTTTAAAGACTCTTTCATTAAAGAAGAGATAATTTTAAGCGATTTTATATTTAAGTTACCATATTCAAGAAAATTTAATATATTATTTAAATTATTTTTACCTATATAAATATTTTTATCAATATACAATTGAAACATTCTGTTCTCAATAGGAACTATCTTAATTTCTTTTTTAAAAGTGTTTAAAATTTTGTTTAAATCTACACTATAATTTCTATTTAAATATTCATCTATATATCTATACTTATTATTGTATTTATATGTTAAGATATTTAAATAATGTTTTAATTCTTTCAATATGTTATTGGAACTAAAATCAGATTTTAAATAGTATAACATTAGAGATACTGTCCTCCAACATTTTCAAGTGCATTTATAATATTTCTTAAAGTTCTTTTTGGGGTTTGGTCCCTAAGTAGAGAATTAATAAAATTATCTGCATTCTGTATTCCTAATTTATTCAAATTTTTTTCTATTTGATTCTTATCCATATAAGGAATTTGTTTTGATGAAGCATTATTTTTTCTTTCATTATTGTTTGTTTCTCTATTGTTTGCTAAAGTATCTTTTGATCGGAATCTACCTAAAACATCTCTATTTGATAAATTAACTTTTTCATTTAAAAATCTAATTATATCATTTGTAGTATTAGTTGGAAGAAGAGGTGCGGATTCGGCAAATATTTCAGTTGGATTTAATTCTTCATTAAATTTATTGATTGAATTTATAAGAAAAGTTGAATATTGATTTACTAATTTTTTTATTTCTTTTTCATATTGTTCAATATAAGAATCTATAGTATCTACTGCTCCTGTATCATCATATTTATATTTTTCTTTATCAAGTAATAATTTATTGTATGTGCCTAAATTTTTATCCAAATTATTCAAGATACTTCTTATATTTTTCATTTGAGTTGAATATTTTTTAAGGACGTCAGAAAACAGTAAACATTTTCTTAATTTATCTGCATTTTCAAATGTTGAAAAATTTATATCTTTTAATTTATCTTGGATATTTTTAAGAGCATCTTCCCATCCAAGATCCCCTTCTATTCTACCTCAATTATCTAATTTCTTTATATCTGACTCAGTAACATTACTAAATAAAAGAAGAACAAAATCATTTAAAATATTATTTTGGGGTTCTCTAGAAGCACATCATTCTCATAAATTAATGTATCATTCCCTATCAATAGCTTTTGTATCATTTCAAAAATGATCATTTACTAATATTTTTATCTTGTCTATTTCATCGCATGTAAAATTAAGTTGTTTTTCATCTACAAGATTTTTTGCATACATATCATGAAGAGATGATCAATTATCTGAATTTAAGAAAGGATCTATATTCTTTTTAGATATATTATATTGTTGTAAAAAAGCAATAAGAGGATTTTCTAAAGAAAAACCTAAGGTCCTTAATTCTGTACCAAAAATACTTATATTAGCTTGTACAAATTTTTCTGCTTGAGTTTCATTGATACCTGCTAAAACCAAAAGTGAAGACATAGCTTGTAATCTTTCACCTGTATTACCTGTATCAAATTTTTTCTTTAAATCATCTATTTGCGCCATCTTCTAATCCTCACTCTTATATGGACTATCTTCTTTTAATAATCTAAAATTAGATTTATCATCATCTAACAATAAATTCATATTGTTATCTTCATGTTGCATTTGTTGTCTATCAAATGTAGATTCATATACAGGTGCTATTTCACAAGTTATTGAAGCTGGATAAACAGCTATATTCTCCATTGATACGACTTTAAATACTCTTCCTTTTGCATTATCTAATCCACTTGGAATAATAAATAATGCTCCTACTTGTAAATCTTTTAAATCATATGGAACATCAATTAAAGAAGAGTTTTCTTGTAATTCTGCTACCCATCCTCTCTTCTTTAATGATTTTTGAGTTGGATGCTCTTCAAATAATACACCAACTTGAATAGGTGGTTGATAATAAGCATTTAATTCACCTCAACCATCCCAACTTTTACCATCAATAGGTGCTCTATAAATACATTGAATACCTATTAATTTAACTGTTTCATTAAAATGAAAGCAGCTGCTCCTATTAATAATAAATATGGTAACCAATTCAAGAATTTAACAAATAAACTTGATGCTGGATCTGCAGATACAGTCATATCAAAGCTACTTTGTTCTTTCATAGAATTGATGTAATTTAATGTATCATCACTTAAAGGTGCTACAACATAGAAAGATTCATTTTTCTTTGATTTTTTCAATTTACCCTTAATATCATATGTAGATCCTTCTGAATTTGGTGAAATAGTAATTTCTTCCACTTTATCATCTTTTAAATATTTTTGAAATTCTGAATATGTTAAGTTTTTTGTACTTACTCCAATGCCACCAACAACAAAATATACCACTATCATTATAAATAATAATGCTATATATGGGCTTACATTTCTTCGTATATTTTTATTCATTGTTTTCCTCCTTTGTACACCATACTATTATATCATACTTTCCCATCTTTAATCTATCATATTTGGATTTTTTTATTCCAGGAATCCACAAAATTGTATCATTACTGTCAACAAGTATAGGATAACTGTTTCTATCTTCCTTATTTATTTTTTCATCTATGAAAATATCTTTAACTTTTTTCTTACCATTAAGTCCTAAAACCTCAATAAAATCTCCCTTTTTCCTATTTCTAATATATAATGGTAATTTTATTTCATTACTATTTAAGTAACAAATATAATTATTAGTTAAATTTGAACTAGGAATTATACTTATATTACCAAAATTAGTTTTAATAGTTCCATCTAATTTAATTTTATAATCTGTTTCTTCTATTTTATTTTTGATTTCTAAATTATTATACTTTTTTACTGCAATTATATTATTTTTTAAATCAATACTTAGGTTAGGTTTTTTTGATCTAATTATTTTCATAATACTAGTTATATTTTGATCATTAATCTCATTAATATTTTCTTTATAAACTTTATAAAGTACACTATATATAACTTTTTTTAATATATAATCCTCCTCATTAATTAAATATGTTATATCAAGTACATAATTACTATAGTATTTATTTAATAAGTTATCCACATATTTGTTTATAAAGTTACTTGCACCATCTAATTCTTCACTAAATTTTATAAATTTCTTGTGGACAAGTTTATTTTCATCCTTTAATTTAGGCAAAATATATTTTCTATATCTATTTCTTGTGTAATTATCACTTTTATTTGTTTTATCTTCTCTGTATTCGATACTCTTTTCCTGTGCAAAACTATATATATCCTGTTTAGTATAAAAAATAAGTGGTCTTAGTATATAATAATTATTTCTTTTTGTAACTTTTTCAAAACCAGAATATCCATCTATTGATGAACCTCTTACTATTCTCATTAATATTGTTTCTATTAAATCATCACCATGATGTGCTGTAAATAAATATTTTGCATCATATTTGTTAACAACATCATCAAAAAATTTATATCTTCTTTTTCTAAATTCAGACTCTAAATTACCTGATATATTTTTTTCAAATATTTTTCCTTCAAATATTATATTGTTCTTAGCACAATAACCTTTAACAAATTTAAACTCTTCTTTACTTTCTTCTCTTAAGTTATGATTTATATGAGCACATATTATATTTATATTAATACTTTTTCTTATAATCGTTAATAAATATAAAAGTGTCATAGAATCAACACCACCAGAAGTAGCACAAACAACATAATCATCTTCTGTCACATAATTTTTAATAAAATCAATAGATTCTTTCACATAAATCACCTTGGCATATATTATAACACATTTCAAATTACAAAAAAAGATTGAATTTAATCAATCTTTAAACTAATACTAATTAGCATAAATTTCTGTAATATCCAAATTGTATCCTAAAATTTCACCAACATCAGTAATTTTACCTTTAACGGTTATTTCTTGATTAGAACTTAATGTTTTAACAACATCTTTTTGACTTTGATTTTTAATTCTACAATGAATTCCTCTTAAATCATAATCATCAGTTGGTGAATCTAGTGATATGTATTTTAAATCAGAATCAATTGTTCCAAGTCTTCCAGTTATTTCAACATACTTATTAACATACGTATCTTTAGCCGCAGCAGCATTATTATCTAACGCATCATCTAAATCATCTTTTGCAACCTTTTCATATTCAATATTTTCAGGTGTTTGATTTGATTGATTATTAATAGAATTATTTGTTGTATTATTCTCACTTG
>ERZ779737.734-NODE-734-length-29096-cov-13.356771_pt1 | contig 29096 bp, 24 predicted proteins | sample MGYA00511889_ERZ779737 | MGnify/ENA primary metagenome ERZ779737 (study PRJEB29588, sample SAMEA2163575) | human gut metagenome | biome: human gut; feature: human-associated habitat; material: faeces | place: Denmark | collected 2008/2010 ... | reverse complement strand
CGGCGGCTCTCGTTATTAAGCATCACAGATTACTTAACGATATACTTGTCAAGCTCAGCCATAAGCTCATCGCAATCATCGCTGTGAACACGAAGCTCGAGGGGCTTTGAAAGATCCAGGCTGAAGATACCCATTATTGACTTTGCGTCAATTGCATATCTGCCGCTTACGATGTCAACATCGTAGTTACACTTTGTAACTGTTGTTACGAAATTCTTAACGTCTTCAATAGTATTGATTCTGATATTAGCTGTTTTCATACAAAAAACCTACCTTTCATATTTCAGGTCAAATTTCGGCTCCTGACCGATTGATTTCATTTTACCAAAATGTAAGGCGGTTGTCAATTGCTTTTAACTGATTTTACTTAATTTTTTCAATCGGAGATAACCGTTAGCCTGATTTCCCGTTTCCGCCTTATCACTGTAAGTGCTTATCGCTCCTTACAGCTATATAATAACACATTTCACGATACGGTCAAGAGTATTATTGTCAAAAAATCGCCACAGCTTGCAAATTTCGTAATAATAAAGTATAATTAGGCTGTCGGGAGTTTAGTTTTGGTGAAACTAACCACAATTTATTATGGAAGTGATATTATCAGATATACTGTACAGACCTTCGGGTGCAAGGTCAACCAATATGAAAGCGCTTCGGTAGCAAAGGCTATGGACGAACACGGATACGAGAAAACAGACGATATTTTTACGGCGGATATTGTTATAATAAACAGCTGTTCAGTGACGGAAAACAGCGACAAAAAAGCGAAACAGCTTATAAACAGGATAAAAAGCAACGACCCTATGAAGATAGTCGTGCTTACGGGCTGTTTTCCGCAGGCTTTTCCCGAAACGGCTTCAAAGCTGTCAGCCGATATAGTAACGGGTACCGAGCATAAAGACAGCATTGCGGATATGATAGACGTATTTACCGGCAACAAGGTAAAGCAGGTTGCCATACCGCCAAGACCCGTCAAAAAGCAATACGAAAAGCAGAAAAACGCCGATATGGGCAAGACGAGAGCATTTATAAAGATTGAGGACGGCTGTGACAGATTCTGCAGTTACTGCATAATACCTACCGCCAGAGGCTCTGTAAGGTCACGTTCCTTGCAGGATATAACCGAGGAAGTAAGGTTTCAGGTATCGTGCGGTCATAAGGAGATGGTGCTTGTCGGCATCAACCTTTCCTGCTACGGTCAGGAAATCGGGCTGAGGCTTGCGGACGCAATAGAGGCGGTATGCTCGGTGGACGGAGTGGAGCGTGTACGTTTGTCATCGCTTGAGCCGGAGTTGCTTACCGATGAGGATATAGCAAGAATGGCGGCGCAAAAGAAGCTATGTCCGCATTTTCACCTGTCGCTCCAGTCCGGAAGCAGTGCTACATTGAAGCGTATGAACAGGCATTATACGCCCGATGAATACTATGATATAGTCCTGAGGCTGCGAAAAGCGTTTCCCGATTGTGCGATAACCACCGATATTATGGTAGGATTTGCAGGGGAAACCGACGAAGAATTCAAAGAATCCTGCGAATTTGCCCAAAAAGTCGGTTTTGCGGCAATGCACGTTTTTACCTACTCGATCAGAGAGGGTACAGCGGCGGCAAGACGCACAGACCACGTTGCACATGATATTGCCGTAAAGAGATACCACGCTATGAGCAGCCTTGCAAAAAAGCTGAAAGAGGAATATTTCCGCTCGTGCGTGGGAAAGACGGAAAAGGTGCTTATTCAGCGCAGGGAAAGTGAAGAATACGCAAACGGCCTTACCCCGCAGTACGTTCCCGTGCGCATATACGGCAGTGACGCAAACAGGCAGGATATAATTACTGTACAAATTACAGGAGCATCGGGCAGTGATTTTTGTGTCGGAGAAGAAATAAAATGCTTGTAATCGGGCAGATATTGTAGTATAATTAAAAGGTATTGATAGTTTTGTGCCTTTACACGCTTGCAAAAGCCTGTGGCACTATCACAAAAAACGACGGAGGAAGTTTATGTCAGTTTATCGCATTTATGTGGAAAAGAAACCGCAGTTTGCCGTTGAGGGAAAAGCTGTTCTCTCAGACCTTAAAACCGCACTTCAGATTAAAGGTATCAAGGATGTGCGTATCGTAAACCGTTACGATGCAGAGGGTATCACAAAGGAGAATTTTGAAAAAGCTACTCCCACCGTATTCTCAGAACCGCCTGTTGACGATGTTTATTATTCACTGCCTGAGATTGAGGCTGATGAAAAGATGTTCGCAACCGAGTTTTTACCCGGTCAGTTCGATCAGAGAGCAGACTCAGCCGCTCAGTGTATACAGATGCTGTGCCAGGGCGAACGTCCCACAGTTAAATACGCAAAGCTGTATATCCTTAAGGGCGATATTTCAGATGAGGATTTTACTAAGATAAAGCACTATCTCATAAATGCCGTAGAAGCAAGAGAATGCGGCTTTGAGCAGTATGAAACGCTTGATGTAAAATATGATATTCCGAAGGATGTAGCTGTGCTTGACGGATTTATCGGTCTTTCCGAAGACGAGCTTGCTCAGTTTATCAAGAAGTACGCACTTGCTATGGATCTTGGCGATATAAAGTTCTGTCAGGAATATTTCAAGAAAGAGCAGAGAGATCCTACCCTTACCGAAATCAGAATGATAGATACATACTGGTCGGATCACTGCCGTCATACAACATTCGGAACAATAATCGACAATGCGAAGATTGACGCTCCCTACATTGCCGAAACTTATAAGGAATACAAGCTCGACAAGGAGGAGCTTGGCAGAAGCGCAAAGCCTGTCTGCCTTATGGATATTGCGACCGCCGCAGTAAGAAAGCTGAAAAAAGACGGTCTTCTCCCCGACCTTGACGAGAGTGAAGAAATAAATGCCTGCTCCGTAAAAATAACCGTTGACGTTGACGGCAAGGACGAGCAGTGGCTTCTTATGTTCAAGAACGAAACACATAACCACCCCACTGAGATCGAACCTTTCGGTGGTGCGGCAACCTGCCTCGGCGGTGCTATAAGAGATCCGCTTTCGGGTCGTTCTTACGTTTATCAGGCTATGCGTGTAACGGGCGCTTCGGATCCCCTGCTCCCTGTTGACAAGACGATCCCCGGCAAGCTCCCTCCGAGAAAGATAACAACAACAGCCGCACAGGGCTATTCGTCATACGGTAACCAGATCGGTCTTGCAACAGGTCACGTTGCCGAGATATATGACCCCGGATATATGGCTAAGCGTATGGAGATTGGTGCTGTAATCGGTGCCGCTCCTGCTGAGAACGTTGTCCGTGAACGCCCCGTCCCCGGTGACATAATCATCCTGCTCGGCGGCAGAACAGGCCGTGACGGTTGCGGCGGTGCTACAGGCTCATCAAAGTCGCACAGCGTTGAATCGCTCGAAACCTGCGGTGCTGAGGTTCAGAAGGGTAACGCTCCCGAAGAAAGAAAACTCCAGAGATTATTCCGTGACAAGAACGCAACAAAGCTGATAAAGCGTTGCAACGACTTTGGTGCAGGCGGTGTTTCCGTAGCCATAGGCGAGCTTGCTGACGGTCTTGAAATCGACCTCAACGCAGTTCCCAAGAAGTACGACGGTCTTGACGGAACAGAGCTTGCCATCTCTGAGTCGCAGGAAAGAATGGCAGTTGTAGTTGACAAGAACGATGTTGACAAGTTCATCGCTCTTGCAGGCAAGGAAAACCTTGAGGCTACTCCAGTTGCGGTAGTTACCGAAAACCCCAGACTCAAGATGAACTGGAACGGTAAGACTATCTGCGACATTTCAAGAGAATTCTTAAATTCAAACGGTGCAGAAAAGCACACGGATATATATGTTCCCGCTCCAACGGTAAGCTATTCTACAGGCAGACACAACACTAAGGAAGAATGGGAAAAGCTCGTTACCGACCTTAACGTATGCTCTCAGAAGGGTCTTGTACAGCGCTTTGACTCAACGATCGGCGCAGGTACTGTACTTATGCCTTATTCGGGCAAGACACAGCAGACACCCGTACAGGCTATGGCGGCAAAGCTCCCCGTACTTTCGGGCAACACAAAGACAGCTTCCATAATGGCATGGGGCTTTGATCCTTTCGTAAGCCGTCAGTCGCCCTATCACGCAGCCGCTCTTGCAGTAGTCGAGAGTATGGCTAAGGTAGTAGCCGCAGGCGGTAAGAGCGAAAAATGCTGGCTCACATTCCAGGAATATTTTGAACGTACACAGGGCGATCCTGAGCGTTGGGGCAAGCCTTTTGCCGCACTTCTCGGTGCATATAAGGCTCAGATTGCACTCTCAAGCGGTGCTATAGGCGGCAAGGACTCAATGTCGGGTACATTTGAGCATATAGATGTTCCGCCCACGCTCGTTTCTTTCGCAGTTTCAACTGCAAAGTCAGACAAGATAATTTCCGCCGAATTCAAGCTCCCCTGCAGTGATATTTACTACATTGCACCTGCATACGATGAAAACGGTATGCCCGACTTTGACAGCGTCAAGAAGGTATTTGCTACAGTAGAAAAGGCAATTGCCGACGGCACTGCCCTGTCAGTATGGACTTTGGCTCACGGCGGTATTGCAGAAGGTATCTTCAAGATGTCGCTCGGTAACAGAATCGGTGCAAAGCTTAAAGCTATGGACGATGAAAAGCTGTTCGGTCTGCACTACGGTGCATTCATCATCGAGGCTAAGGGCGCAATAGAGGGCGCAGAGCTTATCGGTGAAACAGTGAGCGACTACACGATTACGGCAGGCGATGTCAAGCTTGACATTGCAGATCTTGAGAAGAAGTATGACGCTGTTCTTGAACCTATCTTCAAGAATTCGCTCCCCGAAATGCCGAGGCCCGTATCGGTTGCTTACGACAAGGGTTGCGACTTACTTATCAACAAGGCTCCCGGCACTATCGCAAAGCCTAAGGTACTTATCCCCGTATTCCCTGGTACTAACTGCGAATACGATATGGCTGCCGCATTCAACAGATACGGCGGTGAAGCTGAAATATTCGTTATCAGAAACCTTTCTGCAAAGAATATGGAAGACAGCGTAAACGAATTTGCAAAGAGAATCGAAAACAGCCAGATGATAGCTGTTCCCGGCGGTTTCTCAGGCGGTGACGAACCCGAAGGCTCGGCTAAATTTATCAACGCATTCTTCCGCAATCCTAAGATCAAGGATGCTGTAGAGAATATGCTCTATGCCCGTGACGGTCTTATGATTGGTATATGCAACGGCTTCCAGGCTCTTATCAAGCTTGGTCTTGTACCTTTCGGCAAGATAGTTCCTCTGTCAGGCGAAAGCCCCACGCTTACATATAACACCATAGGCAGACACCAGTCACAGCTTGCTCTTACTAAGATTTGCACCAACAAGTCACCGTGGCTTATGCATTGCAAGGTGGGCGAGGTTTACAACATACCGATCTCGCACGGCGAAGGACGTTTTGTAGCAAGCGACGAGGTTATCGCAAAGCTCATCGAAAACGGTCAGATTGCTACTCAGTATGTTGACCTTAACGGCGAGCCTACAATGGATCTTGCATACAATCCCAACAGCTCGATGTGCGCTATCGAGGGTATCATTTCTCCCGACGGACGTGTACTCGGTAAGATGGGTCATACAGAGCGTATAAGTTCAGACACCTGCGTTAATGTTGACGGCAACAAGGAACAGCTTCTGTTCAAGGGTGGCGTTGACTACTTCAGAATTTAACATTAAAATCGCATAAAATCTGCCCTGCAACGTATTTCAGACGTTGCAGGGCATTTTTGTGTGCAAAAATACAGAGCAGACTTTCGTCTGCTCTGCGATGTTTTTACTTACTTATTCTTTCTCTTTCTTGCCTTATACGTTACAGGAACTGCTCCGCCGGCAACAGCCGCTACCGCAATCCAGGCGGCAAGTGACGATGCGCCTGTTTCGGGGTTTCTCTTTCCGAATTCTTCTGGAGCTTTTTCAAACGCACAGGCTATACACTCATAATGGCCTATACCCGGCTCGGTGGCGGTAGGCTCTTTATCTACCACCCACTTGAACTCGTGGTCGTCAGCATCGATTATATTGCCATTGTCATCAACGTGCCAGTGCTTCTTCTCATCGTGTTTCCATTCCTTCTTACCGCTAAGCTTAGGAAGTGTTTTCTCCTCCTTGATGCCGCAAACGTTGCAGGCTCTGTACTCTTTACCCTCAGATGTGATTGTCGGCTCAACGAGAGTTTTCCACTCGGACCAGTCGTGTCCCTTCGGAGAAATCTCCTTTATGTCTTTTCTTTCATCGCAATTTCTGCAATGCACAGAATCCTCACCTTGCTCAGTGCATGACGGTGCAATATCAACAGTACGGGAATCCTCCCATTCGTGCGCCGGCTCTATAATTTTGGTCTGTTCGAAACCGCAATGGATACAAGCGTGTTTCTTAACGCCGTTTTCAGTACAGGTTGAAGGCGTTACTACCTCCCATTCGCCGTAGGTGTGATCTGTAACGGGGATAACCGTTGAATCCTTTGTTGCGTCACAGCGTGAGCAATGGATGGATTTAGAGCCTTCGGTCGTGCAGGTAGGTTCCTTGTCTATCGTGTAATCATCTTCCCACTCGTGAGCGTCCGAATCTATATCGGTATCTTCATATTCAGTGTATCCGCAGGTCTCACATTTTCTTGTCTTCTGACCGCCTGCAACACAGGTAGAGTCTTTTGACACCGTCCACTCACCGAATGAATGTCCTGTCGGTTCGATCTCGGTTACATCCTTTGTCGCATCACATCTTGAACAATGTATCGACTTTGAACCGGGCTGTGTACAAGTAGGCTTTACATCTATTGTGAAATCATCTTCCCAGTCATGTCCCAGAGGTTCAATCTCGGTTACATCCTTTGTCGCATCACATCTTGAGCAGTGAATAGACTTTGAACCGGGCTGTGTACAAGTGGGCTTTACATCTGTTGTGTATTCGGCATTCCAATCGTGTCCGAGCGGTGCTGTATCACGTTCTTCTTCAAATTGGCATACGGAGCAGATATGCTTTTCCTTACCGCCTTCTTCACAATTTGCCGATTTGCTTTCTTTCCACTCACCGAATTTGTGACCGCTTGGAGCACCGCTTTCAAATACAAGCGTTGTGTCATTCGTGTGTGCTCCGCATTCGCACGAATAGAAATACTTGGCAGGATTTACGCAATCTGCAGGAAGTGCAAGCGTATCCTCGTTTACGGTCTTTATATCAAATGTATGATTTTCTTTATTGATTTTTGCCTGACAGTTCTTACAAAGACTATAGTGTCCGGTAAGATCGGAATAATACAGTTTACCGTCACTCTCGTGTTCAACCTTATAAGTCAGCGTGAAACGTGCCAGAGCCTTATCCTGAGTGCCTGCAGACGCATCCGCATAAGCGGTTCTGTCTGTTATAACGATGAAATCTTCGGTATAAGTTCCTGTGGCTAAATTGCTGTCGGGCTTAACTGTGAATGTTGCAGTTGCGCCCTTTGCAAGCTTTGAAGAGCCGTCATCGGCAGTACCCCAATCATCGCCGGCAGTGTATGATACTGTGAACGAAGAAGTATCAGTTATGACACCGCTTGCTTTATTAAGGTCTGATTCCTTTACTACTCTGTACTTTGCTATAGAACCGCCCTCTGTGACTTTCACCTTGAGCGATACTGTCTTTGTCGGGTTGCCGTTATCAAAATCTGTACCGATGTCAACAGTTGACACAGGATTGTTTTCACTGTCTGTTACAGATATTTCAACATCTTTAAGACTTGCGTCTGCGGTCACGATAAGGTTGCGATCAACCGAAAGTGCTATGAACTCACCTGTCGTGCTGTCAAACGTGTACATATTGTCAGGTATCGCATTACCGTCAATATCTGTTACATTAACGCCTGAGAAACGGTATTCATCGGGATCGTTCAGTGCAAACGTAAACCTTGAAGAATCTCCTGCTACAGCAAAGACATTTCCGTCCGTTACGGTTGTTTCATTCGTATTATTTGCCTTTATGCAATAGGGCATTACATTTGTGCATGGCTCGCTGTCATCTATTATTTCACCGTCACCGATGCGGACAATATTAAGTCTGTTTGATTCCGATACTATTGTGTAGGCATCGGCAACATCGGTTAAAGCATTTCCGTCCGACAGCTTTATTTTATAGCCGGTTTCCGCAATGCACTTACCGCTTGCATAATCCAGTGTATATCCGGCACCGTAAGCAGGTGTGAACCTGCGGATAACACCGCCGTTCGTCTTTGTTATCTGTGCCGCACTGTCGGCTTTTGTGATACTGCCGTTTGTGAGTATCGTACCGTTATCGACAGACAGAGTACCTGCTACGGAAATATCGCCGTAGGTTTCAATAACAGTGCCGTCAGTTACCTTTGCCGTTCCGTGACCGATTATATCGAGCTTTGCATTTTCGTAACCGTTCGCAGACAGGAGCTTAAAATCGCCAGAAGTATCGGCGGCATCGGAATCATCGAGCTTATTGACATTGAGAATACCGTTTACTGCATATATTCCGCTTACCGATGTTCCGTCATTTCCCGGCTTGCCTTTATAATTATCCTGCTGTTCAGACGGTACATTGGTATTTGTACCGGGGTTTCCGCCTCTGCCGGCTGTAACGTTAAGTCTGCCGCCATTAAGATACACCTTTGTATTATCGGTTATAGCCGCACTGCCGTTACCGCCGTTACCCCCAATGCCGTAATACTTTTCATTTGTATCGTAGTCAGTGTTATAACCTGCATCGCCGCCTTTACCACCATTGCCGCCGATAACAGTTACTGTGCCGCCTGCAACCGTGAACGACGAAACATTTACCGCAACTTTGCCGTCCTCACCGCTTTTTCCGTTAGCCTCATCGGAACCGCTATCCGTAGTACCCCACCCGCCATCATCGCCTGTGGCTCCGATAAAGCCAATAACACCGCTTGCGTTTTCACTCTCACTATAAAAAGTTATTGTTGCGTCTGTGCCGGCAATACCGTTCACTACACTTACCACTGCATCGTTCTTGAGTATGACATTTACATTTCCTTTAATTTCTACAGGATTATATACATTTTTATTGTTGTCATAATCATAGGTTGTTGTGATGATATTAACGATACCGTCGGCCACATACCACGTTTCTTTACCGGCAGTGCCCCATGCAGTATCAGTTGAAGCTATCTTTGTATAATCAGTTACCGTTCCGCTTATAACAGTACCGTCTGCGGACAGTCCGTAATAACTCACCGCTTCATCGGCAATTGCGCTGATTACTGTAAATGACAACGTGCCGACTGCAAGGACGGCAGATGTTGCTATGCAAGTTATGATTCTGGTTGAAAATTTTCTTTTCATTTGTCTCTCCTTATCCGGGAAATTTCAAGTAATGATATGCGTTACTTATCTATCATACAATTGTAACATTCCATAAAGAGAATTTCAACAAATATGGCACGAACGGTCAAAAAATGGCGGCGAATGGTATAATTACCTTCGCCGCCTGATTATAATGAATGATTTACTTATCAAAACCGAGCAATTTCTTCGTTCCTGCTTTTTCAAGTGCAACTGTCAGAAGCACGCCTGCTATAAGCCCTACAGCGCCCTGTATTGCGTTTCCTAAAATGCCTGCCGCCGCTGTTGCTACGTTGCCGTAAAGTATAATATCATAAACGAAGTAGCCTGCCACCATAATTATTTCTGCCACAGTGCCGCCGATTACCTTGCCGACAAGCGACTTGAAATAAGAGGCGTTCATAAAGCACTTTGCAATGTAGAATGCCGCTACTGCCATAAGTGCCTTGATTATCAGCGTTGCAGGCGCATAATAAGCATAACCTGTAAGCAGATCCGCCATCGCAGAGCCTATGCCTGCCGCCGCAACTCCCCACGGCGAGCCGATAAGCCATACCGATGTAAGCACCATTACATCGCCGAGATTTACATAGCCCTTTAGCGGCATAGGTATCTGTACCACCATTGTCGCAACACAGGTAAGTGCGGCAAGCACAGCTGCCGTAACCATTAATGTGAGATTTTTTGTCTTTACCATTTCTTTTGTCTTCTTTCTTTTGTATTTGGCTTATTTGCCTTTTTTCATATCATTGGCGGAGTAAACGACCTCCGCATAGATAGCCGCAATAATTCTGTACAGCTCGACCGGTATCGTTTCACCGCTGTTGAGCATTACAAGAAGCGCCGCCGTGCTGTCGTCACGGTAAACGGGAACGCCGTTCTCGTCTGCGATATTTATAATCTTCTTCGCAAGCTCGCCAAGGCCGGACGCTACCACGACCGGAGCATAGTTAAGGTCGGGATTGTACTTAAGCGCCGCCGCAGCCTGCTTTCCTAAATTACGCTTGGACATTAAGACCCTTCCTCCTGTCAATTATTTTCGGGAAAACCTCTGTCAGCACATGAGGCTTTCTCAGCACCGCAGTTTCAAATTTTGCGGGCTTATAGCCGATATTCCTTATTATAAGGTCAATTTTATCGCTAAGCCTTTTTATCTTGAAGCCGAACTTTTCGGGATAAAGAAGCGACAGATTGATGTTTTCGCCCAGTGCGTACATATCGACCTCAAAACGTCCTATAGATTCAACGTCAAATGTCAGGAACAAGTGATAATTCTTCTGTCCGACAGGCGTGTTGTTGGGGTTGTTCTCGTCATTATCGACCCACAACTCGCCGAACGCCTTTGTATCCTCGATCTGCAACGGCAGGATATAGTGCGCAAGAGGTGTGAATACACCCGGTGCATTGAGAAGGCTCTGCAGAAGATTTGACGCATTGAAATCGTCCAGCGACTGAATAGCCTCGTGATTTATATTCTTACCGATAAAATCGGTCAGCTTATCAAGAGTAGACGGTGCGGAAGGGATATTGCTCGAAGGCGGCAGTTCCTTACGCTGTGCCATCTCATTTACTATATTGGTGAAAAACTCAAAAAGCGTGTCACGCTGAGGTATATCCGGCATTTCACGGAGAATCTCGTTGAGATAATCGACAAGTGCCGCCATATCCTTGATCCCCTGAAAATCACGATGTACCGCAGGAATAATCTGTCGGCTGTCAGTGCCTGTCAGCATTGCCATTATTATATTCTTAAGTGTCTGCAATCCGGATTGTTTTCCTTCATCAAACGGCGATGTCAGAAATTCCAGCTTATCCCTGGACAAATCCAGCTCCGCAAGATAGCTTTCATCGGATAAATGTGACTTAATAAACAAAGACAGAGATAATTTTTCAGCTTTATTGTCAAAAATGCTTAAATAGTCTTGATTTTCGGACTGATTTAGTGTATTATTATAACTATCAGGAATATCCGACATCTCGCTGAGCTGTTTTTTGCTGAAAATCTTTTTAAGAAGATTTCCAAATGCAACAGACAGCTCCCTACGCATATCGTCAGACGGAATATATGCAAGGAGATTTGCAAAGCTCTCCTTGAGCATACCGTTGTTGGTGTTGTAGCGTGAAAGATTATGTATTATGAGCGGAATGAACGTCTGTGTTCTTTCATCGTTCAGAAGACTTGCGGAAACGTCCTTCAGCAGTGCGAGCGTTTCACTCTTGAGCGGCTCGAACATATCAGCCGCACTACTGCTCTTCCATTGTGAAGACAAATCGGAGAGCTTGCGGGAGAGCGACTCGTTCGGTGAAAAATATTCGGACAGGAATTTGAGATTCGCACCGAGTGCATTAAGTATCTCCTGCTTGTTTGACGAATAGTTGAGTGCTTTCAGTAGCTGACCGATACTTTCTTTTATATCGGGGCTTGTGGTGGTCTTCAGGATACCGTGAAGCAGCTTGTAAAACTCATCACCGCTGAACATCGTGTTCTGCTTTTCCTGGTTCTGAATCTCACGGACCAGCTTTTCGGGAGCAAGATAAAAGCTCTTGATAAGCTCATCCATATCGTCGTAAAGCTCTGTGTAACCGTTGATCATCGTCTGCTCGAGCAGATCCGAACTTAACAGGTTCTTGAGCGTTTCGACCGCCATAGTGGGATCTTTTATCTGAACAGTAAGCGGAGCGAGATTCTTTCTGCCCATCATCATAGCGGCGGCGGAATCGTTATCCTGCGCCGTAGATGCTTTGATAGGCTGAGCAAGCTCGACCATATCAAACGGTTCTATATTACCGTCATACTGCCGGTTAGTGAACGAATAGCTCTTACTGTTGGAAACAGGAGCCGTAATCTGTGGAATGTTGGGCATATATATTTCCTTTCAGATGCACATTTTAAAGCCGTGCATCGCATTGCTTGACTTTAAGTTTAGCACATTTCAAGGGATTTATCAATATCAATCTTACGATTGTAAAATAAAAAAATCAGGGAAAGGCGGTTTTGTATATGGCAAAGGTTGAACCCGGCATGGAATCCATGCTCGAAATGTACATATTTGAAACCAATACGTTGCTTGAACAGCTCGATGAAATTCTTCTCAGAACAGAGGATGCAAATGTATTCTCGCAGGAGGATATCAACGAGATATTCAGAATAATGCACACAATCAAAGGCTCGTCTGCAATGATGGGATTTGAAAATCTCCAGCATCTTGCGCACAAGGGCGAGGATATGTTCTTTGTAATAAGGGAGAAGCCCGAAATTGCGAAGGATGCACATTTTGTATATGAACTTATATTTGAGGTTTCCGATCTATACAAGGCTGAAATCGAGTATATACAGAATTCGGGGGATGACGACTATACGCCTACCGACTTCTCGGAAACGTTCAAAAAGCTCGAAGACGCAACGGAAAGATTAAAAGCAATGGAAAGCGGTGCCGCTCCTTCGGAAAGCGCTCCTGCGGAAAGCGCTCCTGCGGCAAAGCAGGAAGCATCTGCCGCTCCTGCAGGAAGCAACGTTGAGGGAAGCATGACCGTCCGTGTATTCTTCGAGGACGGCTGTAAGATGGAGAACCTCCGTGCTTTCCTTCTGCTGACAAAGATAAAGGATGTTGCCGAAGTTATCAGCTGTACTCCTCCCGATGTTGAATCCAATGCGGATACGGCAAAGGATATTGTCGAGAACGGTTTCCTTGTGACCTTCAAGGGCTTTGACGGAGATAATGATACGGTAATTAAAGCTATAGAAGGTGCAGTCAACGTTGAGTCTTACGAAATAATAGACACACCGTCTGCGGCACATGCCGAAGAAAAGCCTGCTCCCGCACCGGTTAAAGAGGCTGCTCCCGTTGCCGCCCCTGCAAAGACGGAGGAAAAGCCGCAGGCTCAGCCTGCTCCTGCAAAGCCTGCCGCAAAGAGTGCGGTCACAAAGGCTCAGGAGGACATTAAAAAGGCTAACGGCGGTCAGAAGCATAGCCTTATCAGCGTAAATCTGTCAAAGCTTGACACACTGCATGATATTGTCGGTGAAATCATAACGACCGAGTCAATGGTAATAGCAAACCCGGATCTTGAGGGTCTTGAGCTTGAGAGCTTCTCAAAGGCGGCAAGACAGCTCAGAAAGCTGACAGATGAGCTTCAGGATACTGTAATGTCTATCAGAATGGTACCGCTTGCAGGCGTATTTCAGAAGATGGGCAGAATTGTCCGTGATATGAAGATAAAGCTGAACAAGGAAGCAGAGCTTGTTCTTGAAGGTGAAACGACCGAGGTTGACAAGAGCATAGTAGATAACCTTAACGATCCTCTTATGCACCTTGTAAGAAACTGTATGGATCACGGCATAGAGGACGATATAAATGTCCGCATTGCCGAGGGTAAGCCCGAAAAGGGTACTGTAAAGCTGTCTGCAAAGCACTCGGCAGGTGAAGTTATCATCACCGTTTCAGATGACGGTGCAGGCATCAACTGCGAAAAGGTTCTTGAAAAGGCAAAGGAAAACGGACTTCTTACAAAGCCCGAAAGCGAATATACAACGAAGGAGATCCAGAACATGATTCTCCTGCCCGGCTTCTCGACCAATGATACGGTTACGGAATACAGCGGCAGAGGCGTAGGTATGGACGTTGTACGCAGTAATATCGAACAGTGCGGTGGTACACTTACCGTTGAAAGCGAAGAGGGCAAAGGCTCCAGCTTCATCATCAGAATTCCGCTTACTCTTGCCATTGTCGAGGGTATGAAGCTGAAAGTCGGTTCTACGATATTCACAGTGCCGATCTCATCTATCAAGGAAAGCCTTATGGTTGCAAACAACCAGCTGCTCAACGATACAAAGCAGGGCGAAATGATAATGATAAGAGGCGTGTGCTATCCTATCCTCCGTCTGCACGAAAAGTTCAATATGCCGACCGAGGTCACAAAGCTTGAGGACGGTATCCTGCTTCTTGTCGATGTCGGCGGAAAGAATGTCTGCCTGTTTGCAGATAAGCTGATAGGCGAACAGCCCGTGGTTGTAAAACCGTTCCCGAAATACCTCAGCCAGTACAATATCAAGGCGGAGGGCCTGTCGGGCTGTACCGTAATGGGCGACGGCACAATATCGCTTATAATCGATGTCAACAATCTTATCGGCTAAGGAAACGGAGGCTTTACTTTGTCAGAGAATTATAATGATAAATTACAGGAACTTCTGAACACGCAGAAGGCAATGGAGGACGCAAAGAAAGATCCTCAGAATACAGAAATAACTAAGGTACTGACCTTCTATATCGGCGAGCAGGTATATGGCATTGAAATACCCGATGTCATCGAAATCATTGAAGTGCCGCCCATAACCGCCGTACCCGGTGTACCGTCTTATATCAAGGGCATAATCAATGTCCGCAGTAAGATCGTTCCTGTTGTGAACATAAGAAGCAGATTCGGCAAGGAAGAGATTCCTTTCAACGACCGCACCTGCATAATCATCGTTTCGACAGGTGATGATGTATCGGTCGGACTTATCGTTGACAGCGTTGCGGACGTTATCCCCGTAACCGAACAGCATATATCAAAGACACCGGAGCTTACCGGTGTAAACTCAAATAAATTTATCAAGTCCATTCTTGAAATGAACGATGGAATAAAACTCGTCCTTGACGTTTCAAAACTGATAGACGAACACGCAAGCGAAGAAATGAAGTAAGGCAGGTGAGCCGTAATGCTTAAAATAACAGATAATGAATTCAACCGTCTGGTATCATTCATGAGAGAGCGCTACGGCATAAACCTTTCTCACAAACGCACACTTATCGAGGGCAGACTCGGTAATATGCTTTTTGAGCGAGGATTCAAAAACTATGACGAGTATCTTGACTGCTGTATGAACGACAGAAGCGGTAAAGAGCTTGACGGTCTGCTTATAAAGCTGACCACAAATCATACTTATTTTATGCGTGAACCGGAGCATTTTACTTACCTTACAAGCACCGTTCTTCCATTTATAAAGCAGACCAACGCAAAAAGCAAAACAATGCGTATATGGAGCGCAGGCTGTTCAAGCGGAGAAGAAGCGTACACTACGGCTATGCACATAAGCGAATTTCTGGGCAGTGAAAAATCCTCGTGGGATACAAGGATACTCGCTACCGATATTTCGCTGAAAACGCTTGCAGGCGCTCAGAACGGAGTGTATCTGGAAAGCGGACTTACGGATCTGCCGCCCGGCTGGCTTGAAAAGTATTTTGACAGGATAGACAGCGAAAAATGTAAGGTAAAGCCGGCGCTTCGCAACGAAGTGATTTTCCGCACGTTCAATCTGATGGAGCCGATACCCTTTAAAAAAGCTCCGTTTGATCTGATTTTCTGCCGTAACGTAATGATTTATTTTGAAATGGAAACGAAACTGGCTTTAGTAAAGCGGTTTTACGATGTGTTAAGACCGGGCGGATACCTGTTCATCGGTCACGCAGAAAGTATTCCGAGAGATTCAACCGATTATGAATATATTAAACCTGCTATTTACCGCAGACCGCTTAAATAACGGCTTTGCACAATATGACGGCATAATGCCGCAGACGGAGGTGAGGTCTTGCCTCTACGCATACTTATAACAGGAACCAGTGCAGCTGTAAGTCAGGTCACAAAAACGATCATCGACCGCAGTCTGCATAACTGTAAATCTGAAATAGTTGACTATAAACAGCTTTCTCTTTCTGCCGAAAAAGCAGACTATGATTTTGCCGTTATAAACGATCTGATGGCGGATATATATTATCGTCTGCCGTCGGCACTGAACGATGTTCCGTCGGTGCTCATAACCAATAATGACAGAATACTGACCGACCCGAAGCGATTCGGGCTTTTTGGTGCAATCAAAAACACAAGCGGCGGTGCGGCGGGTCTTGTTGCTTTTGAAAAAGAGCTGATAGCTATCATCAATAACGGCACTCATAATACGCTCGAGCGTAAATCTGCCGATAAACCGCACTTTGATAAAATCATGCAGTCGCCGGACGGCAGCGATCCTGCTGTTCTTTTCAAAAAAACGACAGCGCCGCAGAAAAGCAAGCGGAGCGATATAATCAAGCCTTACAGCAACAGCGGTAAGATTGAAATGATAGCGATAGGCGCAAGCACAGGCGGTACAGACGCCATAATAGAAGTTGTGCAGGATCTTCCTGCGGATACTCCGCCTATCGTAATAGTACAGCATATGCCTGTCGGATTCACGAAAATGTACGCCGACCGCCTTGACCGCATATGCAAGATGAACGCTAAAGAAGCTGAAAACGGCGACAGGCTGCAACAGGGTCTTATAATACTCGGACACGGCTCGGAACAGCTTGAAGTGCACAGGGATTCAGGTGGGTTATATGTTACCTCAAAGCCCGGTGAAAAGGTTTCGGGGCACTGCCCTTCTGTTGATGTTTTGTTCAGTTCTGTAGCAAAGGTTACAGGAAAAGGAACTATAGGTATAATTCTCACAGGCATGGGACGTGACGGTGCTTCAGGTCTTGCCGAAATGAGAAAATCCGGCGCATATACGATAGGTCAGGACAAAGATTCCTGCGTTGTATATGGTATGCCGTGTGTTGCTTTTGAAGAAGGCGCAGTCATAAAACAGGCTCCGCTTTCTGATATAAAGAATATTATAATAGGAATGTTATAATGGCAAATTACCGGGAAAGAGGAGAAAAAATGTCAACAGCAAAGAAAACCCTTTCTGTCATTACAGCCGTAGCAATTTTTGCAATTGCGGCTTTGATGACGATGTGTGTTACTCAGGTCGCATCAGCGGCAGAGATGAGCGGTAACACAGCAACAGAGCTTGTAAGCTACATCGGCACAGGCTGGAACTTAGGAAACACTCTTGACGCAACAGGAGGCGGAAACAGCCTTTACAGCGAAACGTCATGGGGAAATCCGAAAACAACAAAGGCGATGATAGACGCCGTAAAAGCACAGGGCTTCAACACAGTAAGAGTACCTGTATCGTGGGGCAACCACACGACCGGCGACAACTTCACTATCGACTCTAAGTGGCTTGCAAGAGTAAAAGAAGTTGTAGACTACTGCATTGATAACGATATGTACGTTATCCTGAACATTCACCACGACACATCCACACAGTACTACTACCCTTCATCTACATATAAAACACAGTCGTGAAATTCGTAAAATCAATATGGACGCAGGTAGCAAAGTATTTCAAGGACTACGACCAGCATCTTGTATTTGAAACGCTCAACGAGCCAAGACTTGTCGGCACAGGCGATGAATGGTGGTTTCCTGTAAATAATCCCAGCAGTGCAGTTCTTGATTCGATCAGTGTAATAAACACACTCAATCAAACAGCGGTTGACGTTATCCGTGCGGCAGGCGGCAAAAATAACGACAGATGTATAATGGTTCCTGGATATGCCGCATCCATAGACGGCTGTACAACATCAACTTTCAAATTACCGGATGATTCTACGCCCAATCGTCTTATCGTGTCGGTACACGCATATACACCTTATAATTTTGCTCTTAACGCAAACGGCACAGCTGAATTTACGAATGATCTGAAAAATGAAGTGGATTATCTGTACAACACAATAAAATCGCTTTTCATTGATAAGGGTATCCCTGCCATAATCGGTGAAACCAGTGCCTCCAACAAAAACAATGCAGCAGAACGTTTAAAGTGGGCGCAGTATTATATGGGCAAATCAGCCGAATACGGCGTACCTTGTATGCTGTGGGATAACAATGTGTTCAATGGCGGTGACAGAGGCGAATGCCACGGTCACCTCAACCGTTCAACACTCGGCTGGTATGATAAGGCTTTTGTTGATGCTGTAATAAAGTACGGCAAGAAGGAACAGATACCCGAAAAGCTGACTCCTCCCGCAAGTGTTACCAATTGCGCAGCAAGGCATACAACCACCACGGAAATTTTCATCAATTGGGATAAAGTTGAAGACGCCGATGGATATATTACCGAACAGTACAAAGGCGGTAAGTGGGTACAGATAAATGACAGTGAATATCCTGCGGTCGATTTATACGATCTGAAACCGGATACGGTTTACACTTTAAGGATAAGGGCGTATAAAACCCAAAAGGGAATCTATGCCTACAGCGATTATGTACGCTTTGCGGCAAGGACTTCCAAGCTGGTCGTTAAAAATGTTACTAACTTCAAGGTAAAATCAGCTACAACAAATTCAGTTACGTTACAGTGGGATAAATGTGAAGGTGAAGTCGGTTACTTTGTTGAACGATACAAGAACGGATCGTGGTGCGATATAGCAGAGCTTCCTGTTGACACAACAAGCTATACTGAAAAAGGCCTTATAAACGGAACGACCTACTCATTCAGAATCAGGGCGTACCGATACGGTGACACTGTGTTGACCGGATTATATTCGAATGTTGCAGGTACCACCACACTGGCAAATGTTACGGGCTTTGCAAAGCAATCCTCTACAGATTCAAGCATTACTGTAAAATGGAACAGGAATTCATGCGCTACAGGATATGTTCTTGAACAGTACACAGGCGGAAAGTGGGTACAGCTTACAAAAACAGCGTCAAACACCAATACTTCGTACACTGCGAAGAACCTGAAAGCAAGCACAACTTACACATTCCGCATCAAAACATACAAGACGGTAAACGGCAAAACCACCGAAACCGCTTATATAAGACTTGCTGCGGGAACATCCGCACCGAGCATTACGAATGTAACAGGCTTTGCAAAGAAATCTGTTACCAAAACGACCGCTACTCTGAAGTGGAACAAAAACACAACCGCTACAGGCTACATTGTCGAACAGTACAAGGGCGGCAAGTGGACTCAGATAGCAAAGACAACAAGCAACAGTACACTTACCTGCACTGCAAAAGGACTTAAGGCAAACACTACTTATACGTTCAGAATCAGAGCATATAAGACCTCCGGCAGTTCAACTGAGTACAGCAGCTATGTAAGAGCGGCGGTAACTACCGCTAAGTAAAACGTATCCCCCGATTTTCAAAGTCGGGGGATTTGTATATCCGAAAATAAGAATGACCTCTGCTTTTGCAAAGGTCATTCTTATTTTCTGAGCAGTTTTTTATAGATAAATCCGGTCACAAAGCCGGGTACGATAAACAGAACTATCTGGCTTGCACAAGGAATAAGGAAATCCATAAAGCCGGAGAAGCCCATCTTCCTTATCTTTTTTCTGACCGCAATAAAGCTCTTTGTGTTTCGCCAGTTGCGTCTGCGGTTCAGATTTCCCGCCGTTACCCTGTAGCGTACAAGCACTTCGGGAATGTTTGCAGCTATCGCACCGCCAATCAGCATACGCACCATAAAGTCATAATCTTCACAGCGTTCAAGCTCCTCGCAGTATCCGCCTATCGACAACGCAAGCGACTTTTTATATACAAGCGTCTGGTTATTGAACGGCGCTCTGCGTTTTGCGAATTTTCTTATCGCTTCATTTTCTGCCGGCGGTTTTCTGACAGCAATATCATTGCCTGTATTGCTGTCGAATTCCTGAATATAACTGCCGAGTATCGACACCTCAGGGTGTTGTGCAAGATATGTCATCTGCTTCTCCGCCCTGTTTTCAAGGCATATATCATCGGAATCCATCTTCATTATATATTCATTCTTACAAATAGCAAGCCCTGTGTTAGCACATTTTGCCGTGCCGCCGTGACTTTCAAGGCGATGTATCTTCAGCTTACCGCCGAACTTTTTGCTGTATTGCTCAAGCACTCCGTCAAGCTGTTCGTTAAGTTCACCGTCACATACAACAACTATCTCATCCGCAGGATAAGTCTGTGTATACAGGCTTTCAAGGCTCTGAGCGAAAAACTCAGGCTTTTCACCGCTGTATACTGACATAAGGACGCTGTACGGCTGTAATTCTGTTTTATTTTCCATACAAATTTGCCTCCTTTGCCTTTGTAAACACTTACATTGATTTTATCATACCTATAATAAAAAGTCAATCAATACCCGCAATTTTTATCGTTTTTTCTCTTTGCTGTCATATTATCAGTCGAAATAGAGCGCATTGCGATAGTCAATTTGTCCTGTAAATGCGTCATAAATTATATTTTCGCAGTTTTTTGTACTGATAAAGTATTCGGTAATATATGCAACGGGAATGAATCTGCCGTCGGATATAAGCTGTTTTTCCGCCTGTCTGCACAACTCATATTCCGCCTTCTCATCCTTCGCCTGCGATGCTTTTTCGAGCAGTTTCGAATAATCGCTGTTCATAGCACTGTATTTGTTCACGTTATCCGTAAAGCTGTTAAGATACGCCTCAGGGCAATTATAACTGCCGTTAAGACGTGTCAGTGCAAGCGTATAATCGCCGTTTTTCAGCTTCTCGTCATATTCGCTTTCGCTGATATACGAGATACTGCAATACATTCCGAGTTTTGCCTGCCACTGCTGTAAAATGCCCTTTACCGATTCGCCTATTTCTTCGTCACGGTTTTCTACAGCGATTATATTGACGCTGTACAAATCTGCCTTGTCAATACCGGCACACGCACTCTGATATGCCGTATATGCCTTTATCTCATCGGGCTTTACCACTGCCTTGCCGCCCACAACATCACGATAGCTGCCGAGCGAATTTTTTACGGACGGAGGTACTGCTCCATCCGCAACGGTATATCCGAAAGGCATTTCAAGTTCTGCGGTATCGGTCGCATACAGTAAGGCGTAGCGGAGCTTATCGCTCTTGAATATCGAATTTGATGTGTTCATTGTAATGCCGTAAACAGCGGTCGAGAATTCGTCATAGATATAATTTTTGTCAAGATAGCTCTTTGCCTTACTGCCTGAAAGAACGATGCTCTGCGATGTTCCGTCGGTGAAATCAGTAATATGATTATCTTCAATGAAGAAGTTAAGTCCGAGCGGAGTTACCTCGTCATGCTCATTATACTTGTCGCTGTAACGAAGAACGAGGTTATTGTTATTGTTGCTCCAAGCGTCATAATTCCACGTCTTAACATAAAACGGGCCGTTTGACGCAGTTCGCTCTGCATCAAGACCGTATTTGCCCTGTGCCTTGATAAAATATTCCTCGTTGCACGGCATAGCCGCCGGCATAGCAAGAAGCATCGCTAATGACGGCTCGGTATATTGCAGTTCTATTGTAAGCGAATAATCTCCCTGCGCCGTAACTCCGAGCTGTGACAGGTCGGTGATTTCTCCGCTGTTTATCTTATCGGAATTTTTTATGCAGAAATATTCCGATGCCTTCGGCGCTCTGGTTTCCGGCAGGAATAATCTTCTGAAGCCGAAAACAAAATCGGCGGCTGTGACCTTCTTGTTGTAGCCGTTTACATCTGTCCAGTATCTGTCCTGCTTCAGTTTGAAGCTATATGTAAGCCCGTCATCCGAAACGGTATAGCTTTCAGCCATTGCTTTTTCCGCATTGCCGTCTGCTCCGATCCTGAACAAGCCCTCGAACACTGAGCCGATTATAAGATATGATTCCCTGTCCGAAGCGTATTGAGGGTCAAGGCTTCCGGGATTCGATGATATATCATAACCGAACACATATCCCTTGCCGTCATCCTCTTTACACGAGGTGAAAAAAGCACAGCATAAGCACAGCAAAAACGCAGAAATGCGAATTGTCGTTCTTTTCTTCATCACAACTCCTTAATTACAACATTACCCGTTTCCAGTGATTTCTTGCAATCAATTATCCTCTGATTGCGGCTTCCTTTGAAATGAAGTTCAAGGCTTCTCTGGGCAAGTATAAATTTTCCGTCGACCAGTATATCCACTACCGACAGCAGATTTTTAACATCCTCGTCCGTCTTTGATTTTTCAATAAGCTGCTCAAAAGTAAACCCGGTATATGCCATTATATCGAGCTTTGTGTTCTCCTTTATCCTCTTTGCAAGGTCATATAACGGTGCAGGCTGGCAGAACGGCTCTCCGCCCGAAAAAGTAACACCCTTCAGCAGAGGATTTTCCGCAATGTGATTATATATCTTGTCGGTATCCGCAAGTCTGCCGCCGCTGAAATCGTGCGTTTCGGGATTGTGACAGCCCTCACAGTGATGCGGACAGCCCTGTGTAAATATTGTATATCTTATTCCCGGTCCGTCTACAATAGACTCGCTGACCGTACCTGCTATTCTTATAAGCATTGTATCACGTTCCTTTTTAAGTTATCCTATTTATTATAGCCTTATTCGGATAAAAAAGCAATAGATTGAAAGCGTTTCCCTGTTTTTTCAGATAAAAATAAAGTGAGCAAATACAAAATTGCCCACTTTTATTTCAATATTTCAGATATTGATTACGCAACTTTTGAATAGTCGATAACAGAAATATCCTGTAAAAGACTTTTTGCCGCTTCTACAAGTTTTTCGAGCTGTTCGGCAACTTCATCTGTGTAAAATATCTCTCCGCATTGTTCACATTCCTCGCAAGGTACATTTTTAATTATTATTACCGAATTACTGTAATTGACAACATGAGTTGTAAAGCTGTTTTTTATCATTTTGCACTTGCATAACTTACACATAATATAAGACTTTCACGCCGATTCGCCTTTACCCAGCTTCTCTCTGCACTCACTGCATATACCCTTTATGCTTATCTCGTACTCGGTAACATCAAAGTCATACTTTGTGCGTATCTTATCGTTAAGACACATCATTTCACCAAGCTCCACATCAAAGACCTTTTCACAGCAGCTGCATATCATATGAAAATGCGGATCTGTCCTGCCGTCAAAACGAACACTTCCGTAAGAACTGCATATTTTCTTCAGTATGCCGTGTTCCGCAAGCTGATTGAGATTACGGTAAACTGTACCGAGGCTTATTTTAGGATAACTGCGTCTGGCTATATCGTAGACCTGCTCGGCGGTAGGGTGGACAGGATTTGAAACAACGATATTCATTATGCAATTTCTCTGTTGAGAATAATTCATACTGCCCTCCTGTCAGGTATAACTCTCGTTATCCGTGACCCAATGACGAACTCTCAGAGGAATACCAAGCCCCTCTGCAAGCTCCTTGCACTGCTCAATCTGCTCAGGCTTTATTATATCAACCACGGTAAACATAACCTCAGGCACGATAGTTTTTACCGTTGTGGCAAAATTAAGCATAGAATTGAATGACGGAAGCCCGAACTTAGGACGTGACACTTCAAGATAGCTCTCAGGGTCGGGAGCGTTAAGGCTTATGGAAATACAATCTATTATATATCTCATCTTGTATGAATCAAATGCAGGGTTGATAAAATCAACAAGTCCGTTTGTGTTGATACGGATTTTCATATCGGTAGTCTGCTTTACATACTTTGCGACCTCAAGCAGAACATCGGCACGCTCCATAGGTTCGCCGTAACCGCAGAAAACAAGCTCGTGAAGTCCTGTCTTATCAAAATCGTCAAACGCCTTGATAATTTCTTCATAACTCGGCTCGTGCTCAAGCCACAGGCTGTCATTATCCGCAACGCTGTCGCCGTTCTTTCTTATGCAGAAAACGCACGAACACGGACATTTGTTTGTTATATTAGCATACAGCTTACCTTCAAACTCGTAGAATATCGTCATATTACACCTCCGTGGATAAACTGATAATCTTTCTCACATTAGTATAACATAACGCTGAAAATTAGTCAATAGCTAAATCGGCATTTTAATGCGAAAAATCGCCACCCGCAAAAAAATTATATCCTGTCATATATTTCATTTGCTTTTAAAGAAGTAAATGACAAAGGGAAGTACACTCCGGAAGTCCGACTCTCCTTCATTGTTATCAATACACGGTTACAGCAGTTGTAATAGGCACTGTCGCTGTCCCTCAGACGTTCTACATAAGGAGCGGCTCCTTCGGACAGCATAGCAAGGCTTCCTGTGTCTGTTTCAGCGATTTCACCGCTGAGATAGCTTTCGACATTGTACTGTGCTATTCTTGCATCGGGGTCGCAAAAGCACAGCGCACTGAACATTACGGTAAAGGATATGAAAAGCGTTGCCACTGTTTTCATACCGGGGAATATCTCGTGCAATATCAGCACAAGGAAAACTATGCCGAGAAGTATCATAAACCACGATGTATAGAATCTAAGCCCGGTAAGCCCATATTCACCAATATACATTATCATCTTTGACATTGCACTGCATATAAGCAGTATCGTGATCAGACTGAAAACCGCCGAGTATATTCTTACGGCAACGGGCTTTCTGCCGTTTTCGTTTCTCTTTGCAAGAACACCCGCAAGAAATATTACCAGAAGGTCAAGCACTGCCACTCCGCACAGCTCAAAAAAGCCTTGTCTTGCATATCCACTATAGCTGTAGCCGTCGGGAAGGACTCCGCCGAATGCACTCATATAGTACGGCAGCTGGCAGGCGAAGAACAGAAGATAGATAAGTATAAGCGGCGTCAGCGCAGAACATATTGCGACAGCAGGCACCTTTGCCGCTCTCCCTGTGTCGCCTGTCATTTTACGCTTTCTGCCTTTCGCACCGCTCATTGCTCCGAACAGCAGGAATGACAGCGGTATGCTTACCGCAAGAATTATAACGTTAGTGAAAAAGTTGTCGAAAAATCCGCCGGTTATACCTGATAATAATCTTCCGAAATTATCATCGGCGCTCGAAAGTGCCGTACACGCTATAATCACGGCAGGAATTGAGCAAAGCACTCCGAGCAGAATATATAACGCTGTTTTGCTTTTTTCTCCTTTTTCCTTATTTGCAAAAGGAACAGCCACGCACTTTGGTGCAACGGAAAAGTTTGCAAACGGCACTGCGAATACAGCCTCGCATATTTCCCTTAAGAATCCGTCCGAAAACAGCGGTTTTGATGTTATAAAGCTGTAAGCAAAGTAACAGAGCAGTATTGCGGCATATACCCACGACAAAAATCTTACAAGCCCTGTCGATGAAAACACAGGAACGGCACAGAACAGTATCACACAGCCGAAAATCGCCCATTGTGAAGCGGTCGGCTTTTTGCCGATATATATCACTGCCATAACCGCAAGGGTAGCCACTATAACGTGATACCAGCCCGACGCTATAACCTCTGCAAACGGGAATATTTCGCCCTCGGTAAAGAACAGCTTCAGTGTTATAAAGCCGATTATAACGGTCATTACAGCGAATATGAAGTCACGGATGCCGTATATTTTCTTCGCTTCGGGCGGACCTTGCAGCTGCCTTTGAGGCTGTACGAACTGCCCGTCTGCTCTGCCGTATACATTCACCGGCGGAACGTTACCGCACTGCTCAGGGTTTTCCGCATAATTATAGTATTCATTCATCTTCTCCACCGCCTTTATAGTACAGAATATCTCCGGGCTGACACTGCAGCACCTCGCATATCTTTTCAAGCGTTGAAAATCTTATTGCCTTTGCCTTGCCCGTTTTCAGCACCGACAGATTTGCAGGCGTTATGCCTATTGCGGCGGCAAGCTCGTTGGATGAGATCTTCCGCTTTGCCATCATTACATCAAGATTTATTTCAATTGCCATATCAGTACCTCACAGCTCAGATAGTAAAGTCGTTCTCTTCCTTTAATACGATTGCCTGTTCAAAGACGTTCTTTATAACACGCAGTATCAGTCCGAAAAATGCCGCCGCTATAACCACAAGCCACGCAAACGCTCTTATAAAACTGAAATAGATAAAGATAACGCTTACGGCAAAACAGCAATACGATATAAGCCGTAATATTTTCACGTTGGCGGGTATGAACACCTTGTCGTGCCTTATGTTTGACAGCAGACGGTCAAGCGCTGTAACTATCACAAGTGCTATCGCCGCCGCAAGATAAAGAGTGATTATCATAGGCAGATACACCGACCTTCCTGTCAGTGCGATGATACCGTTATCATAGACACGGACAATTAAAGGTGCAAATATACAGCATACGATTATAAGCACGAATACCGCCTTTACAAGTATTGAGGTTGTCATTACAGAATAATTTTGTTTTTTCATAATACCGCCCTTTCCTGACGCATTTATCGTTTTTTGTTATCTGTATTTTATCACACAGATTTCCGTTTGTCAATAGATTTTTATCGTTTTTCGATAATTTTTTATTGCAAAATAAAAAAGAGCAGGTAGATTTACCTACTCTTTGGGCTGCCAATTATATCTTTTCCTCGCTGTACGCTTTTTTACCGAGTATAAGTGTACAGGTATACTCTCCGTTCTTTTCCGACTTTTCAAACCTTCCCGAATAAATCTGCGCTATATCACCGAGTATCTGCTGTCCGTAGCCGTGAAGCGAGGAATCGTCCTCTCTTGAAATCTCAACACCCGATACATAATTTCTGACGGTTATATAAACGCTTACCGAGTCGCTCACCGCATCGACATTGATGATTTTCTTGTCGCTGTCTTTTTCCGTGAAGCCACGCTCCGCACGGATAGCGTTGTCAATCATATTTGCAAACGCACTGCATAGATGATTCTGAGAAATATTTTTTGTATCGTAAAGATCAATTTTCGTTTCGAGCCTTATACCGTACTTTTGCGCTTCACCGGCTTTTTCTTCCAGCACGGCATTTACCACCGGTATAGAGCATAGCTGTGCTTCTTTTGTTCTTGCAACTCTTGTTTCAAGTGTGCCCAACATTTCGTCCGCCTGCTCTATATGTCCGTCCCTCATCATACTTCTTATCGCAATAAGCTGATTGTTTATATCGTGACGTATCTTCGCCACCTCATAACGCTTTTCCTCAATCTGCTTAAAGTGCTGTTCTTCAAGCTGACGGGCATATTTCAGCGAGCTTACCTCACGTTCAAGCGCTGCCTTTTTCTCAAGATCTGCCATAAAATAAAGATACACTATATCTGCGACAAGAAACGTAAGGAACGAAATCGTCAGCACCAGTGTCGAATTTGCCTGAACCATAGGGTGCTGCTTTGCATCGGCATTGCCTGCGTGATCGGCGACCATACCGACCATTGCAAAGGTTTGTGCCGCAGGAAATAATATCAGACTTAAATTGAGCCTTGAGGACGTACTTTTATTTACTATACTGTTCCACAGCAGTGCTATGAGATATTTGAACGGTATACAAATCACTGTAAACATAAGCGACGATATCATACGGTTGAATGTATAGACATCGTTTACATCCTGAAAATCGTTGATACCGATTAATGTAACCGTCATCATCAGCAGCATTTCAAGCGTAATATTTACAAGCATATCAAGGCAGAGAAAGATAAACGGCTTAACGAAATCAGATTCAGACGACAACTTGAACACAACAAACACAAGAATAAACAAAACCGCCGCTTTTATCGGAAAATAAATCTGAAAAAAGGTCGGCGGTACGATTGCAATGCAGGAAACAAGGATAATCAATGCCGTAAACAAGACCTTAGAAATCCTGATTTTGAAGCACTGCGAAAATGTCCATCCCGTAATAATGACCTGCGATATTGAAGATACAAGTATCGCCCATGCGTATATATTGTCAACATTGATTATTTTCATATTTTTCCCGTCCGTTTTATTTCTGAAGATGGTTTCTGTATGCTTCTATGAATTCGGTCTTTTTGGAGCGTGACACGGAAATATCCGGCTTTCCTTCTATAAGAATACAATCGCCCGTGAAGCCTTTGATTTTATTGAGATTGACAAAATAGCTCTTGTGACATCTGACAAAAAACGACGGAAGCTGCCCGATTAGGTCGTCCAGCTTTCCCTGCGTCGTATACTCTTTTGTGCGGGTAATGTAATTGAGATTATGACCGGCAGATTCAATGTACAAAATATCATCCGCTTTCAATGTCACATATTCATACTTTCCGGTTCTGACGGTTACTTCCGCTTTTTTGTTTCTTATAAGCATCTCTGCTTTAGCAAGAACCCTGAGCATAGTTTCCCTGTCGATAGGCTTTTTCAGAAACCCTGCAACATTCTCTTTTTGCATAAAAATATCTTCTATGTATTTTTCGGTATAAGCGGTGACTATCACTATCTGGGTATAACCTGATTTCTTCGTGATACAATCCAGATAATCAAGTCCGTTGCCCTCGCTGCCGAACTCCACATCAAGCATAACAATATCAGCGACATCATCAGAGCCGATATATTCATTCGGATACTGCATAAAAGTGAAATCATTTTCACGAAATACATCTTTGAAATTATCTTTGAAACTGTTCAGGTATTCTTCGTTATCATCTATATAGCAAATTCTCATATTATACACCTCATTTTGTATTATATCATTTAAATCTGTATGATGCAAGTAAAAAAATGTTAATATCTCGCCAAATAGCTACACTCAAAAAGTAAAAATCGAAAGATAGGTGAATAGTAAGTGCCTTACCGCTATAATATGATTAAGTCAGCTTAAACTAACATTATTCGGAAAATAAAATAAAAATCTGTTGCTGTATTCATATATATTTCCATGTCAAAATAAACTATGTATATTTATTGTATATTTTGAGAATATTATCAGACGGTTGTATCAAATATACTTGTATGTATACCGGTCGTTATGTTGAATGATAATTATATGCGTCGGAGTATGGCGAATAAAAAACAAGTCGTATTTCTACGACTTGTCAGCTTGTAAATAAGTCTTTTATTTGGATACGCTTCTATTGTATCATTCAGCTCTGACTATAATAATAAGCTACTGATAGTTCTTTTTGTCGGATAGCACTTCTCGGGTTCGCTATTCGAGTGGGTACACTTGTCGATATGAAAGAGGGAGACAACCAAAGGGATCAGGACAAGGGACTTGACAGCCCCTCTCCCTG
>ERZ779737.727-NODE-727-length-29415-cov-5.342609_pt1 | contig 29415 bp, 33 predicted proteins | sample MGYA00511889_ERZ779737 | MGnify/ENA primary metagenome ERZ779737 (study PRJEB29588, sample SAMEA2163575) | human gut metagenome | biome: human gut; feature: human-associated habitat; material: faeces | place: Denmark | collected 2008/2010 ... | reverse complement strand
CGGAATTCGCCGCGCTGCACGGAGTCCGGATCGTTCCCGAAATCGACATCCCCGGCCATTCGCGCGGACTCCTGAAAGCCTGTCCGCAATATGCCTGCGACAAAGCCGCGCCGGGCGGCGAGTTCTGTCTCGGAAACCCGGAAACCGTCCCCTTTCTGAAAAAAGTGTTCGCGGAACTGCTCGACATCTTCCCGGACTCGCCGGTCATTCACATGGGCGGCGACGAAGCCGACACGGCGCACTGGGAGAAATGTCCGCGCTGCCTTGCGGCGATGAAGGCGGCGGGATGCGGAACCATGCGCGAACTGGAAAACCGTTTCATGATCGAAATGACGCGTTTTCTGGTTGAGCGCGGGCGCACGCCGATGCTGTGGGGCACATGCTCGGGGCAGACCTATCCGCCGGACACGATCATCCAGTCCTGGCTGGACATCCGCGAACCGCTCCGCGTCGCGCCGAACGGGAACAAAGTCGTCTACTCCGTCCACAACTCGCTCTATTTCGACTATCCGGAAAACCTTTCCGAACCCTTTGAGACCTGGATGTTCGAACTTTCCGAAAAAGGGGTCTACATGACCGATCCCCATATCATCTGGGAGGAGAAGGTGAAAGACGCCATACTCGGCACGGAGGCGTGTCTCTGGACGGAACGGGTCCCGGAATGGCGCGTGATGCGGAAAATCCTGCCCCGTCTCGGCGCCTACGCCGAATGCGCATGGAGTCTCCCGGAAAAGAAGCTCTGGCACGACTTCCTGCGGCGGAAAGAACTGCTGGAAGCCGCCGGCTATTACGACTACCTCCTCGAAAACTGCCGGGAAAGGGGGAAAAAATGAATCGCCTGCGTCCTGAATGGAGCATCTTCCGGAAATCCCTGCGTGTTCTGAAGAGAAACCGCCCGCTTCTGTATCTGCAGATCGTCAATCAGCTCGGCACACTCCTCATCATCGCGCTGCTGTTTCCGGCGCTGCTTTTCGCAATCCCTGGAATTACATGCGGGAATTGTCCCTCCCCGCTGCCTTTTCTGATTCTTTTTCTGGTTCTGACACCGCTTGTTCTCCTTGTCAAAACCTTCCTCCAGGGAGTCTTTTTCGGCGAAATGATCCGCGGATTCGGCGATGACGGCGTTCTGCTCAAGCGGGGACTCTTCTTCGCATTCATCAAACGGAAGGCCCTGCTGCGCCATGCCCTTCACCTCATGACCCACGGCAGGGGAAATGTCTTTGCCGTTCCGACCATCATCTGCGACGAGGAGGCGGAGGAACCCGCCGTCGTCATGGAACGGGCCAAAACCACAATCCGGCACATCTGGCATACGAAAGGACGCTGCCGGGGACTCGAAACCCTGCAATTGCTTCCCCTGCTTGCATTTCTCCTTTTCATGGCAGGCGTCTGGGTATCCTCCAGCATTCCTTCATATTCCAATGCCGTACTATTTCCTTCTCCCTTTTGCGGCGCTCCCATTACGCTTGCGCCGTATCCTGTCGCCTCTACCGCTGCGATAATATCCTGCTCCCCGGCGCTTCCCTCTACTCCCATGGTATTTGTCAAAAGACTGACGGAACAGCTGTCTACTCCCGGCACCTTGGAAACCGCCTTTTCTACCCGGCTGCTGCAGGCAGCACAGCTCATTCCCGTTATATGAAATTGTTGCAAAATGATCTCTCCTTTCCTCCCCACTATAACCGGATTGTCCTGAAATGCCTTAAAATCCAAGTAAATTATGCGGGACAAACTATTTAACGCAGGCACTTTCTCACTGCATATCGCTGGCAGCGGTACATAAGGCGCCAAAATACAGCGCCTAAGTACCGGCCGCTCTATAGCACCTGCTTATAAATAGGTTGTCCGCATAGCTATTTGCAAATATTCTTGCATTTCAGGACAATCCTCTATTTATCGCATTAACTTCTGTAATAGCCCCACAAGCTCATCAATCACTTCATCATTTCCCTGGCGGATGTTCTCGGCCACACAGGTTCTTACATGATCCGCCATCAAAACCTTGTTAAAGCTGTTCAGGGCTGCATTGACCGCAGCTACCTGTACCAGAATATCCGCACAATAGGCATCGGTTTCCAGCATATTCTGAATGCCTCTCACCTGGCCCTCGATCCGTTTCAGCCGGTTCATCAGGTCTCTGTATTCCTTTTCCGGCCGTTCCTTGGTTTTGGCGCTTCTCATGCAGCAGCAAGGCGGATCGTTTTCTTTCGTCATTTTTTCTTTTTTGCTCTCGTCCATAGTTTCCTCCTCTTTGCGGCACTTTATGCCACAATTTCCTTCTTCCTTTGCTGCAGTCAAATAATATACCCCATGGGGGTATTTGTCAACTACAAATTTTATGAGGTTTTGCAAGGATTGCTTGAATAAGTCCGGTTTATTGTACTTTTGTTCTGTTATGATTTAAGTGTACCGATTTAAGGGGGATACAAGCATAATATCCCCTGTGTTAACTCAAAATTTGGTAAAAAGCAGCCGGACATCAGGAAGGAGGAATGGCTATGAATATAGAGATGAGTTATCAGATCATTGCCGTAGACTTTGACGGCACCTTATGCTACAGCAACTGGCCTGAGCTGGGAGAACCGAATTATGCGCTGATCGCCTACCTGCAAAGGTGGAAGGATATGGGGAACAAGCTGATCCTGTGGACCTGCCGTGCCGGGGACGCCCTGGCAAACGCTGTGGACTGGTGCCGGAAGCAGGGCCTTGAATTTGACGCCGTAAATGACAATCTCCCGGAAATCGTTGCCCTTTACGGCAACAACAGCCGGAAGATCACCTGTGATTACTATATTGACGATAAAATGCTGCATGTACCTGAGCTTGTAGGTGTCTGCCGTGTCACATAAGCATTTTCTACTCATAGACCTGCAAGCGACAGCGCCACATTCGCAGCTCCTGCCAGAAGCATCACCCAGATAGGGTTCATTCTTACCTTTTTTCAGAAGAAGCAGGCAGAGCACAAAAATCAAAAGATCCAGCATTTCCTCTTCCTTAATCCAGTGATACTCATCCACAAATTTCTTCTTCATAAGGGTGACGATCACATAGCCTCCCACAAAGGTAAAGGCGCTTAAATATAAAGTTGAAACAAAAAGACGTAATAATATTTTTCTCTTTTCCATGGCCCTATTATAGCACACTGTTTCCCTGCTTTCGTTGCTTTTCCAAAATTCCGCTGTTATAATAGAAGAAATTACGGTTAAAAGGGGGACAGTTATGCTTCACATCAAATCATTGGAGGACGGAATTGATATCTTTAAGGCGCTTGGCTCCAATGTCCGCATAGAAATCATCAGACTTCTTCAGGAAAATAATGGAATGAATATGAATGACCTGGCTTCCCACCTGAATATTACAAACGGCGCCCTGACAGGCCACATTAAGAAACTGGAAGATTGCGGACTGATCTCCACTGATACCGAGCCCTCCGGCCACGGCAATCAAAAGATCTGTACCGTTCACTTAGATAAGATTTTAATTGATGTAGATCCTTCCCCGGAAGCGCAGGACAGCCATATCTATCATACCGGGCTGAAGGTAGGCCATTACTCCGGTTATGACATTTCTCCTACCTGCGGTCTTGCCTCTGCCTCTGCCATCATCGGTTCCGTGGATGATCCCAGGTATTTTGCCCACCCTGACAGATATTCGGCCGATATTCTCTGGTTTTCAAAGGGCTTTGTAGAATATACCATTCCAAACTTTGTTCCCTCCACCCAGAAGATCGATAAGCTTATGGTCTCTGCAGAGCTTGGATCGGAGACTCCCGGCTTTAACAATGTATGGCCTTCGGACATCTCCTTTTTCATCAATGACGTCTATGTTGGTTTCTGGACCAGCCCCGGTGATTTTGGTGACGTAAAAGGACTCTTTAACCCTGACTGGTGGTACTCCTACTGGAACCAGTATGGACTTTTAAAGGTTCTTACGATCAATCAGGAAGGATCTTTTATTGATGGACTGCGTATTTCCAACATCACCCTTTCCGATCTTTCCCTGGAAAGCGGCGCGCCCATAAGGCTTAAATTTTCCGTGAAAGAAGACGCCGCCAATGTAGGAGGGCTTACCATTTACGGCAAAAATTTTGGAAATTATAATCAGGACATCAATGTCCAGATCAGCTACACCGACAAATAATCAGTTCTGCATCCTGATCTGTTCCCCTTCTATCTTGGGATAACGGATCAGCTTCTCTGCCTCCAGATCCTCCCGGTGCATATCCACTGCGGTGATCTGATGGTTATCATAGGTAGTATAATAATAAATTCCTCTTGCAGCATTGCAGCAGGAGGTATACTGGGTGATCTCATATTTCCCCTCTGCAACCTCACAGCAGCCTCTCTGCTGATCTACCGATCCCAGAATATGAAAAAACTGGCTCACACTTTCCTCTTCCGTTTCCCCGGATAAGGAGTTCATTTTTACAAAGGCGGCCCGCACAAATCTGGAAGAGGAAGACAGATCTCCCGGAAGCCCTATGGCTCCCATTCCTCTGCTGTAGACAGAAAGCTCCAGCTTTTTGCTGAAGGTATTTTGAGGCTCCCTGACCGACAGTCCCAGGTATCTGTTCAGCCCAAACAGCTGTTTGTCAAAGGGCGGGTTATTGGTCAATACTCCCACAGGATTTTCATAGATCTTAAGTCCCTCTTCCACCGCTTCTATGGTGATAGCCTGCCTTTCATCCGCAAGCATCCAGTGAAGGGGAGAAGGCGGCATGCCTTCCCGAAAAGCCTCCTTTGTCAGGTTCAGGTTCTGCAGAAGCTCTTTTGCTTCCTGTACGCTGCTGCACTGTCCCAGAAGATAGGGGATCAGCTCAAACTGGGCAAAATTATCCTTCCCGGGCTTCTTGTCCTGATATACTGCGTTTCCCACAAAATTAAGCCCTGCAATCCCAAGTCCCTTTTCATTGATCCCGTCATAATACAGAGGATAATCCTCCTCCACATGGGCCATTCCCACAATGGCATAATGCCGGTTCATCTTGTGTCCGTTCCGAAAGGAAAGCGCATAGTTTCTGGGCATGATCGTAACTTCCTCACCATAGGAAAATTCATAGTCCAGGGTTCTTCCCATATAAAAATCTTTTGTCTTATAGGTTACCGCTGTACACATCTTCTATTTCTGCTCCATTTCCGCCATCTGGCCCGGCCTCCTGCCCTGCTGAAAGTTCCATGGATGTTCCATCCTCCTCATCCTTCCAGAGCGATTTATATTTCTTTTTATCCCTATCCTGGCACAGAGCTGCCATATTTTTGACCGCCATATAAAGCTCCATGCTGTATTCCATAAGCTTTCTTTCATCCTTTGGAGGCACCTTTGCTCCCCGCGCAATACGTCTTGCCACCTCCATGATCTTCACTCTGTCACTTATTGCAGACCGCTGCGTTTTCTTTGTACGGTTATCCTCCACCTGCTGCATCAGCGTTTCCATCTCAGAAAGACGGGCCTTATATTCCTCATATTGTTTTTGTCTGCTCTCCTGCACATCTGCAGACAGATCAAGCACTGCTGCCTGCTCCCCTGCCTTCTGTTCCGTTTTCCCGCTCTTCCTGTCCTCAGATTTTTCCGGACTTTGTGCAAAATATGCCGTTTTATCCGTAATATGGTCCAGCTTCAGCATGCTTGCTTCCTCCCTTCCCGTTCCCTAAAAAGTCTGTGCACTTTTACTATCGGCACGGTTCAGGAAGAAATCAAGGTCTGTCCATCCAGCCACTCTTTCCTTATTATGATCCCTAAGACAGATTTCTATGTCATCTTTACACCCAACTTTTTGTTTCTTTGCTCCATGTCTGTTCAAATATAACATAAAATCTGATGCTTCCAATCGCACTAATTCTTCCTCTATGCCCCGGCAGAACCCTTCAGCAGCTCCCTAAACTGTGGCAGCTTTTCCTTTCCAAGCTCTGTCACCGGCTTTATCCATTTTCCGGAACGGGTATAGATCAGTTCGATCACAAGGCGGATCAGCTCATCCGTATAGACAAAGGAAAATACCAGAAGGAAGGGGGCATGAAGCACCATACCGGATATCCAGGTGGCGGGAACGCTGATCAAAAACAATCCGCAGGTCTCCACCACAGTTCCAAACACTGCTTCCCCGGCTGCCCGGTATCCTTCGTTCATAATGTAGTTACAGGTTCTGACACTGCCAAAGAACAGGTAAATGTACAGCATATACATGCCATAGACCATGGCTGTATCCCCCAGGCCAAACAAAGATAACAGGGGCTGATGGAGCACTGCGCAGGTCAGCACAATGGCAAAGGTGATCAAAGGGCAGAATAAGGCGGAACGCTTCATAAACCGGTATGCCCTCATATGGTCTCCTGCGCCTACCGCCTGCCCGACAACCACGCTGGTAGCGTTGGAAAGCCCTCCGAAGAAGGCGTACACAAAGCCCTCGCACACTCTGAAGGCTGCCATCGCTGCAATGGCCGACTCGTCCTGATGGCCGATCACAATATTGACCAGCATCTGTCCCACTCCGTATAACAGTTCATTGCACAAAATCGGGAAGGCGTTCATCAGGTACCTGCGGATAAAGCCCCCCTTGAAGACAAACATCTGGGAAAGATGCAGGCTTACAGAACACTTGGATCTTAACAGATAAAGGAACAACAATATCAGGTTGACTGCACCTGATGCCAGGGTTCCCACTGCCGCACCTGCAACTCCCATCTTAGGCATGCCAAATTTTCCGTAGATCAGCACATAATTAATGCAGAAATTCACTACCAGGGAAACGATCGAGCAGATCAAAGGCGCCTTTACCCTCTCTGTTGTTCTGAGCAGAAAACTAATCAGCACCGCAAAGGTCTGAAGCGGATAGGCAAAGCCTACAATCCGCATGTAAGGCGCTGCCTCTTCAATGATGGCGGTCTTATCCGTATAAACTCCCAGCAAAAAGGACGGATTTAAAATACATACCGCCGCAAAGGCAAAGCTCACCACGCTCATGCAAAGGAAGGTCAGTCCAAAGGTCTTATTGATCCCCTTTTCATCCTTGGCTCCCCAATACTGGGAAAAAAACAAAATAGAGGAGCTGGCCAGGCCCCAGTAACAGCTAAAAAACAGGGATCCGATCTGTGAGCAGATGCCAACAGCCGCCACACATCGTTCTCCCTGTCCTCCGATCATGATCGTATCCACCATGCTGGCCGTTGTGGTCAACAAATTCTGAAACGCAATGGGCAGCGCAATGGTGATCATGACCTGCAGATAATCTTTCCATGACATTTTACTTTTCATTTTGGTTCACAGTTCTTTCTTTTCCTCTTTGTACACATTCCGTGTATTTTGGTTCTACCTTCTGCCTTAAAAAACCCGGTGAAAGCAGCGCAGAATCATACAGCATTTCCAGGGAGTTTTCCTGGGCTATAGTGGGCTTTGAAGGCTCTACCACTCTGGTAGACCACACCAGCATGCAGCCGGTATATTCCACCAGGAAAAAAAGGGGCTCCATGTTCTTATCCATTTTCCCATTGAGCGCCGCCTTTTCTTCTCCTGCAAGCTGCACCAGCTTTTCTATATGAGAAGGCTTCGGTTCTTCTATGCTGCCGTCCGGCAGGATCACACATTCACAGGGATCCTCATCCTGTCTATGGCAGTTCAAATATTCCATAACCTGCATATCTTACCACAATTCCCTTTCTTGTCAAGCTCTTTTGTTACGGAGTGATCACAATGGTTTCCGTGTAAAGCTCCTGCTGATAAATATCAGTCAGGGCATACCAGCAGATCACTTCCATATCCTCCAATTCCTCATAGGATACCTCCGGATCCTTGGCTCCTACCGTGGTCTGTGCGATCACATAGCTTCCGGAATAGTCTCCGTCCTCGTCGTAGCAGTCGCAGAAAAATTCCAGTTCATCCCCTTCCTGCAGGGGAAGAAAGCCTTTTGCCACGGTAAGCGTATTTTCATTGACCACGCGGTACCCTTTGATAAAGCCCTCCGCCTCAAATTCATCCTGCTGAGCCATCTCCTCCGTAACAGGCTTCCATTCCAGATACAGTTCGATCTCCGTATCTCCGTTTAAAGTAGCATATACCCGGCCGGAATAGATCATGGCACCCTCTTCTTCATAGGCAGTATCCGCAAAAAAGGGAACCGGCTGGCCGTCAATGCTGACCCAGTAATATCCAAAGTCCAGAAGCAGGTTTCCATCCTCCGACCAGGAAACCAGATTGTCATAGCCCAGATTCAGGTAATCCTCTCCGTCATAAACCATAACCACAAGCTGGATATCCGTGATCAGATCCCAGACCTCCTCATCCAGGATCAGTTCAAAGCCTTCCTCTGTCTCTTCCAGGTACAGGTCCCCATATTCTTCCCCGTAATCAAACTCCGCCTGATAATCCCGATACCAGTTTTCTTCTTCATAGTCCCGTTCCCGGATGGTGGCAAGTCCGTTGCCGGTTTCATTTCTGCTCTGTCCCCCTGCCATGACGCTCAGGAAATAATTGTAAACCTCAAGGGGCTCTGAAAAGCCAATGCTGTCTAATATCCGGCTGGTATCGCCGTAAGCTTCCATTGCGCTGTACGGAAAGTACATGGCAAGACCATAGGAGCCTGTAAGAGAGCTGTCATTCCGGTATTTTACACAGCTTTCAATGGCTGCAAGCAGTTCTTCCTTCCCTTCAAAATCCGCCCTTCTCACCAGATCGTACATATCCACCTGGTCGATCGAGGCGTCACAGTATTCTCTTGCCTTGCTTCTGGCCACAGACAGTTCCCGGAACCTGGCATTGTCCTCCTGCACATCCGCCCTGGCATTTTGTAGAAAATCTCCCAGTCTTTCATAAACATAGGGGATCTCCCGAAGCTCGATCATAGACAGGGTTACCTCGTCATTATCATAATAATACCCATAATCGTCTATAATCTCTTTTCCAAGCTCCAAAGAAGGAATGCCCGGATCCTGTCCCAGGTGGGTGAGAAAATCCGTATAATACCAGCCGTCCCCCGGCATATATTCCTCGGACGCTATCAGGTAATCCGCACAGGGCTCCAGGCAGAATGCTGTTTCCACCGTTGCCATCAGACAGGCGTCAAAGCCGATCATGGAAAATTTCACTCCGCTTTTTTGAACCGCCTCCGACAGATCCGCCAGGGAAAGGCTTTCGTCCTCATACAGTTCATCATAGCCATAGCCTCCCATGGTTCCGCCGCCGTGATCCCACAGGATCAGAAAATATCTGTCTGCCGGGTACTGCCCGGCCGCAAAGGAAATAAAATCCGTCAGAGCGCTTTTCCTTGTCATGCTGCCAGATCCCGCACTTCCCACATAGGAAAGGCCCTCCTGATCAATCAGCCATCTTTCCTGTTTTTCGGAGGAGATCTCATCCAGATACCACCATTTCGCACCGCCGGTCTGCAATACGATCTGAAGGTTCTCCCCAAGGTCTGCCTCCAGCATCTCCTCAATATCATCACTGGCGCTGCCGTCCATGCTCTCTAAATCGGATCCGATCATATAGACCATGACTACTGCCGACTCTGCAGACTCCTCCTGCGCAAAATGCGGGCGCAGATCGGAAAGCTCCAGATCTGTTCCATCGATGCCATAGTCATCCACTTCCCCTGCCTGTGCATCATCCCATAAGCTGCCAAGATCCCATGGGCTTTCCTCTGCCTCCTGCAGCTCCTCATTCTGCCGGGAGGTCTGGGCTGATCCTTCGTCCCCGTCTTCCCACATTGCTTCCAATATGGTTATACTGAAAAAAAGGCTGCCTGCTACTACGGTGAGTACCGCAAGGATCCCCATCAGTTTCAGGATCAGCGGCGCTTTTAAGCGTTTTCCACAGGCAGCACAGAATTTGTTTTTCCCCTTGTTTTCAAATCCGCACCTTTTACATTTCATTCTAATATCCTTTTAGCCTAGCGCTACATCTAATACCATCATCAGTGCAAACCCGCAGGCTGCTCCAATCGTGCCAATGTTACTGTGCTGTCCCTCCTGGGATTCCGGGATCAGCTCTTCAATGACCACATACAGCATGGCTCCTGCTGCAAAGGACAGCAGATAGGGCAGAAAGCCGGACACCTGGGCTGCCAGCAGCACCGTAAGGGCTCCTCCTATGGGTTCCACAATTCCGGAAAGGACTCCGCACAAAAAGGCCTTTGGCTTTTTCATTCCCTCTGCCCGAAGAGGCATGGAAATGATCGCTCCCTCTGGGAAATTCTGTATGGCAATTCCAAGGGCAAGCGCCAGGGCGCCTGCGCTTGTGATCCCGGATCCCATCAGTGCGCCTGCATAGGCAACGCCCACAGCCATTCCTTCCGGGATATTATGAAGGGTCACCGCAAACAGCATCATGGTGGTCTTGGAAAGCCCTGATTTCAGTCCCTCCGGCTGCTCGCTCTTTAAGTGGAGATGAGGGATCAGGGTATCCAGCATAAGGAGAAATAATATTCCCAGGGCAAACCCAAGGAGTGCCGGAAGCCAGCCGATCTTTCCCTGTGCCGTTGCCATATCGATAGAGGGGATCAGAAGCGACCACACGGAGGCTGCGATCATTACCCCTGCCGCAAACCCAAGGAGCGCCTTCTCCACCTTTGCATTCATTTTATTTTTCATCAGAAATACCATGGCTGAACCCAGTGAAGTGCCCAGAAACGGTATTCCCAATATCAAAAACCCATTCATAAATTCTTTAGCCTTCCGTTTCCTGCTCCTTTGTCATGGAAAGCAGTTCCTTAGATCTGTTTGTAATTGTCTGGAGATGCTCCATATTTTCTTCCTCGGCACGAAGCGTTTCGCTTGCATGTGCAGATACCTGCTCCGATACTGCCGAAATGGTCTGAACCGAATCTGCGATCTCCTGATTTGCCGCCTTGAGCTGCTCTACGCTGTCCTTAAGCTGATCCACATTATCCCGGATCACATAAGTATGCTGCTCAATGGTCTTAAAGCTCTCTGCTGCATTTTCCGTGGTATCCTTTTCCCGGTTGATCCCCTCTAACATATTGTGGATCACATTTACTACCTCTTCAATGGAACCGGCCACGTTGCCGATCAGCTCGGTAATATGAGTTGTAGCATCCTTGGTCTGGGTCGCAAGACCGGAAATCTCCGTTGCCACCACGGCAAAGCCCTTTCCGGCTTCTCCTGCCCTTGCCGCTTCAATACTGGCATTTAAGGCAAGCAGACTGGTTTTGGTGGTAATGCCATTGATCAGCTCTACAATGGTGTTCATCTCTGTAATATACTGATTGAGCGTTTCCAGCTTTTCTGCGGCCTCTGCACTGTCCTGTACGGAGGTCTCCACCTCCCGTACCAGCTCTTCCACATCCTGTTTTCCCTGGGCAAGCACTGACAGGGTCTGTTCCATTCTCTGGGCAATGTCCCCGGTTGCCGTTCCCACGGTCTCCACTCTCTGTCCAATGGTGTTCGTCTGCTCTAGCTGCTTCTGCACTGCCTCTGCCGTATCCGTTACGCCGTCAGATACCTGTCCCATGGCTTCTTTTGTGGTTTCAGAGGCCATCTGGAGCTGTGCCACCTTATCATGGATCTCCTGAATGCCCCCCTGCATGAATTTTGCATTCCTTGATACCTCTTCCAGCACCTTTTCCGTCTTATTCTGGGCGTCCACTATACTGGACAGCTGCTCATGATTATTTTTTTCCAGGGTGCTTGCGGCCAGATAAGCATAAATGCAGAACAGGAATACCGCCATGATCTGCAGCACTGCTGAAGCGGCATTCTGATATCCAAACATGCCTGTCGCTGCTCCCACTCCTACGGTAATGGCATTTTCCAGTATGATCGCCACAATGATCTTGAGCATATAGGCCTTGTCATTGTAAACCGTAATCAGAACCACCATAGGCAGCGCATACAAATATAACTGATTGTTGGTGGTCGTGAATATGATCACTGTATACATTGCGCCAAAGCCCATGGCTGCCAGATGCTTGATCATGGTGGTATTGTGATCCTTCAGCCAGAAATACAGCTCTGCGATCACAGGCCCCAATGCCAGAAGCAGAATGATCACTCCGTATAATACCGGTCTCCGACCGGTCAGCATCTCCAAAAGAAAGGTAACAGCGATCATCACAGACTCGATCCAGTGACAGATCATTACAATTCTGTTATTTCGTTCTTTTTCCGTTTTTTTCTTTGTCTCCATTTGGGAGTCCCCTCTTTCTTTTATCTTACAGTCCTTCTCTTATCTTATTTTGTTCCACAAAATTCCATAATAAAAGAAAAACAAACCTTCTTTTTCATTATAGTCTCCTCCTCTTACTTTCGCAAGATGACACAAGACTTGTTTTTCTCTTTTGAAGTTGCTATTCTCTATAATAGACAGATTTACCGTAGGATGGAGCAGGATATGATTATTCAAAACGGAAGTGTTTTTACAGAAAAAAACACCTTTGAACCCATGGATATTTTAACAGAAGGAGCTTTCATCAGCGCACTTTCCCCTTCCCTGAAAGGACGTCCCAAAGAAGAGGTCTATGACGCCTCCGGCTGTATTTTGATCCCCGGCCTTGTGGATCTGCATTTTCACGGCTGCATGGGACATGATCTGTGCGATCACGAAAGCGAGACCCTTCGCTTTATCGCCGCTTACGAGCTGCAGCACGGGATCACTGCCATCTGTCCCGCCACTATGACCCTTCCTTTGGAGGAGCTTTCCCTGATCCTGAAATCCGCAAAGGCTTATGCCTGTGAAAAGCCTTCCTGCGGCGTCCCCGGTGCCGATCTGCTTGGCGTGCACCTGGAGGGCCCCTTTGTTTCCCCTGCAAGGAAAGGGGCACAAAATCCTGCTTACCTGAAAGAACCTGATCCTGCTTTCTTTTATAATCTGAAAGCAATTTGTCCGGAGCTTGTAAAGATCATGACTCTTGCACCGGAGCTTCCCGGCGCTATGGATCTGATCCGCAGGGCCAGTAAGGACACCCTTATTTCCTTAGGGCACAGCACTGCCTGCTACCGGCAGGCCGCAGAAGCCTTTCAGGCGGGCGCCTGCCATGTAACCCATCTTTTTAACGCCATGCCGCCCTTTGGCCACAGGGATACCGGGATCATCGGCGCTGCCTTTGACGATCCTAGCGTTCACGCAGAGCTGATCTGTGACGGCATTCATGTGTCCGCTCCCATGATCCGTGCTGCCTTCCGGCTTTTTTCTGATGACAGGCTGATCCTGATCAGCGACAGCATGCGCGCTACAGGAATGCCTGACGGGGACTATTCCCTGGGAGGACAACCTGTTCATGTCTGCGGAAGGCTTGCCACTTTGGAGAACGGAACCATTGCCGGTTCTGTCACCAACCTGATGGACTGTCTGCGCTACGCTGTCTTAGAAGCCGGAATTCCTCTGGAAAGCGCCGTAAAGGCTGCTGCCGTAAATCCGGCCAGGGAGCTTTCCCTTTCCCATCTGCACGGACAGATCAAAAAAGGGGCCTTTGCCAATCTTCTGGTTCTGACCCCTGATCTTCAAATCAAACAGATTATTTTCCACGGCCGCCTGCTGCCTTAAGCATCCGATCTGGAATAGGCATTTTTCATCTGATTGCTCAGCTCATACAAGACCTTATCCAGCGTATCTGCCGCTTCCTCCTGAAGCATTTCTGCAATCTCCTCATTTGCGCTTCTTCTGAGCTGCTGCCTCTTTAACGCATCAGCCTCCTTTTGAAGCAGTTTGTCATACCTGCCTATTATCTCATGGGATTTCGCCATGACCTTATCCTGATACCGCTCAATATGGAACAGGGATTTGCCGTAGGAGGCGTCTGCCATGGCTGCGATCATACGGCTTACCCAGTAAAAGCTGTCTGTGGACACCTGTTTTGTGGTGCAGGACAGATACTCCGGTGTTTCCTCCACCTGGGCATAAAAGGGCGCCAGGGTATTAAAGGCATTGGAGGCAAAGGCTACCCACTCCACAGCGCTGTTGTCCTGCTCCATGCCGGGACGAAGCTGCATCACCGAAACAAAATCATTCCGGTTGATCCCAATGGAACGGTAAGCTCCTCTTAGGGCCTTATCCCCATACTGCCCATAGGGATCATAGGGAGTTCCCTGAAAATGAGAGGAAAGCACATACTTGACGTCCTCTACCGTGATCTTCTTTTCCGGTACCATGCACCAGGGCAGATCATCAGAAACCGGCGTATATTCTGCCTCCGGCCCGTCCCATTTTGTGGTATGGGGGTTAAAATACCGCTCCATAAACCAGGCTCTGGGCGTATTGTATACATGATCTGCATCATCATGGGTGCCAAAGGCATCTCTCGGATTTAAGATTCCGTCCAAGGACAGATCCAGGTGGTTTTCTGAAAGGAATTCCCGCAGATCCGCTGAACATAAATACTCTTTCTGCTCCGAAAAAGCATCCTCCAGATCAAAGGTATCGATCCCGGACTGGTTTGGCATGACCACATAAACATCATCCGGAACTCTTCTGGCAATCCAGTGGTGTCCTCCTATGGTCTCAAGCCACCAGATCTCCGACTGATCCTGAAAGGCGATCCCGTTCATTTCATAGGTTCCGTAGGTTTCCAGAAGCTTTCCCAGGCGTTCCACGCCCTGTCTTGCGCTTTTGATATAAGGGAGCACCAGGTAAAGGATATCCTCCTCGCCAATGCCGCCTGCCAGCTCTTCCTCCCCTTCCTTGGCCGGATGGTATTCCACTAAAGGATCTGCTCCCAGCACTCTGGGATTGGATGCAATGGTTTCTGTGGCCGTCATGGCTACATTTGCCTCATTTACTCCGGCTGCCGCCCAGATCCCCTTTCCTTCCACCGCATTGGGCATTGCCGTATACCGCATAGGTTCCCCGGGAAGCTCTATTTCCACATGGGAAAGAACAGACCGGTATTTCCGCTGCTGTTCCTCCGGTGAGATCACTACAAATTTTTTGGGGGTAAAATGTCCTGACCCCGAATCGTCATTTCGTGCGATCATGGTGGAGCCGTCATAAGAAGCCTTTTTCCCCACCAATATGGTTGTACATCCCATTTTTGTTTCCTCCCTGTATCTTCCTTATTTTCCTTCGTCTGTCTTATTCTGTTCCCGCTGCTGATTATGATTTTCTTCCTTGATCTCCCAGTGGATCAGGAAGGTAAGCGCCGCCCTGAGGGCAATAATGCCTGCAACAGTGGCAATTTCCTTAAAATCCCGCACGGTAACCGTTTTCAGGATCTCGCTGCAAAGCTTAAATTCCAGCCCCACCGCCAGTCCCTGTGCCAAAGTCAGCTTCATGTCAGGTCTTCTCCGGAGATAGTAATAAAAGCCCTTAAGGCCGGACATAATGATCACGATCACTCCGATAAACTCAAAGATCAATATGGCCACTTCCACCAGATGCTCCATTATCGTTTCAAAAAACTCATAAACCGCCATGCCATCTTCTCCTTTGCCTGTGCTGATACTCTCATTATAATCAAAATACCCTGCTTTTACAATGTTCTGTTTCCTTTCCTTTGAGATGTTGACATTTCATCATCTTTCCTGTATACTCTCAAGAAGTTGATTATTCAACATGTTGTGGCATAGAGAAAGGAGACTTGCCATGCTGGATCGTTTTGAAAGATTTTCCCTTGCCATATCGGAAATTTCCCGTTACTGGCATAATATTGCAGCCGAGGAACTTCGTCCCTATCACTTGAAATCCTCCCATGCCGTTTATCTGACCACCCTGCACCGTTATCCCGAGGGGATCACCGCCCCCAGGCTTGCAGAGCTTTGCGGACGGGATAAGGCGGACGTTTCCAGAATGATCTCCCTTATGCAGGCCAAGGGACTGGTCATCAAGGAGGGAAAGGGGCAGAACCTGTACCGCGGAATGCTGAAGCTTACACCGGAAGGAAAAACAGTTGCCGACCAGATCAGCAAACGGGCCGAGCTTGCCGTAGCAGAAGCCGGAAAGGGACTGACAGAAGAAATGCGCCGTCATTTTTATGAAGCGCTTTCCATCATTACCGAAAATCTGCGCCATATTTCTAAGGAAGGCCTTTACCGGTAACTAGAACCATCAGAAAGAAAGGAAACACTCCCATGAGCGTAAAAATTATCGTAGACTCTACCACAGATCTGCTTCCCTCCATAAGGGAGCAGGTAACCGTTGTTCCCCTCACTGTCTGCTTTGGACAGGAGGAATTTACAGACGGGGTCACCATTACCCATGAACAGTTTTATGAAAAGCTGGTGGAATGTGATGTGCTGCCCACTACCAGCCAGGCTTCTCCTGCCGCCTTTATCAGGGTGCTTTCAGAAACCTTGGCTCCAGGCGACAGCGCCCTGATCCTTACCCTTTCTTCAGAGCTTTCCGGCACCTACCAAAGCGCTGTCATTGCTGCCGGAGAATTTGAAGAGGTTTTCGTTGTGGACAGCAGCTCCGTAGCCATCGGCACCGGTATCCTCACAGAATACGCCCTGGAATGTGTTAAAAAGGGAATGTCTGCCAAAGAAATCGCAGAGGAAATCGAACGAAAGAAAAAAGATGTGTGTGTGATCGCCATGCTGGACACCCTGGAATACCTCAAAAAGGGAGGAAGAATTTCCTCCACAGCAGCCTTCGCCGGGGGCATCCTGAATATCAAACCGGTGGTCAACATTGAAAATGGCAGGATCAATATCCTTGGAAAAGCCCGGGGCTCCAAGCAGGGAAATAACCTGCTGATCCAGGAGATCCAAAAAGCCGGCGGCATTGATTTCAAGCTGCCCATTCTTCTTGGGTACACCGGTCTTACGGATGTTCTTTTACAAAAGTACATAAAGGACAGCCGCCTGCTCTGGGAGGACGCCGCAGAAAGCCTGCGCTATACCTCCATTGGAAGCGTGGTAGGCACCCATACCGGCCCCGGGGTGATCGCAGCCGCCTTCTTCCGAAAATAGAACATTCTACTTTCCCTCTTCGGGAACTACAAAGGTTCTGGCATCCGGGATCAGCAGAGAGCTGTCGCAGTAAGCACAGACTGTGTCATTTTCTCCGGCAGGTGCACCGCAGTTCGGGCATTCCTTGTAATATTTCAGGGCAGCCTGGTGCATCTTCCGCTGAAGCTCCATCTGATCCTGCTGTGCCTTCTGCTTATAATATTCTACCATTTCCTTGCAAAAAGCACGCCGCATGACCTTTTTCCGAATACTTCCCCAGACGCCCCAGATGACTGCCCCTGCAAACAGAAACCACTGGCCGTAATAGATCAGGTTATCCACCAGGAAAAAAGCGCCGTCTGTCATGGGCATTGCTTCAAAAAACAGGATGCCCATCTCATAGATAAAATTGGTACTGCAAAAGACGAAAAGGGACATCACCAAAATGCCATACATTGTGGGAAAGCTGGTAGGCCATGGTTCCTTCCCTTTTTTATAATTGTTCTTAAAATACGGGTCCTTTTCATTGATATAAAAATCATTATCCGTGATCCAGGTTCCGTTGTAGCTGAAAACTCCCTGGGGTGCTGTCTTTACTTTCTTTGCTCCGAACGACGAGAAGCCCCCTGTATGGTAATGGGAACCTGAGCTTCGATAGCTGGAGCTTCTGTGGCTGGAGCTTCTATAACTGGAGCTTCTGTGGCTGGAACTTCTGTGACTGGAGCTTCTGTGACTGGAGCTTCTGTGGCTGGAGCTCCGGTGATGGCTTCCCCTGTGTCCGCCGCTTGTATGATGACTTCCTCTTGCCATATTCCCCTCCTGTCTGCTGCACCGATCCTGTATCTGATCTTCTAACGGAAATTTTTACTATTTCCTTCCCATCATATCAATTCTTCTTTCAGCCGGCAAGCTAAAATCCTGCACAGCGCCCTTATTTTGTGCTATACTGTGTTACATGAAAAAAACAGCCGAAAAACTCAAAAATTTTATAAAAAAGGAAATTGTCCTGTGCCTGTCGGCCTTTCTTGCCCTGATATCCATGTTTTTTATAAGACCGGACGCTTCCTATCTTTCTTACATTGACTTTCGTACCCTGGCTATCCTGTTTTGTCTGATGACCATTGTAGCAGGTTTTCGTCAGCTTGGCATCTTTGACCTCCTGGCTGTCCGGCTGCTTCAAAAAGGAAAAGACATTTATGGTGTCATGGCTATCCTCATGCTGCTTTGTTTTTTCATGTCCATGCTGATCACCAATGATGTGGCCTTAATCACCTTTGTCCCCCTTACGATCACCTTATTTGACAAAGCCGGCTCCGCAGTGCCTTCCGCTTTATCCAAACGGCTGATGCTTACCTGTATTGCCATGCAGACCATTGCCGCCAACCTGGGCAGTATGCTGACTCCCATAGGCAATCCCCAAAATCTCTTTTTATATGGAAAAGCAAACACCGGCGGACACACCATGACTGTCAGCGCCTTTGTGGGACTCCTGCTTCCTTATAGTCTGCTTTCTCTTGTTCTTCTGATGCTTTGGATCCTTTTGCTCCGCTTTGTGAATAGGAAAAAGCTCTCTTCTCTTTGTCCGGAGCTTTCTCTTCCTGCCGCCGGCTGCAACGGGAAAGCAAAGGAATATCTGATCGCCTATCTTCTTCTCTTCGGGATCAGTCTCCTTTGTGTGGCACACCTGCTTCCTTACGGAGTGCCCTTTTTTCTGGTACTCCTTTATACGCTGCTCCGCAACCGCAGGCTCCTTATGCAGGTAGACTATTCCCTCCTTTTCACCTTTGCCGCCCTCTTTATTTTCATTGGCAATCTGGGACGGATCCCACAGTTTTATAGCATCCTGCAGCGGCTTCTATCGGGAAGAGAGGTTTTGACTTCCGTGCTCGCAAGTCAGGTCATGAGTAATGTTCCTGCGGCTGTCCTGTTAGAAAAATTTTCATCAGATCTTCCTGCCCTGATGATCGGTACCAATCTTGGAGGCCTTGGCAGCCTGATCGCCTCTATGGCCAGCCTGATCAGCTTCAAATACATTGCGGGTAAGGACAGCTCCCTTTGCAGGCGCTATCTGGCAGAATTCACCCTGGCAAATTTGATTTTTCTGGCTGTACTTTTATTATTTTATTTTTATCACTCTTAAGGAGGAACTTCCATGTATTCTTTATCCCTGTATGAACTGCTATGGCTCTTCTTCATCTACTCTTTTCTTGGGTGGATACTGGAAACGGTGATCGCCGCATGGAAGCAGCGAAAATTTGCAAACAGAGGACTGGTAAACGGCCCTTTTTGCGTGATCTACGGTATTGCTGCTGCCGTCATGTCCATTTCCCTCAGGGAGATGACCGGCATCTGGCTGTTTCTGTTTGCCGCTGTCTATGCAACTGTAATAGAATGGATCGCCGGACATCTGATTGAAAAAGCCTTTAAGGCACGCTGGTGGAATTATTCCGGCATGAAATGGAATCTGGACGGTTATATCTGCCTTCCCATGTCGCTTTTATGGGGACTTCTTGGATTTGTCACGGTCAGATGGGGAAATGTTCTGTTTTTGCACCTTTTATCCCTGCTTCCGGGACTGTTTATGCGGATCCTGCTTCTTGCCCTCATTGTCATTCTGATCATTGATATTCTTGCTTCCTACCTTCTGCTTCGTGGAAAAAGCCGGCATTTATCCGGATGGGCTGCTGCCAACAATGAGATCGACAAGGTAAGCGTCCGCCTGGGACGGGCGATTTCCGGCTTTGTGGAAAAACGTATCCGCAAGGCTTACCCCAGGGCCGTCAAGCTTACGCCCTCAAAGGATACCCAGGAAAAAGCGCAGGTTTTTGCTGCAGGCTGCGGATTTTACAAGATCGTCATGCTGTTCTTTGCAGGTGCACTGTTAGGCGACCTTACGGAAACCGTCTTCTGCCGGATCACCGCAGGCGTATGGATGAGCCGCAGCAGCGTTGTCTGGGGCCCCTTCAGTATTGTCTGGGGGCTTGCCATCGCCCTTGCTACCGCCATGCTTTATAAATATAAGGACCGGAGCGACAGCTTTCTATTTATCGCAGGCACTCTGCTTGGAGGCGGATATGAATACCTCTGCAGCGTCTTTACGGAGATCGTATTCGGAAAGGTTTTCTGGGATTACAGCAAGATCCCCTTTAACCTGGGCGGTAGGATCAACCTTTTATATTGCTTTTTCTGGGGCATTGCCGCCGTTGTATGGTTTAAGAAGCTCTATCCTCTTTTATCCGGTCTGATCGAAAAGATCCCCATGCTTCCCGGAAAGATCCTGACTTATGCTCTGATCCTGTTTATGTGCTGCAACATTGCCGTTTCCTGCCTTGCGCTGGTACGCTATGACCAGCGGGAACAGGGAATTCCGGCAGGAAACGCCTTAGAGCAATGGGCTGACGAGCATTATGATGACGCCCGGATGGAAAAAATCTATCCCAATGCCAAATCAGCCTGAGCCTTATCTTGCAAGATCAAAATTGCTATAGACCTTAAGTTCTTCCATTATTTCTTTGACAGAAGCCCCCTGCGGGCTTCTGATTTCTTCTATTCCAATGGTTTTGTGCTGCCCCGGCTGCAGATCAAAGAAATTATCCTCGAGGATCACATCTGCCTCCCCGAAATCCAGACAGATCCGTCTGGCAAAGGCCTCTGCATGCAGCTTCAGCACCGGCCTGCCATTTTCTTCTCCGGCTGTAACCGTGATTTTAGGATCCCTGAAGACAAATCTCTTAGGAGGCATAAACCACCATTTCCCCGGTGGCCTTATTCGGCTCCGCATAGGCAATAAAGGGCTGGTAGCTTCTTTTTACAATATAATGAGCTCCCTTCCACCTGCCATAATAGTCGATGGTTGCCCAGGACATGGTAGGATAGGTGTCGTTGACCTGCCAGTAGGTGCTTCCCGCACAGCGCTCTCTGTGGGAACGCAGATGCCGGATGGCCATTTCCAGATAATCTCCCTGCAGGCACTGGGTAGTATAGATCAGCATATTAAAATCTGTTGGGTTTAAATAGTATCTGAGCAGATAATGCATCATGGTAAGATTTCCAATGCTGCATTTCTGGTGCATGTCTTTTTCCTCATTTTCCTGATGACGCCGCCCCGGAGATCACCTTCGCTCTTTCCAGCGCCTCATCAATATGTATGCAGAAATTTTCTGCTCCCACTTTGTCATAAAATCCTGATTTATGCATGATCAGCATGGGCTGTTCATTGACATGGGAAAAGATCAGCTGAACCCCTTTTTTACAGCAGTTGGCATACAGCTCCTCCAGCGCATGCATGGCTGTGGCGTCAATGGCATTCACGCTTCTCATCCGCACAACAATGCACTGATCCGTATCCTTGTAGGCAATGTGCATGATCTTGTCCGCCACCCCAAAAAAGAGAGGGCCGCTCACCTCATATACCAGGGTGTGCTTTGGCACCTCCCGGAGGGAAAGGCTGTCCGCATCATCCTCATCATCTACATACCTCCAGCCTTCTACATCCGTCACTTCGCTCATCCGCTTCATAAACAGCACCACCGCAATAATCAGTCCCACTTCAATGGCCACTACCAGATCAAAGACCACCGTCAGGATAAAGGTACTCATTAACACAATGATATCACTCTTGGCAGAAGTTTTGCAAAGATAAATCACCTTCTTGATCCCGCACATATTATAGGCTACCTGGAACAGGATGGCTGCAATGGTCGGCATGGGGATCAGCGCCGCATAGGGCATAAGAAGCACCAGGATCAGCAGCAGCACGACCGAGTGAACCATCCCCGCAATCGGTGTTCTTCCTCCGTTTTTGATATTGGCTGCCGTTCTGGCAATGGCTCCGGTGGCCGGAATGCCTCCAAACAATGCAGAGGCAATATTTCCACAGCCCTGTGCGATCAGTTCCATGTTCGAGCGGTGCTTACTGTTGATCATGCTGTCCGCAACCACAGCAGAAAGCAGGGATTCTATGGCCGCAAGCAGGGCTATGGTAAGCGCATCATGCCATTCGCTCTGGATCAGCTTTAAAGAAAAAGCCGGCATCTGGGGCGTTGGAATTTTGTTGGAAATCTCATAAAGATCTCCAATGGTGTTGACCTTCATGTGAAAACCGGACACCATGGCAATTCCCGCCAGAACTGCAAGCAGGGACGCCGGTACCTTTGGCAGGAACCTGGATCCAAGGATCAGGATCAAAAGGCTCACCACGCCTACCAGTACCGCCTGAAAGTTAATGGTTCCTATATTTCTGATGTCTGCCATGAGCTTATCCATGGTCTCGATCAGAGGTTCCTCGGTTACAATAGTCAGTCCGCAAAAGTCCTTGATCTGGCCGATCAAAAGGGTCACGGCAATTCCTGCCGTAAATCCTGTTGTAATCGTATAGGGAATAAATTTGATCAGGCTGCCCACTCCAAAAAGGCCCATCACGATCAGGATCACTCCTGCCATGATCGTGGCTACTGCCAGCCCTTCCATTCCCTTATCCGCAACGATCCCCGCCACGATGGTGGCAAAGGCTGCTGTAGGGCCTGCGATCTGAACCCTGCTTCCTCCTAAAAAAGAAATCAGGAAGCCTGCCACGATCGCCGTATAAATTCCCCGCTCCGGCGAAACCCCGCTGGCCAGCGCAAGCGCTATAGACAGCGGAAGTGCTATGATCGCAACAATGATTCCTGAAATCACATCTTTTACAAATTGTTCTTTTGTGTATGTTTTCATCACTGAAAACAACTTTGGCTTTCGTTTTTCCATCTCTCCTCCTCGTATGGATGCCCTGTTTGATCCCGGCATACCGCAAACGAATTAATCATAGTACAGAAAAACGAAACCGTAAAGCAGAAATTAGTCCCGCCTGCATCACCCAATCAGTTCATACTGCAGGAATTCATATTTCAGCCTGCTTCCCTCTTGGATTTCCGGCGGCAGAAGCGCCCTCGCCACCAGCTTCAGATCATCAGACTCCATATCTGTTCTGCGCAGGTTTGCATAATCTCCCTCAATAGAAACAACCTCATAAAACCAGGTTTCCATAAGCGTCCTCCTTTTCTCTGTGTTTTTTTCTTTTCAAAAGCCGCATCTAAAGTCTGCGTACCTCCCCCAGGGTTCCGTTCACAAACACCTTATCTCCATCCTTTAAGCTCACAGTGGCACAGCCCACTGCCAGAACCGCCGGAATATGATATTCCCTTGCCACGATAGCTGCATGGGACAGGGTACCGCCGATATCGGAGATCACAGCGGCTGCCAGTGTGAAAAGAGGCGTCCATTCCCCTTAAGAGCTTCCCACTGCTGCCTTTTCCAGAATTCCTCTGCTGCCGGGCGCAGTTCTTTTCGTCTTTCTATTGTAAAATAAAACCGTACCACTTGCCAAAACCAGAAACGCTATAAATAAAATCATTATACTTTTTCTTTTCATAATGGTATTATCTCCTGCTTCTTCTGTATCCTCCTGTCAGATATAACGGCAAAGAAAGCAACCTCTGATATCCTTCCTCAAAAATCAATTTGTGCATTGGTATCTATAGCAAATTTCAAATGCAGGTTTCATGTCCTCTATTTGACCACGGGACAGACCATATTTTTTTGCCAGGTTATCCCAGTTATCTCTTACTACTGTCAGTATATCTTTCGCATAAATCGAGGCATCCTTTTCTGAAATTCCAAAACGTGGTGCTGTTTGAACAGCAAGATCAATCGAAATACTGTTATCTTCTTCATTCACGAGAAGTGATAATTCATCCCCATATGGAACAGGATTCACATCATACAGAGGCGACAACACCCACCCTTTTGAAGAAAGAATAAATGCATGATTTCTAAGATGATCATCTGTATTTGTGACGGCCATATTAAAGACTATTCTCTTCCATAATTCTATCAGATCTGACTTTGGATTAGCCCCATAAGCCTTAATAAATCCAACAATGTCAAGATAACTTGTCCCATCAGCAGCTGAAGCTCCGTCCGTTTTCCCCAGTAATGTCATTGCAGATGCAAAGTGAATTCTTTTTTCTCCCTCTCTGTCAAACCTTTTTACCAGAAATGTACTACCAAGCTTTGAAAATTTTTCTATCCTAGACTCCGGTACATTTAGGCCACATATTCCTGCCAGATCATGAACTACCTTTTCCCATGCTCCGATGTCGCTATCGTCATTCTTGGATGGAAATTTTGCTATCCATAGCTGCCCCTTCGCATCGGCAACCGTTGCTTTGGGTCTGGCTCCTCCCAAGGAAGAGCCTGGCTTAATTAATTGATTAAGCCATTTATCCGTAATACCCTCTTCATCATTTTCAAAATTTCTTGATGCTTCTTCTAAGCTTCTAAGGGCCGCCCAAGGTGGTGCTGCTGTATCCTTATCATCGGATAGAAAAGATCCGTCTACATCTAATTTAAATCGTATTCCACCCATTCTGGTCTTATCATACACACCAAGAAGATAATCGCTGTCATATAACTTCGCTGGTTTTCGGCTTTCCCTGTCTGCCAAAAGACGTTCTCTCTTATTCATAAGCACTCGTCCCCATCTGTCAGGAGACGCATCTGCAAATATTCCAAATATTCTTTTTCCTGTTGGAAATTGTCTCCCGGCAAAAGGCTGCAATTCAGGATCCAGGTTAATCTGTAGTTTGTTTTTAACTAACCATCCTCTATCATACTCAAATGAATATACTTCCCCACCTTTTATAATGCCAACGTTAAGCTTTCCGAGCAAAATAGGTTCATTTCCGGAAAAATCATCATAGACATATATGATTTTCTCTTCCTTCACCATTAATCATTTCTCCTTGAGGCCCTTTTTTTAGCCATAAGATTCAGATCCTGCATCTGTCTTCCCATTTCATCATCTCTAGCCACAAGAGCCAAATCCCTATCCATGTTTCCCAGGGCATGCAAAACGGCAGCATATATACCAATAGCTACAGCAGGACTTCCCGACTCAACCTTCCACAAGGATGTTCTGCTTATTCCGGCGCGCTCTGCCACTAGCTCTGCAGACAAGTCGCGTCGCAATCTAGCTAGCTTAATCTGCTCTCCCATTGTCTTTAATATATCTTCCGTTGTCGATACTATATTATATACTGCCTTTTTCATCTCCATACGCCTCTCCACTTTATGTTTATTATTATAAACATTATTGTATAAATCGTCAATAATAATTAACATTATAAGACTCCAAATTATACTTCAGATATTTTATCGGAACTTGCTTTGCCAACTACACTCTATTCGCTGATAGGAAGAATGTTCTCCCCATGTATCTATTGTCCTCTTTTCCTTAAGGCCCTCCAGCCTGGTTGTCACAGTTCTCTTGACTGCACCAGGTACTATCACATCATCCACACCAATATCAACAGAAAATGGAATTGTTTTAACCATTTTCTGTGCAAACCGATTGCTCACTTGTATTTTATTATTCAAAACAGTACTCTCCTGTATTTTCAATTCCACCTTTAACAATCGCATACTGGGATTCCGGTTCACCATTTACCACTTTTCCCGAAAAAGCGAATTTTTTCCCCGAAACCATGTGCTTGCGCCCGCATTTTGCGCGGATTCCGGCTTCCTAAAACAAAAACGACCCTGATAAGGAAAAAAGCACTCCTTAACCCATTCCTATTCTTTCTAAGTAAACCAAGTACTACAAAATTAAAATCATATCATTCATTACCAAACCAATTTTCTTATATATGAATCTAAGAACTTTTTAAGAAAAGTTTCTTATTATATTAATTCAGAAAGAAATGTTATTCTTTGATCTAATATGGGATTTTCAATGGTCTTTTTTAAGGTATCTGTTCCATTTACATACAGAAAACACTGTTCTTCGGCTCTGGTAATTCCTGTATATAACAGGTTTCTGGTATTTAATCTACAATCTTTCTTAAGTCCCATAATTACACATTTGCATTGTGATCCCTGAGCCTTATGAATTGTGATTACATAAGCCAATTTCAGATCTTCACATTCCTCGTCATGATAAAAAACTTCTTTATTTCCATCTAACCCATTTTTGTATTGCACTTTTACAACCGTAGACGTTTCTGACTTTTCAACAGCGATTACGTGCCCAATTTCTCCATTCTTTACATCATCCAAATTGTGATTTGTATGGATAACACGGTCTCCTACTCTTAACTCATTTCCATCCTGTAAAGAATAAACCGCATTCTCATCTCTTTCCGGATTCAACTTTTCCTGCAGGACGCGGTTCAAATTGATATCCCCCATTTTCCCACCATGTGTGGCAACCAGTCCCATAACCTGTTGTAATCCATAGCATTCAACTCCCTTTTCATATTGAAGAATGAATTTCTCAACCAGAATATCCTCGCTATTACAGATTTCCATCCAAAAATCATCGGTATTATCTATCTCACTGTCTCCCTGTTTAATAAGGGACGCTGCTTTTATAATTCCAGAGCCTTCCCGTTGGCGATGGCAATTGTTTAGATAACAAACCGGAATTCTTCCAGATTGAATCAGATCTCTCAAAACCGCTCCGGCTCCAACGCTTGGCAAAAGAAAAGCATGCACTTTCTGTTATTGACATACGTTTTAAGTATACCTTTTCCTTTCCCATTCTCTTTCACTTTATATATGTGAAATAAAAGTGGAAAAGTATATCTGAATCGATCAAAAAATTCAAATATCAGATATTTTGGTATGTTTCCTTTTTTTCTTATCAGGACTTTTTCCCAAAAGCATCATGCCTTCCAATTAGCAAACGGATACGTTCCATATCGTTTTTTATACGTTTCCAGCAATGCATGTTCTACGTTTCTGCAATCTTCTCCCTCTAAACACTCCATATATTGAATAATCAACTTTTCGCTATTCTTAATCTGCCAAATGGCTCTCCCTCCATCATGTGGAAAAAGATTGGGTATATTGTATCTGTATCCAATATATTGTTCAATTCTTCTATGTAAATCCTTAGCTTTTCCAATATAAAGAAGATGACTTTTATAGTGACCAAATTTTCCATAATGAGCTGCCTTTACTTCAAGCTCAGCCATCCCATAAGAAGATGGTTTTCGCTTAGAAGTAAATTCAAATCCAACATTTTTAGGCAAAATAATTAATTCAAAATCTGCAGGCATAAATACAAAATATACCCCGCTCGTATTAGGAACTTCTTCCAACAAGCCCTTATGCAGTTCTTCCACAGTATGTATTGAACTAAGTGTCCTTTCCTTTGTTTCCATCTGTCCTCCCCTTTACTTCAAAAATTCTGTTTATCTATTTGTCGGGAAATGTAGCTTCCCTTTTAATGTGCTAAATTCTATTGTAATTGTATCTTTGATTTCTTGTGGAAGTTCACTATCGGCAAGAAACCCTTCTACCATTTCTTTTCTTTTTTGAGTACTCCACGGACTTAATATTATTTTTAAACCCCTAAACATTTCTGGCTTTAATCGCAAGTCAAGATATTCCCAATTTCTATTATATGGCAAGGATAACACACTCATAATTCTAGTTTCCTTTTCATAATCCCAAGGATCTGATTTCTGTTTTCCAAGTACTGTTGTATCATAGCATTTCATCTCAACCACACTAGTCATTATTTATTCCTATGTGAACAGATCATCACCCACAATAACATTTTGTACAATTCCGGAATATTTGCTCCGCTTATATCCATTTCCGCAGATTAGCGTTACATGAATAGCATCCTTCGTTTCGGTCATCGTTTGGAACCTAGAAAGTCTATTTTCTATTTTACGATGCTCATCCTCATCAATAGAATATTCTTCATTTGTGAATTTCATTTCACAAAGATTAGAAACCCCATCTTTTCTTTTTATTACCAAGTCAATCTGAGCTCCGCCTCCCGGTTCTATACTCCTCCATGCAAACTCATGCGTTTCAATGCCCCGTATTCCTAGTGCAGACTTAATCTGCTCTATGTGATTAATGCACACTATTTCAAAAGCATTTCCACGCCATGCGTTATAGCCCGGTGTGTTAATATACTCATTCCATGAATCTAATTTTTTATTTTTGATAAATCCTATATAAAAAAGTACAAACGGATCTATTAGCTGATAAAAGAGCTCACCTTCGCCTTTTGTACAGTTTATATACTTTCGTATAAAACCACACTCTTCAAGTTCCAAAAGATCCTTTGTAAGAACCGATCCGCCACCTATCTCTTTTACCTTAGAAAGTTCAGCCCTTGTAAGTCCTACCCTATGTGCAGCCAAAGCATCCAATATAGCTAAATGCTTCTCCGGTTTATCATATAACGAATAAAAAAGATTATGATATTCATTAGCTAACTGCCCATGCTCTTTGAAACATAATTCATTAATGTTCTGTGCAAGACTAAGGCGTGAATCATACAGACACATATAATGCGGAATTCCACCTACAATCATATAACTCTCTATCATCTGTTTTCTTGTCATAACCATATCATTTAGAGCAAACAACTGCTCACACTCCGCAAGAGAAAAGGGAGCCAAATGAATACGTCTTGTAACCCTGTTGTGAAACCCTTTTTTATCTGTTAGCAGGTTCGTTATAATCCATGAAGTAGCAGACCCGCAGACAATTAGTACAAGATCCTCTTGTGCTGAAGCCCAGCTGTTCCAAAAGTAATCCAAAGCACTCTTAAAATCAGATTTTGCCGTGTCCATCCAAGGAAGTTCATCCAAAAATACTACTCTTTTATTATTTATAGGCTCACGGTATACATTATCACTTTCAAGAAGTTCCTTTAACCTTGAAAAAGCTTCAAACCAGTCCTTCGGAATACTCTTTTCTTCATGCCCATATTCATTCAGGCTGGCAGTGAAGCCTCGCAGCTGCCCTTTTGTTTTTTCAGAAGTCAAACCAGTAGCGTAAAAAGAAAAACTTCTGTTAAAGAATTCTCTAATCAAATAAGTTTTTCCAACTCTCCTTCTTCCATAGACAACCACAAATTCCGGACGTTTGGAAAGCAGACACTGCATAAGTCCATCTTTTTCATTATTTCTGCCAATAATTTTCATCTGGTCACCTCAAACACATAATTATCGCACATAAATCGCCGAATAAAGTGCATCAAATCGCATTTTGGCGATTTATATTTCTCAAACACATTATATATCGCCAATTAGTGATTATCAAGTTCTTTTTTATTATTTCCATAACGAAATACAAGATTGAATGCAATTAAATCCAAAGGGCGACCACTTGGCCGCCCTGCTACTATTCCCCTTAAAGGGAATACTTATTCCTCGTCATCCTCTTCTTCGACTTCATCATCATCGAATTCAGGGATATCCATGTCATCATCTTCGTCAGTTGGAATGCTGCTAAGATAATCATCCTCGTCCTCATTATAATCCATATCAGGATCTACGTCGGATTTTGCAGGCTTCTTATTCTTTGACTTAGTGATATAGAAGTAACCACCAGCAGCACCACCGATTACAAGTAATACGATAACAAACATACCGGAATTACTTTTCTTTTCAAGCTTCTCAATTTCAACCTCATGCTCTTCCGTTTCCTCTTCTGTCACATTCTCAACTACAGTTGCTATCCATCATACCTTATTCTTTCTACCAGCGTTTCCTTTTTCAGATTACTGCTTAAAACGCAG
>ERZ779737.725-NODE-725-length-29478-cov-5.357679_pt1 | contig 29478 bp, 27 predicted proteins | sample MGYA00511889_ERZ779737 | MGnify/ENA primary metagenome ERZ779737 (study PRJEB29588, sample SAMEA2163575) | human gut metagenome | biome: human gut; feature: human-associated habitat; material: faeces | place: Denmark | collected 2008/2010 ... | reverse complement strand
TGCGCGCACTTGACACAAACTCGGCATGCGCAAAAAGCGTGCGCAGAAATGAGGAAGAAGATGACAGAAAATCCATACAATGATATTCTATATCTGTCCCGTTCTGTTTCTGAAAAACATATTCCCATGCCGGCAGAGAACCGGGCAGCACAGTTTGCCCCCTTTGCGGCGCTTACAGGATATGAGGACGCCATACGGGAAACAGAGCGTCTTACCCAGGAAAAGTCCGAGCAGGATGAATATGAAAGGGAGGCGTTAGATGAGCGGCTTCATTTTCTGGAGGAGAGGATAAAGGAACGGCCGGAAATCCTCCTTACTTATTTTGTGCCCGATGAAAAAAAGCAGGGCGGAAGATATGTTCAGAAGCGCTGCCGCCTGAAAAAGATTGATGCCTATGAAAAGCAGATCATTTCGGAGGATGGAACACAAATCCGGGTAGAGGATATTATAAAATTGGATGAGATTTCTCCTTTTAGCGAAGGGGAGGAATAGAGGAAGCATTTTGAAAGTACATCAGACGGATTTTTCAACGGGAAATGTATACCGTAATATTATGGAAGTGGCGCTGCCCATGATTATGGCGCAGCTTCTGAACCTTCTTTATAATGTGGTGGACAGAATGTATATTGGCCGGATCCCGGAGGTGGGAACCATGGCCCTTACGGGAGTGGGGCTGTGCTTTCCCATCATTACCCTGATCAATGCCTTTACGCTTCTGTACGGAAATGGAGGAGCGCCGCTTTGCGCCATGGAAAGGGGCAGGGGAAATGACCGGGAAGCAGGGATGCTCATGGGAAATTCCTTTGTGCTCTTAGTGGGGACGGGAGTGGTGCTCACAGTGGCAGGCCTGATAGGCTACCGCCCTGTTTTACAGCTTTTTGGGGCCAGCGAGGTGACCCTTCCCTATGCGGCAGATTATATCAGGATCTATCTTATGGGCACGGTCTTTGTTATGATCGCGGTGGGGATGAATCCCTTTATCAACAGTCAGGGCTTTGGAAATGTGGGCATGCTTTCTGTGCTGATCGGGGCGGTCATCAATATGATACTGGATCCCATTCTGATCTTCGGCTTTCACATGGGAGTACGGGGAGCAGCTGTGGCCACCGTGTTTTCCCAGCTTTGCTCCGCAGTCTGGGTCATGGCCTTTCTCACCGGAAAGAAAGTGCCCCTGCGGCTTACGGGAGGGATGCTGAAGCTGTCCCTTCAAAGGGCAAAGAGCATTGTGGCTCTTGGAGTTTCCGGCTTTATCATGTCCTTTACCAACAGCCTTGTGCAGGTGGTCTGCAATACCACCCTGCAGCTTTATGGAGGGGATATTTATGTGGGGGTCATGACGGTTTTAAACTCCGTAAGAGAGATCTGCACCCTGCCGGTACATGGCTTTACCAATGGAGCCTCGCCCGTTATGAGCTTTAACTATGGAGAGAGGGCATACGATAAGGTAAAAAAGGCGATTAAGTTCATTACTGCAGTGTGTGTGCTTTATACCCTTTTTATATGGGGCGTTCTGAAGGTGATCCCCCAGTTCTTTATTAAGATCTTCAATTCCGATCCGGTAATGATCGAAAAAGGGGTGCCGGCGCTGCATATTTATTTCTTTGGATTTTGCTTTATGGCCCTGCAGTTTACGGGGCAGAGCGTGTTTGTGGCCCTGGGAAAATCGCGGAAGGCAGTGTTCTTTTCCCTGCTGAGGAAAGCCTTTATTGTAGTTCCCCTTACCCTGCTCCTTCCCAGGATCGGGATGGGAGTGGACGGCGTATTCTGGGCGGAGCCTATTTCCAATCTACTGGGGGGAAGCGCGTGCTTTCTGACTATGCTGGGGACGGTGCTGCCTGAACTGAAAAGGAGAGTGGAGACCAATGATAAAAAATCTTATTTTTGATGTGGAAGATGTGCTGATCGAATATCGCTGGCGGGAAATGCTTTACGATCATGGGGTGACGGGGGCAGCTGCAGAGCGCATCGGGCCGGAGCTGTTTGAAGCAAGGCAGTGGAGAGAGCTGGATGCCGGAGAAATTTCCGTGGAAGAGGCCATCCGGGAATATCAGGCTCTGTTTCCAGAGGACAGCGAGGTGATCGCCTGGTTTTTAAGAAATGCACAGCTTATGGTGGTTCAAAGGCCAGAGCTTTGGGACAAAATAGAAGCATTAAAAAAGCGGGGCTATGGAATTTATCTGCTGTCAAACTATTGCAAGGAACTGTTTGACAAGCATACGGCAGGGGCCGGTTTTTTAAATTATCTGGACGGCGGGGTGATCTCCTATCAGATCCATAAGACAAAGCCGGATCCTGGGATCTACAGCTTTCTGCTTCAAAAATATGGGCTGAATCCCTCGGAATGCCTGTTCTTTGACGACAGGGCGGAAAACGTGGAGGCAGCACAAAAGCTTGGGATCGCAGCAGTGCAGATCACATCCAGAAAAAAGATCGGCAGACAGCTGGATCAGCTTCTTCAAAAAGATTGAGAAAAGCTCTCATTATCAGGTCTTGCTTTTTGAAGTAAGACATTGTATTCTAAACATGAGTTAGCCACAACTAACCGAAAGAATAAATCATGTGTACTCCAAATCCGTATAGCTGCTGAATATACGGATCGTCGGAAGGAAGCTTCCGGCCGGAGTGCTCAAAAGAGAAGGAGTGTCTGTAAAATGAATACTTATATGGAAATTGAAAAGGTAATTGGACGGGAGATCCTGGATTCCAGAGGAAATCCTACTGTGGAAGCAGAGATTACGCTGGCAGACGGAACGGTAGCCAGAGGAACAGCACCAAGCGGAGCTTCTACCGGCGAATTTGAAGCGCTGGAGCTTCGGGATGGAGACAAGAGCAGATACGGCGGAAAGGGCGTGCAAAAGGCAGTAGAAAACATCAATACGGTGATTGCACAGGCCATTACCGGAATGGACGCTTTTCATGTAAAGCGTTAGTTACAAGGAAGGAGAAAGAGGTTTGAGCCAGGAAATTTGGGAGACAATACAGAAAATGGAGACCGAGGATGCAGAGCTTCAGTTAGCCCTGCAATGCGCGCCGCTGATCACCGGTCTTAAGGTGTCCAATCTTCTCAGCATCAAAACAAGCAGCTGCAGGGAGGTTTTGGAGATCATAAAAGAGAGCTGTATTACAGCTTTTCCATTGGGAATGGCGGGAGAACGGATCACACTTCTCCTTTATCAGAAGGAAAGACTGACACAGTTTTTTATGGAGGAACCGTCAGCTAAGCTGCTGCAGCAGTTTGGATATGGAAATGCTTCTTTAAATGAGATCCTGAAAAGCTTCCGCAGACGTTATCAGGAATATCTTGCCCAAAAAAGAAGCTTTCCTCATGAGATGGGGCTTCTGCTGGGCTATCCGCCGGAGGATGTGGAGGGCTTTATCACATATGAGGGCAGAGACTTTTTGTATGCAGGGGAGTGGAAGGTATATCACAACCCGGAGTGGAAAAAGCTGCTGTTTCAGAAATTTGACTACGCAAGGGAAAATCTGGTTCAGCTTTTGTCCTGCGGAATGCATATGGATGAGATCATAGATGTCTGCAACGGTATGGCGCCCAGGAGAATGGTAAATTATAAAATGTGCGTGAACGCATGACAACACCCGCTGCTTTGACCAGTGGAATGAGGAAAGGATGGTAAAAATGAGTAAGATTTATGTGGTATTTTGGACCCAGGGAGGAAACACCCAGGCCATGGCACAGGCAGTTGGCGAGGGAATAACCGCTGCGGGAAAGGAAGCCGAAGTGATCTATGTAGGCGGCATAAAGGCAGAGGATCTGAAAGAGGAAGCCGTTTTTGCAATGGGCTGTCCGGCTATGGGCGCAGAGGTGCTTGAAGAAGGGGAAATGGAACCCTTTGTATCAGAGGTGGAAGCCTTTGCAGCGGGAAAGAAGATCGGTCTTTTCGGCTCCTATGGATGGGGAGACGGCCAGTGGATGAGAGACTGGGTAGACCGGATGAACGCAGCAGGAGCTACAGTGGTAGGCGGCGAGGGCGTGATCTGCCAGGAAATGCCGGATGAGGAAGCACTGGAAGCCTGCAGGACTCTTGGAAAAGAGCTGGCAGCTTTATAGGCAATAAATAAAGAAATAAGGATGATAAGGTGCGGCCCCGCAGTGGGCCGCATTTTGTCAGCCCTTTCCACCCGGAATGATTGACGAAAAGGCCAAAATACTATATTCTGGTAGTAAGGTATTATCAGAAGATGGATAAGGGAGGCACAGAGGATATGGTATCGAGTATTGTGGGAAACTATTTGCTGGATCAGGGACTGATCACCGCAGAGCAATATAAGGATCTGCTCAGGGAACAGCAAAAGGTCAGAGTCAAGCTTGGACTGATCGCTGTTGCAGAGGGCCTGATGACACAGGAAGAGGCAGACAAGGTAAACAGGCTTCAGGCAGTGATGGATAAGCGGTTTGGGGATATTGCCGTAGAAAAAGGATATCTCACCTCCGGTCAGGTGGAAGCTCTGCTTAAGAAACAGGGAAATGCGTACCTTGCTTTTGCGCAGGCATTGGAAAACCAGCAGCTGATGACGGTGGAACAGCTGGAACAGTATATGAAGGATTTCCAGAAGGAAAATCAGCTTACCGGCTCTGATCTGGAAGATCTGAAGAGTGATGATGTGGACAGAATTCTACCCCTTTATCTTCCGGGAGGATGCGACAGGTATCTTGAGGTCGCAGGAACCGCGCTTCGTACGATCATGAGATGTGTGGATAATGAAGTTTATCCCGGAAAGGCTTACCTGACGGGAGAGCTTTCAGCCGATCAGTGTGCGCTGCAGCTTGTAGAGGGAAAGCCCTTTTTGATCTGTGGTATGGCCGGAAAAGGACAGGCAATGCTGCAGACGGCATCTGTATTTGGCAAGGAAGACTTTAAGCAGGTGGATGAGGATGCCCTGGATGCGATTGGCGAGCTTTTAAACTGCATCAATGGACTGAATGCTACTGCTTTAAGCCAGAAGGGCATTTCCATGGAGCTTTGCCCGCCGGAGTTTTCAGCACAGATCCAGAAGGTAGTCGGTGAGGAAATGCTGGTGCTGCCGCTCAGGATCAAAGGGCAGTGGGTGCAGTTCATCATTGCAATAGGACATAAATTAGAATTAAAATAAAAGGAGGGGGAAATAAGAAAGATGGCAAATATTCTGATTGTGGATGATTCAAGAACATCCCGTAAAATACTCAAAGAAATATTAGAAGATGCCGGACATACGGTAATTGCGGAAGCAAAGGACGGCGAAGACGGATATTTAAAGTATAAGGAACTGAAGCCTGAACTTGTGACCCTTGATATTACCATGCCGAAGATGGATGGACTGGAAGCTCTTCAGCTCATCAAAAAGAGCGACGATCATGTAAAGGCGATCATGATCACAGCGGCAGGCCAGAAAGAAAAGATGATCCAGGCGATCAAGTACGGAGCGGCGGAATTCATTTCCAAGCCCTATGAGCCGGATGAGGTAAAAGAGGTCATTGAGAAGGTTTTAAATGATCAGCAGTAAACAGCAGTAAGGGAAAAAGAGCGTAGATGTGAGGCAGAGAGCATTTACGCTCTTGCTTTTTGCTCTTTTTTCCGTTAGAATAAAAGGCGCGGAAAACGATTTCTTATCAGAATAAGAAAAAGATGCGAGAGAAAAAAGAGAGGATAATAAGATTTATGGTATCGATCCGAGATGTGGCAGATCATGCCGGAGTGGCAATTTCAACTGTTTCAAAGGTTCTGAATCATTATCCCAACGTCAGTGAAGCAACGAAGCAGAAGGTAAACAAAGCGGTAGAGGAACTGAAATTTGTACCGAATTCCGTGGCGGCGGCGCTCTCCTCCAAACAGGCGGGCAGAGTTGCGCTTTTGATCAATCTTCACAAGGAAACCCAGGCAGTGGATGAGATCGGAATGCAGTATATATCCGGGGCTTTAGACAAGGCAATGGAGCTGAATTTGGATGTGATCACGCTTTTCTTTTTTATGTTCCGGGATAAAACGGTGGAGGAGCTGATCCGGTATTTGAAATCCCAAAGCATTACCGGGATCATTATTTACGGCGTTTCCAAAGACGATACGGTCATCAGCCAGCTTTTAGAGCGGCAGGAGTTCAAGTGTGTTGTGGTGGACGCTCCCTTTGTAAATGAAAACACCTCCTTTATCACTATCGACCATCGAAGGGCACAATATGAGGTGGCAAAAAAGACGATCCAGGAAAATAAATGCAAAAGCGTTCTGTACCTTGCAGGAAAACGCAACAGCTATGTGACGGATGAACGTCTCCTTGGAATGCAGCAGCTTGCAAAGGAGCTTTCTCTTCCCGTTCTGGTGAAAAATGGTGATTTTTCGGAGCTGCAGGCCAGAAATCTGACCCTGAAATATGCCAAAAAGAAGGATGCGGTGGTCTGTGCTTCGGACCTGATGGCTATCGGGGCCATGAAGGCGCTGATCAAAATGGATATTTTCCGCCCGGTCTGCGGATTTGACGGGATCATCCTTATGGGCTATGTAGGAAAACAGATGAACACCGTCAGCCAGAATTTTTCAGGACTGTCCCGGAAAGCCATGGAAGAGCTTTCCCTGCTTCTTTCGGGAGAAAAGGGACGCAAGGTCATCTGTGAGCATACACTGGTAAGGATGAAATATGAGGATATTATCTGCTAGAGATAAAAAAATATATGGAAAACACTTGCGGAAAACGTTTTCTTATGTTACACTTTCAATGTCAAAGAGAAAAGAACATCCACAGGGATGATTTTGTTTTATCATAGGAGGAGGGCCTTATGGCAACGCAAACAAATTTAATGAAGGACATTCTGGTTTTAAATCTGGAAAAGCAGTTAGAAGAAGTGGCAGGAGAAATGTTCGGGAAATCAGTGAAGGAACTGACCGATCAGGAGACCTACTACGCAGTTCTGGTTCTGACCAAGAGACTGATGGCAGTTTCCGATGCCAACCAGGGCGAAAAGAAGATCTATTATATTTCCGCAGAGTTTCTGATCGGAAAGCTGTTATCCAATAACCTGATCAATCTGGGAATTTATGATCAGCTGGAAGAGGTTTTAAAGAAAAAGGGAAAAGAGCTTTCCAGGATCGAGGAGATCGAGCCGGAGCCTTCTCTTGGAAACGGCGGTCTGGGAAGACTTGCAGCCTGCTTTTTGGATTCCATTGCAACTCTGGGGCTTCCCGGAGAGGGCATTGGATTAAACTATCATTTTGGACTGTTCAAGCAGGTATTTAAGGACAGACTGCAGACGGCAGAAAAGAACGACTGGATCGAAGAAAATTCCTGGCTGACGAAAACGGATGTAAGCTTTGATGTATATTTTGGAAAGAAAAAGGTAGTTTCCAGACTGTATGACATTGATGTCGCAGGATATGACAGTGGTGTCAATAAGCTCCGCCTGTTTGACATTGAGTCCGTAGATGAAAGCCTGGTAAAGAAGGGCATTGATTTTGATAAGGAAGCCATTGAGAAAAATCTGACCCTGTTTTTGTACCCGGATGATTCAGACGAGGCTGGTAACCTGCTTCGCATTTATCAGCAGTATTTTATGGTATCCAATGCAGCCCAGCTCATCCTGCGCGAGATGAAGGAAAAGAAGTACGATCTGCGCAAGATGTATGAGCATGCCGTGATCCAGATCAATGATACCCATCCCACCATGGTGATCCCGGAGCTGATCAGGATCCTGGTGGAGGAAAAGGCATTTACCATGGATGAGGCTATTGAAGTGGTCAGCAGGACCTGTGCTTATACCAACCACACCATTTTGGCGGAAGCGCTGGAGAAGTGGCCTTTGAAATATCTGGAAAAGGTTGTTCCCCAGTTAGTTCCTTATATCAAGGAGCTGGATAAGAGAGTAGCGGCAAAGTATCAGGATCCCAGGGTGCAGATCATTGACGAGGACGGCAGGGTGCATATGGCGCACATTGACATCCACTATGGCTTTTCAGTCAACGGAGTGGCTGCCATCCACACGAAGATCCTTGAAGAGACAGAGCTGAATGCCTTCTATCAGATCTATCCTGAGAAATTTAACAATAAGACCAATGGAATTACTTTTAGAAGATGGCTCATGAGCTGTAACAGAGAGCTGACCGGTTTCCTTTCAAAAACCATTGGAGATGGCTTTAAGAAGGATGCGGATAAGCTGGAGAAGCTTTTGGAGTATCAGGAGGATCAGGAAGTCTTAGATGAGCTGCTTAAGATCAAGCAGAACAGAAAGAAGGAACTGGCAGCGTATGTACAGGAAAAAGAGGGCGTGACCTTAAATCCTGATTCCATATTTGATATCCAGGTAAAGCGTCTTCATGAGTATAAGCGCCAGCAGATGAACGCCCTTTATATCATCCACAAATATCTGGAGATCAAGGGCGGCAAGAAGCCGGCAAGGCCGATCACCTTCCTGTTTGGCGCAAAGGCAGCGCCTGCTTACATCATTGCGCAGGATATTATCCACCTGTTGCTTGTTTTGCAGGAGATCGTAAATCATGATCCGGATGTAAGCCCTTATATGACGGTTTTAATGGTAGAAAACTACAATGTCAGCTATGCAGAAAAGCTGATCCCCGCCTGCGATATTTCCGAGCAGATTTCACTGGCATCCAAGGAAGCTTCCGGTACCGGAAACATGAAGTTCATGTTAAACGGTGCAGTTACACTAGGAACAGCAGATGGAGCCAATGTGGAGATTGCAGAGCTTGTAGGGGAAGACAATATTTATGTATTCGGCGCGAAGTCGGAAGAAGTCATTGAACATTATGCCAAGGCCGACTACGTTTCCAGGGATTACTACAAGAAGAGCCCTGTGATCAAGGAAGCGGTTGACTTTATCGTAGGAAAGCAGGCGCTTGCCGTAGGCCACAAGGAAAATCTGGAGAGACTTTACAAGGAGCTTCTGAATAAGGACTGGTTTATGACCCTGCTGGATTTAGAGGACTATATTAAGGTAAAGGATCAGGCTATTGCCGATTACGAGGATCGCAGGAAGTGGCAGAAGATGATGCTGGTCAACATTGCAAAAGCCGGTTTCTTCTCATCAGACAGAACCATCATGGAATACAACAGAGACATCTGGAAGCTGAAATAAGGGACGGAACTCCTGATAAAGAGCAGAAATTCAGATAGAGAACGGAAAATTCAAAATAAGAACGGAAATTTAAAAAGAGGGGGCACTTTTCCGAAAAAATTTCGGAGGGGTGCCTTTTTGCCTTATATGGGCATGCATAGGATAACAGGAAGGAGAAGAATTTCATTGAAAACAAGACAGGAAGCTTTGCAGTATGGCCTTTCCTTTCCGGGTACCTATCAGGAGGCGCCGTTTCGTGATCCGAACTGGCAGCTTGTGAGGGTAAAGGGAAGTAAAAAAGCATTTTTATGGACATATGAAAAGGACGGGCTGATCCATTTAAATGTAAAGACTGATCCCAAATGGCGTGATTTTTGGAGGGACGCTTTTCCGGCGGTGATCCCCGGATGGCATCAGAATAAGGAGCATTGGAACACCATTATTTTAGACGGGACGATCCCGGATCAGGACGTCAGGCGCATGATCGCAGAAAGCTACGATCTGATCACAGACAGTCCCACCAAACGCATTTATGAAGCAGTGAAAAAGGTGCCAAAGGGAAAGGTGGCTACCTACGGTCAGATCGCAGAAATGGCAGGGGATAAGAAGATGGCCAGGGCAGTAGGAAATGCGCTGCATAAAAATGACGATCCGGAGCATGTTCCCTGCTTCCGGATTGTAAATTCCAAAGGAGAGCTGGCCGGAGAATTTGCATTTGGAGGAAGCGGCGTTCAGGCAAAGCTCCTTATGCAGGAGGGAGTACAGGTGGAAAACGGACGGGTAGACCTTGAAAAATATGGGATCAGGCTTCCCCTTTGACAGGTCTTTTTAAGCGGGACGGAAGAATGACTGATTGCGTCAAAAACATATGGAAGGATGAAGAACATGGAATTATTTATCACGATCTTAGTAACTTTTTTTGCGGGAATGGGAGCCGGACTGGGAACGGGATTTGCAGGGATGAGCGCAGCAGCAGTGATCAGTCCCATGCTGATTACCTTTTTACATATTGACCCTTATATAGCGGTGGGAATTGCCCTGTCCTCGGACGTGCTGGCCAGTGCCGTTTCAGCTTATACCTATGGTAAAAATAAAAATCTGGATGTGAAAAACGGACTGATCATGATGGCAAGCGTTCTGGTCTTTACCGTTGTGGGAAGCTATATTTCCAGTCTGGTACCCTCCACGGCCATGGGGAATTTCTCTGTTTTTATGACGTTTCTTCTGGGAATAAAATTTATTGTAAAGCCGGTGATGACAACAAAGGAAGCCATGCAGGGGGTGTCCGCCAAAAAGAGAGCCATCCAGTCCCTGGTATGTGGGACTTTGATCGGATTTATCTGTGGCTTTGTAGGAGCCGGAGGCGGTATGATGATGCTCCTGATCCTGACAAGCGTCCTTGGCTATGAGCTGAAGACTGCAGTGGGAACCAGTGTGTTTATCATGACCTTTACGGCCTTTACCGGGGCGGTATCCCATTTCGCCATTGGAGGAATGCCGGATGTGCTGGTATGGGTGCTGTGCGTGATCTTTACCCTGATATGGGCCAGGGTGGCGGCCGTTTTTGCAAACAAAGCCACGCCCAAAGCCTTAAACCGTGCAACCGGAGTGATCCTGGTGGTGCTGGGGATCGTAGTCATGCTTTTTTCTATCTTAGAGACCTGATAAATAAAGGAGCGTGTCTATGCTCTTTTTGATCGGAAACGCTTGACAAGATAAAAGCAGGGAGATAATATATCACTGATATATATCAGTGATATATTTATGGGTAGAAATAGTAAAATCTACATTGAAATGAGGAAAAATGAAAGAAAACAGCAGCACAAAAGCTCTTTTTCTCAAGCTTGGAAAGAGGGAATTTCTGGAGCATGGTTTTAAAGGGACGTCCCTTAGGAAGATTGTAAGCGAGGCCGGGTTCACACTGGGAGCCTTCTATGGGTATTATGCTTCCAAAGAGGAATTATTTGAGGATCTGGTGGGAGAAATGGCAGCCTACATTGAGAACTATGTGAAGGGGATCTATGAGGCAGTAAGGAAATATCCGCCCAGGCAACGCATGAATCATTTGACAGAATGCTTTGAAGAAAAGCTGCCGGAAGCGGTAGACTACTTTCTGGAGCATCAGGAGGAGCTGAGGCTGATCCTGATAAAGGCAGATGGAACCAGGTATGAGCATTTTCTGGAAAACATGGTAGCCATAAGCGGACAAAATGTCCACAGTGACAGACTGTGGCTGGCAGCAGATGACATGACATTTACTCTTTTGATGGGGGCCTATTATTCCATGCTCACGAAGGTGATCTTAAGCTGTGGGGACCGCCGCCAGATCATGAAAACAATGATGGAGATCCAGTCCTTTTATCAGGTGGGATTTCAATACTTTGTAAGGGAGGATGAAAAGCATGCTGAAGTATAAGGGAAGCAATTACACTATGATTTCAATGTTTGTCAAAAAACCAATGATACGCAGGTACGGGAAAGAGCAGACAAAAACGTGGATTAGACAGGGACGGGGCATTTATCGGGAAATGCTTTCCCAGGTGGAGGACATTGGCTCGGATAATCCCATGGCAGCCAACATTTATATGGGCTTTGTGTTTATGGCCATCTGGAAGGCAGCAAACGGAAAGATCACGGCAGATGATTTCCGGATCGTGACCAGGGAAATGATGCAGAACCCTCTGGTAAGAAGGATCAAGGGCGGAGTGGATATGAATAAGCCCGAGGATCTGGAAAAGATGAAGAAGATGTTTCATGATATGGCAGCTTGGCAGGAGGCCCATCCGCAGTATCAGGAGCATTCCTGGGATTATCATTTCGATGAAGAAAAGCATCAGGACGGCATTTACTATTACTTTACCAGATGCCCCATGGAAGCCTATGCAAGGAAATATGGTTTTATGGAGATCCTTCCGGTGATGTGCGATCTGGACTACTGCACAGCCGAGACAAAGCACGCAGTGCTTTACCGGGATCAGACCCTGGCATCCGGCGGAAAGATCTGCGATTACTGGTTTGTAGGAGACCAGGTGAAAAATCCCAGGTAGGAAGCCTGACTATAACGCCTGCTGATAACCGCTGAAGATGCCTGCTGATCCCCGCTGAATAAGATTGTACTCCCGGAAGAAAACTGATAAAATATAATTGACTTAGGTGATTGGATCAAAACCAGTGACAAGAGTAAAAGGAGAGAAAGAAAATGAAAAAAAGAGGACTTCTGGGATTGCTTCTGGCATGTATGGTAATGCTTGGGGCAAGTATGACGGTGTTTGCGGCAGATAAGGTGATTGATTGTAACAAAGATGTGAACAGCGAGTATGTAAATAGGTTTGTGGTTTCCGGGGGAGAGACTGTTGAAATTAAAGCGGCTTGGCCTACTTCTTATTATATTATAGAAGGCATTCCTTCTTACTCTGAAACTCAAAAAGAAATATTTTTTTATATATTTAAAATCGAAGGTAATAATACAGAAAAATATATTTTAACATCTTATAGTGGTGATTGGGCCAAGGGAGAATATAAGTTTTGTTTCGACAAATACACCGAAGGGAAGCCTTCAGGGCAGCAGCCACAGTCACAGCCCGCATCACATTCCGCATCACAGATGGTTGAGGAGCCTGGCGAACAGCTAGGGGGGGTTGAAAAACACGAACATTCCTTCCAATGGGTGACAACTCTTGATCCCCAGGTTGGCGTAGATGGACTGGAGCAATATCTGTGTACCAGCTGCGGTATGGTGGAAGAGTCCCATGCAATTCCAGCAGGGGTTGCAACTGTGAAGGATCTTTATGGAAAGATAAAGGAAGCGCCGGAAAACGGAAGCGTTACCTATGATGCCGGCAAGCTTTACACCATCAGCGATTATCTGTTAAAGAAGATGGCAGAGCGGAGCGATGTAACTGTGAAGGTGCAGTTTGAATACCGGAATATGAAGTATGAGCTGACCTTCCCGGCAGGAACAGACTATACTCCTGTTTTGACAGATGAGGAAACCATGTACGGGTATTTTGGCGTGGCCGCAAAGCTGGGACTTAGGGTAGAAGCAAAGGAAACATAAAAAGAAATAAAGAGAAAGATAAAATTTACAAGACTGCATTTTTGTGAAAACAGAAATGTAGTTTTCTTTTTAAAATGCAGTTTTTTCTTTAAAATGGTATTGACAGAAAGAATGGCAGTGGTATAATACAATCAAACATATGAATAATTGTTCATATGAAAGAACTTGAAATATAAAGAAAGAGGATAAGACCATGAAGAAAACTTATAAGATTGATGTTGACTGTGCAAACTGCGCAAACAAAATGGAGGAGGCTGCCAAGAATACAGCCGGTGTAAAGGATGCAACCGTAAACTTTATGACACTGAAGATGATCGTTGAGTTTGAAGAAGGAGCAGATCAGGGAGCCGTTATGCAGGACGTATTAAAGAACTGCAAAAAGGTGGAAGATGACTGCGAGATCTTTTTATAGAGAAAGGCTTAGGCTTTTGGAACGGAGGAGCGTATGAATAAAAAGCAAAAAAAGGTATTGATCCGAATAGTGATCTCTGCAGTTTTGCTGGTGATATTATCTCAGCTTCCCATAGAAGGATGGCTGCGGTTTGCACTGTTTATGATTCCGTACCTGATCATTGGTTATGACATTTTGAAAAAAGCAGGAAAGGGCATCATGAACCGTCAGGTCTTTGATGAAAATTTCCTGATGGCAGTAGCAACCGTAGGTGCAATTCTTTTGGGGGACTACAAGGAAGGCACAGCGGTTATGCTCTTTTATCAGATTGGGGAACTGTTCCAGAGCTATGCGGTCGGTAAGAGCAGAAGAAACATCAGTGAGCTGATGGATATCCGTCCGGATTATGCCAATGTGGAACGGGACGGAGAATTGGTTCAGGTAGACCCGGACGAGGTAGAGATCGGTACTGTGATCCTGGTAAAGCCGGGAGAAAAGATCCCCATTGACGGTGTTGTCACAGAGGGAAGTTCAAGCCTGAACACCAGCGCTCTTACAGGGGAAAGCCTTCCCAGAAACGCCAAGGCTGGCGATGAAGTGATCAGCGGCTGTATCAATATGACAGGGCTTTTGAAGATCGAAACCACCAAGGAATTTGGGGAATCCACCGTTTCCAAGATTTTGGAGCTTGTAGAAAATTCCAGCTCCAGAAAGTCCAGATCTGAAAATTTCATTTCCAAATTTGCAAGAGTTTATACGCCGGCTGTCTGCTATGGTGCAGTGGCCCTGGCAGTGCTTCCACCTCTTGTAAGGATGCTGTTTATGGGACTTCCTGCTGATTTGGGCACCTGGATCTACAGGGCATTGACTTTCTTGGTCATTAGTTGTCCCTGTGCTCTGGTCATCAGTATTCCGCTTAGCTTTTTTGCAGGGATCGGCGGAGCCAGCAAGGAAGGTGTTCTGGTGAAGGGCTCCAATTATTTAGAGACGCTTTCCCAGACGAAATATGTTGTTTTTGACAAGACCGGAACCATGACCCAGGGAGTGTTCGAGGTCAGCGGGATTTATCCGGAAGGACTTACGAAGGAAGAATTGATTGAGGCGGCAGCATATGCCGAAAGCTTTTCCAGCCATCCCATCAGTAAAAGCCTTCAGAAGGCTTACGGCAGGGATATTGATAAAAACAGAGTCAGTGATGTGACGGAGATCAGTGGAAAGGGCGTTACGGCAAAGGTAGACGGCAGACTGGTAGCAGCAGGCAACGGAAAGCTGTTAAAGCATCTTGGCATTGCTTATACAGAATGCGATCAGATAGGAACTCAGGTCTATGTGGCTGTAGACGGTGTGTTTGCAGGCTGCATAGTGATTTCTGACCTTTTGAAGCCTCATGCCAAGGAAGCTATTGCGGCACTGAAAAAGGCCGGTATCACCAAAACAGTTATGCTCACAGGAGATACCAAAAAGGTGGCGGACAGTGTGGCCTCTGAGCTTGGGATCAGTGAGGTGCACAGTGAGCTTCTTCCCGCAGACAAGGTTACCCGTGTGGAAGAGCTGCTTGCACAGAAGTCGGAAAAGGAAAAGCTTGCCTTTGTAGGTGACGGTATCAATGATGCGCCGGTGCTTTCCCGTGCAGATATCGGAATTGCCATGGGAGCTCTTGGTTCAGATGCGGCTATTGAGGCGGCTGATGTAGTACTTATGGATGATGATCCGCTGAAGATTGCCAAGGCTATCCGGATTTCCAGAAAATGTATCCGCATTGTCTATGAGAATATTTATTTTGCCATTGCCATTAAGATCATCTGCCTGTTCTTAGGAGCAGTAGGTGTTGCCAACATGTGGGTTGCAATCTTTGCAGATGTGGGAGTTATGGTGATCGCAGTTTTAAATGCCATCAGGGCATTGTTTGTGAAAAGGCTTTAGGGCCTGGAAGGAGAAAGTATGGCAGAAGCAGGTGCAGCAAAGACAAATGCAGCTAAAGCAGGCTTGACAAAGGCTGGCGCAACATCACAGGCGGCCGAGGCCGGAGCAGTTAAGGCAGGCATGACAGGAGCCGGAGCCACAGAGGCTGGAGCGGTCGTGGCAGGCATGACAGGAACCGGAGCCACAGAGGCCGGGGCGGTCAGGACAGGCATGGCGGAAGCAGGTGCGCTGGAGACGGAATGCTGTGAAGTTGTGGAGGTGCACGAGGATCTTTTGAAGATTGTAAAGGAAACCATGCCGGACGAAGAAGAATTGAATGATCTTGCTGATCTGTTTAAGGTATTTGGCGACTATACAAGGATCAGGATCCTGTTTGTCCTGTTTGAAGCCGAGGTCTGCGTGTGCGACCTGGCACAGGCGCTGAATATGACCCAATCTGCTATCTCTCATCAATTAAAGATCCTGAAGCAAAATCGCCTGATAAAGAGCAGGCGGGAAGGAAAATCGATTTTTTATTCGCTTGCTGATGAACATGTAAGAACAATTATCGGCAAGGGAAGAGAGCATATTGAAGAGGACTGAGCAGGGATTGCAAAGGAAGCTCAAAGGATATGTTTTTAAAATTAAATTTTTGAAATAAGATTTTCAAAATAGGATATTGCAAAGAGGCTGATGTGTAAGGTATCGACCGCCAAGCGTTAGATTTTTGGTCTGACTTTTGGGGAGGTACGAAGCATTGGCCTCTTTTTTGCTTTTTTGAAATAGAACAACCACGCGAGCCGCACCCAGTGGGTATTTCCGGCACTTAACAGCCAAAAAACCCAGGCGGCTGGGTGCGCAAGGCAATTTTCAAAGAAAAACACCCTCATAGGCAGCCACTTGGTGTGAAAGGCAGCCTATGAGGGTGCATGAGGTATAAAGTACTCCTTAATATTCAAGTTCAGGAAGCAAGCGCCTGCCCCCCTGATCTTCAACGCCCTCACCAATCCTCCAAGCGCCCGTTCTCTGCGCCTCAACTCTCGAGCAGGATCCTCCAGGTGTCTGCACCAATCCTCCATACGCTCAGATCAGCTCGGCCAGGGATCTATCTTAGATCAGGCGGGTGGTCCACTTGGTGCAGTCCCACACATCTGTTGCAAGCCCCTGATAAAACTCAGGTTCATGGCAGACCATCAAAATACTGCCGCGGTACTCGGTGAGGGCTCTTTTCAGCTCAGCCTTGGCCTCCACATCCAGATGGTTTGTGGGCTCATCCAGGAGAAGAACGTTGGTCTCCTGATTGATAAGCTTACAGAGCCGGACCTTTGCCTGTTCCCCTCCGCTCAGCACGCGGACAAGACTTTCAATGTGCTTGGTGGTAAGCCCGCATTTGGCAAGAGCGGAGCGGACTTCATACTGGTTAAAGCCCGGGAATTCCTTCCAGATCTCTTCAATGCAGGTGGTAGTGATACCCTGATCCATTTCTTGTTCAAAATAGCCGATGCTTAAATAATCTCCAAGGGTCACACTGCCGGAAAGGGGAGGGATCAGACCCAGGATACTTTTTAAAAGAGTAGTTTTGCCAATTCCGTTAGCGCCGGTAAGAACAATTTTGGAACCGCGCTCCATCTCCAGGGTAAGAGGAGAGGAAAGAGGCTCTTCGTAGCCGATCACAAGATCCTGTGTCTGGAAAATATATCTGCCCGGCGTTCTGGCTTCCTTAAAATGAAATTCAGGCTTTGGCTTTTCGGCGGCAAGCTCGATCTTATCCATCTTGTCCAGCTTTTTCTGGCGGGACATGGCCATGTTTCTGGTGGAAACCCTGGCCTTATTTCTGGCAACAAAATCCTTCAGATCTGCAATTTCCTTTTGCTGCTTTTGGTAGGCGGCCGTAAGCTGTGCCTTTTTCATGGCGTAAACTTCCTGGAATTTATCATAATCACCCGGGTAGCGGTTTAGCTGCTGATTGTCCATATGGTAGATCAGGTTGATGACGCTGTTTAAAAAAGGAATGTCATGGGAGATCAGGATAAAAGCATTTTCATACTCATTCAGATACCGCTTCAGCCATGCAATATGCTCTGCATCCAGATAATTGGTAGGCTCGTCCAAAAGCAAAATATCCGGTTTCTCTAAAAGAAGCTTGGCAAGCAGGACCTTGGTTCTCTGACCGCCGCTTAAATCGGTGACGTCTTTGTCAAGACCAAGCTCCAAAAGCCCTAATGCTCTGGCAACCTCTTCGATTTTGGAATCAATGAGATAAAAGTCATGAGCGGTAAGAAGCTCCTGAATGGTTCCAAGCTCTTCCATATAGGCGTTAAGCTCCTCCTCACTGGCATCGCCCATCTGCTCGCAAATCTCATTCATTCTTGCTTCCATTTCAAACAGAAAGTCAAAGGCGCCGGCAAGCGCGTCACGGATCGTCATTCCCTTTGCAAGGGCAGTATGCTGATCCAGATAACCAACCCGCACATTCTTAGCCCATTCAATCTTTCCTTCGTCCGGCATAAGCTTTCCGGTTATGATGTTCATAAAGGTGGATTTTCCTTCGCCGTTCGCACCGATAAGGCCAATGTGCTCTCCCTTTAAAAGACGAAAGGAAACATCCTGAAAAATGGCTCTGTCCCCAAAGCCATGGGTTAAATGTTCAACGTTTAAAATACTCATAAATGAGATTATAGAGGGAAATAATAGGAATGTCAATTTGAAAAAGGGGTTGACAAAAACAGTAATCATTACTATAATTAAACCATAAAACAGGAATGATTACTGATATTGGAAAGAGGAAAGCAGATGAGCGAAGAGATTTTACGAAAGCTTTCGTACGGAATGTACATTATCAGTACCTGGGATCAGGGAAGGCCCACAGGCTGTGCAGCCAACAGCGTGATGCAGATCACAGCCAGTCCGGCTGCCGTACTTGTCAGCATCAACCATAAGCATTACACAAGAGGCTGTATTGACAGGGCTGGCAGCTTTGCGGTTTCAGTCCTTGCAGGGGACTCGGATCCTGAACTGATCCGGATCTTTGGGTTTCAGTCGGGAAGGGAGATCAATAAGTTTGCGGAAGCTTCCTACCGCATAGAGGGACATCTTCCTATTATTCTGGACTGCTGCGGTTATCTTACCTGCAAGGTGACAGACAGAATGGAAACCGCCACCCATACGCTGTTTTTAGGAGAGGTTCAGGAAACAGGAGTATTTGGGGAAAGACAGCCCATGACCTATGAGGACTACCGGAAGAACATCAAACATTAATGGAAAGGAAGGAAAAAAATGAATTTAAAGGGAACCAAAACAGAAGCAAACTTACAGGCGGCATTTGCCGGAGAGTCACAGGCAAGAAATAAGTATACTTATTTTGCATCCAAGGCAAAGAAGGACGGCTATGTGCAGATCGCGGCCATCTTTGAGGAGACAGCCAACAATGAAAAGGAGCATGCAAAGCTCTGGTATAAGCTGTTAAACGGAGGAAGCATTGGATCAACGGTGGAAAACCTGAAGGAAGCAGCAGGCGGCGAGAACTACGAGTGGACAGATATGTATGACAATTTTGCAAAGGAAGCCAGGGAAGAGGGCTTTGAAGAGATCGCAAGACTGTTTGAGGGCGTGGCCGCCATTGAAAAGGAGCATGAGGAAAGATACCGCAAGCTCCTTGAAAACGTTGAAAAGGAACTGGTATTTTCCAAGGACGGGGATGTGATCTGGCAGTGCACCAACTGCGGCCATATCTGCGTTGGCAAAAAAGCGCCTGAGGTATGCCCGGTCTGCGCCCATCCACAGGCTTATTTCCAGGTAAAACCGGAAAATTATTAAAAATTTCTTAATAATGAAGTATAGCGCTTGCGAAAAGCTATTCACCATGTTATGGTCAGTCTGAGAATGATAAGTATTATAGGGAGCGGTACTATAATCGAAGGGTGCACGGACACGGCCGGGAGGTTAAAGCTCTTAATGTCGGTCTTTCATAAAGAGAGAAAGGCCGGCTGTGAAGAGAATTGTGAAAGACACCAGAATAGAGATAGAAGATCAGGCATCTTCTAAATCTGTTTTGTTGTCTTTTTTTGTACCTTTTTATCATTTCTTTTAGATCATTCGACCAAAGAAAGGATAAAAAATGAAAGAATACCTGAAAATAGCCCGCCCGGATCACTGGGTCAAAAATATTTTTATTGTTCCGGGCATCATCACGGCGCTTTTACTTGTAGAAAATTCCTGGGGGAATTTTTCTGTTGTCACCATTGCAATCGGTTTTTTTGCAACCTGTCTGATCGCATCCGCAAATTATGTGATTAATGAATGGCTGGATGCCGAGTTCGATCAGTTTCATCCCACGAAAAAAATGCGTCCGGTGGTAGGAGGAAATCTGAAGCTGAAATATGTGATGCTGGAATATGGATTGCTGGCAGCAGGAGGTCTTTTGCTGTCTCTAGCCGTCAACTGGCATTTTGTATTGATGGAAGCCTGGCTGCTTGTTATGGGGATCCTGTATAATGTGAAGCCGTTTCGGACAAAGGATATTATTTTTCTGGATGTTTTATCGGAATCTGTCAATAATCTGATCCGGTTTATGATCGGCTGGTTTATGATCACAACAAAATTTCTGCCGCCCTCAAGTATCTTGCTTGGGTACTGGATGGTAGGCGCATTTCTCATGGCAACCAAGCGTCTGGCAGAGTATCGGATGATCAATGACCCCGGCACAGCCGGTGCCTACAGAAAGTCCTTCCGCTATTATACGGAAAAAACACTTTTTGGCTCCGCCTTCTTTTATGCGCTGTGTGCAACCTTCTGTATAGGAGTATTCCTGATCAAATACAGGGTGGAATATGTGCTGACGATGCCCATTATGTTTATTGTATTTGCCTATTACATCATGCTGGCCTTTGCAGAGGATTCTGTGGTGCAAAAGCCCGAAAAGCTGTATAAGGCAAAGCTCCTGATCGGACTGGTCTTACTGTTTGTGGTCTCATTTCTGGCAATGACATTTATTAATGTTCCCGGTCTCCATGAGCTTACTTCATCTGACCTGATCCATCTTTTGTAATGGAGGGGGAAAATGAAAAATCTGATAAAAAGAGAATGGATGTGCATAGGCTTCTGCCTTGTAATTGCATTTGCAGGACTGATGATCTGTTCCAGATCCTCCTTCCTTTATCCCTATAATGACTGGAATGATGCAAACAGCTATTTTACAATGGGAAAAGGGATGATGAACGGACTGGTCATTTACAGGGATCTCTACGACCAGAAGGGGCCTTATCTGTACCTGCTCTATGGAATTGCCTATTTGATCTCCCATACTACCTTCAGGGGAGTGTTTCTGCTGGAAATCCTGGCCATAGGCAGCTTTCTGTATATTTGCAGCCGGATCATGGGACTTTTTATGAGCAGAAAGTGGACGTACTTTTTGTTACCCATTTTGGAAATAGCGGTGCTTACCTCCAAAAGCTTTTATTTTGGCGGTGCGGCAGAGGAATTCTGCCTGCCGCTTTTGGCGGGAAGCCTTTATCTCAGCATACGCTGGTTTAAAGACCATGCCTGTGAAAGTCCCAGGATCAGGGAACTGTTTTATATCGGCCTTATGGCGGGCGTGGTTATGCTGGTTAAATATACAATGCTGGGGCTCTATGCGGGCCTTATGCTGATGATGGCAGGGGCGTTCCTCGGAAAGAGGGATATCAAGGGACTTTTTAAGGGCTGCGGTGGCTTTCTTGCAGGAATGCTGCTTCCGGTGATCCCCTGGCTTATTTATTTTGGATGGAAGAAAGGGCTTTCGGCCTGGTATGAATGTTATATTTACAACAATATCTTTTTTTACAGCAATTTCGAGCAGGAAGCCTTGGGAATAGGGCAGAGGATTTATGAACTCTGTAAGCTGCTGCTCTGGCTTTTTGTGGATAACCCTTTTTTCTTTGGACTGATCCTGATCGGAATGGTTTTTCTGCTGGTATCAAAGCAGTTTCGGTGGTTTGAAAAGCTGAATATCATCGTGATGGCAGGGCTTTTGTTTCTTGGAATTTATGTGGGAGGCTCCAATCTGCCCTACTATGCCATTCCGTTGACCGTATTTGCAGTAACGGGGCTTTTGCCCTTTGGAAGGCTTCTGGATCGGATTAGTACAGGGGAAGGAAAAAGGCTGCCTTATGCTATGACGACAGTCTGCGTGGTTCTCTGTATGGGGCTTTCTTACCGCTTATCCATGAATACGCCCTTTATGCAGCAAAGCAAGGAGGAGTATTTTCTTTCCAGGTTTCAGAAGATCGTAGAAGAGGAAGAAAATCCCACACTGTTAAACATTGGCTGTCTGGATGCAGGACTTTATACGGCAGCAGATATTATTCCAAACTGCCGTTTCTTTCAGACCAACGGGATCGGACTTCAAGAAATGTTCCGGGAACAGGAACGCTATATGGAGGAAGGAAGGATCAAGTTTGTGCTGTCTAGGGATGACGGGGGAATGACTGTGCCGGATCATTATGAGCTGGCAGCGCAGGAGCAGTATCAGTGGGATGGAAAAAGCTTTGTGTATTCCCTCTATCAATTAAGAGAATAGTGTAAAATTGACCTGCGGCCTAAAGGCCGCAGGTTTTGTAAAGGCAAGGTGATGAAGATGAGAGACCTGCAGGACTATGAGCTTTATATTATTGATATGGACGGAACCCTTTATTTTCAGAGAAAAATGCAGCTTCTGATGGGCCTCAGGCTGCTTGGCAGCGCTCTTACAGGGAAAAGAGGGGCAGGAGAGCTGAAGACCGTGCTTGCCTACAGAAAACTGCGGGAGCAGTGTAAGGGGGAAAAAACGCCTGACGATCAATTAATAGAGCAGATCGCACAGAAAAAGAAAACAGAGCCTCAAAGTGAAAAGCAGATTATAGAAAAATGGCTGTACCTGCTGCCTCTTGATGTAATTGCCGGATGCCGTGATAAGAAAATGACCGAATTGGTCACTGGATGGAAAAGAGCAGGGAAAAAGGTGGTTATTTATTCCGACTACCCGGCAGAGCATAAGTGCAAAGCGCTTGGGCTTTCTGGAATTCCCTGCTTTGACAGCACGGCTCCTTCCATTGATGTGCTAAAGCCGGATCCAAAGGGAATAGAGGTGATCCTGAGGGAAATGGGAGTAACAGACAGGAGAAAGGCGGTTATGATCGGTGACCGTCAAAGCAGGGATGGGGAGGCGGCTGCCAGGGCAGGGATCGACTGCCTGATCCTGAAGAAGTACGCCCTGCTCCGAAAAAAGCAGTATCATAATGCCGGACTTTTGTAGTATAATAAACGTGAAATTGCCGGAGAGGCCGGAAATAGAACGGAATGAGAGGTACAAGCAGATGGAAGAGAGCATGAAGGATTATGAAAAGGAGTTGGAGGCATCCTTTCGCACCATAAAAGAAGGAGATGTGGTAAAGGGAACCGTCATTGATGTGAACGAAGAGGAAGTGACGCTGGATCTGAAATATTATGCCCAGGGGATCATAAAAGCAGAAGATATGAGCGCTGATCCCAGCGTTTCCCTCCTTCAGGATGTAAAGGAAGGAGAAGAACTGGAAGCGGTGGTTGTAAGCATGGATGACGGGCAGGGAAATATCCTGTTATCCAGAAAGGAAGCAAACGAAACTCTGGGATGGGATGTGCTTCAAAACGATCTGGAAGAAAAGAAGGACCTTTCCGTAAAGGTAACCGAAGCAGTCAATGGAGGAGTAGTAGCGTATGTAGAGGGAATACGGGGCTTTATCCCGGCATCCCAGCTGGCCCTTTCCTATGTGGAGGATCCTTCTGAATATGTGGGAAAGAAATTGACTGTGAGAGTCATAACTGTAGACAAGGAAAAAGAAAAGCTGGTTTTATCTGCAAAGGAGATTTTGCGGGAGCAGGAAAAGGAAGCGCACGATCATAAGGTTGCCATGATCGTCCCCGGAACCGTATTGGAAGGAACGGTAGAAAGCCTGCAGCCCTATGGCGCATTTGTGGATCTGAAGGACGGGCTTAGCGGCCTGGTGCACATTTCCCAGATCTGCCAGAGGCGGATCAAAAAGCCTTCTGAGGTCTTGAAGGTAGGGGACAAGGTGAAGGTAAAGGTTTTAAATACCAATGAGGGAAAGATCTCCCTCAGTATTAAGGCGGCACAGGAGCTGGAAGCAGAGGAAGTGGAGAGCTTTGATACGGCAAGCTTTTCAAACCGGGAAGAAGTGGGAACCAGCCTGGGAGACCTGTTTAAAAAATTAGGATTATAAATGGAGCATGAGGAAAAGCCAATGTTTGACTACTGTCTGTTTGACCTGGATGGAACCCTTACAGATCCCCGGGAAGGGATCACAAGATCAGTACAATATGCCCTGCGTTATTTTGGGATTGAGGAGCCGGACCTGAAAAAGCTGGAGCCTTTTATCGGACCGCCCCTGAAAGCAAGCTTTAAGGAATTTTACGGATTAAATGAACAGCAGGCCCGTAAAGCCATGGACGTATACCGGGAGCGCTTTGCCCCCATCGGCGTACTGGAAAATAAGATTTTTCCCGGAACAGAAAGTCTGCTGAAGAAGGCAAAGGACAAGGGATGCCGTCTGGCAGTGGCATCCAGCAAGCCCTATGTTTTTGTGAAGCAGATCCTGGAGCATTTTGGGATCGATGGATATTTTGATGTGATCGTGGGAAGCGAACTGGACGGAACCCGGGATGCGAAGGAAGAGGTGGTGGAGGAAGCTCTCCGCCAGCTTGGGATCCTCGACATGGAACAGGATAAGCGCCGGGAGCGCTGCGCCATGATCGGTGACCGAAAGTTTGATATTTATGGAGCAAAGGCCCATGGGCTTACCGGTGTGGGAGTAAGATTTGGATTTGCAGGAGAAGGAGAGCTGGAGGAAGCGGGAGCGGACTATATTGCAGAGAATATGGAGGAGCTTGCTGTTTTCCTGACCTGCTAAGCAGTGGAAAAAAGACTTTTGCGGAATTGGATGATGCCTGCAGGGAAGAAAGGTTGAAATGAATACTTGGAAAATATTACAGATGCGCGTGGAACGGGAACAGATGAGAGAGTGGAGCTCTCTTCGGAGAGTGGCTTACATTCTGATCCCACTTCTTATTTATTATGTGATCCATGATGTGGCGGAGATCCTGCTCTGGGGGGGCCTAAACCTTTATATGGAAAGCGCGGCAAGGGAGAGCGTTGCTTTTCTTGAGGAAAACGGGGCAACCGTAAGAGGCATTATAAACGGGCTGGCGATCCTGATCGGCGCCGCCTCTATCTGGAAAGCGATAAGCGGCGAGATCAGCGCCCCTGCGCAAAAAAGAAAAGAAACCGGAAGGGAAAGAACGCTGACAGACTGCTTTTTCTGCGGAGCAGTTTCCTTTCTGGCGGCCATAGGCTTAAACCTTCTCTTTTCGCTGGTGGGGCCTTTCAATCATTCGGCATCCTATGCGGAAACCGCACAGGCACAGTACGGCGTTTCCTTTGCGGTGGGGCTTGTCCTTTACGGAGTGGTTTCACCTTTCGTGGAGGAGGCCATCTTCAGAGGACTGATGTATAACCGCATGAAACGATGCTTTGGCTTCTGGATGGCCTTTCTGCTGTCCTCGCTGTTATTTGGCTGCTATCATGGAAATCTGGTACAGGCCCTGTATGGAACCCTGATGGGGCTTTTGATCGCATTTCTTTATGAACTGTTTGGAGGCTTTGAAACGGCAGTTCTCAGCCACGGGGTGGCAAATATATGTATTTACGGACTTACCTGTGCGGGTACATTTAAAAAGCTGAGCCTTGGAGGCACTATTCTTCTGGCGGCTGTAACCTTGTGCAGCGCAGCAGGATGCCTCATTTATATGACAAGAAAGAGAGGAAAAAATGGCTTATTACACGATTAAATTTTTTTCAAATTCTTTGAGGAGAAACGTTACCTTTGATATGGTCATTCCCAATGACGAAAGAGAAGATCTGCCCGTAGCGCAGAATGCGCATACCCGGAGGCCGATGAAAACCATTCTGCTTTTACACGGCTATACGGGAGATGCGAGTCCCCTTGGACTGGAGGAGGAAGCTGTGAAATACAACTTTGCCATGGTGATGCCAAATGGGGAAAACGGCTTTTACCTGGACGGGGAAGCTACAGGACAGAAATATGCTTCTTATGTAGGCATAGAGCTGATCGATTATGTGAGGAAAACCTTTGGCCTTGCCATGACCCCGGAGGAAACCTATGTGACAGGATTTTCCATGGGAGGGTTTGGGGCGCTCCATACGGCCCTGTCCTACCCGGAGCGGTTTGGTAAGGCGGCCTGTCTGTCTTCGGCGCTGATCGTACATGAAATAGCCCATATGAAACCGGGACAGTCCAACGAGGTGGCAAATTATGCCTATTACAGGCAGCACTTTGGAGATCTGGAAACAGTAGAGCAAAGGGACGTCAACCCGGAGGTGCTTGCGGAGCGGATCCGGAAGGAGGGAGGACGGATGCCGGAGCTGTACCTATGCTGCGGAACGGAGGATTTCCTGATCGAAAAGAACAGGCAGTTCCATCATTTTCTGGAAGAGCATGGGGTAAAGCATGTTTATCAGGAAGGCAAAGGCATTCATGATATGGTATTCTGGCATGAGTATTTTCTAAAAGCAATGGAGTGGTTCTTTGCAGACGAGGTTTAAAATGTGCTAAAATGCGCAAGACGGAAAGAAAATAAGAACAATTTTGAAACAATAAAGTGAAATATGAAGAATTGACAAATTATCTGACAATTTAAAGAAAAAAGTTGTTTACAACGTGGTTAAATAGGTGTATGATAACCTACGAAGGTCGCAAAGGAGCGAGTTGAAAGCTCTTTGCGGCCTTTTTTGGTTCTTTTATCATTAATTACGAAAAGAAAAACCAGGGATGAAATCAGTGGAAAAAAGAAGCAGTAAGCTTCGGAATGGAGGAAAGCATGTTTGATGTAAAAAGGACACAGCCGGATGCCCCCCTTTACCGTCCGGAATTTGAACATGACAACTGCGGTATCGGTGCCTGCGTAAACATTAAGGGCAAAAAGAGCCGTGCGACAGTGGAAAATGCACTGAAAATAGTGGAAAACCTGGAGCACCGCGCAGGAAAGGATGCAGAGGGAAAGACCGGTGACGGTGTGGGAATTCTCACACAGATCCCCCATAAGTTTTTTAAGAAGGTAACGGCCCCTCTTGGAATTTCCATCGGAGAAGACAGGGAATACGGTGTGGGCATGTTCTTCTTTCCCCAGGATGAGCTTCAGAAAAATCAGGCAAAGAAGATGTTTGAGATCATTGTGGAGAAGGAAGGCCTGGAATTTCTGGGATGGAGAGAGGTTCCCACTGATCCTTCCGTGCTGGGGCATAAGGCAGTGGAATGTATGCCTCATATCATGCAGGCCTTTGTAAAGAAGCCTGCCAATGTGGAAAAGGGAATTGCCTTTGACAGAATGCTTTACATTGTAAGAAGGGTGTTCGAGCAGTCCTCGGATAACACCTATGTGGTATCCTTATCCAGCAGAACCATTGTCTATAAGGGAATGTTTCTGGTAGGGCAGCTTCGTACCTTCTTTGGAGATTTACAGGATAAGGATTATGAATCAGCCATTGCGGTGGTGCATTCCCGTTTTTCAACCAATACCAATCCAAGCTGGGAAAGAGCGCATCCCAACCGCTTTATCGTGCATAACGGCGAGATCAATACCATCAGAGGAAATGCGGATAAGATGCTTGCCCGTGAGGAAAATATGGAGTCCGAGCATTTACATGGTCTGCTCCACAAGGTTCTGCCGGTGGTGAATGCTTCCGGTTCTGACTCTGCAATGCTGGATAACACGCTGGAATTTTTGGTGATGAGCGGTATGGATCTGCCCCTTGCAGTGATGATCACCATTCCGGAGCCCTGGGCAAACAACAAAACCATGTCCCAGCATAAAAGAGACTTTTACCAGTATTACGCGACCATGATGGAGCCCTGGGACGGCCCGGCTTCCATTTTGTTCAGCGACGGCGATATTTTAGGGGCAGTGCTTGACAGAAACGGCCTGCGTCCTTCCAGATATATGATCACGGATGATGACCAGCTTATTCTTTCCTCCGAGGTGGGCGTGCTGGATATCGATCCTTCCAAGATCCTGTTAAAGGAAAGACTTCATCCCGGAAAAATGCTTCTGGTGGATACGGTGCAGGGAAGGGTCATCGATGATGATGAGCTGAAGGAGACCTACGCTTCCAGACAGCCTTACGGAGAATGGCTTGACAGCAATCTGGTTCATTTAAAGGATCTGAAGATCCCCAATGAGAGAGTTCCCGAATTTACCTACGAGGAGCGGCAGAGAATGCAGAAGGCCTTTGGCTATGCCTATGAGGAACTGAAGGCAAGCATTCTGCCCATGGCGCAAAATGGCACAGAAGCCATTGCGGCAATGGGTGTGGATACCCCCATTCCGGTGCTGAGCAAGACAAAGCATCCGCTGTTCCATTACTTTAAGCAGCTGTTTGCACAGGTGACCAATCCCCCCATTGACGCCATCAGGGAGGAGGTTGTGACCTCCACTACCGTTTATATTGGAACAGACGGAAATATTCTGGAGGAGATCCCCAAGAACTGTAATGTACTCCAGGTGAACAATCCTATTTTAACCAATACGGATCTGATGAAGATCAAGAGCATGAAGGCGGATGGCTTTAAGGTCGAAGTGATCCCCATTACCTATTATAAAAACACCAGTCTGGAAAAGGCCATTGACAGACTGTTTGTGGAAGTGGATCGTGCCTACAGGGACGGGGTAAACATTATGATCCTGTCTGACCGGGGAGTGGATGAAAACCATGTGGCCATTCCTTCCCTTCTGGCAGTGTCCGCACTGAACCAGCATCTGGTCGTAACCAAGAAAAAGACGTCAGTTGCCCTGATCCTTGAGTCCGGAGAACCCAGGGAGGTGCATCACTTTGCCACGCTTCTGGGCTATGGCGCCTGTGCCATCAATCCTTATCTTGCACAGGATTCCATCCGGGAGCTGATCGACAATCATATGCTGGACAAAGATTACTATGCGGCAGTGGAGGATTACAATAACGCCATTCTTCACGGCATTGTAAAGATTGCATCCAAGATGGGCATCAGTACCATTCAGTCCTATGAAGGCTCCCAGATCTTTGAGGCCATCGGCATTGACAAGGATGTGATTAATAAATATTTCCCTCATACCGTATGCAGGGTAGGGGGCATTACCATAAAGGATATTGAAAAGCAGGTAGACGAGCTGCATTCCCAGGCCTTTGATCCCTTAGGGCTTGCCAATGATCTGACCTTAAACAGCCTGGGCCATCACAAGATGAGAAGCGGTGCAGATGAGCATCTTTATAATCCGGCTACCATCCATCTGCTTCAGGAGGCAACCAGAAGAGGGGATTATGAACTGTTCAAGCAGTACACAGCTCTGGTAAATGACGAGGAGTCCGTTAAAAATCTGCGTGGCCTGATGGATTTCCAGTACCCTAAAAAGGGAGTGCCCATTGAAGAGGTGGAAAGCGTTGAATCCATTGTGACCAGATTTAAAACGGGAGCAATGTCCTACGGCTCCATTTCCAAGGAAGCGCATGAAACCCTTGCGATTGCCATGAACAGACTTCACGGACGTTCCAACTCCGGAGAAGGCGGCGAGGATTATGACAGACTGACAGTAGGACCGGACGGCGTGAACAGATGCTCTGCCATCAAGCAGGTGGCATCCGGCCGTTTCGGCGTTACCAGCAGGTACCTGGTAAGCGCAGATGAGATCCAGATCAAAATGGCGCAGGGAGCAAAGCCCGGAGAGGGCGGCCATCTGCCCGGAGGAAAGGTTTATCCCTGGATCGCAAAGACCAGACATTCAACCCCCGGCGTAGGGCTGATCTCACCCCCGCCTCATCATGATATTTATTCCATTGAGGATCTGGCAGAGCTGATCTATGATCTGAAAAATGCCAATACCAGAGCAAGGATCAGCGTTAAGCTGGTGTCAGAAGCCGGTGTGGGTACGGTAGCCGCCGGTGTGGCAAAGGCAGGGGCACAGGTCATTCTGGTTTCGGGATATGACGGAGGCACCGGAGCGGCGCCCAGAAAT
>ERZ779737.721-NODE-721-length-29558-cov-18.768905_pt1 | contig 29558 bp, 23 predicted proteins | sample MGYA00511889_ERZ779737 | MGnify/ENA primary metagenome ERZ779737 (study PRJEB29588, sample SAMEA2163575) | human gut metagenome | biome: human gut; feature: human-associated habitat; material: faeces | place: Denmark | collected 2008/2010 ... | reverse complement strand
CCTTTGCAAAAGGGCAGTACCTGGGACGCCGCCACAGGCTCTACGGCAATGGTCGGTGCCGCACGCCGCTGCAAAGGTGAACCCAAAACGCGGAAAACGGTTCACCTTTGCAAAAGGGCAGTACCTGGGACGCCGCCACAGGCTCTACGGCAATGGTCGGTGCCGCACGCCGCTGCAAAGGTGAACCCAAAACGCGGAAAACGGTTCACCTTTGCAAAAGGGCAGTACCTGGGACGCCGCCACAGGCTCTACGGCAATGGTCGTGTCCGCACGCCACTGCAAAGGTGAACCCAAAACGCGGAAAACGGTTCACTTTTGCAACAGGGCAACACCGGGAACGCCGCCACAGGCGCTGTGGCAATGGTCATGGCCGCACGACGCTGCAAAGGTGTACCCCAAAGGCGGGAAAACGGTTCACCTTTGCAATTGGGCATTGCCGGGAACGCCGCCACAGACGCTGCAGCAGTGGTACTGACCGCGTGTCTCTTGGATGTCAGCTAAGTGGTAGCATTCTGCAAAAACCATTATCTTTGCGGTCAAAGTTTCGATATGATATCATGATTCAACTTATATCAAAGCCAGCAAGAATACTGTATTCCATTGTTGTAAGCGTGATAATCATTCTCTTCTGGAGAAATATTGGCATGGTAACAGCAATTACAGGTTTACCGGCCGCCTCTTTCCTCAATCAGTCGATGAGGGCATTGCTCCTTGTTATTGTGGCTTTTATTCTGCTGGCAGTTGTAATGAAGCCGAAGGAGATATTTTCTTTTCTCGGGCTGAACGGAAATATTCTCAAGGGATTCGGGATTGCTCTTATCTGTGTGCTGCCATTGTATCTTGTATTTCCCTTTTTCGGCAACTTCAATACGGAGTTGACTTTCCAGGTGTTTTATAACAAATGCATTCTTACAGGGTTTAAGGAAGAGTTGGTGTTCAGGGCTTTTATGTTCGGTCTGCTTTTCCGGTATGCAAAAACAGGTTTCTTCTGGGCAGTCATATTGCCTGCACTTTATTTCGCTTCCGTGCATCTTTATCAGGGACACGATGTCCTTTCGTCACTGGCCGCTTTCGGTGTGACCTTTATCGGAGCGCTGTACTTCAGTTGGATGTACGTCGAGTGGAATTTCAACATATGGGTTCCTGTCGGGCTGCATATGCTGATGAACGGAGCATGGCATGTTTTCACGATGGAAGGCACGGAAGTCGCAGCCGGAGGCTTGATTTCCAATATTGTCCGGGTTGTCAGCATTGCACTTGCCGTCGGCCTGACGGTCTATGTCCGAAGAAAGAATGGCGGGAAAGTCTTCGATTATCCCGTTTGGAAGTTCTGATTTTCTTCATCTTCGGAAGACTCAGCCTGCCGGCGGCAGTACGTAATTGACTGTACCGAACATACTACAGAAAGACAAGCAGCTGTCCTCAAGCCACGCTCAGAAGGCACTGTGTAGGGGCCAGGCTGAGTGCATTATTGAACGAATTTACTTCGGGGTGCACTCCGTTTTTCAACTGTTTGAAAATCAGTACTTTGCAAATCTTGCTGCACATTTGATGTGTCTCAAAAGATGTCAGATGTGCAGCGCGTTATGTAACTATCTGATTTACATGGGGGTATTTCTCCACTGCGCACCCCGAAGTAAATTCGTTCAAAACAGGGAGCAGTATTCTGCCCGTCACTTGCCCGAAATCAGGAGGCTTCCTTGACTTTCTCAAGTATACTTTGGTTATCCGCAGAAATACCATTTCTTGTCTGTGGCAGTGGTGCTTACAGGAATGTCTCCGGCTCGCGGCGGGCGGAGCAGTGCTCGTGGAGGAAGGCGGCGAAGGGGGTGCTGTAGGTGCGCATTCCGGCGGGGCAGGCCTTGACGCAGGCGCAGCAGCGGATACAGAGGGAGGGGTCTGTCAGCACTTTCATGGAGCCGGAGTCCAGGACAATGGCTCCGGTGGGGCAGACTGCTGCACATTCACCGCAGAGCGGGCAGCCGTCGGCGGTCACGGGTACGGCTGGAACGGCAGGTCTGTCTGGACTTGCAGTAGCGGCGGTTGAGGGAACTGTAGGCGTGCCAGAACTTGCTGAGACGGCGGAATGTACTGGAGGAATGGCAGGCGTGCCAGGACTTGCAGTGACGGCGGAATGTGCTGGAGGGGCGGCAGCCGTACCGGAACCGGAGGGATGTGCGGCTGCAGGGGAGGACGCCGGACGGGACGGTTCTTTGTACGGACGGTTTCCCTTGATGTGGAAAGGTGCGAATGCTCCAGGGCTTTCCAGTTTGCGGGCGCACTCCCCTCCGAAGATGCTGGCATCGGCCAGGTCCATGGAGTCGGGGCGTCCTTCGGCAATAGGCATCGCGGGAGTGCTGTAGCTGTGCTCTCCGATGAAGGCTCCGGCGGCGAACGGGGTGAGGCCCAGCGAGAGGGCCAGGTCGTAGAGCTCGACCAGCGCGTCCTCATAGTCCCGGTTGCCGTAGGTCACCGTAACTATGGCCGGTATGGATGCTCCTGCGGCTACCTGGATGCGCTTGAGCCGCCGGACTGCCTCCGGTGCGACCCTGCCAGCGTAGACCGGTGCGCCGAGGACTACGGTTTCGCCCGAAGTCAGGATTATCGGCTCATCGGACCTGTCGAGGGTCAGGTCCAGAGTCCTGACAATACTTGGGCAAGAGGCAGTTGCTCCGGCGCCGCAACGGGTACGGGCCATTCCGTCGGCCACTGCCCCGGCTATCGCCCGTGAGGTATGTGTCGGTGAGAAGCATATCACCGTGATGGTCTGTGATGTGTTGTCCATAATGTTGTTAATAAATAAACGTCCCTACGTTTTACTTGCCGGCCGGGCTCAGCGTGCGGTCCGGCAGCTGACGGTCGAGCCGTTCCGGACAGTCCTGTCCAGGATGATTCCTTCCCGGTCTTTTACGACAATTCGGATGAAGTCTCCTTCCCTTTCTGCCCCGGCCCTGGTCACTTCAATGTCGAAGTCTCCTTCGAATGCTCGGATATGCCTGAGTGCCATTTCATTCCATTCCTGGGGCAGGTGCGGGGTGAGGTCGAATGTCCGGAGTCCCGTAGGTCTTATTCCGAATATTCCTTCGGTTATGATTCTTCCGTAAAGTCCGCTTTCGGCTGAGAGATGCCGCTGGTTGCCCTCGGGCCATGCCTCGACTGCGTAGGGCACGTGATCTCCAAGCAGTCTGGTCGCCGAATATTGTTTCAGGAAGTCCAGAGCCTTTTCCGTAGCTCCGGCCATAAATGCCCCGCGCAGGGCATAGAGGGTGGAACGGTCCCAGAAAGTGGTGGTTCCGGCCTGTGTGAGAAGGCCGTTTTCCGTCCATAACCGGGGTGAGAAGAGGGCGTCTATCGTGCCGGATGCCCTGGTGTTGATTCCGACAGTGAGGGGGATGCATATCCACGAGCGGAGTATGTCATTGCCCTCGTAATAGGCGTATGTCTCGTAGCCCTCTACCGTGGCCCCGAAATAATTCTCAATGGCCTTCTTCATGGCGGCTGCCTGCTTGCGGTATTTTCCGGACGACTGCCTGTCTCCTAACTCTTCAGCCAGGTATGCAGCTGAGATCAGGGCGTCGTAGTATAGTGAGGACGTGCAGAGATTGGCCTCTCCTGCCGGGAAGCGTCCTTCCAGCTCATCGCTGTCAGAGTTTACGGTGCCTTCGGAGTTCAGATGGCGGCGGCAGTATTCCAGAGTCCACTGTATCAGGGGCCACAGCTCCCCTGCCTCGTTCATGTCCCCTCTTGCCAGGGCATATCTGGCAGCCCCGTAGGCTATCATGGCCGCATCCCCCCTGTCGCCGGCTCCGTTCCAGATATCCTTGCCCTCTGCGATAATGGAGCTTGGAATGGGCTTCCATTCATCATTCATGAACCTGGCGAAATGGCGGAATGAGTTGAGGGCGGAGGCATTGCCGTAGGCATAGCCGGTAAAGGGGAAATAGGGGTTGATATATTCGGCCTGGTCATTGGCCCAGATGGCGGCGTAGTAGGATTCTCCGCCAGGACCGTGCATGGGGCCTCCCTCCGTCTCGAAGATGCTCTCGCATGCGCGGATTTTCGAGAAGGCGAACATCCGGTTGATTACGGAGTCGGGAGTCTCCAGCACCAGATTGCCGGTCCATCCGTTGACGGCCTGCATGCGTTTATCCAGCTCTGTGAAGGTCTCTTCGGCTGTCAGGCAGACGCTTTCCTCCCCGGGGCCTGCTGCCGAGACTGACGCTGCGAACGAGCAGGTGCCTCCCGGTGCGAGGGTTACGGCTCCTCCCTCAGATACGGTCAGATAGATGCGGTAGCTGCCTTCTGTCCCTCTGGCGGGGTCGGTGGTCACTTCGTCCTGTATCGCGGGCCATTCGATGTACACGGGTTCTGTCCCGGTATTCCTGAATGTGTACAGCTCCAGCAGGGCCGGCATGTCCGTTGATGGAAAGTAAGTCCGTTCCAGTGAAAGGTTGCGGTTTCTCCCGACTGAGATGCTGCTGTGTACCTTCAGTGTACCGTCAATCGTAAGCCTCTCCACATGTTCGGACAGGCTGCGTCCGTCCGCTGTCACCGCATCCAGCGGATTCCAGTCGAAACGGCGCATCAGGCTGGCGTGTGTGTTGTTGGGTACAGTCCTCAGCATAGGCCATATCATACTCTTGTTCAGCACGAATCTGCCTTTGCTGTCTACTCCGTAGCGCAGTACGGCCGATACCTGCCGGCCGCTCATCTCGATATGGTCGTAGTGTTCCTGAGCGGCCTCAGGCTGCCACGAAATGCTGTTGGAGTTCCTGTCCAGAGTCCAGTATTGCCGGGCGTCTGCCCAGTTTCCGGCGGCCGAAAGCCATGAAAGGGCGATGATTGCCGCTAAAATCCGATTAGGTTTCATATTATCAGAAGCTCGTTTAATATTTCTTTTCCAGTTCCAAAAGGTAGCGTTTGGTGTCGGTTCCTCCGCCGTAGCCGGTGAGGCTGCCGTCGCTTCCGATGACGCGGTGGCAGGGCAGAATGATGGAGATGGCGTTGGCACCATTGGCATTGGCCACTGCCCGGACGGATTTCGGGGCACCTATGGCTGCGGCCAGCTCTCCGTAGGATACGGTCTGTCCGTAGGGTATGAGCCGCAGCTGCTGCCAGACGCGCTTTTGAAATTCACTGCCGGCCAGGAGCAGGGGGAGGTCGAACTCCTTCCGCTCACCGCGGAAATATTCGTCCAGTTCCCGGACGGTCCTTAGCAGGATTTCAGGAAATGCGGATTGCCCCGGAGTATCGCCGCTTATTTGCCCGCAGTCCTCCGACTCCGCCTTGAGTATTCTCCTGAGCCGGTTAGCCACCCTTCCCGGATGCAGCTCATGCGTCCAGTCGCAGAGGCAGAGCCTGTCCCCGAGCGAGCCGAGGAGCATTTCTCCGCAGGGTGCCTGATAGTGTACCGTCAGGATTCTGCGGTTCTTTCCGGATCCGCTTCCGTCAGTGCCGCCGTCTATGCCGCTGAATTCTTCCCGTGTCGTCAGGTACAGCCAGTGGGGCATTTCCGCACCTCTGTAATGCTTTACCATCACCCCTTCGGCTTTCCGCATGCCGTTGCGCAGGGCCACTCGCTGGGAGGGAATGTTATTGTCCCGGATGATGGAGCAGACCTCGGAGGCCCCAAGGACGTTGAAGGCGTATTCCATGCAGGCGCGGGCCGCTTCCGTGGCATAGCCCTGATGCCAGTGGGAGTGCCGGAACAGATAGCCGACCTCCAGCATTTCCTCCCCGTTCCACAGCTGCCGGGTCACTCCGCACTGGCCTATCATCTTTCCGGTCTGCTTCAGCACCACTGCCCAGAGGCCGTAGCCCCATTCCCTGTACCGTCCCGTCTGCCGCTCCAGCCACCCGTTCACCTCCTCATCGGAGAACGGACCGTTGTAGGCGCACATTACCTCCTTGTCCTGCAGTATCATGCACAGGTCCGGCCGGTCCGCCGGAGTCATTTCGCGCAGCAGCAGCCGCGGGGTTTCTATTATTGTTCTGTTTCCGTCAGTCATAATTCGGCCATAATATGTGTATGCAAAAGTAGCAACATCGGTGAAAAATGCAAGCTGTTTTGCACTGCCTTGATATTCAGCGCGTTGTAAAAGAGGGTGCAATTCTCGGCTCCTTGTGGCGGTGCGAAAAATGCGGTGCTGATCGTAATACTTTGTTTGTCAGGTGGTTGGAAAACAGCCTGCATTTTCTAAACATAAAGGGAGAATATGCTGTAATTTTGCATCCGGGTTAATCGCATAGCATACATCATGAGCAATATAAAACGAAGCCGGGCGGAGTGGATAAGGCGTTATGCCTCCTTCGTGGTGATTCTGTTTGTCATAGCATTCGGTACGTCCCTGTCCATCAGGGCCAACTTGGGCTCGTCACCTATATCCGCCCCGCCTTACGTCCTGTCCCTTATTCCCGGGATGAAGCTTACTATGGGGCAGCTGACGATATGCATGCACGTATTTTTCATCCTGACCCAGATACTGCTGCTGCGGAAGGATTTCGAGAAACGGCAGCTGACTCAGATACTTGTCTCCTTCCTGTTCGGCTTCTATACGGACGTGACCATGTGGATGACAGGGTTCCTGCAGATTCCGTTTGACATCAATCCCGCTGTCGGGTATCCGCTGAGATTTGTGGAACTGCTTATAGGCGGTGCCATTCTGGCTTTCGGTATTGCCTGCGAGGTGCGCTGCGACTCGCTGATGCTGGCCGGAGAGGGATTCCCGCTGGCGATAGCCAAGTTCCTGAAGAAGGATTTCGGGAAGGTCAAGATATGTACCGACACTTTTTTGGTGTCCGTCGGCGTGGTGTTCATGTTCGTCTTTTTCGGACACTGGGACTGGAAGATGATAGGACCCGGTACGCTGGTGTCGATGTTCTACGTAGGGTTCATGGTGCGGGTGTTCTCGCCCCGTATCGGGTGGCTGGACCGTATCTTTATCCCTCAGAGTGAGCGGGCTGGGCAGGCTTCTGATCAGGCTTCGTCAGCCGGCGGTACCTGGGGCAAATACCGCATCGTCACCATTGCACGTACGTATGGCAGCGGAGGCAATGCAGTAGGCGAGGAGGTGGCCCGCCGTCTGGGCTGTCCCTGCTACAGCCGCCAGATTATCGACCGGACAGCGGCGCAGATAGGGCGCACACCCGAATTTGTGGCCGAGAACGAGCAGAATATCTCCACGGCCAAGCTGTGGGAGATGATTTTCGAGGACAGCGGTATTCCGGTCTCAATGAATCCTTCGAAGGATGATGCGATATATGTCAGTCAGAGCCGTACTATCCGCGAACTTGCCCATCACGGCCCGTGCGTTATAGTAGGCCGTCTGGGCAACTGGGCTCTCAGGGACAATCCGCACGTACTCAGGGTGTTTGTCACTTCAGGCCCGGACTCGGCCGCTTCCCGTGTCGCTTCCCGGTTCAATATTTCCACGGATGAGGCCCTCCGGAAGCTCGAGCGCGTCAACAGCGGCCGTGCCAACCACTACCGCCGCTACACGGGCCGGCAATGGACCGACATCGGCGAGTACGACCTTATGCTCAACACCGACCGGGTGGGCATCGAAGGGGCAGTCGACATCATCCTGCGGGCCTCGAAGGACCTCGGCCAGGCCGGTCATGCCCTGTAAAAAAGTGCGGTAAGTTACCGGTTTTCAGGATTCATGCAGTATATTCGCGGCATGAAGAAAGCTGACCTGATTTTTATATGCGCGGTGGCGGCGGTGTTCCTGCCATTCGTGCTTTCGGATACCCTGTACGGGTTGTACAAGAGTTTCAATGCCGCTCACGGAATGATAGTGAGCTTCATAAAGTTCGCGGTACTGTCAACTGCCGGCGAGATGCTGGGGGCACGTATTTCCACGGGCCGGTATTATTACATGGGTTTCGGCCTGGTCTCCAAGATGATAGTATGGGGTATCCTCGGTATGGGCATTAACATGGCGATGATCATATTCTCGACAGGTACGCCCGCGTTTTTGGAATACATGGGCCTGGCCGGTGCCACGGAATATCTGGCGGGGCCTATGTGCTGGCAGAAAGTATTGGTGGCGTTCTGCGTCTCCGTGGCCATGAACTCCATCTTCGCTCCGGTCTTCATGACCCTGCACAAGATATGCGACATCCATATCGCCGACTATAACGGCTCCGCCCTCGCTTTGGTAAGGCCCTGGAAGATGGGCGAACTGATGAGCCGCGTCAACTGGAAGGCCCAGTGGGGCTTTGTCTTCAAGAAGACCATTCCGTTCTTCTGGTTCCCCGCCCATACGGTGACCTTCCTGCTGCCGCCCTCGGGCCGTGTCCTCTGCGCCGCCCTGCTCGGGGTCGCCCTCGGAGTGCTGCTGGCTGTGGCCGCCCGTAAGAAGTAACCGGAGCCAGACCACACTACTTGGTTTTTATGTTTACAGAAGGGTTTATGGTCCACTTGCCTGATTTTGCAGGGCCGTCATAACTCAGAATCCCGTGCTCCCTTAAGTGCTTTATCTCCCTCTTTATGGTGGCCTCCGATATTTTCAACTCTTCGGACATTTGTGCCCGCGTGATTCTGTCATTACTCCTTATCAACTTCAACATCTCGCTCTGCCTTGGGGTGAGAACACTTGATTTTTGGGGCTCATTTTGGGGCTCATTTTGGATGAATGCCGGTTGGATTAGGTTGTTGAATCCGATCATATCCCTTTCTATCGGTTCTATCTCGTTCATATCCAATCCTTTTACAGGCCTTTCAGGGCGTCCGTTCTGTTCCTGTACGCCTACTATGATATAACCGCCTCCGCTGTTATCGAAATCGTTCGCAAAGGCACAGATGGAACGGTAGATGGTATTCGGATTCCATCCTTTCTTGTATTCGATGCGTGCTCCTTCTATGGATGTCGCACCCAAAATATTAATAAGAAGCCAATAGCAAAAGAAATCTTTTTACTTTGCCGGAGCTGAAAACCAGGCAAATGTTTGCTTTGGTAGGTATTAATAGTTATCTTGCGTCTGCAAACTCTTAAAATGTAACAGTTATGGGAAAATTTATCAGGTTTCTGCTTATATGTCTTGGATTCAAGTCGCTGACAGCCTGCGATACAGATATATGGAACGGAACGGCAGAGTATGGAACACCGTATGCTGAATATGAGGTCAAAGGCCGGGTGTCGGATGCCGAGGGAACTCCTGTATCAGGTATCAAGGTGAGTATGGGTGTTGAAAATTATATGGACTCCGTTGCCGTCACTGACACCGAGGGCCGTTTCCATGTGATTCACGGCACGTTCCCGTTCGATGACAATACTTTTGATCTTCAGTTTACAGACATAGACGGCGAAGCCGGAGGCGGTCTCTTTGAGGAGCAGACCGTGACCGTCCAGGCGGAGATGGTTGAGGAGGGTGACGGCTGGGACGTGGGCGACTATGCAGTACCGGAAGAAGTGGAGGTCACCCTTTCCCCTAAGACGGATAGCGGAGAAGAGTAGTCATGCGGTCTTTGTCATTGAGGCAGAAGCTGGCGTTGGAGCTGGTCCGGCCACTGCATAAGGACTTGGTGGAGAAACATGAACTGCGCGATCTGTTCTGGGAATGTACCCTGCGTTGTTCTTTGCGCTGCCGTCACTGCGGCAGTGATTGTCACACTACGGCTTCGGTGAAAGACATGCCGTTCGAGGACTTCGCCAAAGTCCTCCGCCGCATATCCGGGAAATACGACCCGCATAAGGTTTTCATCATTGTCACCGGTGGAGAGCCGCTGATGCGGCCAGATCTCGCTTCATGCGGCAGGGCCATCTACGACATGGGCTTTCCGTGGGGGATAGTTACGAACGGTATGTTGCTGGACCGCAGGCGTTTTGACTCTCTGTTGAAGGCCGGTATCCACAGCGCGACGATAAGCGTGGACGGGTTCGAGGCCGACCATGACTGGATGCGCGGTGTCCCGGGCAGTTTCAAGAAAGCCACAGCCGGAGTCCGGATGTTCACAGAAGTGGATGATATAATATTTGACGTGGTGACATGCGCCAACAGCAGGAATCTGGCTTCATTGCCGGAATTGAAGGAGTATCTCATATCCATAGGCTTGAAACGCTGGAGAATATTCACGGTATTCCCGTCAGGCCGGGCCGCTGATGACTCTGAGATGCAGTTGTCTCCGGAGCAGTTCGACTCGCTTATGGAGTTCATAGCTGCGACAAGAAAAGAGGGACGTATCCGGCTCAATTACGGCTGCGAGAATTTTCTCGGAGGCTACGAGGGTCTCGTGCGGGACAATTTCTTCAGTTGCAATGCAGGTATCACCACTTCCTCGATTCTCGCGAACGGGGACATAGCGGCCTGTGCCAGCATCCGCAGTGACTATGCCCAGGGCAACATCTACCGTGGGGATGATTTCATCGATGTATGGGAAAACCGCTATCAGGTGTACCGTGACCGCAGCTGGATGCGGGAGAGGGGAGACGGATGCAGCCGCTGCAAGTATTTCAAATACTGTCTCGGAGGCTCGATGCATCTGCGTGAGTCGGATGGCTCCCTCCGTCCCGGCACATGCCGAATGAGCCGTTGAACAGGATATCCGCAATCTGCTCCGGCCTGTCCACGATATAGGCGGGGGAACAGGATGCCAGTTCTTCGCGGGTGCGGCAGCCCCAGGTGACGGCGATGGCCTCGATGCCGGCGTTGGCGGCGGTCTGCATGTCCACGCCTGAGTCCCCGATGTAAAGCACGCTTTCGCGTCCGTCACCGGAAACACTGATTCCGGCCACGCGAAGGATGTCCCATACTATCGCCGGCTCCGGCTTGCGGGGCACACCCTCCCTTTCTCCGAATACGGCGCAGAAAGGTATCTCAGGGAAGAAATGCTGCATGAGCTTGACTGTCGCGGGATGGTATTTGTTCGAGGCTACGGCTACTTTGATGCCGCGGCGGCAGATTGCGGCGAGGAGTTCCGGGATGCCGTAGAAGGGCCTGGTCATGTCGGCGCAGTGCTCGCCGTAGTAAGGCAGGAAGAGGCTCCTGACGCGCAGGACTTCCTCCTGACTGCGGGCGTTTTCCGGCAGGGCCCGCTCGAACAGCTTATTGATGCCGTTTCCGATATATGATGCTATTTCCTTTTCGCTGTGGACGGGATAGCCGCAGGCTGCAAGGGCCTGGTTGGTTGCCGCCGCGATGTCGGGGACGGTGTAGAGCAGGGTGCCGTCCAGGTCGAATATCACTAATTTTTTCTGCATGGTTCCGCAAATGTAGGAAAATTCCCTATATTTGTAGGGGATTAAAAATCTTTAGTTTATGAAAAAGGCTTTTCTGAAGTGGATTATGGCGGTCCTGGGGGTTACCTCAGTGTCGTCATGTTTCCTGTATGCCTCTCCGCACGCTACGTATGAGGCCAAGGGCCGTGTGACGGATGAGGAAGGACGTTCTATAACCGGAATCCAGGTGGGATTCTGTGCGAGCTATGGGGAGACGGACAGCCTGGGCAATAAGATTTACTATCCGGACGGGCAGCCTGTGCTTACCGATACTGACGGAAAGTTCAGTCTCAAAGTCGAGAACTATAGCTTCGGGGGAGGCGAGGGTGTTACTATCGGCTTCATCGATATTGACGGACCGGACGGCGGAGGCAGCTTCCAGTCCAAGTTCGTGGAGCAGCCGCTGGTGCAGAAGAAGAAAGGCAAATGGCATGATTCCTGGGACGAGGGTGACTATGAGGTGCCCGGTATGGTGAACGTCACGCTCGAGCGGGATGCAGAATAAAAACAGTTAAAAAGAAAGATATGAAAACAGAGATTCTTAAGTTTTTGCTTCCGCTTTTGGGATTCAGTGCAGCTTCCTGTGTGTCACTGTACGCACCCCTTTCTGTTGAGTTCAATTCTATCAATGTTAAAGGCAGGGTAACTGATACGGAAGGGCAGCCCGTTCCTGGTATTAAAGTCAGTCTGGTAGAGAAAGTAAGAGTTGAGAGAGAATTTACAGTAGGATATAATCGAATGGATACTGTGAACCGGGAGCCGATAATCACTGATGAGTACGGATATTTTGAATACAATGGACGTGAGGTGGATGTGCCGCAGAATGCGCATCTTTCATTTGAGGATGTGGATGGCCCGGCAAACGGAGGGGAATTCCTGCTGAAGGAGATTAAGGCGGATTTCGTCAAAGCCGCTGACCAGGAAGGTGCCGGAAATGATGAAGTTTTCGATTTGAGGGAGGGCAGTCTCGACGTGACCCTCGAGCGTAAACCTCAGGAGTAGAAGTATTGTCAGATTATGCAGCCCGTTTTGTTCAAGCAGAGGCTGGCTCTGGAGCTCAACAAGTCTCTCAGGGAGCAGATGGCCAGGGAGCATGTCCTGGAGAATCTCTTCTGGGAGTGTACCCTGAGATGCTCTCTGAAATGCCGTCACTGCGGGAGCGACTGCTATACTACCTCCGGGGTCAAGGACATGCCATTCGAGGACTTCGCCAAGGTGCTCCGGAGAATCTCTGAGAAATACGACCCCCACAAGGTTTTCATAATCATCACCGGTGGTGAGCCCCTGATGCGTCCCGACATCGCCTCATGCGGCAGGGCCATCTACGACATGGGCTTCCCCTGGGGCATGGTCACCAACGGCATGCTGCTGGACAGCCGGCGTTTCGATTCCCTGCTCAAGGCCGGCATCCACAGCGCGACGGTCAGCCTGGACGGGTTCGAGGCCGACCACGAGTGGATGCGCGGAGTCCCAGGCAGTTACGCTAAGGCGCTCAACGCCATCAGGATGTTCATCGGGGTCCCGGACATGGTTTTCGACGTGGTCACCTGCGCCAACCGCCGTAACCTCGCCACCCTTCCCGACCTGCGCGAGTTCCTCATCTCGATAGGCCTCAGGCGCTGGAGGATTTTCACCGTATTTCCGTCCGGCAGGGCCGCCCATGATCCGGACATGCGGCTGACTGCGGAGGAGTTTGACCGGGTGATGGATTTTATCGCCGAGACCCGTCGGGACGGCCGGATAAAGCTGGATTACGGCTGCGAGGGCTTCCTTGGCGGCTATGAGGGCAAGGTCCGCGACTACCTTTTCCGCTGCGACGCCGGCCTGAGCTGCGCCTCTATCCTCTCCAACGGGGACATCGCCGCCTGTGCGAGTATCCGCAGCGACTACTCCCAGGGCAATATCTACCGCGGGGACGATTTCCTGGATGTCTGGGAGAACCGCTATCAGAAGTTCCGCGACCGCAGCTGGATGAAGGCTCTCGGGGACCCCTGCGGCAGCTGCCGGTATTTCCGCTATTGTCTCGGCGGCTCGATGCACCTGCGGGAGGCCGACGGCACACTCCGTCCCGGCACATGCAGGATGGCTGAGAGCGGTCTTTGCAGGAAGTAAATAAGTTAAAATCAATAGGATATGAAAAGAAAATCTGTCTACGCCGCCGTGGTTCTGCTGCTGTCGGCGGTGTCTCTGCATGCGCAGCCGGATGCTGTGGAACTTGAAGATCTCGGAGTGGTGATCGCACCGGGTCAGTCCAGAGAGTACTCCTACAGCGACAAGGAGGCCGGCTTCTACTACGGCCAGACTTCAACTGATGATTTCAGCGACTGGTACGCCGGGTGGAACATCCGGGCCAAGAGGATTTTCGCCGATTACCGGCTCTATGTGGACGGGCGGATGCTCAGCCGTAAGGATGCGGCCGTGACCGTGTGGCCCGACCGGCTTGAGAGGGTCCATGACTGTGCCGTGGAGACATTTGCACTGGTGGACAGCCGCAAGGTGCTCTTCGTCGCTCTGGACGGAGTGGCCGGCAGCAAGGTCGGCCTCGAACTTACCGGCACCAATATCACCCTCCCCCGCAAGGACGGCAACTCCGTGATATACGCGGCCGTGGAGGCTAAGGGCGACTTCGTCCGCATCTCCGCCCTGAATCCGGACGCTCAGCTGAGTTTTGACGGCAAGGTAGTGGAGGCTCCCCGCAATGCAGGCGGCTTCATCATCTCCTACGGCAATGAGACGGAAAGCCGGGAACTCGCCTCGCAGTTCCGCTCCGAAGGGCGGCAGTGGCTCGCTCAGCGGCAGCAACGGATGCAGGCTCTTCTGGATGACAATGCCATGCGCTCCGACCTGTCCTCTCTCGACAGGGCTGTCGCATGGATAGAACTGACTGCGGACGAGCTGGTGACCCGCCAGCACGGAGGCTGGGGCATGTACGCCGGCTTCCCCTGGTTCACCGATTTCTGGGGCAGGGACATGTTCATCGCCATGCCCGGGGCGGTGCTCTGTACCGGAGAGTTCGATGTCGCCCGGGATATCCTTCTGTCATTTGCCCGCTATCAGGATACCGACCCGGAGTCGGAGACTTACGGCCGCGTACCTAACCGCCTGAACCTCGACGGTATTCTTTACAACACCACCGACGGTACTCCCCGCTTTGTGATTCAGGCCTACGAGTATCTGAAATACACCGGGGACGTGGACTTCATCAAGCAGATATACCCCGCCGTGAAGACCGCCACTGACGCCTCGGCACGGCTTTTCACCGACGACCGCGGCTATCTGACCCATGCCGACGCCGATACATGGATGGATGCCAAGCGTCAGGGCCAATACCCGTGCTCTCCCCGCGGAGACAGGGCGGTGGATATCCAGGCCCTCTGGTATCAGCAGCTCAAATGTGCGGCAGACATGGCCCGTTACATGGGCGAGGACCGCAAGGCCCGGCAGTGGGAGGCCCTGGCCGGGAAGGTCCGCGCCAATTTCGAGCACGATTTCACCGACCCCGGGTCGGGCCTGATCTACGACCACCTCAACTCCGACGGCACCCCTGACCTCCAGCTCCGTCCCAACACCGTCTACGCCCATGAGCTGGTGTCCGACACCCTGTTGAGGATGCGGGATACCCGCCGGATGTGGGAGCACCTGGTCTATCCCTGGGGCGTGTCGAGCCTCGACCAGAATGACGGGCAGTTCCATCCCTGGCACGAGATGTGGCACCGCTACCATAAGGACGATGCCTATCACAACGGCACTGTCTGGCTCTGGCTCAACGGTCAGGCGATGCAGAGGATGATTGAGTACGGTCAGCAGGACCTTGCGTTCAGACTTTTCTCCAACATGAACCGGCAGGCTCTCTGTGAGGGTGCGGTCGGCAGTCTGTCCGAATGCGCAGATCCATGGCCCCGTCCGGGCAGCACTTGGGTAAGGCGTTCGGGTACATTCCTCCAGGCCTGGAGCAACGGAGAGCATATCCGTGTGTGGGATCAGTATTTTCTCGGTGTGCGGCCCGATATGCTCAGCGGCCGGATTGATATCCAGCCCCGTATTCCTTCTGTGATAACCTCTCTGGACCAGCGTGTCAGCATTGCCGACGGAGCGCTGGACTGCAAGTACGCCACCCGCCCCGGCGGCCGGACCGAATACCGCTATGAGTGGACCGCTTCCCGGGAAGTCACTCTCAGCGTCTCCATCGGGGTCTTTGCTCCTGTCGAAGTGACCATACCACAGGGCGGCCTGCTGATCCTGTCGTGTTCACCCGAATCCCTCACAGCCAGACTGTACGCTTCCGACGGTACGGTGCTGTACGAGACGGAGGCTGAGGCGGACCCGCATATTGCCGCTCTCCACGAGGAGTGGAACCGCTTCTTCGAAGGTACGGACTTCGCTGCTCCCAACTACCGCGAGAACCTCAAGTCGCTGTCCCGCTATTTTGACCCTCCCCTGGATTATCAGAGTATAGAATAATTATAAAAAGTAAGGATTATGTTTATTGTAAATTGGAACAGAAGCACGGCAGCTTTTCTGACCGCCGTACTTCTATCAGTATTTCAAGCCGGAGCGCAGCAGGCAATCTGGTCTACACGGGCAGTCACCTCTCCTGAAGTACATCCTGACGGCAGGGTTACATTCCGTCTGTTCGCACCGAAGGCGGTGGAGGTTTGGGTCGAGGGGGATTTTCTCTCCGATTCACTTTACGGTGACTCTCAGGGCAATTACAGGGCAGAGCTCCGTGAGGGCGAGGACGGTGTCTGGGAGCATACGACTCCTCCGCTTCGCTCAGAGCTCTACAGCTATACTTTCAGAGTGGACGGACTTAAGGTGCTGGATGTGTCCAATGTTTTCATAAAGAGGGATGTCTCCTCTCTGACAAATTATTTCATCGTGGAAGGGAATCCCGGAGACCTGTATTCCGTGCAGGACGTTCCGCACGGCACTGTCTCCAAAGTATGGTATGAAAGTCCGGCTTTAGGGACGGTCCGCCGCATGACGGTCTACACTCCTGCGGGCTACGACAGCGGCAAGGGCCGGTATCCTGTGCTTTATCTGCTGCACGGCATGGGCGGGGATGAGGAGGCCTGGAGCGACCTGGGCAGGGCAGCGGAGATTCTGGACAATCTCATAGCTGCCGGCCGCTGCTTGCCGATGATAGTGGTAATGCCTAACGGCCATGTATTCAACGATGCTGCTCCCGGTCAGACACCGGGCGGTCTGGAACAGCCTGATTTCAACCGCTCAGGAGAGGCAGCCTGTACGATGGAGGAGTCCTTCCCCGATATCCTCAACTATGTCGAGCAGCATTACCGTGTGCGCAAGGACAAGGCTTCCAGAGCCATAGCCGGTCTTTCGATGGGCGGAGGCCATGCAATGAACATCTCGAGGATGTACCCGGACATGTTCGATTACGTGGGCCTGTTTTCAGCGGCTGTAATGCCGAGGGAGAAGAGGACGGAAGGCAGTTCCGCCGCCGGAGCGTATTCGGATATCGAGAGCAGTCTGGCGGAGCAGTTCTCCGGAGAGCCGGCTCTTTACTGGATAGGTATCGGCAAGGAGGATTTCCTGTACGGGTATAATGAGGACTACCGCGCATTTCTGGACAGTCATGACTGGCCCTATACCTACTATGAGAATGGCGAGGGGCATATATGGCGCAATTGGCGGATCTACCTCGCGGAGTTCCTGCCTCTTCTGTTCCGGTAGTCACTTTCCTGTCCCTCAGTCCTGCAGGGCCGAGGCTACGGCATGCCGGATGATGGCCGGCGCGTCACTGTAGGTGTCTTCGCCCGGGGCTGCCGAGGATGAAAGCTCGATGACACGGGAAATGCCTATGGCAGCGAGCTGGTCTGCCGGAATCCGGCAGGTGCCGGTGACGATCCAGAGGGGCTTGCCGTAACGGCGGCACAGGGTGGCGATGCCGGCGGGCAGTTTGCCGGTCAGGGATGACTTGTCGAAGCGGCCCTCGCCGGTGATGACCAGATCGGCCGATGCAATCTCCTCTTCCAGATGCAGCATGGAGGCGAAGACCTGCCATCCGGCCGCAAGTTCCGCTCCTAAAGCGGCTTTCAGGGCGTATCCCGTACCTCCGGCGGCTCCGGCCCCGGGGAAGTCTGGAACTCCGATGACCCTTACCCAGTTTTCCAAAGCATTCTCGAATACCGGGATGTCCTGCTTGCGGCATCCTTTCTGCGGACCGTATACCGCAGTGGCTCCGAGCGGTCCGAGCAGCGGGCTTGTCACATCGGTGGCTACGGTGATGCGGGTCTGACGCAGGTGAGGGCAGATGTCAGCCACGGAGCGGTCCGAGGCTGCTTCTATGCCGCTGATGAAAGTGGGTATGTCCTTGTTGCGGAATGGATTGGAGTTAGTGAAGGACCAGCCGAGAGCAGAGAGCAGGCCGAAGCCTCCGTCATTGGTACCGCTGCCTCCTATTGCCAGCAGAATGTCCCGCACGCCATGGGCCACGATGCATTCGCGCAGGACGGTGCCGAGGCCGTAGGTAGTGGAGCGCAGCAGGTTGCGCCGTTCCCTCGGAATCATGTTGAGGCCGCAGACCGAGGCCATCTCCACGAATGCACGGCTGGTGCCGTCCTCCGCGCCGTACAGCAGTACCGGGGCGAGTATCTGCGATCCCAGGTGATTGACCGTCGGAATGAATTCCTTCCGATAGCTTCTGCCGCTCTCCCGAAGGGCCCTTTCCATTACCCCCATGCTGCCTTCCCCTCCGTCCGCCATGGGACGCAGAATGATTTCCGGACTTGCATTTCCGGCTTCCCGGCATCCTTCCATTATACCGTCCCGGACGGCCTCGGAGGCCTGCACGGCGGTCATTGAACCCTTGAATTTGTCAGTCGCTATTACTATTTTGCCAAAACCGCTCATATTTTTTATATTTGTCGTTCAAATTTAAAAACTTTCAGAAAAATGAAAAAATCAACATTGCTTGGCTTGATGCTGCTGCTTCTGCCCCTGGCTCCCGTGAAGGCTGACGAGGGTATGTGGCTGCTGCCCCTGCTGGAGAAGATGAACAGCGGGAAAATGACTGAGTTGGGTTTTGAAATCACCCCTCAGGAGATATATAATCTGAACAATTCTTCGCTGAAGGACGCCATCGTGATTTTCGGCGGCGGATGTACCGGTGAGATAGTCTCCGACCAGGGACTGCTCTTCACCAACCACCACTGCGGTTTCGGTACTATCCAGAGCCTCAGCTCCGTGGAGCATAACTACCTCCGCGACGGCTACTGGGCCATGAGCCTTGAGGAGGAGCTTCCCGCTCCCGGTCTCAGCGTGAGGTTCCTAGAGAGCTTCACCGATGTTACCGCCGATGTAAACAAGGTGCTGGCCAAGGCCAAGACTTCCGAGGACAGGGAGAAGGCCATGACCAAACTCGAGAACAAGCTCGCCAAGAAGGCCGGCTGCGACGGTAAGTTCACTGTCGGCGGCATCAACTCGTTCTATGGCGGCAATACCTACTACTTCATCGTGTACAAGGTGTTCAGGGACGTGCGTTTCGTAGGTGCTCCCCCTCAGTCAATCGGTAAGTTCGGCGCCGACACCGACAACTGGATGTGGCCCCGCCATACCGGAGACTTCTCGATTTTCCGTGTGTACGCCGACCAGAACAACAATCCCGCCGAGTATTCCGAGGACAATGTGCCCTATACTCCGAAACAGTATCTGAAAGTGTCCATCGCAGGTTACGAGGAGGGCTCTCCTGCCATGATCATGGGATATCCCGGCTCCACCAACCGTTTCATGACCGCTTCCGAGCTGCGTGAGACCACCGAGAAGAACGAGGCCGCCATCAAGGTGCGCACACTCCGTCAGGATGTGCTGATGGCCGACATGGAGGCTGATCCCAAGATCATGCTCCAGTATGCCAGCAAGTACGCCGGCTCGTCCAACGGCTGGAAGAAGTGGATCGGCATGAACGAGACCTTCGCAAAACTCGGAGTCGAGGCACGCCGCGCCGCTGAGGAGCAGGCTTTCACCGAGTGGGTCAATGCCGGAGGCGAGGAGCGCATCGCCCGCTACGGCAAGGCTCTCGAAAACATCAACGCCGCTGTGGAGGGACGTAAGGCCGACTACATCCTGATGACCTACATCAATGAGAGCGTGGGCCGCATCGAGCTTGTGGGTGCTGCTGCCAACGCCAAGAGGATTACGGATGCACTCGCGGCTGAGGATCCCGCCGAGAAGGAGGAACAGCTGGCAGCCGTAAGCAGCCGTCTGGAATCATTCTACGAGGACTATTCCATGCCTACTGACAAGAAGGTGGCCGTGGCCATGATACAGCTGCTCAAGGAGAGTATTCCCGCAGACCAGCTGCCTTCGTTCTATCAGGATATCGACAGCCGTTTCGGAGGTGATATCAACGCTTTTGTGGAGGACCTGTATGACAAGTCGGTTTACACATCTCTGGATAAGGTCAATGCTGCCATAGCTGCCGGAGATACCGAGGCTTTGAACAATGACCCCGCCGTGAAGGTACGCGAGTCCTATCTGGCGGCCGCCAAGCCTCACGCCGAGAAGTATGCCTCATACGCAGAGCAGTTTGCCCAGGGCAAGAAAGACTACATCGCAGGTACCCTCGAGATGAGGGAGGGCGAGGCCATCTATCCCGATGCCAACTTCACCATGCGTCTTACCTACGGAACCGTTATGCCCTACTATCCCCGCGACGCCGTCTTCTACAACTACTACACCACCCTCAAGGGCGTGATGGAGAAGGAAGACCCGAACAACTGGGAGTTCGTAGTGCCCGAGAAGCTGAAAGAGCTGTACGAGGCCAAGGATTACGGCCGCTATGCCAACGAGAAGGGCGAGATGCCCGTGGCCTTCATCGGCAACCTCGACATCACCGGCGGTAACTCCGGCTCTCCTATCATGAACGGCCGCGGCGAGCTCATCGGTCTGGCCTTCGACGGCAACTGGGAGTCCATGAGCGGTGACATCATCTTCGAGCCCGAGCTCCAGAGATGCATCAGCGTGGACATCCGCTACGTCCTCTTCATCATCGAGAAGTTCGGCGGAGCCACCAACCTCATCGAGGAACTGGATATCGTTGAATAATTTACTCCTGCGCTGAAATGATTTTAGAAACCCTTTCAAAGATCATTCATCCGGCGGCTGACAAGGACATCGTCTCCCTGGGTCTCGTCGAGGACATCAAGCTCTTCGACGGGAACGGGGCTGCCGTCGAACCTGAGGACCCCCAGGCCGGAGAGAAGGCCGTGCTGGTCCGTTTCAAACTGGTCGTGCCCTCTCCTGACCCCCTCCTCTCCTCCATCAAGAAGCAGTGCGAGGAGGCCATGGCTGCCGAGTTTCCCCATGCCAAGATCTCCATCATCGAGCTGGTACGGGAGCGCAAGCCGACCAAGAAGACGGTCAACGACCTGGACGATACCCAGCTGCAGAATATCGGCAAGATCATAGCCATTGCTTCGGGCAAGGGCGGAGTGGGCAAGTCCACCGTTTCTGTCAATCTCGCCGTGGCCCTTTCCCTCAAAGGATACAGGGTGGGACTCGTGGATGCGGACGTCTACGGCCCCTCCATTCCCAAGATGACCGGAACCGAGGGCGAGGTTCCGTACATGGACGAGGAAAAGGATCTGATCGTCCCTCTCGAGAAATGGGGGATAAAGCTCCTGTCCATAGGCCACTTGGTGGCTCCGGAGCAGGCCCTGATATGGCGCGGACCCATGGCCAGCAACGCCATGAAGCAAATCGTCATGCAGGTGGACTGGGGCGAGCTCGACTACCTGCTCATCGACCTCCCTCCCGGAACGGGCGACATCCACATCTCGATGGTCCACGACATCCCCCTGACCGGAGCTGTAATCGTCACCACTCCCCAGCAGGTGGCCATCGCCGACGTGATAAAGAGCATCAACATGTTCCGCCACAAGGACGTGAACGTGCCGATACTCGGACTGGTCGAGAATATGGCCTGGTTCACCCCCGCGGAGCATCCCGAAGAGAAGTACTACATCTTCGGCAAGGACGGCGGCAGGAAGATGGCGGAGGAACTGAGTATCCCGCTTCTGGGCAGCATCCCCATCTACATGTCAGTAGAGGAGGGCGGAGACGCCGGCAGGCCCGCCGCATTCTCCGACGGCCCCGACGCCGCAGCCTTTGCTGCCATCGCCGACAAGCTGTAAACTGCAGATCAGCTTATGGCCAATATCGCAGAGGACATACGTAATGGAGACGGGAAGGCGTTCGAGGTGTTCTACCGCCTGGAATACAACAATCTCGTACACTTCATTACAAGTTATATCTGCGACAGCGAGAAGGCCCGCGACCTGGCCCAGGACGTCCTTTGCACGGTATGGGAGAAGCGCTGTTCCATACGGCCTGATTCGAATCTCCGTGCATGGGTCTTTACCATAGCAAGGAACCGGACCCTGAATTTTCTGAAGGAGAAGAAACTGTTTTCCGATCCTTCCCTTACGAGTGTTTTGGAAGAAAGGACAGCTGCCCTCGAGGACCCGTCAGTGGAACATCTGATAGACTCGCTGGAGCTGTCCTCTTTAATTAGGAAGACATTTGATTCTCTGCCTGATACTGCCAGGGAAACATTTCACATGAGCAGACTTGACGGTATGACAAACAGGGAGATATCCGTAAAAAAAGGGCTCAGTGTCAAGGCTGTGGAATACCACATCAAGATATCGCTGCAGCATTTCCGCAAGAGGCTGAAAGAATATCTGTAGTGAAAATTTTGAAAAAATTTTTAGGACAGAGCACGGGCAAATTGTATTATAAATATAGTATAAGATTCGAGACTGAATTATGAAAGAAAAGCCGGAAAAGGAAAAACTGAGTAAATTCAATGCCGAGGTATTCTCGACCATGCCGGACGAACCCTATCTCGGGCCGGTTCCGTCGTTTGGAGGCGGAAGGCGGAAAACCCCCGCCTTGGACTGGTGTTTCCGTGCGGCTGCTGTTATTCTTGCCGGTCTTTTCTGCTGGTCGCTGTTCAGACCGGAGCCTCCGGTGGATCCTGTTGTATTTACAGCGAAGGCGGCTGATGTCTACACGGTTGCCAATGGCGTCCGGAGCCGTGTCATCCTTCCTGATTCTTCCGTTATCTGGCTTAACTGTGGCAGCGAGCTGCTTGTAGCTGAGGATTTCGAGGACGGTAACAGGGAGGTCTCCTTGCGCGGGGAAGGCTATTTCGACGTGCACTCCGACCCTTCAAACCCGTTCTATGTCCGTACTCCTGGCGGCCCGACAGTCAAAGTTACCGGAACAGTGTTCAACCTCTCATGTTATTCTCCCGATGAGGAACTCAAACTGACATTGCTGGAAGGGTCTGTTGAAGTCCTGACGGATAAGGAAGAGGTTTTCACTTTGGAGGAAGGCTCAAAAATCACTGTTAAAAGCGAGTCCGCTTATACTGACAGCACTCCCGACATAGATGGTGATACCGCCTGGAAAAACGGAGTCCTGCATTTCGACAATACTCCTATGAAGGAGGTTCTGGAGTCTCTCGAACGTTGGTACGGTGTCGAGATTACCGTCAGCGACATTTCTATATACAAGAATTCTTTTACAGCGGATTTCAGGTCTGAATCAATAAACCAGGTGCTTGAACTTATGGCGATTGCCTGTGATATAGTCTATTCCGTAGACGGTAATTCGGTTACTATCGGATAAATTTTCTTTAGGGTAGTCCGGTTGAATATTGTAATTATTGTAGTCATACGACTATAACCAATATTAACCGAGATGAAATCTATATTGTTGAAATTTTTGCCGGCGCTTTCGATGTTGCTGATGTTGTCCATTACATCGGCTTCGGCGCAGCAGAACTACGAGGTGAACTGCAGTAACCTCAGACTTTCTGAAGTCCTTAAGGAGGTAACACGGGAGACCGGTTACAATTTTGTTTACAGCAATAGCTCTGTGAATGTTTCCCAGACTGTGACAGTCAATGTCAGCAGCCCTGATATCAATACCGTCCTTGAAGCGGTATTCGAGGGTACCGGGATTACATGGACATTGATGGATAAGCAGATAGCCCTGCATCAGGAGGCAGTGCCGCAGAAACCGGCAGCTGCTGCCAGGCAAGGGACCCGTATAATCAGCGGTCAGGTCCTTGACAATGAGGATAGTCCCTTGGTCGGAGCGGATGTCTTGGTGAAAGGCACTACAGTCGGGGTATATACCGATTCTGAGGGTAACTATGAGATAGAGGTCCCGGATAATCCGGAAACAACCTTAGTGTTCAATTTTTTCGGCATGAAATCCCAGGAAGCGCTTATCGGAGCCCGTGAGAGAATAAACGTGCAGCTTCTCCCGGACGCGGAGATGCTGGATGCAGTAGTGGTCACAGGCTATCAGACCATTTCTAAGGAGAGGACTACCGGAGCCTTCGCCAAAGTCAATTCCGAACAGTTCGAGACCCAGCGTATCTCAAATGTCAGCACCATGCTGGAAGGACGTGTCGCAGGTCTGACCGACGGGCAGATAAGGGGTGTCACATCCATGAATGGTCTGACGACTCCGCTCTACGTTATCGACGGCTTCCCGGTAGAGAAGACCACCAATGACGGCTACGGCAACTGGGTGGAGAGCGTGCCCGATATCAACCCTGAGGACATCCAGAGCATCACCGTCCTGAAGGATGCTGCCGCAGCTTCCATCTACGGAGCCCGTGCGGCGAACGGAGTGGTGGTCATCACTACCAAGAGGGCGCAGAAAGACCAGATGAATGTGTCCTTCTCCGCCACACTGTCACTTCAGCCCTATTCCACTTACGCCGATAAGTATCTGGCCGATGCCGCCACTATGGTGGAACTCGAGCGCGAGTGGGCTGCCCAGAACCCTAACCTGCAGGGGACCGGAGCAGCGGCATACGCCCAGGGACTGCTGGATGACAACACATTTACTACCCAGGGTATCCGTACTCTCCTGCGCGGTTATGCAGGACAGATGACTCAGTCGGAAGTGGACGCAGAACTCGCGGCTCTTGCGGCTATGGGTTACAGCTACTATGACGACATAGAGCGTTACGGCACCCGCAATCCCTTCAGCCAGCAGTACAACCTCTCTCTCGGCAGGGGTACAGAGAAGAATTCTTTCAATGCCTCCATCACCTATCGCAATAACCTGGGTAGCGACAAGTACACCGATAATGACGATATCGGCATCAACATTCAGAACACTACCCAGATAACCAAATGGCTGACCTTGGAAGTAGGCTCCTATCTCAATTATGGAACCGGCAGTACGCAGAGTTTCAGCCTCTTTTCTCCCGGATATACCTACATGCCCTACGACAGACTTGTGAACGGGGACGGCTCGTACTATACGAACCGTCAGGAGGACAGGTACTCGGCATACAATATGAGTATCCTGAATTCGAACGGCCTGTATAACCTGGATATCACTCCTCTGGACGAGATAGGCATGAACCTGACCCGTCAGAAGAACTTCAGCAACCGTACATACGCCCGCCTGTCGATTAAGTTTACCGACTGGCTGAAGTACACCGCCTCGTTCCAGTATGAGTATGCCAATTACGCTACGGAGCAGCTGCGCAGCAAGGACTCCTACGATGTCCGCAATACGGTCAATACATACGCTTCCTCCAACGGGGACGGCACGGCGACCTTCAACATCCCTTACGGAAACATTTACTTCACTTCAAACAATATTACCAGAGCGTACAACTTCCGTCAGCAGTTGGACTTCAACAAGACCTTCGCCGGCAAACACGAGGTTACCGCGTTGGTGGGAACCGAAACCAGGGAGAACAAGAACAATTACGAGAACCGCACTCTTTACAACTACGACCCGGATCTGATGACCTATTCCCTGATCGACCAGGCCGCTCTGAGTTCCATGGGCAGAATCTGGGGCTGGGGCAGCTTTACTAATCATAATGCGGCATATCTCCTGGAGCTGGTCAACCGCTACGTATCGTTCTACGGCAATGCGGCCTACACCTACGACGGCCGGTACACCGTGAGCGGAAGTATCCGCTGGGACAAGACCAACCTCTTCTCCACCGGCTCGAAATACCAGAAACGTCCCATCTGGTCCGTGGGAGCCAGTTGGAACATCGACCGCGAGGAATTCATGCAGGGTGCGGACTGGGTCAATATGCTCAAGCTGCGTTTCAGTTACGGTATCGGCGGTAACATCGCGAAGAACTCCGCCCCGTATATGACGGCCTATTTCGGCAGCAACCAGCATGTAGGCGGTATTTCCGGAACCATTCAGAGCCGCCCGAATCCCAACCTGAGATGGGAGAAGACAGCCACCACCAACGTCGGAGTGGACTTTTCCCTGCTGGGCAACAGGTTGAGCGGTACTGTGGAGTACTATTATAAAAACGGTACAGATCTTCTGGCCAATACCAACGGCGTGCCGACCGAGGGCTGGGGCTACAGCACCTACACCATCAACAACGGAGAGATGGTCAACGAAGGCTTTGAGATCTCCCTGAACGGTACGGCGGTCAGCACCAGTGACTGGAGATTTGACATAGGCGCTATCTTCAGCTACAACAGGAATGAGGTGACCTACGTCAATGTTGAGGCCCCGGTATCCTACATCCTGATTGATTATCCTACGGCCTATCCCCGCATCGGAAATCCCTACAACGCCATTTACGGCTACCAGTGGGCAGGTCTGAGCGAGCAGGGAACCCCTCAGCTCTACGACCGTAACGGAGAACTGTACGACGACATGACCCCGTCCGATATCGAGGACCTGCTCTATTTCGGAACGACAGTGCCTGTTTACAGCGGTGCGCTTAACCTCAATCTCAGGTGGCGCAACTGGGAACTGGCGGCTCAGTTCCTCTTCGAGGGCGGGCACAAGATGCGCAATACCAGCATTCCGTTCATCGACGGCAGCATAGCCCCTGTAAGCAACCGTATATCCGACCGCTGGCAGCAGCCAGGTGACGAGGCCCACACAGACGTGCCCCGCTACATCTCTTCCGAGAGCCCGCTGTACAACTACAACTACTACACCATGTATGCCCGGTCTTCCGTCAATATCATAGATGCTTCCAACCTGTCGCTGAACAACCTGTCACTCACCTACAGGCTGCCCTCCGGCGCATGCAGCAAGCTGGCAATGAAGAGCGCGCGCATCATGCTGGCAGCGGAGAACCTCTTCATGATAGCGGCAAGTCCCGAGGCCAAATACCTGCTGGGAGGCTACAACAAGCCGACCTTCATTCTCGGCCTTTATTTGAATTTCTAACGTAGATAAAAATGATACTTATGAAAAAGTTTCTGTACATATTCATCATAGCATGCCTTCCGATCTTCTCGTCATGCGACGATTACCTGAATATCGTTCCTAAGGGAGAGAAGATACCCACTACGCTTGCAGACTTCGAGTCACTGCTGCGTGACGAGTACACCATAGGACAGACTCCCGTCAGCAACGCCCTTTATCTGCTGAATGACTACTATGTGACCGTCTCCAATCTCAACAGTCCCACCCTTACCCGGGCCAACTACATGTGGGATGAGTCGGCCGACCGTATCATGCTGAACAACTCGGATGAGGGTACATATTACCAGATGTATGCCGCCATATCTTCCTGCAACCTTATCATTGAGAATGCTCCCACAGCGACTGAGGCGACCGATGCCGAGAGAGCTGAGGTGATAGCTTATGCAAAGGTCATCCGTTCCCTCTGCTATTATGTGTTGGTCAATTACTATGCCGATACATATGAGGCTGCCACTGCAGGTGAAAAACTTAGTGTGCCTCTCATTGTCAGTTCGGTAATCGATGCTCCCAGTGAGCAGGTGACCATACAGGAGATGTATGACTTCATCATCCAGGGAGTGGAGGAAGCCATAGACGGAGGTCTGCCCGAGGAGTCCATGACGGTGATACATCCGAACCTTGGTGCAGCCTACGCTCTCCTGGCCCGTGTCTACCTCCAGATGCAGGACTATACCAAGGCTCTGGAGTATGCGGAGCTTGCTCTGGGCCAGAACAGCGCTCTTTACGACTGGAATGCTTATTATGACGACCATATCGCCGCCATAGAGAATCCCGACGACTATACAGGCCTGCCTACCCCGACAGATTATTCCTACGTGGAGAATTACTATTTCCGCTGCGGCAACGGTTCTCCGAACTATACCACCAACGAACTGGATATTCCGGTCTGGAGGGCGGAGCGTTTCGAGAAAGGAGACGCCAAGTTCATGTCCCGCTGGAAATACCGCTCCGAGAATCAGGATACCTACTATGACGGAGTGGGTAACGGATATTTCAACTGGGGCGGACTCACCACCTGCGAGGTCTACCTCATCAAGGCCGAGTGCCTGGCCCGTGGTGGAGACATCTCCGGTGCCATGGACGTACTCAACACCGTGCGTCAGACCCGTATCCGTCCGGATGTGTATAAGCCGCTGGCTGCAGCTGACCTCGCAGAGGCGATCGACCTTATCCGCCGGACCAAGGACAATGAGCTGATTTTCTCCATCGTGCCCTTTGCCGACGCCCGCCGCTTCAACGCCGAGGGTACCTACGCCCGTACCCTGACCAAGGAATACGACGGCCGGACCTATACCCTCAGCCCCGGCTCTCATTTATGGACCATGCCATTCCCGGCCGGAGCCATCAACAACCCCGGAAACGGCACCATTACGCAGAATGTAGACAGATAACATAAAATCAATGTAAAATGAAAAGTAATCTTTTTAAACTGGTTCTCCTCTTCGCATCTGTCGCAGCTGTCTCGGCATGCGGCCCGAAGGCGCCCAAGGGCGGTTACATCATCAAGGGCTCAGTCGAGGGTATCCCCGACAATGCGGTCGTTCAGCTTATACCTGTCGCTCACGAGGTGATGGATCCTCTGGCGGAGGCAACCGTAACGGACGGTAAGTTTACTTTCACCGGTATCGTGGAGCAGCCTACGGCCGTGTCTCTGGTAGTGAAGGATGCTTACGGCTCCCGCAATCTTATGGTGGAAAATACCAAAATGGAGATATCGGGCTCAGTGTCATCCTCTGCCGGCGCTGACGGCACGGCAAGTTATGGGCTGGAAGCTCTCAAGGTGACCGGCTCTCCTATGAGCGACCGTTATTATGAACTCATGCAGGTGCGCTACGGAATGGATTCGATTTTCAGTGCCAATCAGCGCAGGCATGCAGAGATAATCGCTGCTGTCGGAGAGGCAAAGGGAAAGGGCGATACCAGGAAGGTCGAGGAACTTATGAACAGCAAGGCCGGAAAAGCGATGCTGGCAGACGAGCATAAGTTCTTCAGCACCTTGGATTCCTTGTACAACAAGACCTTCATGGACAATAAGGACTCTTTCTGGGGACCTCTGATGATGATATCCCTGACGACATATCTGTCCGAGGACATGCGTCCCGTATATGAGGCTTTCAGCCAGGAGGCTAAGGATTCCTATTATGGAAAACTGGTACACGAGGAGCTTTATCCTGCGGGTATGATAGGGGAGAAGGTTCCTGATTTTACTGTAAAGGATGAGTCCGGAAAGGAATATTCTCTTGCACAGCTCAGCGAGGGCAAGAAATACATCCTGATCGATTTCTGGGCATCGTGGTGCGCCCCCTGCCGTAGGGAGATACCCAACCTCAAGAATCTCTATGCCAAGTACAGCTCCAAAGGTTTCCAGATTATAAGCATCTCCAGAGACAAAAATGCGGAGGACTGGAAGAAAGCCATCGAGGATGAGCAGCTTACATGGCCCAACTTCCTCGATGAGTCCGACATTGCCAAACTCTACAAGGTGAGGGCCATCCCTACGATGTACCTTGTGGATGCAGACGGCCGTATCGTGGCTGAGAATGTCCGTGGAGAGGCTCTGGCTGAGAAAGTAGCCGAACTGTTCAAATAAATTGACTATGAACTTCAAAAGAACTGTCATGGCCGTTTTAGCCGGCCTTATAGCCCTGTGCGCCAGCGCACAGGGCGTAATCTCAGTAGACTCGAAAGCCTCCGTCCTGCCCGACGGCAACGTCGAGCTGCTGCTGACCGTCAGCCTCGAACCGGGCTGGTACATGTACAGCACCGTGCCGGTGAGCGGCGGCCCGATGGCAACCTCATTCACCGCCGACGAAAGCGCCGCCTTCACCCTCTCCGGAGGGCTGCAGGACGTGGAGGAGGCCCACGTCAAGCTGGACGAGGGCTTCGGCATCGACGTCAAGTACTTCGAGGGCACGGCGCAATTCCGCCAGGTCATCGTCCCCGCCTCGCAGGAGACTTTCACAGTGACCGGATACCTCGAGTACCAGACCTGCAACGGAGCCGAGTGCACCCTCAACGAGAGCGAGGTCTCCGTCAAGGTGGACCCCTCTGCCGCACCCGGAGAGGCAACGGCGGCCCCCG
>ERZ779737.719-NODE-719-length-29621-cov-8.955557_pt1 | contig 29621 bp, 38 predicted proteins | sample MGYA00511889_ERZ779737 | MGnify/ENA primary metagenome ERZ779737 (study PRJEB29588, sample SAMEA2163575) | human gut metagenome | biome: human gut; feature: human-associated habitat; material: faeces | place: Denmark | collected 2008/2010 ... | reverse complement strand
TTCGGCGATCTCGCCGGGCTGTGCATCCACCCATTCAATGATTTCGTTCCCGCCGTTCAGGCTGAACATACGTTTCTGTTCGTTCTTAGCACGGTCGTCGGGCGTCCACGTCATGCGGACACTGAACTCGCCGCCGCCCATCACTACGAAGATTTCTCCTCCGGGCAGGCGGTGGCAGACGTGCTGCAGGTCGGTCAGCAGTTGTTCGTACGGAGCGGCGGGGCTGGCTGCCGGCGTACCGGTTGTGGGACTCTTGTGTGCATTGTTCCAAGGAAGGAACCAGTTTTTCAGGTTTGTAATCAGATTCATAGGTTTAGGTTTTTGTCCCCAAAGATACAACATCAAAAGCCCTTTGTCAAGTGGGGGGCTGTGTAATAATCAACAAAAATCAACTTCTTTTTCAATCATTACGGAGGACACAGAGTTTCACAGACACGTGCACACCGTAGAGGCGCAAAATTTTGCGTCTCTATCCCTACGTATGCATTCATAAACACCTCGAACACACATACAATTACATCTTAGCCGACATCCAATCCGTGATAAACCGGGTTGTCTGTGGGGCTTTTTAGCAGTTTGCAGGATGAAGTTTCATTGTAATATTCTGGAGGTGAGTTGTTTGTGGTGAAAGATGGATACGCGGACGACGCTGAAAAAGCGGACAAACGCGGATTTTAATTTTTAAATACGGGCGGAACGGATTTCTACAAAGGGGTGACAGTTGATAGTCTTGCAGTGATTTTTTCCCAGTTAGGAAAAAATTTTTTCCTAACTAGAAAAAAACAGGTGGGTGACAGCCTGTGAGTGCAAGAGCCTGTCTGCAAAAGTTTCACCGTAAGCGAATGATAATAAAGATGTTGTAATGCAAAGAATGGATACGCGGACTACACGGAATGAGCGGATGAACGCGGATTTAATTTTTAATTATTAATTTTTCATTTTTAATTATTCATTGAATCAACGTGAAGCTTTATCTTTCACCATATCCATCTGATTTCCAGTACAGATTTCCTCCTGTTGAAAGCGTGAACCCAATTTCTCCTTTTCTCCTTTTCTCCTTTTCATCCGTGTTTATCCGTGTTTGTCCGTCCCCTCCGTGTCGTCCGCGTATCCATCCTTCCCCCGTTTTTCACTTTTCATTATTCACTTTTCATTCATAACCACCTACTTTAGCGGCGTAACATCGGTAGTTAGCCGACGTAACAAGCAATTCCCGTGAGTATTGCAAGCGTTGCTCGCGAGCCGTACAAGTGTTTCTCACGAGCCGTGCTTGTGTCGCTCATGAACCGTGCAAGCATCTCTTTTTTATGCTGTTTGAGACTGCTGGATAATGAACAAGGCCATAAGGAATCTCCTTCTTTTCCCTATGGTCTTTCCCCCCCCCTCGTCTCCTTGTCAACTCGTCCCCTTGTCAACTCGTCAACTAACCTACATCCGGTTCTTCTGCGAACTGCCCGCACCCGTCCCCTTGTACTTGCTCTTGGTCGCATTGAACTTGTAGCGTAAGGTCACGGTGAAGGTGCGCCGCGTGTCGGTGCCCATTGTCAGGGTGCGGATTCCGCTATAGGCCGTCACGTGGTTCGTCATGGTGCTGAACAGGTCCGTCACGCTCAGCAGGCACGACAGGCGTTTCCCGGCAAACTCCCTGTACAGTGAAGCGTCCAGCCGCCACTGGGTCTTGTCGTTGTGCACATTCTCGCTATGTCCTTGGGTTATCACGGTCGCGTCCACATACATCAGGATGTCCCAAGGCAGTTCCAGGCTGTTCTTCCAAAGGAAGCTGCCCAACGGATGATTGAACATCCGGCTGCCTTCGGGCGTGCTCCCCTTGTACCACTGCTGCTCCATGCTGGCCACCCACTGCGGTTGCCAGCAGCCGAACTTCGGGCTGTAGGCCACCATGGCATACGCTTTGTCGAAGTCTTCTATATTGACCGGGCGCAGCAGGCTGATGGCGGGATTGTCCGCCGAGTACGAGTCGCAGAAGCTGGTCATGCCGTCCTTGATGTGCCGGTAGCCTCCCGAAAAGTAGAGCTGCTTCCAGGCAACGTCCAAGGTGAGGTTGTGGCTCAACGTAGGCTGCAACAGCGGATTGCCGGCCTCGTAGGTGTAGCGGTTGACGTAGCGCGGAGCGCTGTTCAGCAGGCTGTAGTCGGGGCGGGTGATGTCGGCGGCATAGCTCAGCTGCAACTGCACCTGGCCGATGGGGTGCGACAGGCTGAGGGAAGGAAACACGTTGGAGTACTTCCGGCTTTGCTCTTTGTTGAACACGCCGTATTCGTAGTAGTCGCTCTTCAGATGCTCGTAGCGCACGCCTGCCTGCACGCTGCCCTGTCCCAACTGGCGGCTGTACTCGCCAAACACGGCCCACATTTCTTCCTTCACTTCGTCGTCCTCGCCTTGCAGGATGCCTTCGCGGTTGTCGTACAGGCTTGTCCGGTTGTTTCGCGTATATTCGCTGCCCACTGCAAACTGGCCGCCCGCCAGCGCATGCGACACGACTAACTTGGCGGCATACAGCGTGTTCCGGCTCTCGTCGAAAGTGGTGATGTCTCTGGCTTCTTCCGGCAGATCCAGCGTCCGGGTGTATTCCCGTCCGAGACTTCTTCCCTTGTTCTCGTTCCACAGACCGTCGGCGTTGAAGTCCACGTTCCATCCGCCCACGGTGCCGTTGTAGTAAAGGTTCAGCCGATGGTCCGTCTGGCGGGCATCCGAAGCGTTCGTGTTCTCCGCCTGTTCATACGCCTCTCCGTCCAGCAGCACGTCGGTATGCATCGACAGGTCCGAAGCCGACTTGGGGGTACGCTTGTAGTTGTATCGCACGCCCAGCGCATGGGCGGGATTCACCTGCCAGTTCAGCGACAGCATGCCTTCCAGATGCTGCGAGTGCGAGCGGTTGGACAGGTCGGAATGCTGCGTCCATGTCTTGTCCAAGTAGGTATCCTGCCGGACCGTTTTGAAATACTCGTCCCGGTCATTACTTCCGAACAGCATGCCCGACAGGTCGAAGCCTCCCGAGCGGTAGTTGAAGTTGAACTGGTCGAGCACCGTCCAGTCGTACTGGTACTGTCCCAACAGCCGGTTGTTGAAGCCGAATCCCTCGCCCGGCGCACGTTTGGTGGTGATGCGCACCACCGCCTTCACCGAAGCCGCATAGCGGGCGCCGGGATTGTTGATTACCTCTACCGACTTGATGTTGTCGCTGGCCAGCTGGTCCAGTTCGGAGGAGTCGCGCACCTTGCGCCCGTTGATGTACACCTCCGCCGCTCCGCGTCCGAAGACGCTTACCGCCCCGCCACCGGCCGATACACCCGGTATGCGGTCCAGCAGGTTTTCTGCCGTTCCCGCCTTCTCCAGTATGGTTCCGGCCACGTTCGTAATGCTGGCTCCGTTCTTCAGCCTCGTCTTGGGCAGGTCACCCTTCACCACCACCTCGTCCAGCAGTTGCGCATCGGCTTTCAGTTGCAGCGACAGCTGTTCGCCCGGCCCGCATTCCTTATATAAAGTGGTATAACCGATGCACGACACTTTCAGCACTCCTTTCCCGCCTTCTGCTGACAGGCTGAAACTACCATCCTCGCCGCTCACCGCTCCCGCCACAAATGCCGAGTCGGGCAGGGAGAGGAAAACCACATTGGCGTAAGACAAGGGTTGCTGTTGCTCGTCCGTCACTTTTCCGGTCAGTGTCTGACCGCTTGCGCATATTGCCATTGCCAACAGCAATATGCAGGTTGATAGTCGCTTCATTGTAATATTATAATTTAAGTTCTGGTTTTAGTATTCTTCTTTCTTCATTTTCCAACGATGGAACTTACGTTCCTAAGCCCAATAGAGATGAACTATCATTGCTTCTAACTTCTTATTCCTAGGATGGCAGCCAACGCAGTGTGTACGTGTGTTTCGTCCGCCCAGTTCCCGGCCATTCGTCTGATACCATCATTCCTTATTACGCCACAAATGTAGCGGCATGGAGTCCAATAAGTCTGGACTCTATTGCATATTTTCAATTTAACTTTTACTTTTGCATGCGCAAAATACGACTATTTGTTTCATAATGATCCATACAATCTTGCCTATGATACACAATGCATTTGTCCAATCCGTAATAAGTATTTTTGCATGTATTATCCTGTTTTCGTGTCATAATTCTGTGCAAAATTCTGCCACTCCCCTGCTGCCCGAACTGCAACAGGCTGAATCCATCATGTACGAATCGCCCGACAGTGCGCTCCGCCTGCTTCAATCGATGCCGGTTCCTCAGCCTTCTGACCGGCTACAGTATGCCACGTGGGCTTTGTTTACCACACAGGCACGCTACAAGCTCTATATGCAGCAGTCGGATTCCCTGATAAACATTGCCTATGATTTTTTTATGAAACAGGGGGATACGCAACGTAAGGCTTTGGCTTTGTATTATAAAGGAGCCATTTGCAAAGAACAGCAACAAATAGAGGAGGCACATAAATATTTCCTTCAGGCGGCGGAGGAGGTGGAAAAGACAACCGATTATCAGTTGGGGCATTTGATTTATGTGGGATTGGCTGATACGTATGCATATCAGCATTTGAATGAATATGCGTTGAAAGCAGCTCAAGAAGCCCATAGGTATGCTATTGCAAGTAAAAGTTATAACTATATAAGTTCTGCTTTAGTTCTTCAAGCAAGGATATGTAGTAGCTTAACTAAATATAATGAATCTATTGAATACTATAAAAAGGCAATGTCATTTGCAAAAGATAAGCAAAGAAATGGGATAAAATGCGAGTTGGCTTCTGTATATAATAAGGTAAGAGACTATGATTCGGCACTCTATTATGTACGTGAAATGATGGATTTGAATAACGAATACAGTGTTCGAGAAAATGCAGCAGGTTATTTAGTAAGTGGTGAGACTTACTATAATATAGGGAAAATAGACTCTGCTATTTATTATTTTCAGCAAACTTTAACAGCTTGCGATGTGAATATTACACAAATTACAGACGCTCATCAGCAACTTTATTTTGCTTACAAGCAGAAGAGGGATTATCAGTCCGCAGCCGAACATTGTTTTGAAATGTCTTGGTATCTTGACTCCCTGCACCGTGCAGATAAGAGTCGTGCTTTGATTGAAATTCAAGAGAAGTATGACCAGCAGAAACTGATTAACGAGAAGAACGTCTTAAAGATTAAAAAAGATGCTGTAGTTCGTAATTCTCTGATAGGATTGGCTGTAGCTATGCTGCTGGTGGCCTCTCTCATTTATGTTTACCAAAAGAAATTGCTCCGCAAGGAACGTCGTATTCAAGAAGCGGAAGAAAAAATTCGCTCCAAGTCTGTTCATATCCAGGAAAACGAACAGCTTATCAACCGCAACCGCATGCGCATGCAGGAACTGGAAGAACAGATGGAAGCCGGCAGGGGAATGCAGGAAGAGCTGGAAGAACAGCGGAAGACTTTGGCCGAAATCGCTCGGCACAACGAACAGTTGGAAGAAGAAAATCGCGGCTTGCAACGGGACATCGACGGTATGTCGGCCATACTGAAGGAGAAATCCGTGGAACTGGAGCAACTGGATGTGCTCTCGAAGGAAAACCTGCGGCTGCACGACCGCGAATGGTTCCTCTCCAGTCTCTTGCTGGAGAAAGACGAGACCCTACGGTGTCTGAAACACTCACCCCACTACATTCGCGAGGAGGAGTGGGAGGCTATCAAACGGAGTGTTGATCAGCTTTTCGACCACTTCACCAAACGGCTGACAGCCGCCATCCCCTCGTTAACGGAAAACGAACTACAATTGTGCTGTCTCATCAGGCTGCATTTCTCTAATTCTGCTATTGCTACCATGCTGGCCATTGAAGCGGCTTCTGTCTCGAAACGGAAGTTTCGGCTGAAGGAACGCATCATTCAAAAGACCGGGACTTGGAGCGCTGGAACCACTTTGGAGCTATGGTTGTGGAACTACTAAAGCATCCGATGTCCATATCAGATAAAACACGAAAAAGGTAATACGCGAATAAACAGCGTATTACCTTTTTTTATTTGTCCATACGCAGTCTATGTCCAGTCTATGAAAAACTACTTAAAAGTTGATAACTTTGCGTCAACGAAACAATGAAAATAACTATGAAACGAATTGATCTGAAAAAAGTGCTGCACATGAATTTCCTGATTCAACACTGCTGTACCGGCAATGCTGTAGAGTTTGCCCGCAAGCTGGATTTGTCCCGTTCCTCCTTGTTCAATTACTTAGGCTATATGCGTAATGATTTGGGGATCGACATCCTGTATGACAAGTATCGGGAAACTTATTACTATGATGGAGTGGGATTGTATGGTGCGTTGGGATTCAAGAAACCAACTAATTGAAGGTTCTGAAGAAAATTCTTACTTGGTAGTTAAGCTTTTAAGAAGTTAAACCTATATTTTGGTGAAGAGGATACCTGTTATGTTTTTAAGCTATTGACTTTAACTTTTAACCCAAAATCAGTTATTAGAATTTTTCCTTTTTAGTGCCTGCTTTTGTACAAATAATGGGGTGGTGTTTATATAGTTCCTAAATATCTTTATCAAAATAAAAAATCATGTTAGTCTCCATGGATCTTTTATTTATCAAGGACACTGATGCTTCCTTGCATTTTTTATGAACTAGCTGTAGGTTAGTTTCGAAGAAAAATTCGAAGAAAAATATGTTTCCGTTTGGATAATTTTATAAAAAGAATTAATTTTGTAGATGAAATGTATTTTATTGTAGAACATTGATAACAAAATAGATATATTGGATTTTTAACGGAATATTGTAAGATGAAAATGAAATTCTTTTGTTTTATAATGATGGCAGGGTTGTTGTTAGGAGCTTGTTCGAGTGATAAAGAAGATTTGGAGCCAGAGGAAGACAATCCGGTATTGCCGAGTAATGGAATCGGATATACAGTGAATGGGGTTACGTTTTATATGGTAGATGTCAAGGGCGGCACGTTTACCATGGGGAAGACAAGTGGGCAGCAAGAACCGCCATATAATGCGAAACCGGTACATGAGGTGACGCTCAGTGACTTTGCTATTGGTGAAACCGAAGTGACACAGGAACTTTGGGTGGCTGTGATGGGGACGAATCCGTCCTATAAGATTACCGATCTCCAGTGTCCGGTAAATAACGTATCGTATTACGATTGTCTGGATTTCATATGGGAACTGAATAAAGTGACGGGAGAACATTTTACATTACCTACCGAGGCGCAGTGGGAGTATGCTGCTCGTGGGGGAGTTCTTTCCAAAGGTTATCAATATAGTGGGAGTGATAATGTGGAGGATGTGGCACGATGTTATGTGTTTGATCCATCAGGCAATCCTCCTGTGGCATTTCCTGTTAAATCTTTGCAACCTAATGAGTTGGGATTGTATGACATGAGTGGAAATGTGTCTGAATGGTGTCAAGATTGGTATGGAACTTATTCATCTTCAGCGCAGATTGATCCCTTAGGACCATCTACAGGCGACTATCGAGTGCGTCGCGGGGGGAGTTGTGAGAGCGATGACGTTGTTTGCAGTGTGACTTATAGGACTTATTCGTGGCCTCAACACCGAACGAGCGGTTATGGTTTTCGTCTTGCTCTTTCTACTTCTAATTAAGGGAGAATGTTTGTATTGCGAACTTAAAATAAGTTTTTTCTATTGTTGGGATATTGACCCTCAGAAATGTGGATATTTGGTTTTTCGGGGCAGCTTTTTGTGTCTTGGTAATTTTCAGAACAGTATCCATACTCATTTTCATTTTGAAGCTATGGATTTATGCGCCAGTTCTTTTTCCTTATTAAGCCATGCTTTGTTTTTATGAGTAAGCTATCCTGATGGCCCGGATTCTTTTTTGTTTTTCTTGAATGCGTTTATCTTTTATGCGTTTTTACTTGTATTTTTCGAATAGTATTCCGTACTTTTGTGACAGATTCAATAACTAAAAACACATATTTATGGAAAATCAGGAAAATAATAACGGACAGTTACAAATAGAATTGAAGGAAGACGTGGCTCAAGGCACTTATTCGAACCTGGCTATCATTACTCATAGCAGTTCGGAGTTTGTATTCGATTTCGTACGCGTGTTGCCGGGAATGCCCAAGGCTGGTGTGCAGTCGCGTGTCGTTATGGTGCCCGAGCATGCTAAACGTCTGCTTCGTGCGTTGGAAGAGAATATTGCCAAATACGAAAGAGTGTTTGGCGAAATCCGGGTACCTCAGGAAGGTGCCGGCCGTCAGGCCATCTTCCCGTTGAAGGGTGAAGCCTGATGCTATAAAAGGCATTCTATATAATAAAGTAAGGAGGACAAGCCAGTGGCAGAACCAAGGGGCTTGTCCTCCTTCGTTTATAAAAAACACTGAGGTGCTGTGTTTATTTAGGTACACCGTATACGGCCAGGTCGCCCAGCTCTTCTTCGATGCGGAGCAGCTGGTTGTACTTGGCCATGCGGTCCGAACGGCTCAGCGACCCGGTCTTGATCTGCCCGCTGTTGGTGGCTACGGCAATGTCGGCAATGGTGGCATCTTCAGTTTCGCCCGAGCGGTGCGAGGTGACGGTGGTGTAGCCGTGGCGGTGGGCCATTTCGATGGCGTCGAGCGTTTCGCTCAACGAACCGATCTGGTTGACCTTGATCAGGATGGAGTTGGCGCAACCTTCGGCAATGCCTTTGCGGAGGAACTCGACGTTGGTGACAAAGAGGTCGTCGCCTACCAGCTGGCAGCGGTGCCCGATGCGGGCGGTCAGCTTCTTCCAGCCTTCCCAGTCGTTTTCGCTCATGCCGTCTTCGATGGAGTCGATGGGGTACTTGTTGATGAGTTCCTCCAAGTAGGCTATCTGTTCGTCGGCAGAACGTTTCTTGCCTTGGGGGCCTTCGAAGAGGGTGTAGTCATAGATTCCGTCTTTATAGAATTCGCTGGAAGCGCAGTCCATGCCTATCTTGACGTCTTTGCCCGGTTCGTATCCGGCGGTGCGGATGGCGGCCATGATACAGTCCAGTGCATTTTCGGTGCCGTTCAGGGCAGGAGCGAATCCGCCTTCATCGCCTACAGCCGTGCTGAGTCCGCGTTCGTGAAGCACTTTCTTCAGCGCATGGAACACTTCGGCCCCCATGCGCAGTCCTTCGCGGAACGACGGTGCACCTACGGGCCGTATCATGAACTCCTGAAAGGCGATGGGAGCATCGCTGTGCGAGCCACCATTGATGATGTTCATTATGGGAACGGGCAGCACATAAGTGTTGGTACCGCCGATGTATCGGTACAAGGGAATGTCGAGGGCATTGGCGGCTGCTTTGGCTACGGCCAGTGAGACGCCGAGAATGGCGTTGGCTCCCAGGTTCGACTTGGTAAGTGTGCCGTCCAGTTGCAGCATCTTGTGGTCGATGGCGCGCTGTTGAAGTGCCGACATGCCGATGAGGGCAGGGGCAATCACATGGTTTACGTTGTCTACGGCTTTCAGGGTGCCTTTGCCGCCGTAGCGTTGCCTGTCGCCGTCGCGCAGCTCTAAGGCTTCGTGTTCGCCGGTCGATGCACCCGAGGGTACGGCGGCACGCCCCATGGCGCCGCATTCCAGTGTTACGTCTACTTCTACTGTCGGGTTGCCGCGCGAGTCGAGTATTTCGCGGGCGATGATTCTTTTTATATTCATACGCTTTTGTTTTTAGGGTTTGTTACATAAATGGCAGGTGGCCGAACGGTGTCTTCGCCGGTATCTGCCAGACGGCACTTCCGGGTGCCGTTTCTTCTCAAATAACAGTTGAGGAGTGTGCAATGTTCGGTTGTCTTCGCCGCAGGTTTGCCGTCCGTGACTTTGGTTGCAACATTGCCGGGTGTTTGATTGGGAGGTTTGTGTGATGGATGTGAAATGTGTAATGGCCGTGAAAAATAATACGTTAAAAATAAATAATTGTACGTAGTGCATTGATTATTCAAAAGTTATTAGTATCTTTGCAGCCCAAAAGTGTATAGTTTCTGAATTAATATAACAATAATATATAACTAAAAACAATTAAAATGCCTACAATTCAGCAATTAGTAAGAAAAGGACGCCAGGTGCTGGTTGACAAAAGTAAGTCACCTGCCTTGGATTCATGTCCTCAAAGACGTGGCGTTTGCGTGAGAGTGTATACAACCACTCCGAAGAAACCGAATTCAGCTATGCGTAAAGTAGCTCGTGTGCGTTTGACCAATGGTAAAGAGGTGAACTCTTACATTCCGGGCGAAGGACACAACTTGCAGGAACACTCTATCGTACTGGTACGTGGTGGTCGTGTAAAGGACCTTCCGGGTGTACGTTATCACATCGTTCGTGGTACTTTGGATACTGCAGGTGTAGCCGGTCGTACACAACGTCGCTCTAAGTATGGTGCAAAGCGCCCGAAACCAGGACAGGCAGCTCCCGCTAAGAAAAAATAATTAGGTGGACTAAGAGCTCAGAACATTAACAATTAAAGTAATAACTTACGTTTTAGTTTGTTGGAGATGCTAAAGGTTGAGTAAATTCTCCGGAGGGAGAGTTGAAGAAGACAGAAGTAAACAACCAAGAACGAAAAACATTATTCTTTCAGACAAATGAGAAAAGCAAAACCGAAAAAACGTGTCATCCTTCCGGATCCCGTTTTTAATGATGTGAAAGTTTCCAAGTTCGTTAACCACCTGATGTACGACGGCAAGAAGAATACATCTTACGAAATCTTCTATGCAGCTCTGGAAACAGTGAAGAACAAGATGCAGAACGAAGAAAAATCTGCTCTTGAGATTTGGAAAAAAGCTTTGGACAACGTAACTCCTCAAGTTGAAGTAAAATCTCGCCGTGTAGGTGGTGCTACTTTCCAGGTTCCGACCGAAATCCGCCCCGACCGTAAGGAGTCTATTTCAATGAAGAATTTAATTATCTTTGCTCGCAAGCGTGGTGGTAAGTCAATGGCTGACAAGCTGGCTGCCGAAATCATGGACGCTTTCAACGAACAAGGAGGTGCCTTCAAACGTAAAGAAGATATGCACAGAATGGCTGAGGCTAACCGTGCATTCGCTCATTTCCGTTTCTAATGTTATAGTGGTACCTATTAATAATTAAAAACTTAAAGATTTAGAAAATGGCAAAGCGTGATTTACATTTGACTCGTAACATCGGTATCATGGCTCACATCGATGCCGGTAAGACAACAACCTCAGAACGTATCTTGTTCTACACAGGTCTGACTCACAAAATCGGTGAGGTGCACGATGGTGCTGCAACAATGGACTGGATGGAACAGGAACAGGAGCGTGGTATTACTATTACTTCTGCTGCTACAACTACTCGTTGGAAATATGCAGGCAATACATATAAAATCAATCTGATTGACACTCCGGGACACGTTGACTTTACTGCCGAAGTAGAGCGCTCATTGCGTGTACTTGACGGTGCTGTTGCTGCTTACTGTGCAGTAGGTGGTGTTGAGCCGCAGTCTGAAACTGTATGGCGTCAGGCTGACAAGTACAATGTTCCCCGTATCGGATATGTAAACAAAATGGACCGTTCGGGCGCCGACTTCTTTGAAGTAGTTCGTCAGATGAAGGACGTTTTGGGTGCTAATCCCTGTCCGGTTGTAATTCCTATCGGTGCAGAAGAAAACTTCAAGGGTGTCGTTGACTTGATCAAAATGAAAGCTATCCTGTGGCACGATGAAACCATGGGCGCTGACTATGACGTTGAGGAAATTCCTGCCAACTTGCAGGCCGAAGCTGAAGAGTGGCGTGAAAAGATGCTGGAAAAGGTAGCTGAATATGACGACGCTTTGATGGAGAAGTTCTTTGATGATCCTTCTACTATCACTGAAGAAGAAATCCTCCGCGGATTGCGTGCTGCAACCTTGAAGATGGATATCGTACCGATGCTTTGCGGTTCTTCTTTCAAGAATAAGGGCGTTCAGACACTGCTCGACTATGTATGTGCTTTCTTGCCTTCTCCGCTGGATACTCCTAACATCGTAGGTACTAATCCTTCGACTGGTGAAGAGGAAGACCGTAAGCCTGATGAAGACGAAAAGACTGCAGCTTTGGCATTTAAGATCGCTACTGACCCCTATGTAGGTCGTCTGACATTCTTCCGTGTTTACTCTGGTAAGGTTGAAGCCGGTTCTTATATCTACAACAGCCGTTCGGGCAAGAAGGAGCGTGTATCTCGTCTGTTCCAGATGCACTCTAACAAGCAGAACCCTGTAGAAGTAGTATCTGCCGGTGATATCGGTGCAGGTGTTGGTTTCAAGGATATCCGTACTGGTGATACCTTGTGCGACGAAGATGCTCCTATCGTATTGGAGTCTATGGACTTCCCCGATCCGGTTATCGGTATCGCAGTTGAGCCTAAGACTCAGAAGGATATGGATAAGTTGTCTAACGGTCTGGCTAAGCTGGCCGAAGAAGACCCGACATTCACCGTTCGTACCGACGAGCAGACTGGTCAGACAGTTATCTCTGGTATGGGTGAGCTTCACTTGGATATCATTATCGACCGTCTGAAACGTGAGTTCAAGGTTGAATGTAACCAAGGTAAGCCTCAGGTTAACTATAAAGAGGCTATCACGAAGACTGTTAACCTCCGTGAGGTTTACAAGAAACAGTCTGGTGGTCGTGGTAAGTTCGCTGATATCATCGTTAACGTTGGTCCGATCGATGAGGACTACAAAGAAGGCGGTCTGCAGTTCATCAACGAAGTAACTGGTGGTAACATTCCTAAGGAATTTATTCCTTCTGTACAGAAGGGCTTCCAGACAGCTATGAAGAACGGTGTATTGGCCGGCTTCCCGATGGATAGCTTGAAGGTTACTTTGCTCGATGGTTCTTTCCACCCGGTAGACTCTGACCAGCTGTCATTCGAAATCTGTGCAATCCAGGCCTATAAGAATGCTTGTTCTAAGGCCGGTCCTGTGCTGATGGAGCCTATCATGAAGCTGGAAGTTGTTACTCCGGAAGAGAACATGGGTGACGTGATCGGTGACTTGAACAAACGTCGTGGTCAGGTAGAAGGTATGGAGTCAAGCCGCTCAGGTGCCCGCATCGTGAAGGCTATGGTTCCGCTGGCTGAAATGTTCGGTTATGTAACAGCATTGCGTACCATTACTTCTGGTCGTGCTACTTCTTCTATGACTTACGATCATCACGCACAAGTATCTACTTCTATTGCCAAGGCAGTATTGGAAGAAGTGAAGGGACGTGTTGACCTGATTTAATCAACAGAATACAATCAGAGTACCGCAGGTTAGCGAATGACTCTTAACCTGCGGACTCTCTTTAGAATAATAATTTTAATAATAAAAGTAATGAGTCAAAAAATTAGAATCAAACTGAAATCTTACGACCACAACTTGGTTGACAAGTCAGCTGAAAAGATTGTAAGAACAGTAAAGACTACAGGTGCTATCGTCAGCGGTCCTATACCTCTGCCTACTCACAAGCGCATCTTTACTGTAAACCGTTCGACTTTCGTAAACAAAAAGTCTCGTGAACAATTCGAACTCTCTTCTTATAAGAGATTGATCGACATCTATAGCTCAACAGCTAAGACAGTAGATGCTCTGATGAAGCTGGAGTTGCCGAGCGGTGTGGAAGTAGAAATCAAAGTGTAAGTTAAGTATTAAAAATTTAGAGAAATGCCAGGATTATTAGGAAAAAAAATCGGAATGACATCCGTTTTCAGTGCCGAGGGCAAAAACGTGCCATGCACTGTTATCGAAGCAGGTCCTTGTGTTGTTACTCAAGTGAAGACTGTAGAAAAGGACGGCTATGCAGCTGTTCAGCTGGGCTTCCAGGATAAGAAAGAGAAGCATACTACAAAACCTTTGATGGGCCATTTTAAGAAGGCTGGAGTAACACCCAAGAAACACTTGGCTGAGTTCAAAGAATTTGCGACAGAGTTGAATCTGGGTGATACTGTAACTGTAGAACTGTTCAACGATGCCGATTTTGTAGACGTAGTAGGTACTTCTAAAGGTAAGGGTTTCCAAGGCGTTGTTAAGCGTCACGGCTTTGGTGGTGTAGGTCAGACTACTCACGGTCAGCATAACCGCGCTCGTAAACCGGGTTCTATCGGTGCTTGTTCGTATCCTGCAAAAGTATTCAAAGGAATGCGCATGGGCGGACAGCTTGGTGGCGACAGAGTAACTGTTCAAAACCTGCAAGTATTAAAAGTAATCGCGGAACACAATCTTCTTTTGGTGAAAGGTTCTGTTCCTGGTTGCAAAGGTTCAATCGTAATAATTGAGAAATAATGGAAGTTAACGTATATAACATTAAAGGTGAAGACACTGGGAGAAAGATTACGTTAAACGAGTCTATCTTCGGAATTGAGCCCAACGACCACGCTATCTACTTGGACGTTAAACAGTTTATGGCAAACCAGCGTCAGGGCACTCACAAATCGAAAGAAAGAAGTGAGATCAGTGGTTCTACTCGTAAAATCGGTCGTCAAAAAGGTGGTGGCGGTGCACGTCGTGGTGACATGAATTCGCCGGTACTTGTTGGTGGTGGACGCGTATTTGGTCCGAAACCGAGAGATTACTACTTCAAACTGAATAAGAAAGTAAAAGCTTTGGCTCGTAAATCAGCTTTGTCTTATAAAGCAAAAGAAAACGCCATTGTTGTGGTTGAAGACTTCGCTTTTGAGGCTCCAAAGACTAAAGATTTTGTTGCAATGACAAAAAATCTTAAAGTTTCTGATAAAAAGCTGCTTTTAGTTTTACCGGAAGCAAATAAAAATGTATATTTGTCAGCTCGTAACGTGAAGGGTGCTAACGTGCAGACTATCTCCGGGTTGAATACTTATAGAGTATTGGACGCTGGAGTTCTTGTGCTTACTGAAAGCGCACTTTCTGCTATTGACAATATCTTAATGTAAAAAGGAGGCTTAGATAATGGGAATTATTATTAAACCGTTAGTGACAGAAAAAATGACTGCAATTACTGATAAGGCGAACAATCGTTTCGGCTTTGTCGTGCGTCCTGAAGCTAATAAACTGGAAATTAAGAAAGAAATTGAGGCCCTTTATAACGTTACAGTAGTTGATGTAAACACAATGCGCTATGACGGTAAGAACAAGAGCCGTTACACACGTGCAGGTATCATCAATGGTCGTAAGAGCGCTTTTAAGAAAGCCATCGTTACGTTGAAAGAAGGAGATACTATTGATTTTTATAGCAATATTTAATAGAAATGGCAGTACGTAAATTTAAGCCCACAACACCGGGGCAAAGACATAAAATTATTGGTACTTTCGAAGAAATTACTGCACGAGTACCAGAAAAGTCTCTTGTATTTGGTAAGAAATCTTCAGGTGGTCGTAACAACGAAGGTAAGATGACTATGCGCTACATCGGCGGTGGTCATAAGAAGGTAATTCGTATCATTGACTTCAAGAGAAATAAAGACGGTGTACCTGCAGTGGTTAAAACAATTGAATACGATCCGAACCGTTCGGCTCGTATCGCTCTGTTGTTTTATGCAGATGGTGAAAAAAGATATATTATTGCTCCCAATGGATTGCAAGTTGGCGCGACTTTGATGTCAGGTGCGGATGCGGCTCCGGAGATCGGAAACGCACTCCCTCTTCAAAATATTCCGGTAGGTACTGTAATTCACAATATCGAATTACGCCCCGGACAAGGTGCTGCTTTGGTTCGTTCGGCTGGTAATTTTGCTCAGTTGACTTCAAGAGAAGGTAAGTACTGCGTTATCAAGTTGCCTTCAGGCGAGGTTCGTCAGATCCTTTGCACTTGTAAGGCTACAGTAGGTAGCGTTGGTAATTCAGATCACGGACTGGAAAGTTCTGGTAAGGCAGGACGCTCTCGTTGGTTAGGACGTCGTCCGCACAACCGTGGTGTTGTTATGAACCCGGTTGATCACCCGATGGGTGGTGGTGAAGGACGTGCTTCAGGAGGACATCCGAGATCTCGTAAGGGATTGTATGCTAAGGGTCTTAAGACAAGAGCTCCGAAGAAACAATCATCTAAGTATATTATTGAGAGAAGAAAGAAGTAATCTGATTAATTGAGAAAATTATGAGTCGTTCATTAAAAAAAGGTCCGTATATTAACGTTAAACTTGAGAAGAAAGTGCTTGCCATGAATGAATCTGGCAAGAAGGCTGTAGTTAAGACTTGGGCCAGAGCTTCAATGATTTCGCCTGATTTCGTAGGCCATACTGTTGCAGTTCACAATGGAAATAAATTCATTCCTGTTTACGTTACCGAAAATATGGTAGGACACAAGTTGGGCGAATTTGCTCCAACTCGTACATTCAGAGGACACGCTGGTAACAAGAAAAAATAAAGACAGGATTTATCTGAAATAATAAAGTAATAATATAATGGGAGCAAGAAAAAAAATATCGGCTGATAAAAGAAAAGAAGCCCTTAAATCCATGTATTTTGCGAAATTGCAAAATGTTCCTACTTCCCCGCGTAAGATGCGTCTCGTGGCAGACATGATTCGCGGTATGGAAGTGAACAGAGCGCTTGGCGTCTTGAAGTTCTCTTCTAAAGAGGCTGCTGCGAGAGTGGAGAAGCTGCTGCGTTCTGCAATTGCTAACTGGGAGCAGAAAAACGAACGTAAGGCTGAAAGTGGCGAATTGTTCGTAACAAAGATTTATGTTGATGGTGGTGCTACGCTGAAAAGAATGCGTCCGGCTCCGCAGGGAAGAGGTTACAGAATTCGCAAGCGTTCAAATCACGTAACATTGTTCGTTGGTTCTAAAAGTAATAACGAAGATCAAAATTAAGGTAAATGGGACAAAAAGTTAATCCAATAAGCAACCGTTTAGGAATTATCAGAGGCTGGGATTCCAATTGGTATGGTGGAAAGAATTACGGCGATTCTTTGTTGGAAGATAGCAAAATTCGCAAATATCTGAACGCTCGTCTTGCTAAAGCCAGCGTTTCAAGAATTGTAATCGAACGTACACTGAAACTCGTGACTATTACCGTTTGTACTGCACGTCCGGGTATCATTATCGGTAAGGGTGGCCAGGAAGTTGATAAGTTGAAAGAGGAATTGAAGAAGGTTACCGATAAGGACATCCAGATTAATATCTTCGAAGTTAAGAGACCTGAACTCGACGCCGTTATCGTGGCTAATAACATCGCCCGTCAGGTTGAAGGTAAGATTGCCTACCGTCGTGCCATCAAGATGGCTATCGCTAATACAATGCGTATGGGTGCGGAAGGTATTAAAATTCAGATTTCAGGACGTTTGAATGGCGCTGAAATGGCACGTTCTGAAATGTATAAGGAAGGAAGAACTCCGTTGCACACTTTCAGAGCAGACATCGACTACTGTCATGCAGAAGCATTGACGAAGGTTGGTCTTCTCGGTATTAAAGTTTGGATTTGTAGAGGTGAAGTTTATGGTAAGAGAGAATTGGCTCCGAACTTTACACAAAGCAAGGAAAGTGGTCGTGGAAGCAATAGCGGAAACAATGGCGGAAAGAACTTCAAAAGAAAGAAAAATAATCGCTAACGAATTTGATTTTTAGGAATTATGTTACAACCGAAAAAAACAAAATTCAGAAGACAACAAAAAGGCCGTCAAAAAGGCAATGCCCAAAGAGGTAACCAGCTGGCTTTCGGGTCATTTGGTATCAAAGCTTTGGAGACGAAATGGATCACAGGCCGTCAGATTGAAGCTGCACGTATTGCAGTAACGAGATATATGCAACGTCAAGGACAAATTTGGATTCGCATTTTCCCCGATAAACCTATTACGAGAAAGCCTGCTGACGTACGTATGGGTAAAGGTAAAGGTAATCCCGAAGGATTCGTAGCTCCTGTAACACCGGGTAGAATTATCATCGAAGCCGAGGGTGTTTCTTATGAGATCGCTAAAGAAGCTTTGCGCTTGGCAGCACAGAAGCTTCCTATCACTACTAAGTTCGTGGTAAGACGTGATTACGATGTTCAAAATCAAAATGCGTAAGGAGTATGAAAATAGCAGAAATTAGAGAAATGTCTACCAGTGATTTGGTAGAAAGAGTTGAAGCAGAAGTAGCAAAGTATGATCAAATGGTTTTGAATCATTCTATTTCTCCTTTGGATAATCCTGCTCAGATCAAACAGTTACGCAGAACAATCGCGCGTATGAAGACTGAGTTACGTCAAAGAGAACTTAACAATAAATGATGAGTTTGATGGAAGCAAGAAATTTAAGAAAAGAAAGAACTGGGGTTGTGCTTAGCAACAAGATGGACAAGACTATCACAGTTGCTGCCAAATTTAAGGAAAAACACCCCATTTATGGTAAGTTCGTTAGCAAGACTAAGAAGTACCATGCTCATGATGAGAAGAATGAGTGTAATGTAGGTGATACTGTACGTATCATGGAAACTCGTCCTTTGAGCAAGACCAAGAGATGGAGATTAGTAGAAATTGTAGAAAAAGCTAAGTAATTATGATACAAGCAGAATCCAGACTTACAGTATGTGACAACAGTGGGGCAAAAGAAGCCCTCTGTATTCGCGTTTTGGGCGGTACAGGTCGTCGCTATGCTTCTGTAGGGGATGTTATTGTTGTTTCTATCAAGAGCGTCATCCCTTCGAGTGATATTAAAAAAGGTGCAGTGTCTAAGGCTTTGATCGTACGTACTAAGAAAGAAATCCGTCGTCCGGATGGATCTTATATACGTTTTGATGACAACGCTTGTGTGTTGTTGAACAATGCAGGCGAAATCAGAGGTAGTCGTATTTTCGGTCCGGTAGCTCGTGAACTCCGTGCTACTAACATGAAAGTGGTGTCACTCGCTCCTGAAGTACTTTAATTTTGTAAAAGATTTAGGTAATGAGTAAGTTACATATAAAGAAAGGCGATACAGTTTACGTAAACGCTGGTGAAGATAAGGGTAAGACTGGTCGCGTGTTGAAGGTTCTTGTTGAGAAAAAACGTGCGATCGTTGAAGGTATCAACATGGTGTCGAAGAGCACAAAGCCGAGCGCTAAGAACCCCCAGGGTGGTATTGTGAAGCAGGAAGCTTCTATCCACATTTCAAACTTGAATCCGGTTGATCCGAAGACTGGTAAACCAACTCGTGTTGGTAGAAAAGTTAGTACTAATGCCAATGGCAAGAAGACTTTAGTGCGTTATTCTAAAAAATCAGGAGAGGAGATTAAGTAATGAGTAATACTGCTAGCCTTAAGAAAGAATATGCAGAGCGTATCGCTCCTGCATTGAAATCACAGTTCCAGTATTCTTCTTCTATGCAGATACCCGTACTTAAGAAGATTGTGATCAATCAAGGTCTGGGTATGGCTGTTGCCGACAAGAAGATTATTGAAGTGGCAATTAACGAAATGACTGCTATTACTGGCCAGAAAGCCGTAGCAACCGTTTCTCGTAAAGATATTGCAAACTTTAAGTTGCGTAAGAAAATGCCGATTGGCGTAATGGTGACTCTGCGTCGTGAGAGAATGTACGAATTCCTTGAGAAATTGGTTCGTGTCGCTCTTCCCCGTATCCGTGACTTCAAAGGTATTGAAAGTAAGTTCGATGGTAAGGGTAACTATACCCTTGGTATTCAGGAGCAAATCATTTTCCCTGAAATAAATATCGATAGTATTACAAGAATTCTCGGTATGAATATTACCTTTGTAACCTCTGCGAAGACAGATGAAGAAGGTTATGCTTTGTTGAAGGAATTCGGTTTACCGTTTAAGAACGCTAAAAAAGATTGATAAGTTATGGCAAAAGAATCAATGAAGGCACGTGAAGTAAGACGTGCAAAATTAGTAGCCAGATATGCCGAGAAAAGAGCTGCCCTGAAGAAAATCGTTAGAACGGGTGACCCTGTAGAGGCTTATGAGGCTGCACAAAAGCTTCAGGAATTGCCTAAGAATGCTAACCCCATTCGTCTGCACAATCGTTGCAAGCTGACTGGTCGTCCTAAAGGATATATCCGTCAGTTCGGCATTTCCAGAATCCAGTTCCGTGAGATGGCCTCAAACGGTCTTATCCCGGGTGTAAAGAAAGCAAGCTGGTAATTATTATTTTTTAAATATTGTCAGGGTAGTCCTGATTAATTTAATTTATTTTTATATGACTGATCCAATAGCAGATTATTTGACGAGGTTGCGGAACGCTATTCAAGCGAAGCACAGAGTTGTGGAAGTTCCGGCTTCAAATTTGAAAAAAGAAATCACTAAGATTCTTTTTGAGAAAGGCTACATTCTTAATTACAAGTTTGTAGAAGATGGTCCTCAAGGTACAATCAAGGTAGCCTTGAAGTATGATCCGGTTAACAAGGTAAACGCTATCAAGAAACTGGAAAGAATTTCTTCTCCGGGTATGCGTAAATATACTGGTTACAAGGATATGCCGCGTGTTATTAATGGTTTGGGTATTGCTATAATATCTACTTCCAAAGGTGTAATGACCAACAAAGAAGCCGCTGAACTGAAGATCGGTGGTGAGGTTTTGTGTTATGTATATTAATGAGGAGGAATAAGCAATGTCAAGAATAGGAAAATTACCCATTAGCATTCCTGCCGGAGTAACAGTTACTTTGAAGGATGATGTAGTAACCGTAAAGGGACCTAAAGGCGAAATGAGCCAATACGTAAATCCTGCTATCAATGTTGCCATCGAAGACGGTCATGTAGTTTTGACAGAGAACGAGAACGCAATGTTGGATAATCCGAAGCAAAAACATGCGTTCCACGGTTTGTATCGTGCATTGGTTCACAACATGGTTGTTGGTGTATCTGAAGGATATAAGAAAGAGTTGGAACTTGTCGGTGTAGGTTACCGTGCTTCTAACCAAGGAAATATCATTGAACTGGCTTTGGGATATACTCACAGTATCTTTATACAGTTGCCGCCTGAAGTGAAGGTAGAGACTAAGTCTGAAAGAAATAAGAATCCTTTGATTATTCTGGAATCTTGTGATAAGCAATTGCTTGGTCAAGTTTGCTCTAAAATACGTTCTTTCCGTAAGCCTGAACCCTACAAAGGTAAAGGTATTAAGTTTGTTGGCGAAGAAATTCGTAGAAAGTCTGGTAAATCGGCCGGCGCTAAATAATCATTTAAATTGATAGAATATTATGACAACAAAAATAGAAAGACGAATTAAAATCAAATATAGAGTACGCAATAAAGTTTCAGGTACTCCTGAGTGTCCGCGTATGAGTGTATTTAGAAGCAACAAGCAAATCTATGTTCAGGTTATCGATGATTTGTCAGGTAGAACACTGGCTGCCGCTTCTTCTTTGGGTATGACTGAAAAGATGCCTAAGAAGGAACAAGCTGCTAAGGTAGGCGAGCTGATCGCTAAGAAAGCACAGGAAGCTGGAATTACTACTGTTGTTTTCGACCGTAATGGTTACTTATATCATGGGAGAGTAAAAGAAGTGGCTGATGCTGCACGTAACGGTGGACTTAAATTTTAATCATTATGGCAGGACTTAATAATAGAGTTAAGATTTCAAACGATATAGAACTGAAAGATAGATTAGTTGCTATTAATCGTGTGACCAAGGTGACAAAAGGTGGTAGAACTTTCAGCTTCTCTGCCATTGTGGTAGTAGGTAATGAAGAAGGTATCATCGGTTGGGGACTTGGTAAGGCAGGTGAAGTAACAGCTGCTATAGCAAAAGGTGTAGAATCTGCAAAGAAGAACTTGACAAGAGTACCTGTATTGAAGGGAACTGTTCCTCACGAACAGTCGGCTAAGTTTGGTGGTGCTGAAGTATTCATCAAGCCTGCTTCTCACGGTACGGGTGTGGTTGCCGGTGGTGCAATGCGTGCTGTACTCGAAAGTGTAGGTGTGACGGACGTTTTGGCTAAATCAAAAGGTTCTTCTAACCCTCATAACTTGGTGAAGGCTACAATTCTGGCATTAAGCGAAATGCGTGATGCTCGTATGGTAGCTCAGAACAGAGGTATCAGTATTGAAAAAGTTTTTAGAGGATAAGGAGGAAAATTATGTCGACTATAAAGATTAAACAAGTAAAAAGTAGAATTGGTGCTCCTGCTGACCAGAAGAGAACTCTCGATGCACTGGGACTTCATAAGTTGAATCGTGTGGTTGAACACGAATGCACTCCTTCAATTCTTGGAATGGTAGATAAGGTTAAACACTTGGTTACCATTGTTAAGTAATTATTTGTTGAATAATAAAACGAATTACAATATGAACTTAAGTAATTTAAAACCTGCAGAGGGATCTACTAAATCAAGAAAGAGAATTGGACGTGGTCCGGGTTCTGGTTTGGGAGGCACTTCTACAAGAGGTCATAAGGGAGCTAAATCAAGATCTGGATATTCTAAGAAGATCGGTTTCGAAGGTGGTCAGATGCCTCTTCAACGCCGTGTTCCGAAGTTTGGCTTTAAAAATATCAATCGCGTAGAGTATAAGGCTATTAACTTGGATACAATCCAGAAACTGGCTGAAGCTAAGAATCTGCAGACTGTAGGTATCAACGATTTTGTTGATGCTGGTTTCATCTCTTCAAACCAGTTGGTAAAAGTGTTAGGTAACGGAACTTTGACTGCTAAGTTGGATGTACAGGCACATGCATTCTCTAAGACTGCTGCTGCTGCCATCGAAGCTGCTGGTGGACAAGTGGTAAAACTCTAATTCAATGAGAAAAGCTATTGAAACATTAAAGAATATATGGAAAATTGAGGATCTGAGACAACGGATCCTCATTACCATATTGTTTGTGGCAATCTACCGTTTTGGTTCATATGTTGTATTGCCAGGTGTTAACCCGTCAATGTTGACTCAGTTGCACGAGCAAACAAGCGAGGGCCTTTTGGCTTTGTTAAATATGTTTTCCGGAGGAGCATTTTCCAATGCATCTATTTTTGCTTTGGGTATTATGCCGTATATCTCTGCCTCCATCGTTATTCAGTTGCTGGGAATCGCTGTTCCGTATTTCCAGAAATTGCAGCGTGAAGGTGAAAGCGGTAGAAGGAAAATGAATCAGTATACTCGTTATCTGACCATTGTGATTCTTTTGTTCCAGGCTCCTTCTTATTTGATGAATCTTAAAATGCAGGCTGGACCTTCTTTAAGTGCTTCATTAGATTGGACTCTGTTTATCGTTTATTCTACCATCATTTTAGCTGCTGGTAGTATGTTTATTTTGTGGCTTGGTGAGAGAATTACTGATAAAGGTATCGGTAATGGTATTTCATTGATCATTATGGTGGGTATTATTGCACGCTTGCCGCAATCTCTGTTCCAGGAACTGGTATCTCGTATGACTGATAAGACTGGTGGTTTGGTTATGTTCTTGATCGAACTTGTTGTTTTGTTAGTCGTTATCGCTTTTGCAATCCTGCTTGTTCAGGGTACGAGAAAGATTCCTGTACAGTATGCAAAGAAAATTGTCGGTAACAAGCAATACGGTGGCGCAAGACAGTATATTCCTTTGAAAGTGAATGCTGCCAATGTGATGCCTATTATCTTTGCTCAGGCAATCATGTTTATCCCCATTACCTTTATTGGTTTCTCAAATGTAAATAATGCAAGCGGTTTCGTTCATGCATTAACTGATCATACAAGCTTCTGGTACAATTTGATTTTTGCAGTGTTGATTATATTATTTACTTATTTCTATACTGCAATAACCATTAATCCGACTCAGATGGCCGAGGATATGAAGCGTAACAATGGCTTTATTCCTGGTATTAAGCCGGGCAAGCAAACAGCAGAGTATATTGATGTGATTATGTCACGCATTACTTTGCCAGGTTCTTTCTTCCTTGCCTTGGTTGCCATTATGCCTGCTTTTGCTGGTGTATTTGGAGTAAAAGCTGAATTTGCTCAGTTCTTTGGCGGTACATCTTTGTTAATTCTTGTAGGTGTGGTTCTTGATACACTGCAGCAAGTTGAAAGTCATCTGTTGATGAGACATTATGACGGTTTGCTGAAATCTGGTCGTATCAAAGGCCGTAGTGGTAATGTAGCTGCATATTAATCTTTTTTGAGGAAATGATATTTCTTAAAACTGAAGATGAAATAGAGCTGCTCCGTGAGAGTAATTTGCTTGTAGGAAAAACGCTTGGTGAATTAGCCAAGATTATTAAGCCTGGAGTCACTACAAAGGAGCTGGATAAGGTTGCGGAAGAATTCATTAGAGATAATGGTGCTATTCCCACTTTTAAGGGTTTCCCCAATCAATATGGCGATCCGTTTCCAGCTTCGATTTGTACCTCTGTAAATGAGCAGGTGGTACATGGCATACCAAGTGATGTAGTACTGAAAGACGGCGATATAGTTTCGGTCGATTGTGGTACTTACATGAATGGATTTTGTGGTGATTCTGCTTATACGTTCTGTGTAGGTGAAGTTGATGAGGAAGTACGCAAATTGCTTAAAGTAACAAAAGAGGCATTATACATAGGAATTCAAAATGCTGTTCAGGGTAAACGCCTTGGTGATATCGGATATGCCATCCAACAGCATTGCGAATCCAATTCTTATGGTGTGGTGCGTGAGTTTGTAGGTCATGGTATCGGTAAAGAGATGCACGAGGATCCGCAAGTGCCTAACTACGGCAGACGTGGTTACGGTACGATGTTGAAACGCGGGTTGTGCATTGCTATTGAGCCGATGATTACCTTGGGAAGCCGTCAAATTGTGATGGAGCGGGATGGCTGGACAGTAAGAACGAAAGATCGTAAATGTGCTGCTCATTTCGAGCATACAATTGCAATAGGGTCTGGTGAAGCTGATATCTTGTCATCGTTCAAGTTCATTGAAGAAGTATTAGGAGATAAAGCAATTTAAGAAATTAATATGGCAAAGCAATCTGCAATAGAACAAGATGGAGTTATAGTTGAAGCATTGTCTAATGCAATGTTTCGCGTTGAATTAGAAAACGGACATGAGATTACTGCTCATATCTCAGGTAAGATGCGGATGCATTATATCAAAATCTTGCCAGGAGATAAAGTAAGAGTTGAAATGTCTCCTTACGATTTATCGAAAGGAAGAATTGTATTTAGATATAAATAAAATTAAGATATGAAAGTAAGAGCATCCTTAAAGAAACGTACGCCAGAGTGTAAGATCGTTAGACGTAATGGCCGTTTGTATGTTATTAACAAGAAAAATCCTAAGTATAAACAACGTCAAGGATAATATTATTATTTTTGCAAAAAAAATAATTTAGTATATGGCTATAAGAATAGTTGGTGTCGATTTGCCTCAAAACAAGAGAGGTGAAATTGCGTTGACCTATATTTACGGAATAGGTCGTAGTAGTTCAGCAAAAATTTTGGATAAAGCAGGTGTTGACAGAGACCTGAAAGTAAAAGACTGGACGGATGATCAGGCTGCCAAGATTCGTGAGATCATTGGCGCAGAGTACAAAGTAGAAGGTGATCTTCGCTCTGAGGTTCAATTGAATATTAAACGTTTGATGGATATCGGTTGCTACCGTGGTGTACGTCACCGTATCGGTCTGCCTGTTAGAGGCCAGAGCACAAAGAACAATGCTCGTACTCGTAAGGGTAGAAAGAAAACCGTTGCTAATAAGAAAAAAGCTACTAAATAATAATTGTTGATATGGCAAAAAAAACAGTTGCAGCAAAAAAGAGAAATGTAAAGGTAGATGCTAATGGACAATTGCACGTTCATTCATCTTTCAACAACATTATTGTTTCTCTGGCAAATAGCGAAGGTCAGATCATTTCTTGGTCTTCTGCCGGAAAAATGGGATTTAGAGGTTCTAAGAAGAACACTCCTTATGCAGCACAGATGGCTGCACAAGATTGTGCTAAGGTTGCCTATGATCTTGGTTTGAGAAAGGTTAAGGCATATGTGAAGGGTCCAGGTAACGGACGTGAGTCTGCTATTAGAACTGTACACGGTGCAGGTATTGAAGTTACTGAGATTATCGACGTAACTCCGCTTCCTCACAATGGTTGTCGTCCTCCGAAAAGACGTAGAGTTTAAGATTTACCTTTATTTAAATGACACTTGATTTTGTTATTGGATTGTATAATTCTTCTCTGCAATCGCGGCTGCAACAAATTAAGTTCATGACTAACAATTAAAAATTAAAAGAAATGGCTAGATATACTGGACCAAAATCAAGAATAGCCCGTAAATTCGGTGAAGGTATCTTTGGAGCAGATAAAGTTTTGTCTAAGAAGAATTATCCTCCCGGACAACACGGTAATTCAAGAAAGAGAAAAACTTCTGAATATGGTGTGCAACTTCGTGAAAAGCAGAAAGCTAAATACACCTATGGAGTTTTGGAAAAACAATTCCGTAACCTGTTCGAGAAGGCAGCTACGGCAAAAGGTATTACTGGTGAGGTATTGCTTCAATTGCTCGAAGGTCGTCTCGACAATGTTGTATACCGTTTAGGTATTGCTCCTACTCGTGCAGCTGCCCGTCAGCTGGTTAGTCACAAGCATATCACAGTGGATGGTGAAGTTGTAAACATCCCTTCATATGCAGTGAAACCCGGTCAGATTGTTGGAGTACGTGAGAAATCTAAGTCATTGGAAGTTATCGCTAACTCATTGGCTGGTTTCAATCACAGCAAGTATCCTTGGTTGGAGTGGGATGAAACTCTGAAGGTTGGTAAACTGTTGCATGTTCCTGAAAGAGCAGACATTCCTGAAAACATTAAAGAGCATTTGATCGTAGAGTTGTATTCTAAATAATAATTAATTTCATGGCGATATTAGCATTTCAAAAACCTGATAAAGTATTAATGTTGGAAGCGGACTCTAAATTCGGAAAGTTCGAATTTCGTCCGTTGGAGCCCGGTTTCGGTATTACCGTGGGTAATGCCCTGCGCCGCATCCTGCTTTCTTCCTTGGAGGGTTTTGCTATCACCACCATCAAGATTGAAGGTGTTGAGCATGAATTCTCCAGTGTACCGGGAGTTAAGGAGGATGTTACTAACATTATCTTGAATCTGAAACAAGTGAGATTCAAGCAAGTAGTTGAAGAATTCGAAAGTGAGAAAGTAAGTATTACCATTGAGAATTCTACTGAATTTAAAGCAGGTGACATAGGTAAGTATTTGACTGGATTTGAAGTGTTAAATCCTGAATTAGTTATTTGTCATTTAGATTCAAAGGCAACTATGCAGATAGACATTACGATTAACAAAGGTCGCGGTTATGTACCTGCTGATGAAAACCGCGAATATTGCACCGATGTGAACGTAATTCCTATCGACTCTATTTATACTCCGATACGTAATGTCAAGTATCAGATTGAGCCTTTCCGTGTTGAACAGAAGACTGACTACGATAAGCTGGTACTTGAAATTACTACCGACGGTTCCATTCACCCGAAGGAAGCTCTGAAGGAAGCAGCAAAAATACTGATTTATCACTTTATGCTCTTCTCTGACGAAAAGATCACTTTGGAAACAAGTGATTCTGACAGCAACGAAGAGTTCGATGAAGAAGTATTGCACATGCGTCAGTTGCTGAAGACCAAACTCGTGGATATGGATCTTTCTGTTCGTGCCCTCAACTGCTTGAAGGCTGCGGATGTAGAAACATTAGGCGACTTGGTTCAGTTCAACAAGACGGATCTGCTGAAGTTCAGAAACTTCGGAAAGAAATCGCTTACCGAGCTTGATGATTTGCTGGAAAGTCTGAATCTGTCGTTTGGAACTGATATTTCTAAATATAAATTAGATAAAGAATAAACAATGAGACATAATAAGAAATTCAATCATTTGGGTCGTACTGCTTCTCACAGAAACGCTATGTTGGCCAATATGGCGTGTTCTTTGATCAAGCACAAAAGAATCACTACGACCGTTGCAAAGGCTAAAGCTCTGAAGAAGTTTGTTGAGCCTTTGATTACGAAGTCAAAGAACGATACGACAAACTCTCGTCGTGTAGTATTTAGCAATTTGCAGGACAAGTATGCTGTAACTGAACTGTTTAAAGAAATCTCTGTGAAGATTGCAGACCGTCCGGGTGGCTATACTCGTATCATCAAGACTGGTAACCGTCTGGGTGATAATGCAGAAATGTGCTTCATTGAACTCGTTGACTACAACGAAAACATGGCTAAGGAAAAGGTTGCCAAGAAGGCTACTCGTACCCGCCGTTCAAAGAAAGCTGCTGCTACTGAAGCTACTCCTGCTGCAGAAACTGCTGCACCAGTTGCAGAAGCTCCTGCTGCTGAGGAAGCTAAAGCTGAATAATTCAACTATTCTTTTTATATATAGAAGCCGTTCCAATTTGTTTGGAGCGGCTTTTTATTTCCTATAAATCATCCAAGAAACATTAAAAGATGTGTGCATTAAACAAATTCCTGAAAGAAACTGTTATATTTGCACATAGATATGGCTAAATTCTTAAGATTCATAGGATTCATGGTGCTTGCATTGGCTTTATGGCAGACTGTAAGCGATACATTTGCCAATAAAGCGGCGAGTGGTGGGAATGTTGTGAGTGAGAATACTATTGCCGTACATGAGCAGACTGATGCCTATATTGCGATGCCTCAATTGCCTTATCTGCCGGATGCAGAGCTGGCGGGCATGGGTGGACAATTACATTCGCTGACGTACTCCCGTATACAGCGCATTTCTACCACGGAATATATATTTTCTTTAAAGGACTGGATTGACAAACTGGCCCAGCGAGCGGCTGTTTTGTCTCTGCATCGTGAGAAACTCTATGATGCCACTGCCTATTATCGTTGCCAGCCGGTGTGCGAATATTACATTTTCACACTAAGGCGTATTCTCATTTAGTGTTTTATTGAATCTTCCTTTTTCCCTTGTGTATGGTCAGACTATGTGTTTTTGCAGGGGAATACTGTATTTTCTATTTCTAATAAATTCATTAAAACATATTATAATTATGGCAACTCAAACTATTGACGCAACTCTTTTTGCGTCTTCACATCCCGATATTGTAAAGCGTACCAGTGTTTCAGGACTTATCTTTTCAGTAGCTATGCTGCTGGTCGGTGTTTTTATTTTTGCATCCATTTTTGAGATGAGTGATAAGTCTTCCACTCTCAGCATGGCTTTGATGGTGCTGGGTACGGCATTCGTCTTGCTTGGCGTGTTCCGTCTGTTTTGGAAATCGAAGGAAGTGGTCTATTTGCCGACGGGCAGTGTGACCAAGGAACGCAGTGTTTTCTTCGATTTGAAATATTTGGGCAAACTTACAGATATGATTGAGAATGAACAGCTGAATGGCGAGACTGAAATAAAAAGTAGCGGCAGTGGAAATGTGCGCATGGATGTCATGATTTCGCAGGACAATAAATTTGCGGCTGTACAGTTGTATCAGTTTGTGCCTTACACATATACTCCGGTAACTTCCGTACGCTACTATACGGGTAGCGATGCGGTTGCAGTGTCTACTTTCCTGGAGAAATGTAAAACAGCATAATCAGTCAAAGAGTTAGACTTGACTTTAACTGTGGTGGGGATTAGTCGGCAACGGCAATCCCCATTTTTTTCATCAGGAAGCAGGCGTTCATATTCTGGGCGATACCTGGGCGCAAGCGGTAGGAGAAGGTCAGTTCATTGTCTGTAATGTCTGCTTCGAAGCGATAGTTGCGGATGTCATCGGGGAAGAGGTCGATGAGTGTTCCCAGCAGCAGGTCGTGGGTGGCAATGATGCCATTGGCCTGCAAAGTCATGAATTGCTTGATAAG
>ERZ779737.711-NODE-711-length-29863-cov-3.231750_pt1 | contig 29863 bp, 28 predicted proteins | sample MGYA00511889_ERZ779737 | MGnify/ENA primary metagenome ERZ779737 (study PRJEB29588, sample SAMEA2163575) | human gut metagenome | biome: human gut; feature: human-associated habitat; material: faeces | place: Denmark | collected 2008/2010 ... | reverse complement strand
TAATTCATTTTTAGTAGCATAATCTGATATAACGCTATTAATATTTTCATTACTCCAGTCGTCTATTTCCTCTAATTTTGGCAACATACTTTTTAGCACATCGCAACTACTATCTATCGTCAATTTGTTTTTCTTGTTTTCTAGCAGGTTCAAATCAAAATCTGTGTAGTTGTACAAAAACTTCACACTATCCTCTATCTCACTTAGCACACTAATGCGACCTTGTAACAACCCAGCCACAAACGGCCATTTATCTAAGACAAACTGTGGCAAGTTTTGTGCATATGGAGAAGATTTACGTACAAACTCGTCCGCATCCATCTTCTTGATATACTCGCTATTCATCCATGCCAGTTTTTTGTAATCAAATATCGCATTAGTTTTTACTAATCCGTCCAGATCAAATAGTTTTACTAATTGCGGTAAAGTATATATCTCATTTTCGGACTTCGGACTCCAACCTAGCAATGCTATATAGTTAATAATTGCGTCGACAAGGTATCCATCTTTGACCAACTGCTCAAAACTAACTGCACCGTGGCGTTTAGATAGTTTTGATACAGTGCCGTCCGCATTCATTCCCATAATAGTTGACAAATGTGCCGTCTTTGGCGGAGTCCATCCAAATGCTTGATACAGTAACTGATACTTTGGTGTAGACACTATGTACTCTTTGCCACGCATTACATGAGTAATATTCATGCAATGATCGTCTATTACGTTAGCAAAATTATACGTAGGCAAGCCGTCACTTTTGATAAGTACTTGGTCATCTAATGTAGAATTGTCTACAGTTATATCTCCATACACTTCGTCATGAAACGTAGTTGTGCCACTCTCGGGAACTTTTTGTCTAATAACATAAGGCATGTTTTGAGACAAATTGTACTCAACTTGCTCTTTGCTAAGATTTCTACAATGTCTATTATATCCAGTGGAATGTTCTTCTTCCTCATGCTCGACATCATCCTTTCCACAAAAACAATAATACGCATCGCCTTGCTCTATTAATTGCATAGCATATTTTTTGTAAATGTCCAATCTCTGCGTTTGCACATATGGACCATATTCTCCACCAACATCGGGTCCCTCGTCGTGAAATAGTTTAGACATTTTTAACGTTCTATAAATAACATCCACGGCACCGTCCACCAGTCTCTTTTGGTCTGTATCCTCTATACGCAATATAAACTTACCGTTGTTATGCTTGGCATGCAAATAGCAATACAGCGCTGTACGCAAGTTGCCTATATGCATATATCCCGTTGGACTAGGTGCAAATCTTGTTCTTACTTCTTTATCCATAATAACCTCATACCTAGTGTAACACACATTTTGATATATGCAAAATAATTACTACACGGGTCAAATTGCTCCGCAAATAATTATATTTTTTTATGCAAAAAACATCTAGCACAAAATTTTTGTGAATTTTATCCAAAAAAAAGAGGAAAAATCGTTTGACAACTGAATATATATATGAATTGGTTGTGCATTTTATGTGTAAAATAACCAAAAAACACAATTTTTATGTACATTTTGCACAAACGATATGAAAAATGTTGTGCATTTTGCACAATAAACATTACATAAATTGCTTTGATGCTAAAAGCATGTGCAAGTTACACAAATAATCATAAGATTTATGTGCAATATACACATATATTATTGAAATATATGTACAATATATATAACTTTAATTATATTTTAGTACAATTTGCACATATTTTAACACATAAGTTAGTTGTTTTGCACAAAGGCAACACGACATATAGTTACACTAAACAAAAAATTACATTAATTTTATTTGCATTAACTTTTGTTATTATGATTATGAGTTTTATCCCTTGGGAAGATTTTGGTATTACAGCATTTGTAAACTCTAAAGTATTTGGTTTATCATGGTTAGTTGGCGTGCCAATTGGTCAATGGTATTTCCAAGAAGCAACATTATGGTTTTTAATTATGGCCATAGTAATTGCACTTGTAAATCGTATGAAAGAGAACGAGATTGTTGATAAAATAATTGATGGTGCTGATGATATGGTAGGTGTAATATTAATAATTGCACTTGCAAGAGGAGCATCAGTATTAATGAGTGACACACACTTAGATAATTATATAATTTATAATGCTGCAAATGTACTAAAAATTTTACCAAAGGTAGTGTTTGCTCCATTAAATTATATTTTACATGTCGGACTTTCTGTATTAGTTCCATCTAGTAGTGGACTTGCAACATTATCAACTCCAATTATGGCTCCACTTGCACATCAAGTAGGATACAATGTTGAAGCTACTATAATGGGAATGGTAGCAGCAAACGGATTTGTAAATCTATTTACACCAACTTGTGGCGCTATAATGGGAGGCCTAGCACTTGCAAAAGTAGAATACACAACCTGGTTAAAATGGGTATTTAAAGTATTAGCTTGTATAATGCTTGCAAATATAGTAATATTAACAATTGCAATGTTAGTTTTATAAAAATACAAAAGAGTTCAAAAGAACTCTTTTTATAGAATAGGAATTTCATAAAAATAATAACCATAAAAAGTTATTTATGTAAAAGTGTATTTAAAATAAATTAAAGAATAATAAGTATTGAAATATAAATGATTATTTATAAAGACTATTGTCTAAATTTTGAAATTGATTAAGTTAAGGACAACAAGAAAAGTAATTAACTGAGATAGAAAGAGAGGTGTTGTCGAGAAATGTTTATTCGACGTAGTAAAAAAAAGAATTTGTTTGGCATTATATTGTTAATATTTACTATATGTACTATATTAACAGGATGTAGAAAAGAAAAAAAGGGAGAACTAATATTAGTAACAGAGGCAGGCTTTGCTCCATATGAATATTATTCTAATGGTAAAATTGTAGGTGTAGATATAGATATAGCCCGTAAGATTGCTGATTATCTTAATAAAGAATTAGTAATTAAAGATGTTGCTTTTGATTCAATAATAAATGAAGTAAAAACCAAAAAAAGTGATATAGGAGCAGCCGGAATATCTTATACAGAAGAAAGAGCCATGGAAGTAGATTTTACCGTTAATTATGCATCAAGCAGACAAGTAATTATAGTTAAAAATGATAGTTTAATAACAGATGCAAATAATTTACAAGGCAAGGTTGCAGTTCAATTAGGGACAATCGCTGATTCATATCTAACAGAAAAGTATCCAAATATTACATTAATTCGTGAAAAAAAATTTTTAGCAGCCATCCAAGATTTAAAAGATAATAAAGTTGATGCAGTCGTAATGGATGAGTTGCCAGCCAAAAAATTAATAACAAATGATATGATTATACTTCCAAATCCCCTTGTAGTTGATAATTATGGAATGGTTATATCCAAAGATAATAAAGAATTATTAAATTCATGCAATATTGTAATTGAGCAAATGAAAAATAATGGTGAGATAGATAATATTATTTTAACTCATATGGGAATAGACCAAAAGGTAAATAAAAATACAATTTTTGATAGATTATATAACAGTATTATATTAGATGGAAGATATAAATATATATTAACGGGATTATTAAATACATTAATAATAGCACTCGGAGCAGTTATAATAGGAGTTTTTTTAGGAACATTACTAGCTATTATTAGAAATTATCATGATAATACCAAGAAACTAAAATTATTAAATGCAATAGCAAGATTATATATAACAATTATAAGAGGAACACCTAGTATATTACAACTCATGATTATATATTACGTAATATTTAAATCAGTGTCTATTAATATTGTTTTGGTTGGAATACTAGCGTTTGGAATAAATAGTGCAGCCTATGTAGCAGAAATTATAAGAGCTGGATTAAACTCTGTTAATAGAGGTCAAATAGAAGCAGGCTATGCACTAGGATTAGATTATAACAAGGTAATAAGGTATATTGTTTTACCTCAAGCAATAAAGAATATTATTCCTGCACTCGGAAATGAATTTATAACACTTGTAAAAGAAACTTCAGTAGGTGCTTATATAGGTATAGTTGAACTTACCAAAGCAAGTGATATAATTGCATCTCGAACATATGATTATTTCTTTCCATTAATTTTAATTGCAATCATATATTTAATTATTACTTATGGATTAAGTAAAATAGTTAATTTAATTGAAAAGAGGTTAAAAAATGTTAAAAATTAAGTCTTTAAAGAAAAATTTTGGCTCTAAAAAAGTATTAAAAGGTATAGATTTAGAAGTAAACAAAGGTGATATTGTAGGTATAATAGGTCCAAGCGGATGTGGTAAATCAACACTTTTGAGAACCATAAATTTACTTGAAATACCAACAAGTGGTATAATTAACTTTGAAGGAAAAAATTTAGATTTTAAAGAAAATTTAACTTTTGTTAGAAGAAAAATAGGAATGTTATTTCAACAATTTAACCTATTTAGTAATATGACTGTACTTGAAAATATAATTTTAGCCCCTGTAAAATTAAAAATAATGTCACACGATGAAGCAGTAAAAGAGGCTACAAGTTTATTAAAGAAAATAGATTTATATGATAAAAAAGATTATTATCCTTATGAACTTTCAGGAGGGCAACAACAAAGAATAGCAATTATAAGAGCTCTTATTATGCATCCGGATTTGATGTTATTTGATGAACCTACATCAGCTCTAGATCCTGAAATGATAGGTGAAGTAACCAATTTGATGAAGGAAATAGCCAACCAAGGAATGACTATGATAGTTGTATCACATGAAATGAATTTTATAAAAAAATTTGCAACTAAAGTAATTTTTATGGAAGATGGAAAAATAATTGAACAAGGCACCAAAGAAGAAATATTTAATCATCCCAAAGATGATAGACTAAAGGAATTTTTATCAAAAGTAAAAAACATATGAAATAAAAAAGAATTTGTAAAAAATTTAATCAAATTCTTTTTTATATTAAATTAAAACAATTAATATTCATAAAATTCACATTATAAAATAAAGATGTAAAATAACCAATATTAGCTAATAGAAAATAAACTTCCAAATCTTCGAAACAAAAAACATATGTAGTAACATAGATTCTGTTTTTCATTTCTGATAACTAGATAATCGTTACAAATTAACTAAAATTTAAGAAATTGCGTTCAAAAAATTTACAACTAATAATCAAAGTGTTATACTAAAAACAATTTATAACAAATAGAAGGAGTATGCATTATGGAATATGCAGTAAAATATCAAAATATCAAAATAGATGAAGAAACCAATCTATTTATACCATTAGAAATAATTAAAGGACATGTAAAAGAAGATACATTTACAACCAATAAATATACCTATAAGTATATTACAACATCAAATATTAATTGCAAATATTTAGTAGGACCATCATTTACCATGGATTACATAAGAGATTTCTATGCCTTACCAGCTGATGAATTATCTAATAAAGATGTTATTGAACTAGTTCTAATGGAAGCAAAAGACTGTGTAGTTGTATATAAAAACGGTAAATTTGTATTCTTAGATTTAAGTGCATTATCAACCCCAAATAAAAAAGTAGAACTATATCAAATAATTGATGGTGAAACATGTCTAATGTTAAATCAAGACTCAGTAAACGAATTATTAACAACTGATGAAATCTCTAAATTAAAAGAGAAATTAAAATTTATGAGAGATAAAATTTGTAAATTTAGCTCATTTGCTGAAAATAAAGGGCTTGAATTACTTGAACTTCATGATGGAGTAACAAATCGTATTTATACAGCTGAAGTATTTGATGATCCAAAAGATGAAGAAGAATCAAAAGAAGAAGAACTAGCCGAAGAAGAATTAACTGAAGAATTAAATATTCAAGAAGAAACGTTATATACAAATGAACAGCCAAAAACAAGCGCTCTTCAAAATTTTATTACATCTACTAATGAAACAAGTGTAGAAGGATTATACAAATATTTAAAAAGTAACATAATAGGACATGATGAAGCCCTAAAAAAGATTGCAACAATTCTTTATATGAATTATACATCTAGTCCACTATTTGGAACTGAATCAATACTAATTCCTGGTCCAACCGGAACCGGAAAAACTGCCACATTTAACTGTGCTGCTAAATACTTTGATGTACCATTTAGAAACATAAATACTTGTAATTTAGTACCAGAAGGAATAGTTGGAACAACCCTAGAAGATGAATTTGAAGCCCTTATAAGTGAATGCAAAGGAAATATGAAGTTAGCAGAAAAAGCAATTCTCGTATTTGATGAATTTGATAAAATAGGAGTAGATAAATTAGATACCAAGACCTCACTAGTAAATATCTTCTTAAAAGCCTTAGAAGGGGGAAGATTCCCAATTGCTAGACAAATGAAAGAAACTCAAATATATAATACCGGTATGGCAAGTAAGATATGTTTAGGTACTTTCCAAGAAGCTTTCAAAAAAGAAACAGCTCCAATCGGCTTTGGTAATAATGCATCTCTAGAAGAAGAACAATTTGATAAAACATTATTAGTTAAAAAAGGATATTTTTCTTCTGAATTATTAACTAGATTTCAACACTTCATTCCATATAAAAATCTTAGTGAAGAAGATAAAAAGAAAATTCTTTTAGAATCAAAACTAAGCTATTATCTAGCAAAAAAAGAAAGGCTAAGTGCTCAATTTGGAATCGAAACAATTGGCGATGAAGAATTTGCTAAAGGTGTTTTAGAAGAAATAAAAAAACACGAAAAAAGTGTTAGAGACATGAATAACATAGTTGCCGATACATTTCTAGATATTGAATATGACATTTTATCAAATCAAGGAAAGTACAAAACATTAAAACTAACAAGTGATACAGTATCCAAAGGAAATTACGACTTATCCTAAAAGTTGTAATTTTTTTATTTATAAATAAATGATATACTTAATTAAGTATTAATTACTAAATTGGAAAGAAGTGTCAAAATGAAACATGAATTATTAGTTCCTGTTGGAAATAAAGAATCCTTAATATATGCCATAAATAATGGTGCCGATGCTGTTTATCTTGCTGGTAAAAAATATGGTGCTCGCGCTTTTGCTGAAAACTTTACCCTAGAAGAAATAGAAGAAGCCACAAATTTATGCCATCTTTATGGTGTTAAAATTTTTATAACTGTAAATACCTTAATTTACGAATCAGAGTTTTCCTCATGTCTAGAATATATTGAGTCTCTTCATAAAATAGGCGTAGATGCTCTAATCTTACAAGATATCGGCTTAATCGAAGTTGTTCATAGTATGTTTCCTAATTTAGAAATTCATGCATCAACTCAAATGCACAATCATTCTAAGGAAAATATTAAATTTCTTGAAAGCCTAGGCATAAAAAGAGTCGTATTTGCTAGAGAACTCCCATTAGATTTTATAAATGACTTAGATACTACAATGGAAAAAGAAGCATTTATTCATGGTTCCTTATGTATAAGTTATTCCGGTCAATGTTATTTTTCCAAATGCATTCTAAATCGAAGCGCTAATCGCGGTGAATGTGCCGGAATGTGTAGATTAAAATATAATCTTTTAGAAGATGATAGACTAGTAAATAATTCTGACAAATATCTTTTAAGTCCTAAAGATTTATGCAGTATTGAAAACTTTAAAGAGTTAATGGATTCTAATATCTATTCATTTAAAATAGAAGGAAGAATGAAATCTCCCGCTTATGTTGGCATTGTAACTAAAATATATCGTAAACTAATTGATGACTATGAAAGTGGTAAAGAATTACAAGTTTCCCAATCTGATCTAGATGAACTAAAATCAATATTTTATAGAGGCTACACTCCTGGTTTCCTATTTAATAATGAAGATATAATGAACTATGAATCATCTAATCATATTGGTTTGTATGCTGGTAAAATTACCAAAGTAACACCTAAAAAACTTGCAATCAAATTAGATATTGATTTGAAACAAGGCGATTCAATTCGCTTCAAAAATATCAATAAAGGAATAACCTTAAACTTTATCTATGATTCAAAAGATAATTTAATAAAGAGTGGTACTAAAGGAACAACAATTTATTTAGATAACTTTCTAAACCTAACCAAAGAAGATGAAATATATCTTACATCACCTAAACTCCCATTAGAAACAAACATAACTAAGAAAATAACCGTTTCCATGAATTTTACCGCAAAACTAAATGAAAAAATAAAATTAGAAGTAAGTGATGGAATAAATAATATAACGATTTATGAAGCAGAACCATCTGAAGCAATTAATCAACCAATAACCAAAGAAAATATCGAAAAAAGTTTAACCAAAACTGGAACAACGCCATACAAAGTAAGTTCTCTAAATATAAATATTTCTGGTAATCTATTCATTCGTAACATCGATTTAAATAATTTAAGAAGGGAAGCCCTTGAAGAATTATCTTTAAAAAGAATGAAAGCTTCTAAAGAGTTTATTAAAAATAATTACCAAGAAAATCTTCAAAATATTTCCAAAACAAAGGAAATATATGTCCTAGCTAGAACTAAAGAACAAATTACAGTTTTAAAAAAATATCCGGTTAAAATAATTGTTGATAAATTAGATTTACTAGAACCAACCTTTATTTATAAAATTCCTAGAAATTTACTAACCTATCCAAAATATAATGAAAAAGTTTTAAATACATCTTATGCCAGTATGATAGAAAATTCAGGTAATATCAGTGATTATTTCTTAAACATAACTAATCATTATGCCCTAAGTCTAGCACACAAATATAACACGATGGTAACACTCTCATTTGAAAATGATTTTAATGAGTTAAAAAACATAATGAATAACTATCCAACTTCAAATACAGGATTATTAGTTTACGGTAAAATAGAACTTATGATGATGAAAGCCTGTCTTCTAAAAAACACATTTAAAACCAAAAACTGTCACATTTGTAAAGATAAAAAAACATATAAATTGATAGATCGTAATAAGGAAGAATACGAAATATTAACATCACCTCAAAATCATACTTCCTATATTCTAAATTGTCATACTACCAACTTAATTGATAAAATACCAACCTATCAAGAACTAGGTATCACTAATTTTAGAGTAGATTTGTCAAGCGAAACAGCCGAAGATACAGTAAATATAATAGAACAAATTATATCAAAAATTAACATTAATAGCTAATTATATACATAATAATTAATAGGTGATCTATTGAAAAAATATATTATCTTAACAATTATTATGTTTTTAATTGTTACTAAATCCTTAATGACTGATTATCAAACTAAAATGTTAATAAACCAAAACTTATCAACATATTATTTAAAATATCAAAATATTGACAGCAGTTATATTGAAATAAAACATACTCCAAACAAAAATGAAGTCTTTATTTCCATTTATCGTTTAACCACATTTACCGGAACAATTATTAAAAAGAAAAACAACATTATATACATTAAAGCCTTGGATCCCAATAACCATAACATTTACTTTAAATTTAACTTAGATACAAAAGTTTTAACAGTAACTAAATCAAGTTGGCTTTACCTTAACAAAGGTGATACATTTAGCTTTAATCTCTAAAATTCTAAAATATTAATTTCATACATATATTTAATTGGTGATATCATGAATTTTAAAATAGGTGATTTAGTTACTCGCAACAGTTATAATAATGACATAGTCTTTAAAATAATAAACATCTCCGATAGTATCGCTTACTTAAAAGGAACTAATATCAGATTATACGCCGACAGTAAATTAGATGATTTAAAAATTTACGATAAACAAGATATTGATGATTTTGCCGATAGTATCGAAGAAGAACATTTAGATCGTGATTCATTTTTTTATTTACCTGCTAAACTTTTACACCTTGATTCTGATGAAAGTTATATTAATAAATGTCTAAATTACTACAAGCGAAATAAATTACAAGCCGTCGGGAAATTAGTATCCGAAGAAGAATTACCCAATAAAATTATTAAATTTTTAAAAGAATACAGCCCTGATATTGTAATAATTACCGGCCATGATTCCTATTTTTCCAAGAAAAATGATAAAAACAATCTCGATAACTATCGTAACTCTAAATATTTTTGCGAGGCAGTATCAAAAGCGAGAAACTATGAAAAAAATCATGATAAATTAGTAATTATAGCTGGCGCTTGTCAAAGTAATTATGAGGCTTTAATTAAAAGTGGTGCCGACTTCGCATCAAGCCCTAAAAGAGTAAACATTCACGCTCTTGATCCTGCTATAATTGCAACCACAATCGCATTAACCGATAAATCTAAACCAATAGATTTAATAAGTTTATTAAACAAAACCAAATATGGTTCAAATGGAATGGGAGGCTTAATGGGAAATGGACTTATGTATGTGGGGTATCCAAGATGATTGATGCAATAAAAAATGACATTAAAAATCATTTAAACAGAGAAGTAAAAGTAGTGTCCAAAGAAAATCGTAACAAGACAGATGTCTTCTATGGTTATGTATCGGAAATTTATTCACACGTTTTCTTAGTAAGTAATGGTAGTAGTAAAAAAAGTTATTCATATTCTGATATTCTAAGTAAAGATATTCAAGTCACTTTTATGTAAAATCTATTGCTTTTTTTTAAATCATAGAATAAAATTAAATTAAAGATTGAAGACAATCTTGAAAGGAGTGAATGTTATGAAGATTACATCTGTAAACGTTCGTAAAATTGAAAAAGACGGTTCTCGTATGAAAGGTATAGCATCTGTACTATTAGATGATGCATTCGCTGTACATGATATTAGAATCATAGAAGGAGATAATGGTTTATTTATTGCTATGCCAAGTAGAAAAACTAGCACTGGCGGTTACAAAGATATTGCTCATCCAATTAATCCTGAAGTACGTAAACAATTTGAAGACGCTATTTTAGAAGCATATAAAACAGCTGAATAAATTCACTTCCATAGTGAATTTTTTTCATATTCTCATCATATATTTAAACTGGAGGATATCTATGGAAAAAATGATTGAAGTACCAAACATGTCTCATATAATAAAACTTAATGAAAGAAAAAACATAATTATAAGTGGTATCAAAAAAATCAATAATTTTGATGATAAGGAATTTAGTTTAGATTCAATAATGGGTGGAATTATCATTAAAGGAGAAAATCTTGAAATGATAAAACTAGACACAGTTGAAGGCAATGTATCAATTAAAGGAAAGATAAATAGTTTTTACTATACCGATAATGTTTCTAAAGAAAATAGTCTATTAATGAAGTTATTTAAATGATCCAATTTATATTAATAATTATATCTATAATTTATGGCTTTATTTATGGAATAATAACCTCTTTATTAAAAAAGAATCTTATATTATTTAGTCTATTTTCAATTTTAGCAACTTTTTTGTATGTATTCATTTTATATAAATTATATAATGGTAATATTTCTTTGCTATTAAAAATATCATTAGGAATCGGCTTTATATTATGTAAAGTTTTAGAAAAAACTGTCAAATTTAAAAAACATAAGTAACAAACCTTAAAATTTTTGTTATAATAAACACTGAATAGAAAGGTATATTATGGCAAAGAGAACAAAAAAAGATAAAAGACGTATTTTATTAGGAACTCTAGTTATTTTAATAATGATTTGTTATTTAAGTTTTTTTGTTTATAGATATTGGAATCAAATATTAGCTAACAACAACGAAAAAAAGATTTTAGAAGCTAAATATGAATCTTTATTAAAAGAAGAAGATGAACTAAACAATGAAATAACTAAAATGCAAGATTCTGAATATGCTGCCAAATATGCTAGAGAAAAATATGGATATTCAAAGGATAATGAAGTGATAATCAAGTTCGACGATTGATATTTTTCTTTAAATATGCTAATATTTTAGCACGGGGTCGTTTATGGTTTCGACAGGGTATAGTTTTGTATTATATGCAGTGGTGGTTAAACCTAAATAACAAACAGTTAAAATAACTGACAATACAAATTATAATACTGCTTTAGCATTTGCCTAATTAAAGGCTCGCAAGCACTGGCCTAGAACTAAATCTACAGAGTTTTAACGCTGGTTCATAATAGTAGATTATATTTAATAGATTGCTTAGTTTATTAAACGAATCCTATAAGCTTAGTTAATGATATTTTGATGATTTCTTACCATTAATGAAACAACAAATCTTCTAAACTTGTAGATTATAATATGAAAGTATCTTGGACAAGGGTTCAACTCCCTTCGACTCCACCATAAAGAAATCAGTTCGAATTATTCGAATTTAAATATATGAATCAATCAAATCGATTGATTTTTTTGCATCAAAATTCCAATAAAATGCCTTTTGTTTACTTTAAAAGCATTATAACTTTTGAATATAATGTACTAGATAAATATACTTTTTTAGTTTACTATATGTATAGGAAGTGATTTACGTGGAATATAAAAAAATGAGAGAATATACTCATGAAGAATTTGTAAAATTAATTATGAGTTTAGATGAAAAACAGTTATTAGAATTAAGTGCTAATTATGGTGGATATCCAGTTTTATTTAGAATGGCACTAGATGATAGAATTAGTCATATACCTTTTATTCAAACAGGTGCTGCTATAATTATTAGAAATGAAGAAGGACAAATTTTATTACAAGAAAGAACAGATAGGAATAAATGGGGATTGCCAGGAGGTTGCCAAGATTTAGGAGAAGATTTAAGAACTACTGCTGTTAGAGAAGCTTATGAAGAAACCGGTATTATTTTAAATCCGAATGATATTAAATTAATTGACACCCTATCAGGCGAAAATAGAAAAAACAGTTATCCAAATGGTGATATTGTATATAATAACACATCTTTATACGTTGCAGATGTAAATATACAAGATGCTAAAGATTTAAAGGGTGATTCCGAAACTAAAAAATTACAATTCTTTTATCCAGAAGAAGTTCCTGAAAATTTAATGGATACAGATTTAATTAAAACATATCTTAACTTTATAGGAAAAAAATAAAAATTATAATCTTTAAAATATTTCAAATAAATTGTTACTATCAAGAATAGATATAGACATTCACGTTATATAAAACGAATATTATTTACATTGAACTTAAATAGTTCATTTTTTTATGTTTAAATTGTTATTATCATTTATTATTTCAATTAACTTTTTCGTACTAAAACTAGGTATATGATTTTTAGATAAAACATATCCAATATATCTAGAAGGAATTTTTATATCAGTTTTAATTTCATATAATAATTCACTATCTAATAAATTTTTTGCATATTCTTTAGTAACATAACCAATACCAAATCCAATTTTAGTTAAATCCACCACTAAAGAATAACTTGTAAGTTCAATACTTGGCTTTAACAAAACATTATTATCCTTCATGAAATCATCCAAAAACTTTCTTGTGTTTGAACCTTTAGCTTGCAAAATCAAAGGATAATTATTAATCTCTTTCATTGTAATAATTTTATCTTTTAAATCTTTATATTTTTCTCCAACAACAAAACAATCGTTAACAATTTTACATTTAGCTATTTTTAAATCACTCTCATAACTATCATTGTTTAAATTTAAAAATAATATATCAATAAGTCCATATTTTAATTTTGAAATTAATTCATTAGAAATACCCGTAATAATTTTAATGTCAATACTAGGATATTTTTCATGAAATATTTCTAAATAAGGTAGTAAAAATTCCTTTGCTATAGTAGTACTTGTTCCAATTTTAATGCATCCTGTTTTTAAATTAATTAAATCAGTAAATTTATTTTCCCCATTATTAATAAATTCTATAGCTTGTTTAATATAATAATAAAGTTCTTTTCCTTCCTCAGTTAAAACAACGCCTTTTTTAGTTCTTATAAATAAAGAGCCGCCTAATTGATTTTCTAAATTTTTAATTGATTTACTTATAGCCGGTTGCGAAATATTTAAATGCATACTAGCTTTAGTAATATTTCCATAATTAGCAACTTCATAAAATATTCTATATAATTCAAAATCAATATTCATAATAACCTCCAGTTATCAAAACAATAACAAATATATATTTTTATTATAATAACAAAAATTATATAATACAAGCAGAAGGAGAAAAGTAAAATGGAAGATAATTATTACACATATGATATATATGAAGATAAAGAAGAACTAATTATAAAAACAATAGATAAATATATAAATGATACAATAATAAATCCTTATTTATCTAAAAATAAAATAATTGATATGCATACTCATACATGCTACTCAGACGGAGAATTAAAACCTCATGAATTAATATCTCTAGCACTAGAAAAAGGAATAAGCACCTTAGCAATAACTGATCATGATACCATAGAAGGAATTAAAAAAGTAAATAGAAATGATGATTTAATTGTTAAAACAGGAATTGAAATAATTAATGGAATAGAATTATCAGTTAAAGTTCCAAAAGGAAGAATGCATATACTTGGCTATGGAATTAATTTAGAAGATATAAACCTAAATAAAAAATTATTAGAACTTAAAGATAATAGTTTGAATTCAGTTTTATCAATTATAGAAGTATTAAAAAAAGATTATAATATTAGATTTACTTATGATGAAATAAAATCTTTATTTCAGTTTGAACATAATTTAGGACGCCCAGATATTGCAAAAATATTAATTAATAAAGGGTATGTATCCTCAGCCAAAGAAGCGTTTAGCAAATATTTAATAGAAGCTCATAACAAAACAAGAAGTTTTAGCAAAGGAATAAGTTATGAAGAATGTATTGATTTAATTACTAAAAGTGGTGGTATTCCTATCTTGGCTCATCCAAAATCTCTCGAATTAACTGAAAAAGAATTATTAATATTATTAAAAAACATGATAAATTGTGGCTTAAAAGGCATTGAAGTTTTTCACTCAAGTCAAACACCACTTGAAATTAAACAATATATGGAAATCGCTCAAAAATATGATTTATTAGTTAGCGGAGGAAGTGATTACCACGGTTCAACGGTTAAACCAGAAATTGAACTAGGTACCGGAATAAACAACAATTTAAACATTAAAAAATTATCGCTATTAGATGAATTACACAGAAAAATTAAAAATCAATCAGAAAATTAAAAAGTTATTCCAGTGTACTGGAATAAATAAATACAATATTTAATATTAAAATCAAAATTTACTACCGATAAAATCATAATAAATGCTTTTCAAATTTGATTTAATATTATAAAATAACCCTCAAAGGAGCAAACTATGAAATATATATTCTTAGATTTTGATGGTGTAATTAACAATTGGTACCAAATGGAAGGTGTATCACTAGAAAATGTCAAGATATTAAAGCAAATAATAGACTTAACTAATGCTAGTGTTATAGCAACAACCTCTAACAAATACTCATTTCAACAACGTGGAATTGATTACTACAAATCAATATTTTACAAAAATTATGTTATTCCACTAAAAGAACTAGATATTGAAATATATGATGTTACACCATTTATAAACAGTTCAAAAATATTAGAAATTAAAGATTACATAGAGAGTCACAAAATTGAAGACTATGTCATCCTAGATGATGAATTAATTGAAGATAGCGAGTTGCAAAAACATCAAGTTTTACCAGATTTATATCTCGGATTACAACCACATCACGTAGAACCTATAATTAATATACTAAATGGTAATTTAGTTTTTTATCCGCCAAACTATAATTTAAACGAAACAGCCGAAGAACAGGCAATCAAAATAAATGAATATCACAACAAATATTCAAAAAATACCCATAAATAATTGATTATTACAAAAAAAACAAGTAAAATAAAAATTAGGGAGGAATAGAAAATGGAAAAAGTTAAAAAATTGTTATTACCTGTAGTTATTATTATTATTTTACTATTACCAATTATTATTAATTATGTAAATAACAAAAAGATTTCAGTAATTTCATATGATAAATATACATCTAATGTGTCAAAAGAAAAAGTAACACTTACATATTTTGGTGATACTAGTTCAGAAGAATATGCTAAAATCAAAGAAGAATTACTTAATTTAAAAAGTAAATATTCAATTGAAGTTAGTGCTGTAAATACACCTAAATTAAGTACAGAAGAAAAGCAAAAATTAACTAGTTCAAATGAAAAATTTAATAGTAAATCAGTTTTTGTTATAACACAAGACGGTAATACAGTTAAAGTAGTAGATAAAGAAACAGAAAATGTTAACTTAGATGCTCAATTAAACAAATATATTAACAATGTAATTCCAGAAGATGAAGTTGCTTATAAAACAGTTTCAACATATAAAGAATTCATGAAAATTTATAAGAGTAAAAAAGTAACTATGCATGTTTTTGGACGTAACACATGTTATTATTGTAATATCTTTAAACCAATATATAATGAAGTTGCTGCCGAAAATAATTTAGATATTTACTACTATGATTCAGACAGCCTTAATAGTGATGAATATAGTAAAATATTAAATTCAGGTATAAACATTCCAGCAGAATGTACATCATCAAAAGAAGAAACTCCTTTATCATCAGGTTTTGGAACACCTTTAACACTATATTTAAAGAATGGTAAAGTAGTAGGATGTATTTCTGGATATGTTAACAAAGAAAAACTAGAAACTAAGTTAAAATCAGTTGGAATGATGAAGTAAAGGAGAAAAGATTATGGCATCTACTTATGAAATTGTAAAAAAATTTAAAAATAAATACCCTGGCACAATATGTTGGAGAATTAAAAAACATTCAAAGCTAGTTGACCAAAATTTATATCCTGATGAAATAGTAAATTATGCGTTTGCTGCTCAAAATAACATATCACATGGAAACATCTTTGATACAGCTGTACTTGCTATCACCAATAAAAGATTAATAATTGCCCAAGATTATATCTTATTAGGATATGCCTTAAACTCAATTACACCAGACTTATATAATGATATGCAAGTTCACGCAGGAATTATTTGGGGAATGATAACCATTGATACAATGAAAGAAACTATTTATTTTTCTAATCTATCAAAACAAGCGTTACCAGAAATTCAAAAAGAAATTACCTCATATATGATGGAAGCAAAAGCAAAATATTACAAAAAAGAAGAAAATAAAGAGTTCAATTAAGAATTCTTTTTTTCTAAAATGGAGAAGTATGAAAAAACAAAAAAGATTAATAATATTAGTATTTATAATAGTCATAATATATTTAATTATTTTATATGTTCCAAAAAATTACGAAACCGATTATATAATCAACAAAGTAAAAGTAAACGAAATATATAATAAACATAATAAACAATATAAATTCACTTTAACTTACGAAAATATTGAATATCCAATTATTATTAACACAAAATATCATAAACAACGTAAACTTATAAAAGATATTAAAATCATATCAGATGAAAATGATACGTGTTTAAACTTAACTATTCTAGAACAAACTCAAAATCTTTGTAGCGATAAAAAAGGTTTAAAAGATTATCGTTTAATTAATGAAAAATTATATAGTGAAAACTATGAAAAAGTAATAAAACCAATTAAAGAAACTGAATATGAAAACTTTACAGTCTATAATAACGATATGACATATCTTATTTGGAACTATAATGGTTACGTTAAATTATCAGATAACAACGAAATAATTAAGATATTATCTAATGAAAAGTATAACAATATTGAAACATATCAAAATAATACTTATTTAGTAATTCCTGATTATGATTCTTCTTATTACTTTAAAAAATTTTATATATATGATACTAATAAAAATGACTTATCAATCTTAGATTTTAATTATGAAATTTCTTATAATATCTTATATCTTGGAACTTATAAAAATAAACTATATTTTTTAGACCTTAAAAATAAAAATGAATTTGAATTAAATCTAAAAAAGAAAAAAATAAAAATGTTAAATGAAAAAGATAATTATGGACTATTCCTAAATAATAACAAATTAGAAAAGGAAAAAGTGGACAACTTAGTTAAAAATCAAAAAGTATTTAATAATGAAATAAATAATAATTATGTTGTAGAAGATAATTACTTATACAAAGTATTAAATAATTATAAAATAAAAGTAAGCAATCAACAAATAACATCAATTATACGAATTATAGATAATGACGTATATTATTTAGTAGGAGATACACTATACAGATATACAAATAATAATGGTGAAGAAAAATTACTTAAACATAAAGAATGGAAATATAATTATAAAAATCAAATATTTATTTTTAACAAATAATTAAAATAAGAATAACCTATACTAGGGGATGATTTAATGATAGATATGTACAATGTAAATCAAGACGCAAATAAATATTTTGACTACTATAAAATAAAAAAAGGAGATAATCTTTATCAAATTGGTAAAAGTTATAATGTAAATCCAGCATTAATTGCAATTCTTAATGGTCTAAATTTAAATGATTATATTTATCCTAATGAAACTATAATGGTACCTAAACAAGGATATTCATATTATATAACTAAAGCAGGAGATACCCTTAATTTAGTAGCAAATACATTTAATACCAGCGTTTCAAATTTGTTAAAAAATAATGAAACAATCTATTTACAAGAAGGACAATTAATAGTAAATAAAATAAGCTAATAAGTTTATTTTATTTTTTTTGCATGATATAATTTACTTAAGGTAAAGGGGAATACAAAATGATATTAAAAAAACCATATGCATTTTTAATTAAAAATTTTAAAATAATCCATATTATAATCTTTTTACTCGCTTTATATGTCAATAATTATTATATTAAAATATCTAGTTTCTTTAGAAACTATTCATCTAATAACTTCTATGATTATAATATAGCCAAAGATTATTTGCCAATATTTTCATTTATAGCCATTATCTTACTAATATCGTTTATATCAATAATGCTATACTTAATGAATAAAAAGAAAAAACCAATTAAATTATATATATTTTCTATTATTTATTACGTTACATTATTAATATCTATGTTATTTATTTATAATGTAATAAATACATTATATGAAGCAACACTAACTCAAAAATTAAGTAGATTTTATAGAGATATATTCTTTATTTTAAATTTACCTCATTATTACTTTTTAGTGATGTATCTAATAAGAGGAATCGGATTTGATATAAAAAAATTCAACTTTAGTAAAGATTTACAAGAATTAGAAATTAATGCCGAAGATAATGAAGAATTTGAATTCGTATTAGGTACAGAAGGATATTTAGTAAAAAGAAAAATTCATAGATTATATCGTGAAATAATTTATTATTATAAAGAAAATAAATTTTTAATTAACATCGTATTAGGCTCAATTTTATCTATTGTCCTAATTACGGTATTTATAAATACCTCAATAAATTTACATAAATATCATGTTGGAAGTTCTTTATCTGCTGATAAATTTACTTATAAATTAAATAATGCTTATGTAACATCATATGACTATAAAAACAAATTAATAAATAATCAAAATAAATATTTAATTTTAGATATGACAATAACTAATAAGAATAAAAATATATTAAAACCAGAAGAAATGTACATTATTTATGGTAATAATCAAGAATCTATTTATAAAACAAGTTTAGCTAATAGTTTTTCTGATTTAGGCACAGTCTATATTGGAGATCTCATACCTAACCAAGCAACAAATTTATTATTTATATATGAGTTACCAAACAACGCCAAAACAACTAATTTAAAACTGATGGTTTATAAAGGCTATGAATATAAAAATGGAGTTAGAAACAACCTATATAGAGAATATAAATTTAGCGCATCTAACCTAGATAAAGATTTAAAAATTACTAATCTAAATATGGGAGATACCTTTACATTAGGTAAAACTCTTTATGGAAATACTAATTTAAAAATAACAAATATGGAAATTAAAAATAAATATGAATATACTTATCAAAAATGTTCTAATGAAAATAATTGTGAAACCCTAACAGATATCATATTACCAGATAATAGAAATCAAAATGAATTATTAATCGTTGATTATGAAATAAACATAGATGAAAATTCCCTATTAGCACGAAGTACTAATAATAAGGATCAAAATATAATTAATAAATTTTCTAAAATAAATTATACTATTAATGAAAACGATAAAACCACAACAATTTATGGCAAAACATATTCTAATTTAAAAAATAAAATATTCTTTGACATTCCAAATAATGTGAGTTCTAAGGCTGATAAGAAAAATTTTATAATTAAAACTAGAGAAAATGAATATAGCTTTAGCATAAATTAATCACATAAAGTGCTATTCGACTTTAATTTTATTGACTTTAAAAAAATTATATAATACAATAGTCTTGCAATGCCAAATATTGCATATATTGTATTAGATGGGGCTTTAGCCAAGTGGTAAGGCAAGGGACTGCGACTCCCTGAGCACCAGTTCAAATCTGGTAGGCCCCTCCATCGAAAAATCAGTTCCGACTATTATGTTTGAACTTAATATAGAAAAGTATCAATTTCTAAAAAGAAGTTGATATTTTTTTGTTGATAAAAATATTTATAATTTCCATAATTTTATCAATTGTATAAATATTTATGTTAAAATATAATATATAATTAATGAAAGAGGAATAATCATGAAAACCTGTGTATTAATATATAATCCCAACAGTGGCCACGTATTTAAAACTAAGTATTTAAAAGAATATAAAAACATTCTAATTAAAAATGGTTATACACCTAAATTTATTGCTACCTGTTATCGCGGTCATGCCAAAGAAATAATATCACATCTTGAAAAAGTAGATCTAGTAATTAGTATGGGTGGCGATGGTACATTTAACGAAATAGTAAGCGGAAATCTTGAAAGAAAAGAGCCACTAATAATTTCCCACATCCCAGTAGGTACAACTAATGATATAGGTGTAATGTTTGGGTATGGAAAAGACATTAAAAATAATCTTAAGTTATTACTTAAAGGTTGCGTTAAAGAAATGGATATTTGCCTAATTAATAATCAACCATTTGTCTATGTAGCAGGTTTCGGTAAATTCATGCAAGTTCCATATTTAACTCCAAGAAAATTAAAGAAAAAATATGGATATATAGCTTATCTAATAGAAGGAATCAAAGATTACTTTAGTCCTACAAAACTATATAAAATAACCTATGAAGTTAATGGAATTACCAAAACAGGTTACTATTCCTTTATTCTTATATCAAACGCTAATCGTATAGCCGGAATAAATAACTTTTATCGTGATGTTAAATTAGATGATGATAAATTTGAAGTGTTATTATGTAATTTTAATCGTCGCAAAGATATTATAAAAACATTTTCCCTATTAATGACCGTAGATGCAACTAAAGTATCGGGTGTCGAATTTTATAAAACCAATAATATGAAAATTGAATTTGAAGAATATCCTAAATATAGTTGGTGTATAGATGGTGAAAAACTAAATAGAGCAAATCTTAAATACGAAATTAAAAATATTAATAAAGTTAAAATCATGTTACCAACCAAAAATATAAATAAAATATTTGTAAACAAAAAAATTGATTAATCACCAATCAATTTTTTCTTTTTTAGTAAATAATAAATTACGACACATCCTAATGAACTAATAGAAATTGCACATCCTATTTTAAAACAAGGAATCTCATATTTTAATTCTATATTATGTTCTCCTTCAGTTACATCAAATCCTAAAAGAGCATTGCCAATTTCAAATGTATTTACTTTCTTTCCGTCAATATAAACTTTCCAACCTTCATCATAAGGAATAGATGTAAAAATAGTTCCTTCACCCGAATTAACATAAGCATTAATCTTATTTTCTTTAAATTCATTTATATAAACCATATTATCAACTAAAGTCTTATTAAGTTCATTTAATTTATCCTCATTAACAGAATATATATATAAATCATTATCAAACTCATTATTAAATGCCACATAGACACTATTAATTCCATTAAAATGAATTACTTTACTTTCACTAAGTGAAATACTTGTAAAATAATCAAAAGATTCATCAATATAAACATTATTTTCATTTCTAGTATATAATCTACCATCAATTATTATTGAATTAATATTATCAGATATATAAATATAACCTTCATTCTTATTAAAATCCAACTTATGAACAATCCCATTATCAAACTTAACAATAGAATCATTATTTATTTTAACATTTTCTAAAACATCATCTTTTCCAAAACTCTTACTAACAAAATCATTTTGAATTTCAAATGGATTATCATTTAAGAAATCCCACGATTTAATATCCTTATTCACAACATACATTAAATTTGAATTTACCTTAGATTTATAAATAAAATTATTATTAATAACATTACTAAAAAATAAATCATAAAAATTATTATCTTCCATATTACCAATAATATATTTTAAATTAAAAATTGCATTATAAATAGGCGTATTATCAGTATAATAAAAGCTATTTATATAATTTCCCGGCATTCCTAATTTACTTTCTAAGACTGCTAAATTCTCATATTCCATTGAACTAAAAGCATTAATTCCATAATAACCATACCAAGATGAATCATTAAAAGTATGCATATCTTTTCTTTCCATTCTATAAAATAAACTATCATCATTATTTTTAACAAAATCTAAATTATTTTGAATCATCCCATAATCTTCATAAAAACTTTCTAAATTCTGAGATATATCCCAATTATTATTAACACAAATAATTACTTCCAATATAACAGTAAGAATACTAATTAAAGGAATAATTCCTCTTTTATCTTTAAAATATTTATAAATAACATACATCATAAACCACAATATCAAAATAATTAAATTAACAATAATAATTTTTTCACTTATATCAAATTCATTAATAAAGTAAACTGAGGATACAAAAATTAAAGATAAAATAAATACAATAATAACAACGATTTCCTTAATACTCTTAATATTATTTAAAGCATAACTACTAATAACTATTAAGATAAAAGGATATATAAATGAATACCTATAAGGTAAATCATTCGGTACATGAAATGCATGCCATATAAAATCTAAACGAACATAAAAGAAACTTAAAATCATTACTCCAATAAGAAACATATATCCTAATTTAGTTCTTAATTTAATTTTATCATTTAATAAGAAAAGTATAAGTAAAGGAACAACTACAATTCCACATGATATATTTGGAGCATTAATTGCATCACTTTTAAAAACAGTTGTTGAAACCCCACTTAAATGATTATAAATGAACTCTAGTAAAGTCAAACTATAATATTGACTACTTGGCCAAACATCACTTGTTGCACTAATACCAGTTAAAGATTTAAACATAGGCATTAAAGCAAATGCACAAATTCCTCCTGCAATTAAAGAACTAATCATAAATTTTAAAGATTTATTAACATAAGTTTTAATATCTTTTTTATCACAAATAATAAATAAATAAGCTATAAAATATAAAACACTAAATATACAAAGCATATAACCTATAAAATAATTACTAAATAGAATTAAAGCTAACCCAAATATATAAACATAAACATTATCATCGTTAACAAGCTTTTCAATACCTAAAGCAACAATTGGTAATATTACCAGTCCATCAATCCACATTATATTCCAATAATAAGCAACAAAATAATTATTAAAAGCATACATTATTGCAAGAGGAATATTAACATAAGATTTCTTTTTTAATTTATAATTAAGAAATATATTCATACATACAGCCGAAGCAACTGCTTTTAATCCAATAATGACTGAATAGCTTGCTAATAAATTATCTTTTTTAACTAAAAATATTATGATATTAAAGAAACTTGACATATAATTATAAAAATTTCTAAAAAATGGAAGGCCCATCCCCATGTTAAAAGAATAGAATAAATTATAACCGTTTTTAACTCTATCATATAATTCTCCTAACATAGGACCATATTGATGATAAAAGTCGACTGTAAGCATCGAATTTTCACCAAAAGGAGCAACCTCATTTAATATATATAGTGCAATAACAATTACGATTGAACAAATTCCCGTAATTAAGTAATATTTATTCTTATCAATCCATTTCTTCAAGTTAACTTTTTTCACTAAAATCACCTAGAAAAAGTATATCATATAATTATAACAACATGAAATAGTAAATAATGCGTACAAATAATCTATTTTTTAAATATTTTTCTTGACTTTTTACCCTATTTTGTAGTAGTATGAACTATGTTTGAAAGAGGGAAAGATTATGGATAAAATAATTAATATAGCCGTTGTAGCCCATGTAGATGCCGGTAAAAGTACATTAGTAGATGCTTTACTTGAACAAAATGGTGCATTCGGAGAAAGAGATCAAATTGTAGACTGTGTTATGGATAGTAACGATATTGAAAGAGAAAGAGGAATTACAATATATTCTAAAAACTGTTCAATAAGATATAAAGATTATAAAATTAATATTGTAGATACACCGGGACATGCAGACTTTTCATCAGAAGTTGAACGTGTAATTAAAACAGTAGATACAGTTATTCTTTTAGTAGACTCATCAGAAGGACCGATGCCTCAAACAAGATTCGTTCTTAAAAAAGCATTAGAACATAATCTAAGACCTATCTTATTTATTAATAAAATTGACAAAAAAGACGCTAGACCTGAAGAAGTAGTTAATATGACCTTCGATTTATTCTGTGAACTTAACGCTACTGATGAACAATTAGACTTCCCAATTATTTATGGAGTTGCTAGAGATGGAATTGCTAAATATTCATTAGAAGATGATAGTACTACTATTGAACCATTATTAGAAACAATTTTAAAACAATGCAAACCATATGAAGGAAGCGTAGACGATAAATTACAATTACAAATTTCTAACTTAGGATATGATGAATATATTGGAAGATTAGGTATTGGTCGTATCACTAAAGGTATAGTAAAATCAGGAGAAACAGTATCATTAGTTAAAAATGACGGAACAATTACTAACTTTAAAATAACTAAATTATTTGTTAATGAAGGTATTAAAAAAGTTGAAAAACAAGAAGCTTATTATGGTGATATTGTAACTATTGCTGGATGTTCACATATTTCTATTGGAGATACAATTAATGAACTTAACTGCATTGATCCATTACCTCCAATTGAAATAGAAAAACCAACTCTATCAATGAATTTCTTAGTAAACAATGGGCCATTTGCAGGCCAAAGTGGTAAATTCTTAACAACTAGACATATTAAAGAAAGATTAGAAAGAGAATTAGAAACTAATGTTGGTTTAGAAGTAGAAGAATTACCATCATCAGATGGATTTAAAGTAAGTGGTAGAGGAGAACTACATTTATCAATCCTTTTAGAAAACATGAGAAGAGAAGGATACGAATTATGTGTATCAAAACCAGAAGTTTTATTTAAAGAAATAGATGGTAAAAAATGTGAACCATTTGAAACAGTTATCGTAAATGTTCCTAATGATTATTCAAGTACTGTAATTAATGCCTTACAAGAAAGAAAAGGTATGCTTCTTAAAATGGAAAATGAAGAAAACTATACTCATTTAGAATTTGAAGCTCCAACAAGAGGATTGCTAGGTTATCGTAGTGCTTTTATAACAGATACTAAAGGAGAAGGAATTATGGTTAGATCATTTAGTGATTATAAACCATATGCTGGACCTATTGCCTCAAGAAAAAATGGTGTATTAGTATCTATGGAAACAGGTAAGAGTTTGGGTTATTCTCTATTTAACTTACAAGAAAGAGGTACATTAATTATTGGACCAGCAACTGATGTATATGTTGGTATGATAGTTGGTATTAATAATAGAGATAATGATTTAAATGTTAACCCATGTAAAAATAAAGAAATGTCTAATACCAGAAGTAAATCAAGTGATGAAGCAATCAACTTAATTACACCAAAAACATTTAGTTTAGAAGAATCACTAGAATTTATTGCTGATGATGAATACGTTGAAATAACTCCTGCAGTTATCAGATTACGCAAAAAGATATTAGATCCAAAAGAACGTTTTAGAGTAAGTAGATAATAATTAAGTAGAATTTAATTTAGATTCTACTTTTTTTCAAATACATAATCATATTTTCCTGTAGGAAAACATAAAACTACTTATTTGCCTCAATTAACTTATCAATTTCTTCCTTCATTATATTTATGGCTTCTTTAATTTGTTCCAATTCAAGATCATATTTCATACCATTATTACTATTTTGATTATTAGTGTTATTATTGCTTTGATATAACTGTAAAAACGTAGCATTAGTTTCTAATACTTGCCCTAATAACATAAACCAGTTTCCAATCGCATTTTGTACATAACTATTAAAGGGATACGTAAGAGCATAACCTATAATTAATGCTGCTAAAGTATCAACCCTAGAAGCTGCTTCCTCTTCCTTACTATTCATAATAAAGTATATGTTCGCTTGATATCAAATATTAAAAAATGTTATAATTAAAAAGGAAAGAAGGAATTAAAATGGAATTAAAAGGAAGTAGAACAGAAGCTAACTTATTAGCTGCTTTTGCAGGAGAAAGTCAAGCACGTAATAAATATACATTCTACGCATCACAAGCAAGAAAAGATGGTTATGAACAAATAGCATCAATCTTTGAAGAAACAGCAAATAATGAAAAAGAACATGCAAAACTATGGTTTAAAGAACTTCATGGTGGAAAAGTTCCATCTACAATAGATAACTTAAAAGATGCAGCTAATGGTGAAAACTATGAATGGACCGAAATGTATAAAGACTTTGCTAAAATTGCTAGAGAAGAAGGTTTTGACAAAATAGCTACTTTATTCGAAAAAGTAGGAGAAATTGAAAAACATCATGAAGAAAGATATCTAAAATTAGTTGGAAACATTAACGACAATATGGTATTCCAAAGAGGAGAAGAAAAAGTATGGATTTGTCGTAACTGTGGTCATATTACATATGGTACAAAAGCACCTGAAGTATGTCCAGTATGCAACCACCCTCAAAGTTATATGGAATTAAAAGCTGAAAATTACTAATACAAAAAGAGATTCAAACACCTGAATCTCTTTAATTTTGCTCAAATTTATGCGAAGGTAAAAATTCCTTACTTAACAATCCTTTAGATTGAATCTTCTTAAATAATAGTTCATTAAGAACGATATCAAATTCACCAATAAACTCATAAATAATAGGATCAAAATCTAACTTAACCTTATTAAAATCATAATATATACTATTTTCACTAAAATCGCTAGCAAGACCATTTAATTCCAAATATTCATACATTTCTTTATTATTATTAATTAAATAATTATATAAATAATACTGAGCATAAACATTATCGTTATCATAATCTTCTAAAACAATACTAACCCTATTTTGATACTTAACTATTACAGCTCCACCAATATATTTAAATTTATGTAATTTAAGTCCTGCCGTAGCATCAACAACCTGATTTTTATATTTTAATAAATCCTTATCACTTTGCATCTTCTTATTAACAGCTTCATCACTACTATCAGTTTGAAGTCTTTCATTATAATAATTATTATTTTCAAGTTCTTTATTATATCTTTCTCTTGCACTTATTAAACATTTTTCATAATTAGCTTTAACCAATATAAGTTCCGCATTATTACCAAAATGATTTAAAATACTCTTAAAATAATTAATAGTTTGATAACTATGTTTACTAGCAATATCATATAAAATATCAATATCCTTTATATCAAGAACCTCAACTGTTAATCCATTATCTTCTGTTAAATCTAAAATTTCATTAAGTTTTTCATTCTGACTATATTCTTTTAAATTAATATAAGGATTAATTCTTGGAAATAAGAAATCTAATGGATAAATTTCTCTTCTTCTTTTAAAATTAGCATCTTTAAGAACATCAATAATATTAACATTTTGATTATAATTAAAAGTAAAATTATTCTTATCCACATTACCAATTATAATTTCTGGATTAATCTTTAAAAAAGAATAACCTTTCTTTCTATAATGAGAACAAACATCTTTAATAAACTTCTTTAATAATTCCGTATTATAATAATCTATTAAAAATCCTTTAGGAGCATAAACAAACTTAGCAAAAGTACCTATTTTTTTTCTTAACACTAAAGAAGCAGCAACCAAATTATTACTATCATCTCGATATCCTATTAAATCATGAGTATAACCCATATCACTCATAACTTTTGCATATTCAATTGTTTGACAATAATTTCTTAAAGGATGATTATTAGCAAAATCACTAAATTCAGAACTATTTAATTCAACTATTCTCATTAAGAACACCTCTACCAATATATTTTATCAAATTTTTTACTAAAAGTCTTTATATTTTTTTTATTTTAAATTAGTCAAAATAATTTTCCACTTTACACCTGAATTTACCAAAATAATTGCACCAACTAAATTAAAATACTATAATTAAATCAAGATATAAAGGAGATATTATGAAAATTATTGATTTGAAAGCAAGAGAAATATTAGATTCAAGAGGAAATCCAACTGTTGAAACAGATATGTTTTTAGAAGATGGATCATTTGTTAGAGCAAGTGTACCTTCAGGAGCATCAACTGGTACAAATGAAGCTCTAGAATTAAGAGATAATGACAAAACAAGATATGGTGGAAAAGGAGTTTTAAAAGCAGTTAACAATGTTAATGGAATAATTAGAGAAAATATTATTGGACTAGAAACAAACCAAGAAAACATTGATAAGTTATTAATTAAATTAGATGGAACCAATAATAAATCAAACTTAGGAGCAAATGCAATATTAAGCGTATCACTTTGTACAATGAAAGCAATTGCTCATGAACAACATAAAGAACTATTTGAAATTTTTGATGGACCTTACACATTACCATATCCAATGATGAACATAGTTAATGGTGGCGTTCATGCATCAAGTGGTCTTGAAATTCAAGAATTTATGATTGTACCACAACAAGATACCTTTAAAGAAAGATTAAGATGTGGAGCAGAAGTATTTCATAAACTAAAAGAATTGTTGAAAACTGATGGTTTTTCCACAGGAGTTGGTGATGAAGGCGGATTTGCACCAGACTTAGAGTCAAACACTGAGGGATTTGAACTTATCATTGAAGCAATCAAAAAAGCTGGATACACTCCAGGAGTTGATGTTAAACTTGCAATAGACGTTGCCGCAAGTGAATTTTACAAAGATGGTAAATATAATCTAGTAGGAGAAGGAAGAAGTCTTACTACAGGTGAATTAATTGATTTTTATGAAGATCTAGTAAATAAATATCCAATTATTTCAATAGAAGATCCAGTTGATGAAAACGACTGGGAAGGATTTACTAAAATCACAGAACGTCTTGGTTCAAAAATCCAACTTGTTGGGGATGATTTATTTGTTACTAATAAAGAATGTCTTCAAATGGGAATTGATAAACACGCAGGTAACGCAATTTTATTAAAAGTAAACCAAATAGGTACAATTACCGAAACTCTAGAAACAATTGACCTTGCAAGAAATAATGGATATAAGACAATAATTTCTCATAGAAGCGGAGAAACAGAAGATACAACAATCGCAGATTTAGCAGTTGGACTTGATTTAGGTCAAATTAAAACAGGCTCAATGTCTAGAACTGATAGAATTTGCAAATATAACCAATTAATGAGAATTGAAGAAGAACTTAATAAATAATTTATAACCTGGGCAAGTAGTAGAATACTTGCCCTTTACACGTTTTTGTAAAGTTTCGAAAAAGTTAACAAAATATGGTTGAAAGTCATTTTGTTTAAGGGTTATAATGATAATATAAGTAAAATAGAAGAGGTGTAAAAGTGAGAGATAGGAAAAAGAGAAACACTATAATTGGTGCTTTATGCTGCCTACTAGTATTTATGGGTATTGGTTATGCAATA
>ERZ779737.710-NODE-710-length-29874-cov-3.149133_pt1 | contig 29874 bp, 20 predicted proteins | sample MGYA00511889_ERZ779737 | MGnify/ENA primary metagenome ERZ779737 (study PRJEB29588, sample SAMEA2163575) | human gut metagenome | biome: human gut; feature: human-associated habitat; material: faeces | place: Denmark | collected 2008/2010 ... | reverse complement strand
GGCGTCCTGTCCGGCGGAACGTTCTTTGACGTCGTCGGCGCGGACACGGTGGCGGAAATCGAGGCGGAAATCCGCGGCGAAGGCACACTCGTGAAGACGGGCGAAGGAACGCTGACGCTTTCCGGCGCGCTTTCCCACACGGGCGGCACGACGGTCGAAGCGGGAACCCTGCAGCTCATGCTCGGCGGCGACTACGCGTCGGGCGACATTTCCGTCGCGTCGGGCGCGACGCTGCAGCTCTCGTCCGCGGGCGACGCCGTCGACTTCGGCGGCACGGCGGATGCTCCCGTCACGCTGACGCTCGGCGAGGGCAGCGTTCTTTCCGTCGGCGAGGGGACGGTGAACCTCACGGCGGGAACGACGCTCGCGTTCACCGGCGCGGACGGCGCCGCCGTCGACGCTTCCGAGGCGACGCTGACCTACCGCAGCGGCGAAGAAGGCGGCACGCTTTCTTTCGCGGACAGCCGCGAGCTCGGCGCCTTCGTCTTCGACTCGCAGGGCACGGTTTCTTCCGCGAGCGTCGGCAAGAGCGCGACGCTTTCCGCCGGCGAGCTGAGCTTCGCCGCCTCCGCCAATCGCGGCGCGGAAATGAGCGGCGCGGGAACGCTCGCCGTCGGGAAAATTTCCGTGAACAACACGCGCAGCGGAAACGAAATCAGCGTCGGCACGCTTGAGCTGACGCAGGCGGAAACGGAAATTTCCGTCGCGCGCAACGGTTCGCTTGAAATTTCTTCCGACGAAATCGTTTTCTCCGATGGCGTCGAGGACGGCACGCTCGTGAAGACGGGGGCGGGAACGCTGACCGTCGGCGACGCGTTCCAGGACGATTTCGCCGGTTCGCTGAGCGTCGAGGCGGGAACGGTTTCCACGAATCTGCTGAATCTCAGCGGCGCGCTGACGCTGGCGGCGGGAACGACTTTCGACGGCTCCGTCGACGCGTCGGCGGGCTCGAGCGTCGGTCTCGGCGCGGGCGCGCGCATCGACGGCGACCTCACGCTCACGGGCGCGACGGCGACGCTCGGCGAGGCGACCGTCACGGGAGACCTGACGGCCTCCGGCTCAGAAATGACCTTCAACGGCACTGTTTCGGGCATCGGCACGCTGACCTGGGGCGACGGGAACGGCATCGACCTCGGCGAGGCGTTCCGCGCGGAAATTTCCTCCGCGGGGAACGGCGTGCTGCTCGACTTCAACGTCGGGCTCGACGGCGACGGGAACGCGCTCACGGAAGATTTCGACTTCGACTTCGACGCCTCGGCGCTCGCGGACAGCTTCCTCGGGCGCGACGTCGACCTCGTCTACAACGAAAAGGACACGAGCATCGAAATCGTCGTCACGGGCGCGCTGGTCTGGAACGAGACCGTCGCGCACTGGACGGTTTCCGGCGCCGGCAGCTCCGGCCACGAGCATGACCAGTGGGACGTCGTGACGCGCGACGGCGTCTCGGAAGAAAGCGCTTTCTTCGAAAACGGCGATTTCGTCCAGTTCACGACGGCGGGCAGCACCCGTCTCGTCGGGACCGTCAACGGCGGCTCGTCCTTCGCCGGCAAGGGAACGGAACCGCTCGGGGACGGCATCGTCCGCACGGCGGGCATCGTCTTCGACATCGAAGGAGGCGGCGCGTTCACGCTCGAATCCAAGAAACGCTACAACAACGACGGCGAACTGGTCGACGACGGTCAATCTGTCCTCAATTCGACGGCGCAGGGCAAGGACGAGGGCATCACGGTGCTCAGCGGCGACGTCACGATCGGGGAAAACGTCGTCAACAACCTCGTCGGCGGGACCAAGGTTTACGGCGGCTCGCTCACGGTCTACGCCGCCGACGCGCTCGGCAACGGCGCGATCGAAGTCGGGAACACGGCTTCGGCGACGCGCGCGACGCTGACCTTCGCGCAGGAAGGCGCGCTCGCCGTCGATCGCACGATTTCCGTCGGGAACGCCAACGCGCAGATCGGCGTGACGAACGCCGCCGCCGTGGTTTCGCTTGACCGCGTCGTGAAAAACGCGGCGGCGGAAGAAGGCGCCGCGCTGACGAAGCTCGGCGCGGGAACGCTGAACATCGGCCGCGGCGATTACGCGGACGCGGAACTGCTGGACCGCGTCGCGGTCAACGCGGGAACGCTGACCTTCACGGGCGACGACGGCGGGCTCCCGACGCGCAACGTCTCCGTCGCCTCGGGCGCGACGCTCAACGTTGAGCACGGCGGCGACGCGGTCGCGTTCGACGCGATGGACGTCGCGGGGACGGTCATCGTAGGGTCGGCGCAGGACGCCGCGCACGGATTCTCCGCGGGAACGATCTCCGCGACGGGCGCCGGCGGCGAAATTTCCGGCGCGCTGCAGCTCGACGGAGCTTCCTTCGAGGTCGAAAACGCCGGCGTCGCGACGACGTACGAGGGAACGCTTTTCTACGCGGAAGACGCCGATCAGAGTCTCGCCTTCACGGGAACGGTTTCCGCGGACGCGGATTCCAAACCGGCGCTTTACAAAGCGGGCGCGGGAACGGTCTCGTTCGCTTCCGGGACGAAGGACAAATTCCAGCTCGACGCGGATCTGGTGCTCGAAGGCGGAACGGTCAGCTTCGGCGAAGGCGTTGAGGCGAGCGGCGATCTCCGCGTCACGGGCGGCAACACGCGCATTGAAGTCAGCCGCACGCCTGCGGACGGCAAGAGCAGCTTCTCCGACCTGAACGTCGCCGCCGGCGCGGGCGTCACCTTCGCGCTCGGCAACGGCATGTGGACGACCGACTCCGTCAGCGGCGAGAACATCGGCCTCACGCTCTCCGGCGAGATCGCCGCGGAAAACGGAAGCGTCGCGTTCGCGTCGACGGGCGGATCCTCCACGCTTCGCGGGACCGTCGGCATCGAAAACGCCGAAAGCGCGACGTTCGGGCTGCTGACCGTCGGCGGCACGAGAACGAACATCGTCGACCTGAGCGTCGGGACCGGCGTCAAAGAGTTCTCCGCAGACGCGGTCGCGCTCTACGGCGCGTCTTCGCTGAATTTCGCGAACCTGCAGGAAGGCAAAGCGACGATCGGCGCGCTTCAAGTGATCGACAACGCCGGGAACGCCGCGAAGCTCGACCTCGGCGGCGGCACGCTGAGCCTCGAAAACGACGAAAACGTCGCCGTGCTTTACGGCGACGGCACGCTGCGGATCAGCAACGGCACGCTCAACGTCTCCGGGCAGAATTACAGCGCGCCACACACGCCGGGCAGCGCGGAGCACACGCCGGGCATCGTGCTCGTCGACGGCGCGACGTTCAATTTCGACGTCGCGGCGGACGACGGCGCCGCCTATTCCTCGCTGCGCGAAATCACGACGGAGGGTCCCGGCGGAACGGTGAGCAAGTCCGGCGCGGGAACGCTCGTGCTTTACCTGGACGACGAAACCGGGCAGCCCGTCGCCGGCGACATCACCTTCGACGGCGCCGTCAAGCTCAACGAGGGCGAGACGCACCTTTACGCGACGCTGGGGAACGCCGCGCTGACCGTCGCCTCCGACGCGACGCTGCGGCTGTTCACGACGGCGAAGACCGCCGAGGGCGGGAACGCGCCGGAAGGCGTTTCCCGGCTCGCGAAGACGATTTCCGGCGCGGGAACGATCGCGGTTTCCGGCATGCTGCACGCGAACGGCGGGCTGGAAAACTTCACCGGCGCGCTGCACGCGAACGGCGGCATGATTGTCGCCTACGAAGCGCTCAGCGGAGCCGCGACTGCCGGCGGGAACGCCGCGTTCGCCGGCTCGATCAGGCTGAGCGACGAAGGCATTCTCGCCGCCGCAGAAAACGTGACGATCGCGAAGGTCGATGTTGACGGACAGAATGCTTTCGCGAGTTTCGAAGGCGCGTCGCTGACCGTCGAAGAAGTCTCCGCGACGGCGGGAACGTCGCTGCTGCTCTCCGGCACGGGAACGCTCAAAAACGCGTTCGTCAACGCTCTCGCCGAGGGCGAAACGGCGACGAACGGCATTTCTGTCACCGTCGCGGGCGATTGGACGCTCGCGGGCACGGCGACCGGCGTCGATTCCGTTTCCGTCGCCGGCGCGCTGACGCTCGGAGCCAAATCGACGATCGACACCGATGCGGCGCTTTCCGTTAACGCCGGCGGCACGCTGACTCTTAAAAAAGCCGAAACCTACACGAACGAGATCTCGCTGGACGGCGGGACCGTCGTCGCCGACGCGGGAGCGGATCAAACCGTTTCTCTGACGAACGTTTCCGCCGGCGCGGGTTCCGTCTTCTCCGCGAAAAGCGGCACGCTCTCCGTGAGCGCCGCGAATCTCGGCGACGACGCGTCCGCGCTGTGCTTTGAGGCGGCGGCGGAAGCCGTCGTCCAACTCGACGTCGGCGGCGCTTGGACGCTCGACGGCGCGATTTCCGGCGCGGGAACGTTCGAAAAAGCGGGCGCAGGAACGCTGACGCTGGATTCCGGCAGTCACGACGTCGCGAACATCGCCGTTTCGGCGGGAACGCTGAGCGTCGGCGCGGACGCGGCGTTCTCCGGCACGGGAACGCTGACCGTCGCCGACGGCGCGAAGCTGGAGTCCGACGACGGACAGCTGAGCGGCTTCACGCTGACGGGCGAGGGAACGGCGACGGTCTCCGGCGCGCTCGGCGGCATCGAAAACGCGGAGGACGTCACGCTCGACGGCGCGCTGAGCGTCTCCGGGAACGTTTCCGGAAGCGCGCTCGCGTTCAAGGACGGCGCTTCGCTCAAGGGCGCGGGAACGACGGTTTCCGGCACGAGGCTTTCCGGCGGCACGATCACGCTCGAAACGCTGACCGTCGCCGGGGATTCGACCTTCGACGAAGGCGTTTCGACGCTGAAACTGCAGGGGCAGGCGGGAACGAGCGGCGCAGTCGACGCGGCGTTCTCCGGTTCGATCGAAAAATCCGGCGACGGCACGTGGACGGTTTCGGATTACAGCGCCGAAAGCGACGACAGACTGGAGGTTTCCGCGGGAACGCTCGTCTGGCAAAACGCGGATTTCGCCGCCGGCAGCACGATCACGGCGGACGGCACGCTGCGCATCGAAGGCGCGGCGGACACGCTCGCCGGCACGATCGGCGGCAGGGGAACGCTTGAACTCAGAAACACGGACGCGACGCTCGACATCGAGGCGGCTTCCGGCGCGAGCTGGACGCTGAACGTCACCGGCACGAGCGCCGTCACCGTCAACGCGGCTTTGCCGGGCGCGCTGCGCGTCGGCGACGCGGCGACGGCGACGCTCGTTCTTAAAGAAAGCGCCGCGATGCGGGGACAGCTCAACATCGCGTCCTCCCGCGCCACGCTCGTCAAGAAGGGCGCGGGAACGCTGACCGTCGACACGTCTTCCGCGACGTCGCCGCACAATATCTTCGGCACGCTCCGCGTCGAAGGAGGCGCAGTCAGCCAAAAGACCGCGATGAGCTGGATGAACAACTCCGTGCTGGACATCGGCGAAAACGGAACGTTCATCGTCGATCTCGGCAGCGACGCCGCGAAGAGCAGCGCGAAGCTGACCGGCACGGGAACGCTCGAGATCGCGAGCACCGGCGCCGACGGCTACACGCTCGAAGGCAGCGTCAAGGCGTTCGCGGGAACGCTGAACGTCGCCGACGGCGCGACGCTGAACCTGCGCAACGGCGTCTTCGCCGACGGCGCGACCGTCACGGTCGAAGAAGGCGGCGTGCTCGCGTTCATGGGCCGCGAAGGCGGCGTGATCGACGGCGTTTCCGGCGCGGGAACGCTGCGCGTCGACATGGCGGTGACGCCGGGCGCGGACAGCTCGTATCTGACGGGCGCTTACGTTTACGGCGACAACGCCGGCTTCGAGGGCTCCGTCGAAGTGAAGTCCGGCATTCTTTCCGTCAGCGCCGAAGATTTCGCGACGCTCGCGGGACGGACGCTTTCCGTCGGCGGCGACGGTTCCGCCGCGGCGCTCTACGTCGACGACGGGCTGAGCGCGGGCGGCGTCGCGCAGGGCGCGTTCCTGCGGCTTTCCGGCGGCGGCGACCTCAACGGCGCTTTCGACGGCTTCGAAAGCCGCGTCAAGGAAAACGGCGGCGTGCTTCTCTCCGGCGGCAGCTTCAGCGCGTCTTCGGATTTCGGTTCCGCGACCGCGGAAGGGCAGCTTTACGTCGCGGAAAAAGGCGCGCAGCTGGCGCTTTCCGGCGGCGCCTCGGTGGGCGGGTCGCTCTTCGTCGCTTCCGGCGCGGAACTCGTCCTGGGCGCGGCGGCGGCTTCCTCCGCTTCCGCGGCGGGAACGCAGACCTTCGCGGCGGAAGACGCGGGAACGGTGCTGCCCGACGGCGTCAGCGGCGTTTCCGGCGACTTCACGCTGAACGGCAAGCTGACCTGCCTCGTCACGGACGCGACGAACCTTTCCGCCCCGCTGCTCGCGGTGGCGGGAACGACGACCGTCAATACCGCGGCGAACAAGAAGGCGTTCAAGCCGGAAATCGTGCTCGACGTCGGCGGCTTCTCCGGTTCGCTCGAAGGGCTGACGATCGTGGATTCCGGCGAAGGCGTCGTCTCCGGCGCGGGATCGATCAACCAGTACGTTTCCGTCACGGATTCCGCGGGCGGGAAATGGGTGGTCGTCAAAAACCCGGACGGCAGCCTCGCGCTTTCGTCCGGCACGCAGGACGGCTACGGCGTTTCCGGGAACATGAGCGGGCTCTTCAACGCGCTTTACAGCGAGGAAGAGGGCAGCTTCTTCCAGAAGGAACTCAGCGACAAGCAGGGCGGCGAGCTCACGAGCGCGCTCGTCTCGCTTTCGCCGGTCTCGTTCGGCAGCCTGATCGAAATGCAGAGCGGCTTCGCGTCGCTCGAAAACGACCTGCTGCGGGAACGCCTCGAACAGCGGCGCTACGAGCGCACGTTCGCGTCGGATCGCTCGACGAAGTTCAAGCCGTTCGTGAACATCCTCGGCGCCGACCGCGAAGGCGACGGCGACGGCACGGACGCGGCGAACTACGACATCACGCACGCGGGAGCGATCGGCGGCTTCGACTTCGCGGTTTCCGACAACACGATCGTCGGCGTCAGCATCGGCGTCGACTGGGCGAAAGCGGACCTGAAGGACGGCGCCGGCAAGCACGAGGGCGAAGGCTCGCGGATCGGCGTCTACGGCATGACGGTCTTCGAAAACGCGTATGTCGGCTACGGCCTGAGCGCGGGCGGCATGTCGTTCGACACGAAACGGCGCTTCGGCGACCGCACGATGACGGGCGACACGGACGGGAACGACGTGAACGCGACGCTGCTGTTCGGCGCCGGCTGGACGCTGAGCGACGCCTACGGGATCGACCTCGCGCCTTACGTCGGGCTCGACATCGGCTACGTCACCGCGGACGCGTTCACGGAATCGGGCAGCGCGGAAACGGCGCTCGACACGGAGAGCATCGACCGCTGGTCGCTGCGCGGGAAAATCGGCGCGACGCTGAGCTGGCGCGCGACGGAACGCCTGCGCATCGGGCTCGACGCGATGTTCGCTCACGAGTTCGGCGATTCCGACATCGACATCGACGCGAAGATCGGCGGGAACGCGTTCTCGTCCAAGGCTTATCTGATGGACGAAAACACGATCCAGATCGGGCCGCGCATCGATTTCCGCATCGACGACACCTGGTCGGTCAGCGCGGCTTACGCGTTCGAGACGGATCTGGACGAAACGACGACGCATTCCGCGAACCTCGGCGTCCGCGCGCGCTTCTGAGCCGCGCGGGAACGCCGCGGGAGCGCGGCGCGCTCTTCCCGGAAGTCCGAAAAAAGAAAAGAAGGCGTTTCCCGCGCGGGAGCGCCTTCTTTTTTCTTTGCGCGGAAACGCGGCTGCGGGGATGGGCGCCGGAGGCGCGTCACAATCATCCCGCGCGTGCGGGAATGCCTCCGGCGGATTGTGCCGCCTCTCCGAGGCTCTGACGCTGCGGGAGCGCCGAGAAAACGAGCGCGCCGGCGGATGCTCCGAGGCGCGGGGACGCGGCGACGGAGTGGCGGTTGGCGCGCGGGCGCGCTTTTTCTTTGCTTTTCCGCGGGAAAAAAGGTTCTAATGCGTCTTTGCATTTTTCAATTTCACGGGAACACTGATGCCGGACATTCGGAACATTCGCAATTTTTGCATCATCGCGCACGTCGACCACGGGAAGACGACGCTTTCGGACCGCCTGCTCGAACGCACGAAGACGGTCGAGCAGCGGCAGATGAAAGACCAGCTGCTCGACGCGATGGACCTCGAGCGCGAAAAAGGCATCACGATCAAGAGCCACCCCGTCTCGATGCGCTACGCGGCGAAGGACGGGAACACGTATCTGCTGAATCTGATCGACACGCCCGGGCACGTCGATTTCTCTTACGAAGTTTCGCGCTCGCTGGCGGCATGCGAGGGCGCGTGCCTGCTCATCGACGCCTCGCAGGGCGTGGAGGCGCAGACCGTGGCGAACGCGACGCTCGCGCTGCAGCAGGACCTCGCGGTCATTCCCGTCATCAACAAAATCGATTTGCCGAGCGCGCATCCCGAGGAGGCGAAGCGGCAGACGGAGGACGTGCTCGCGATTCCCGCGGACGACGCGATTCTCGCCTCGGGCAAAAGCGGCATCGGCATCGAGGACATTCTGGAAGCGGTCGTGACGCGCGTTCCCGCGCCGCGCTGGGCGGATTATCCCGCGCCGCGCGCGCTGATTTTCGACTCGAAATTCGACGCCTACAAGGGCGTGATTTCCTACGTGCGCGTGTTTTCGGGAACGTTCGCGCCGGGCGACGCGATTCTGCTCATGGCGACGGGAGCGAAGAGCCAAATCAAGGAAGTCGGCATCTTTTCCCCGAAAATGACGCCGGCGGAGGCGCTCGGGCCGGGCATGGTCGGCTACGTCGTCACGAACATCCGCGACGTCTCGGAAGTGAAGATCGGCGACACGATCACGCACGCGGGAACGCCGGCGGCGGATCCCGTTCCCGGCTTCAAGGAAGTGCGCCCGATGGTCTTCAGCGGCATTTATCCGCTGGACACGAGCGAATACGAAAAGCTCAAGGCGGGGCTGGCGAAGCTCGCGCTCAACGACGCGGCGCTGACCTACACGGCGGAAAGCTCCGTCGCGCTCGGCTTCGGCTTCCGCTGCGGCTTCCTCGGGCTGCTGCACATGGAAATCATCCAGGAGCGGCTGCGGCGGGAATACGATCTGGACATCATTTCGACGTATCCGAGCGTCATATACAAAGTCTGCGTCCACGGCGGGAAAATGCTCAAAATCGACAATCCCTCGCTGATGCCGCCCGCCGCCGAAATCGAACGGACGGAGGAGCCGACCGTGCGCGCGCACATTCACGTTCCCGGAACGAGCATCGGCGACATGCTCGCGCTCATTCAGGAAAAACGCGGCGTCTGCGACCACATCGACACGATCGACGAGCGGCGCGTGATGATTTCCTGCGTGCTCCCGCTGAACGAAATCCTCGTCGACTTCAACGACCGGCTCAAGTCCGTCACGCGCGGCTACGGATCGATGGACTACGAGTTCGGCGACTACGTCGAAAGCGAGCTCGTCAAGCTCGACATCCTCGTGAACGGCGATCCCGTCGACGCCTTTTCCAGCATCGTCCACGCTTCCAAGGCGGAGTCGCAGGGAAGAAAACTCTGCGAACGGCTCAAGGAGCTGCTCCCGCGCCAGCTTTTCAAAGTCGCGATTCAGGCCGCCGTCGGCGGGAAAATCATCGCGCGCGAAACGCTCGGCTCCGTCGGCAAGGACGTTCTCGCCAAGTGCTACGGCGGCGACATCACGCGCAAGCGCAAGCTGCTCGACAAGCAGAAGGAAGGCAAAAAGCGGATGAAGGAAATCGGAAAAGTCTCCATCCCGCAGGAAGCCTTCATCAAAATCCTCAAGAACGAGAAATGAGCGCACCCGCGGGAACAACGCCTTGCGGTTGACCTTTTTCCGCGGACGTGCTGTATTAATCGCCGTTCCGACAAGGAGATTTCCCCGATGAAAAAAACGCCGCCCCATCCTCGCCGCTCTTCAGGAAAGCAAAAGCAGCCCGGGCATCGCCGCGTCCTGCTGGACAACCCTTTTTTTCAAAAGGCTTACGACGATCTCGACGCCGGCGTCCGCGCCGCGAAGAGAATGACCAAACAGGAAGCCGCCGCGTGGATTCGCCGCGTCGGCGCTTCCGTCTGAGGGCTTCGCTCCCGTGGCTCTGCATCCGCTGTACGGTTTTCACGGCTGCTCCCGCGCGGATGCCGATCGCATTATTCGCTCCGGCGAAATGAAGAAAAGCGCGAAAAGCTTCGAGTGGCTGGGCGAGGGATTTTATTTTTGGGAAAACGATCCGGGGCGCGCTCTCGAGTGGGCCGTCGCCAGAAAGAAGAAAGATCCCGCCGTCATCGGAGCGCTCATCGATTCCTCTCAGTGCCTCGACCTCGCGTCGCGCGACGGCGCGCGCCTGCTCGGACTGGCCTACGAAAAGCTGAAAGCCGTTTGCGGACAGGCGGGAAGGCCTTTGCCGAAAAACGAACGCGGCGCGGAAAACGACGCGGACGAAGTCAAGCGGCATCTCGACTGTGCCGTGCTGAACGTGCTTTTCGACGGAAATAAAGTGCCGGCGGTGAAGAGCCCTTTCGTCGAAGGAAAGCCGGTTTATCCCGGAAGCAAATTTTTCGAGAAGACGCATACGCAGATTTGCGTGCGGAATCCGTCGTGCATTCTCGGCATGTTCATCGTTCGGGACGCGCAAAAATGGGCCAAGCTGTTTTCGATGTCCGCGGGAGCGGCAGACTGATTCTCCCGTAGGAAGCCTTCATCAAAATCCTCAAGAACGAGAAATGAGCGCTCCCGCGGGAACGCCTTGCGGCTGACCTTTTCCCGCGGACGCGCCGCGTTTCGGGAAGGCGTATCGAAAACGCGGATACGTCATTCGCGGACGCAGTCCCGTTGCCGCCGCGCGGGCGCGGAACATGAGCGAGCGCCGGAGAAGCGGCACAATCATCCCGCGCGTGCGTCGTTCCGTTCCCGCGGGAACGCCGCTTCGCGCCGCGTATCGAAAAAACCGATACGCGAAAACGAATCGCGCGGGGCGCGCCGCGTTCCCGCGCGAAGACCTGCGGAATGCCGCCGCTTTCCCTTCGCGAATTTCGCGTTTTTATGAAAATAAGAATTATTCTCAAGAAATGAGTTGACAACATAAGACTGAGTCTTATTATCCGAACTCATCATTTACTTACTGCTATGACAAATCCTGCAAAGATCAAGAAATTGCTGTCTCAAACGAGTCTCGTCCTTGCGGCGGGAATGCTGCCCGCCGCCGCGTTCGGAGGGGTGTTCGTCATCACCGACGACGCGTGTCCCGCGGCGCACGGCGACCTGGAGGCGCACCTGAACTGGGAATCCGGCATCGCGACGAGCCACGGCCGCAGCGTCGGCTCCGGCGCGGGTCTGGAGTTCGCCTACGGCGCGACGGCGACGCTTGAAGTCGCCGCTTCGCTGGATTTCGGCTGGGACTACGCGAGCGGGCACTACGCGCGCAAGACCGGCGGCGAACGCCAAAACGACTTCAACTTCACGGGCGTTTCGCTGGGGCTGAAAAATCAGATTCTCGATCCCGAGAGCCCGGAAAATCCGTTCGGCCTGGCGATGGTCGGCGGCTTCTCCTGGGGCTGGGCTGCGCCTGACAAGACGAGTGCGCGCGACATCGCCTTTTCGCTCGGACTGAATTTCCAGAAAAACCTGATGGACGGCGACCTGATTCTCGCGTTCACGCCGGGCGTCGAATTCGCGACGTCGAAAGGCTCGACCGACGCCTACGGCAATCCCGTCAACGAAGATTCGTCCGTCGAATCGATCGCCTATACCCTCGCGGGCGGCTTTTCGTATCAGATCGCGGAAGGGCTCCGCGTCGGCGCCGAAGCCGAGTGGAGCGCCAGCTACAGCGACGGCTACGACGACGACGCGTTTTACGCAGGACCGAACATCTGCTACGAGGCGGAATCGTGGTGGGCGACGCTCTGCGTCGCGCCGCGCCTGTTCTCGCGGGATCCGGAGCTCGGACACGACGTGCGCGTCGTCGTTCAGCTCGGCTACGTGTTCTGAGGCGCTTCTTTTTTCGCCGGGCGTCCGAAAGGCGCGGGAGCTTTGTTTGCCGTATCTTTCGTTTGCGTTTTCGCGTCTTTCGGCCGTCCGGCGGCTCCTTTTCTTGAAAATGAAAATCATTTGAAAAAACAAAATCGGGAGGCTATGATGCCGGCTTTTTCAGAAGAAAACATGATTCCGTTATCAGAAGTCAAAATCGGGCAGCGCGCGCAAGTGCAGGGCATGAGCGCGGACGATGCCGTGAACCAGCGTCTTCTGGCGTTCGGGCTGATGCCCGGGGCGGAGGTGCGCGTCGTGCACGTCGCGCCGCTGGGCGATCCGATCGCGATCGCGTTCTGTTCGCAGGAAGTGATGATTCGCCGCGCGGACGCGCGCAGCGTGCTCGTCGAGCCGCTCGCGCAATAAGGCTTCCCCGAAAAACAAAAGAAACGCAGGCGGGCGGAGGCGCTTCCCGGGACGGTTTCCCCGGCGGCGCGCTCCCGCGGGCGTTTCCTCATTTTTTCTTTTCTGTCACATGAATCACTCTACGGAAGAAGATTCCTGCTGCCGCGGGCGCGGGAAAAAATGCTGCCGCGAAAGCGGCGCGGACGCCGTCGACGGCGTTCCCGCGCGTCCGCCGAGCGGGCTGCCCTCGGTGGCGCTCGTCGGGAACGCGAACACGGGCAAGACGACGCTTTTCAACTCGCTGACGGGGCTGCGACAGCACGTCGGCAATTATCCCGGCGTCACGGTCTCCAAGTATTCGGGGCCGCTGAAGCTGTTTCACGGCGAAAAAATCGAGCTGACGGACCTGCCGGGCATCTATTCGCTCGCCGCGACGTCGCTTGACGAGCGCGTCGTCATCGACGTGCTTTCCGGCCGACTGGAGAGCGCGGGAACGCCGCGTCCGGACGCGATCGTCTGCGTCATCGACGTGAACAATCTGCGGCGCAATCTCTTTTTGGCGACGCAGGTCGCCGAGCTGGGCATCCCGATGGTGCTCGCGCTGAACCAGATCGACGTCGCGCGGCGCGACGGGCTTTCCGTGAACACGGATCTGCTGCGGGAACGGCTCGGCGTTCCCGTGATCGCCGTTTCCGCGCGCCGCGGCGAAGGCATCGACGCGCTCAAGCAGGCGATCGCCGACGTGCTCAAAAACGGCGACCGCATGAAGACGGTCGCGTGGAACGCGGGAACGCGCAAGGCGATCGACACGCTGCGCGCCGGGCTTTCCGAGGAAAACCGGAAGACGATTTCCGACGCGGAGCTGGAGCGCGTGATTTTCGACGCGGCTTCGCCCGTCGCCGACCGCTTCGTGGGCGAGGACATCGAGAACATCGGCGAAACGCTGAAAAAGGCGCGCGAGCACATCCGCGCCGCCGGGGAAAACCCGCATTCGACGGAGGCGCTCCAGCGCTACGAGTTCATCCGAAGTGCGCTCGACGGCGTTCTGCGCCGCGGGAAGGAGCGGCGGACGTTCACCTCGCTCGCGGACAAGCTGCTGCTGAACCGCGTGCTCGGTCCCGTGATTTTCATCGGCGTCATGTACGCGGTATTTTACTGCCTCTACACGCTTTCGGGCATCCCGATGGACTGGATCGAGGAGCAGTTCGGCGCGCTCGCCGAATTCGTCGGCGGAAAGATGGAAGGCTATCCCATCGCGCGCTCGCTCATCGCGGACGGCGTCATCTCCGGCGTCGGGAGCGTGCTCGTGTTCCTGCCTCAGATTCTCATCCTGTTCTTCTTTCTCGGCCTGCTCGAGTCCACGGGCTACATGGCGCGCGCCGCGTTCCTGATGGACCGGCTGCTCGGCTGGTGCGGGCTGAACGGGAAAAGCTTCGTGCCGATGCTTTCCGGCTTCGCGTGCGGCATTCCCGGCATCATGGGGGCGCGCACGATTGAAGACCCGAAGGCGCGGCTGGCGACGATTCTCGCCGTGCCTTTCATGAGCTGCAGCGCGCGCATGCCCGTTTACGTGCTGATGTGCGCGATTCTCGGACGGCTCACCGATCCGGGAACGGCGGCGACGGTCTTCGTGTGCATGTATCTCGTCGGCATTTTCGTCGCCGTTCCCGTGGCGTGGATCTACACGCGCTGCGTGCTCAAGGCGAAAACGGCGCCGTTCGTGCTCGAAATGCCGCGCTACCAGCTGCCGCGCGTGCGCGACATCGCGCTGCGCGTGTGGCAAAGCGGCGTCGCTTACGTGAAGCGCGCGGGAACGATCATCTTCGCCGTGAACATCATCGTCTGGGCGCTGCTTTTCTTTCCCTACAGCGAGGACGAAGCGTTCAAGGACGGCGTGAAGAAGGACTTCGTCGCGCAGACGGCCGCCGCGCTGAACATCGCTCCCGAAGCCTGCGCCGCGCTCATCGACGGCGAGGAGAAGATTCCCGGCGCGGAAAAGCTCGACGTTCCCGCGCTCGCCGAGGCGTTTGCCGCCGCGGACGACGCCGGCAAGGCCGCTTTCGCCCCGAAAGCCGCCGCGGAACTCGGCGTTCCCGAGGCGCTCGTCTCCGCCGCGCTGACGCGCGAAGAGCTCGCCGCCGCCGCGGAAAACCGCGTCGCGGAAGCCTGCCTCGTCGATTCCTACCTGGGACGTTTCGGGCGGTTCTGCCAGCCGGTTTTCGACCCGTGCGGCTTCGACTGGCGCGTCACGATCGGCGTGCTGGCGTCGTTCCCGGCGCGCGAAGGCATCGTCGCCACGCTGGGCACGATTTTCTCGCTCGGCGGCGATCAGGACGAGGAAAGCGCGACGCTGCAGGATTCGATGATGAACTCGAAGTGGGAAGAAGGCACGGCGCGCGCCGGGCAGCCGGTGTTCACGGTCCCGGTCGTCATCGGCATCATGGTGTTCTTCGCGCTTTGCGGCCAGTGCCTCGCGGAAATCGTCGTCATCGGACGCGAAACGTCCTGGAAATGGGCGGGCATCGCCTGGGTGCAGATGACGGCGCTCGCGTGGATCGCCGCGACGCTCTGCTTCCAGATCGGCAGCCTGCTCTGAGAGCGGCGGGAACGGGAGATTTCGTCATGCTCGACATCGCTTTCGCCTTCGTCTTCGTGCTCGGCGCGGTGCTTTATCTCGGCTGGCGGCTGAAGAAGCGCGTGCGTTCTCTCCGCGATCCGCGCGCCTTCCCCGGCTGCGGCTGCGGGTGCGGCTGTTCCCGCAAAGAAAAACTGCCGGAGCATTTCCGCAAAAAATGACGTGATGCGCGTTCCCGCGGGCGGCCTGCCTGCGGGAACGCTTTTTTTTTTTCGGGCGGGGAAAAGGCGCTTGCGCGCGCCGCGGCGGACGGGAATACTGCCTTTTCATCCGCATATTTCCTGTCATCGCCGAGAAAAAAACGTATGAACTGGGCCATTCTGATTGTCGCCGGGCTCTTCGAATCCGGCTTCGCCTTTTGCTTGGGGAAGATGAAAGACGCCTCCGGCGCCGCCTGGGGGCTTTGGTGCGCGGGCTTCCTCGTTTGCCTCGCGCTGAGCATGGCGCTGCTGGGCAAGGCGGCGCAGACGCTGCCCATCGGCACCGCGTACCCGGTTTGGACGGGCATCGGCGCCGCGGGAACGGTCGTGCTCGGCATCGTGTTCCTTCACGAGCCGGCGTCGGCGCTCCGCCTGTTCTTCACCGCCGTGCTGATCGCCTCGATCGTCGGGCTGAAGGCCGTCTCGCACTGAGCCGGCGCGGCGGGAGCGCGCTCAGCGCGCGGCGTCGTTCCCGCGGGCGGCGCAGGCTTCGTAAATCGCTTCGTAGACGCCGACGCCTTTTTCGAGCATCGCGAGATCCGCGCTTTCGTTCGGCGCGTGAATGCGCGAATCCGCCGTGAAGAGGCCGATCATCAGCGCGTCGAGCCCCGCGGCGCGGCGAAAATCCTCGACGATGCCGACGGAGCCGCCTTCCCGCGCGTAAATCGGCGGTTTCCCGAATTTTTCCGCGATGATTTTTTCCGCGGCGTCGAAGGCGCGCGCCAGCGCCGGATTCATGTCCGCCGGCGTGTTCGGCCGGTGCGGCGGACAGACGAAATACGCGGGGCAGCCTTGGCGCTTCTCGATTTTCGCGCGCACGCCGACGGGAAGACGCGCGAGAATCGTCTCGGAGACTTTTTTGAAAACGGCGTCGGGATCTTGCCCGGGAACGAGCCGGCAGGTGATTTTCGCGGAGGCTTCCGCGGGAACGATCGTCTTCATGCCCGCGCCCTGATAGCCGCCGGAAATGCCGTTGAACTCCAGCGTCGGCGCGTAGCGCGCGCTTTCGAGCGCGGAGTAGCCGGGATGGCGCGACAGCGCGTCGACGCCGAGCTCCCTTTTGTAGGCTTCCTCGCTTTGCGGGAACCGCGCGAAAGCCTCGCGCTCCCACGCCGCGGGAGCGACGGCCCCGTCGTAAAAGCCGGGAACGGCGACCGAGCCGTCCGGCGCGTGCAGCGAGGCGCAGACTTCCGCCAGCGCCCGGATCGGGTTGACGACGGCCCCGCCGTGCAGCCCGCTGTGCAGGTCGCTGTTCGGGCCGAAGACGGTCAGCTCCAGCCCGACGATGCCGCGCAGCCCGATCGTGATCGCGACTTCGTCCTCGCTCGGACTCGACGTGTCGGAAAGCAGCAGGAAATCCGCCGTCGAGAGCTCGCCGACGCGCGCGTCGAGAAATTCGCGGAAATGCGTGCTCCCGATTTCCTCTTCGCCCTCGAAGACGAAGGTGAGGCGCAGCGGCAGGTCCGGGCGGCGTTCCCGCAGATTCGCGAGCGCCGCGACGGCGACGGCGTGCGGCCCCTTGTTGTCCGCCGCGCCGCGCGCGAAAAGGCGTCCGTTGCGGACGGAGGGCTCGAACGGCGGCGTTTCCCACAGCGCGAGCGGGTCGACGGGCTGCACGTCGTAGTGCCCGTAAATGACGATGTGCGGCAAGTCCGCGCGCGCGGCGTTGAAGCGGCCGACGACCACGGGATTTCCCGCCGTGGGAACGATTTCGGACTGCGCGCCCGCCTTTTCCAGAAGGCGGGCGAGGAAGTCCGCCGTGTCCTTCACGCCCTGCGAGAACGCGGGATCGGCGGAAACGCTCGGAAAGCGGACGTAGTCCGCGAGAATTTCGGCGATGTTCATGACGCGGGAAAATCTACGCCGCCGCCGCGCGTTTGGCAACAGCGGGTCTTGCGTTCCCGCGCCGGCGGCGGTAAGGTGAAAAGAGAAAAACGCGGAGAGAGAAAACATGCGCATCACACTGCTGGGCACGGGAACGTCGCAGGGCGTTCCGCTTATCGGGCACCCGAACGAAGGGCTGGATTTGTCCGAACCGAAAAATTGGCGCAACCGCTCCTGCGCGCACATCGTCAGCGACGACGCGCACATTCAGATCGACGCCGGGCCGGAGTTCCGCCTCGCCTGCCTGAAATTTCGTGTTTCCGCCGTCGATTTCTTTTTCCTGACGCACGGGCACTCCGACCACATTTTGGGCATGGACGACCTGCGCCGCTTCTGCGACCTGCGCGGCGGCGCGGCAATTCCCGTATGGACGACGCCGGAGGGCAAGGCGCGCGTCGAGGCGATTTTTCCCTACGGCATCCGCCCGCGCTCGGAACGGGGCTACGTCGCGCTCGAACCGCGCCTCGCGGAGCCGGACGCGACGCTCGCCTGCGGCACGCGCGTGCAGACGACGCTGCTCCCGCACGGGCCGCGCTTCCGCTCGCTCGGGCTCGTCTTCACGGAGAAAAAATCGGGGCGGCGCATCGCGTATTTCACGGACTGCAGCGAGGTTCCCGACGAGGCCGTCGCGCTCGCCCGCGGCGCGGATCTGCTCGTCATCGACGCGTTGCACCGCAATCCGCACCCGACGCACCTGAATTTCGAAAAGGCGCTTGAGGCGTCGCGAAAAATCCGCGCCGCGCTGACCGTTTTCACGCACATGACTTATCGCGCGGACTACGCGCGGGAATCCGCCGCGCTCCCGCCGGGCGTGCGACTCGGCTACGACGGCTTCGTCTGGGAAGACGGCGTCGTTTCGGAAGACTGACTTCCCGCGTTGCCGCGGTGCTCTCAAAGTTTTATAATCGTTCCGCAAAATGAATCTCCCCGTCTTTGACAGAGCCGCCGATTATTTTCGCGGCGACGATTCGACGCTCGACGCTTCGACGCCGCGCGAGCTCGTCGAGGAGCTGCGGAGGGCGGACAAGCTGTGGTTCGACTGCTACGGCTACCACGCGGTGGATTTCTCGATCGTCGACGGGCTCTACGAGACGCCGGGCCTTGAGGCGGAAGACATGCCGCCCGGGGAAACGGGCGCGGCGCTGCGCCGCGCGCTCGCGGAGCGCTTGGGGGACAAGGTCGTTTTCTTCGAGGGGCGGGCATTCCTGCTTTCGGGGACGCCGCGGGAGCACTTCCCGACGCCGGAGCTCGGCGACATGGCGCTCGACGGCGACGTGGTCTGCACGGTGTGTTTATCCCGCAACCGCATCGAGCCGGCGGAGGGCACGCCCGCGCCGCTGCGGAAGCTGCTTCCCTACATTTGGGGAGCGCCGACGGACTTCGTCGCGCACGGGCTCGACGCCTGCACGGCGGGGAGGCGCGTGAACGGGCGCATCTACCGCGTGAGACTGGAGGAAGTCGGCATCCGCCGGGTGCGCGCCGTCTACCTGGGCTCGGAAAAAGCCTGAGCGCGCCCGCTTTTTTCCCCGCGGCGGAAACCGCGGAAACGCCGCGCGGTTTTCCCGCGCCGCCCGTGCTATGCTTGCCGCCGTTCCCGCTTGCGTCCGCGGCGGGAACGCGTTTCCATTCTGCGTCATGAAGCAAGAGCGCGAGACGCCGTCAACGCAGCCGAACCTGATCCTGACGGGATTCATGGGCACGGGGAAATCCTCCGTCGGCCGCCTTCTCGCGCGGCGTCTGAAACGGCCTTTCGTCGACACGGACAAGGAAATCGAAAAACGCGCGCAGCGGAAAATCAAAGACATTTTCGCCGAAGAGGGCGAGGCGGCGTTTCGCGCGCTCGAGCGGCGCTGCGTCGAAGAATGGCTCCCGGACGCCGGCGCGGTCATCGCGACGGGCGGGGGCATTCTCACGTCGCCCGGCATGAGCGAGGCGCTGCGTTCCCGCGGCGTCGTCGTCACGCTCTTCGCGTCGCCGGAGACGATTTTCGCGCGCACGCGCGGAGGCTCGCGTCCGCTGCTGGAGACGGAAGACCCGCTGGCGAAAATCCGCGCGCTGCTCGCGGCGCGGGAACGCGATTACCTGAACGCCGGCATCGGCGTGCTGACGGACGGGCGGACGATGCCCGAGCTCGCCGCCGGCATTCTGCGGATTTACCGCCGCGCCTGCCGCGCGCGGCGCGCGTGAGGCGTTCCCGCGACGCGCGCGTTCCCCCGCGGACAATTTTTTTTCGCCGAAAAAATCGACAGGAAGAACGAGAAACAAAAAAGGACGACGCATGTTCCCGCAGGACCGCATCGAAAACTGGGCGCACGGGCAAGGGCTTTGGGCGCGCGTTCCCGCGGAGGACTGGAACGACTGGCGCTGGCAGATGCGCAACCGCATCGCGACGGCGGCGCAGCTCGAGGCGCTGATGCCGCTGACGGCGCAGGAGCGCGAAGGACTGCGCGCCGCGGCGGGAAGGCTCGCGTTCGCGGTCACGCCGCATTTTTTCAACCTGATCGACCGCGGGAACCCCGACTGCCCCGTGCGGCTCCAAGTCGTGCCGCGCGCGGCGGAAGGCGTCGTTTCCGCGGACGAGGACGACGATCCCGTGGGCGAGGAAAAGACTTCGCCCGTGCCGGGACTCGTTCACCGCTACCCGGATCGCGTGATGCTGATTTCGACCGACCGCTGCGCCTGCTACTGCCGCTACTGCACGCGCTCCCGCCTCGTTTCCGCGGCGCGCGGCGGCGGCTTTCGCCCGCAGCTCGAAGCCGCGTTCCGCTACATCGCCGCGCACGAAGAGGTGCGCGACGTGCTTGTGAGCGGCGGAGATTTTCTCCTGCTGAGCGACGAAAAAATCGATTACGTGCTGGAACGCCTCCGCGCGATTCCGCACGTGGAGATCGTGCGCGTCGGCTCGCGCGTTCCCGTGTTCCTGCCGCAGCGCGTGACGCCGGAACTGTGCGCCGTGCTGCGGCGGCGCGGGCCGATTTGGATGAACATTCACGTGAACAGCCCGCGGGAATGCACGCGGGAAACGGCGGCGGCGCTGGAGCGGCTCGCCTTCGCGGGCGTCGCGCTCGGCAGCCAGTCCGTGCTGCTGCGCGGCGTGAACGACGACGAGGAGGCGCTGCGCTCGCTCGTGCACCGGCTGCTGATGATGCGCGTGCGTCCGTATTATCTTTACGCCTGCGACAAAATCCGCGGGAGCGCGCATTTCCGCGTTCCCGTCGCGCGCGGCGTCGAGCTCATCCGCTCCCTGCGCGGGTGGACGACGGGGTTCGCCGTGCCGCAGTTCGTCGTCGACGCGCCCGGCGGCGGCGGAAAAATTCCCGTCAATCCCGATTACGTCGAGGCGTTTCTGCCCGACGGTTCCGTGCGCCTGCGGAATTTTCGCGGCGAGGAATGCCGCTACTGAGGCGGGAACGCCGTTCCCGCGGCGGCGCCGCTCAGCGCCGCGTCAGCCGCGCGCGAAGGTCGAAGACGTTGTCGAAGTCGCGAATCGAGTCTTCACGCGTTTTCGAGAAAATGCCCGCATCGATGAGATTGAACACGATGTCGCCGATGTCGCGCGTCGTCTTCACGCCCCATTCCCGCAGCACGGAATAGGCCAGCGGGCCGAACTGCTCCTCGGCGAAGTCCGCCGCGCCCTCCGCGAGTTCCTGTCCGGAAACGTGCCGCCGCCGCAGCTCCTTTTCGCGGGAACGCCCGAGCCGCTTCGCCGTCGCGCTCAGCGCGCCCGACACGAAGACATAGGCGTCGCGCGCGAACCTCGCGTCGCGTTCCGTGATGGCGTCCAGCGCCTTCTCCAAGGCTTTTTCCTGCATTTATCAAACCTTTCCGCGAATTTCTCGAACCTTTCGCCGAGTAAACGCCCCTTCGCCCCTTTTTTCAAGCCCGCACTGCGCGTTCCCGCTTTCCTGCTTTTCTTTTTCGGGAAAGCGATGTAGTTTCCGGAACATGAACCGCCGCGATTTCCTGAAAACGACGCTGATGACGACGGGCGCGCTGATGCTGGCGCCCGCGCTTTCCGCGGCCGTTCCCGCGGGAAAGGCCGCCGCGCGGCGCGTGAGGCTCGGCATCGACGTCGTCGCGGCGGAAAATTTCGCGCGTCTGCGCGGCGAACGCATCGGGCTGGTGACGAACCAGGCGGGCGTCGACGGGAACGGCGAAAGCACGATCACGGTGCTGCACGGGCGCGGGCGTCGCGCGGGCGTGAATCTCGTCGCGCTTTTCGGCCCGGAACACGGCATTTACGGCGACGTTCCCGCGGAGAAAATCGTCGCGAACCAGCGCGACGAACGGCTCGGCACCGGGCTTCCCGTCTTCTCGCTCTACGGAGGAACGCGCCGTCCGACGCCGGACATGCTGCGCGGCATCACGAAAATGGTCATCGATCTGCAGGACGTGGGCGCGCGCAGCTACACGTTCGTGAGCTGCATGCGGCTCGTGATGGAAGCCTGCTTCGAGGCGGGCATTCCCGTGCTCGTGCTCGACCGCCCGAATCCGCTCGGCGGGCTCAAGGCGGACGGTCCGATGCTCGACCGCAAGTGGCAGAGCTACGTGGGCATGTATCCCGTGCCTTACGTGCACGGGCTGACGATCGGCGAGCTCGCGCGCGCCGCGCTCGGAGAAAACTGGCTGACGCTTTCGCCGGAAGCGCGTTCCCGCGCGCGGCTCGAGGTGGCGGGCATGATCGGCTGGCGCCGCTCGATGCTTTGGCGCGACACGGGGCTGAAGTGGATTCCCACTTCGCCTTACATTTCCTCGCCTGACGCCGCGGAAGGCTACGCGATGACCGGGCTCGGCTGCTGCATCGGAAATTTTTCGCACACGTTCACCGCGTCGCGCCGCCCGTTGCGGCTCGTGCGCCCGTTCCGTTTTCTCGGCTACGCCGGAAAAGACGAAAAGGAGGTCGCCGCCGCCGTGAACGGCTTCCGCGTCGCCGGGCTGCGCGGCGTTCCCGCCGTGCTCGAGGGCGAAAAAGCGTCGAAATCGCGCGGCGCGCTGCTCGTGATTGAAGATTGGCGGAAGCTGCGTCCGACGGAGCTCAGTTTCCACATGATGCGGCAGTGCTGCGTTTGGGAAAAAAGCAATCCTTTCGCGGCGTCGCGCGGGAACGAGCGCGAGCTTTTTCTGAAGCATCTCGGCGACGAAAAATTTTTCGACGCGCTCTGCCGCGAAGGCGCGCGCATCGACGTCAAAGCCTGGTGTTCCCGCTGGGAGGCGCGCGCGCTGGAATTTCGCCGCTCCGTCGCCGATTACCGCCTTTACGCCTGACGCGCGAAAAGAAACCGCGTCGCCGTTCCCGCGGCGGAAACGGGAACGCCGCGCTCACAGCCGCGGCACGGCGGCGAGCAGCGCTTTCGCGCAGTCCGACTGCGGATTGCCGTAGACTTTGTCCGGCGTGCCGCGTTCGACGATGCGCCCGCGCTGCATCACGAGAACGAAATCGCTGATTTCTTCGACCACCGCGAGGTCGTGCGCGACGAAAAGATACGCGACGCCGCGCTCCGCCTGTATTTTTTTCAGCAGCGCGAGAATTTGCGCCTGCACGGAAACGTCGAGCGCGGAAACGGGTTCGTCGCACACGACGAGTTCCGGGCGCGCGGCGAGGGCGCGCGCGATCGCGATGCGCTGGCGTTGCCCGCCGGAAAATTCGTGCGGATAGCGCAGGCGGTGATCCGCGTTCAGCCCGACCTGCTCGAGCAGCGCGACGACTTCCGCTTCGCGTTCACGCGCGGACATTTCAGGAAAATGGATTTCGAGCGGCTCGGAAAGCACGGCGAAAATCGTCTGCCGCGGGTTCAGCGACGCGTAGGGATTCTGGAAAATCATCTGGATTTTCCGCCGCAGCGGGAGCGGCATTCGCGCCGCGGGCAGACGCGAAATCTCGTCGTTCCCGCAGAAAATTTTTCCGGAGTCGATCCGCTGCAGGCGCATGATCGCGCGCGCGAGCGTCGTTTTGCCGCAGCCGGATTCGCCGACGAGCCCGACGGTCTTTCCGCGCGGAATCTCGAACGAGACGCGGTCGACCGCCGTGAGGATTTTCTTTTTCGCGAAACCGAAAAGCGAGCGCGTTCCCGCGCGCAGCGCGAACTTTACGGTCACGTCTTCGACGCGCAGCGCGGGCGCCGCGTCGTCGGCGCTTTTTTTCTCGGCGTCAGCGGTCTTCATTTCCGTCGTCGGAGAAAAGCGCATTCAGCGCGAGCCAGGCCCTGGCGGGAACGCACTCGGGGCGGGAAAGCGCGTTCGCGCCGAAGCGCGGGAGAGCGTCGAGCCACGCGGCGATTTTTTCCGCGGGAACGTCCGCGGCGATTTTTTTCAGCGTCGCGCCGAGCTGTTTTCTGCGGTAGATGAAAATTTCGCGGATGAGCCGCCGCGCGGTTTTTCCGAACAGAACCGGGCGTTCCCGCCGGCGCAGGTGCAGCAGGCAGGAGCCGACTTTCGGCGGCGGGAAAAAGCACTGCGCGGGAACGTCGTGCCCGGGTTCGCGCGCGTAGGCCGCGTCGAGAAAAACGGAAAGCGCGCCGCAGTTTTTCGTGCCCGGCGCGGCGGCGAAGCGCTCGGCGGCTTCCTTCTGCAGCATCAGGACGAGCGTTTCCGGCAGCCGTCCGCTTTCGAGCACGGCGTCCGTCCACGGCGTGGAAATCGCGTAGGGCAGGTTGGCGACGATTTTGAACGGCGTTCCCGGCGGCATTTTTTCCGGGAAAGCGGCGAGCGGGAAATCCATCGCGTCGGCTTCTTTCAGGTCGAAGGTTTCCGGATAATCCGGCGCGACGCGCTTCCGCAGATGCTCGGCGAGCGCGGGATCGCGTTCGACGGCGAAGACGCGCGCGCCCGCCTGGAGCAGCGTCGTCGTGAGCGTGCCCAGCCCCGGTCCGACTTCGACGACGACGTCTCCCGCGCGGATTTCGGCAAGCGCGAGCGACTTGCGGACGATGTTCCCGTCGACGAGAAAATTTTGCCCGAGCCGCTTTTTCGGCGCATGACCGAGCGCCGCGAGCAGTTCCCGCGTCGTGTTCAGGTTGTAAGGTCCTGTCAGCATGGTTGCGGCGGATTCGTCCGTTCCGAAAAAAAAATCAGGGTTGCGCCGCGCCTTTCTCCGCGGGAGCGCGCTTCACGCGCGTCAGCAGAATCATGCCGGCGAAAAAGAGCAGCGTGAGCGAGGCGATGCCGGCGCGCGTGGAGAAAAGGCCGTCTTCTCCCGCGGGAAAAACCGCCGCGACGCCCGCGATGAGCAGCGGTCCGAGAATCGTCGAGCAGCGTCCGATCATCGAATAAAACCCGAAGAACGAAACTTCTCGTCCGGCGGGAACGAGCGTCGCGAAAAACGAGCGCGACAGCGCCTGCACGCCGCCCTGCACCATGCCGATGAGCGCCGCGAGCACGAACATCGGGGAAACTTCGAAGCCGAACGTCCCGATCGTTCCCGTCGGCATCGCCGCGCCGTAAAGCGAAACGCCGACGTAGACGGCGATCGCGCACAGCAGCACGGGCTTCGCGCCGAAAATTTTTCCGAGCAGCCCGAAAACCGCCGCGCAGGGCACGCCGAAAAGCTGCACGACGAACAGCGCCGCGAACAGGTCTCCTTCCGAAAACCCGAGCGCGTTCCCGTAGCGCACCGCGCTCGTGATGACCGTGTGGACGCCGTCGATGTAGCAGAAATACGCGAGCAGGAAAAGGCGTGTCCGCCGTTCCCGCAGCAGCGCGGCGAAGGTTTCGCGCAGCGCGGAAAATTCTTCCTTCGCGGCGCGAAGCACGCCGCCGTGTTCCCGCGTTCCCGCTCTCTCCGGCGTTCCCGCCGGCGCGGTTTCTTTCCGCAGAAGCAGCGGGAGAGCGAACGCCAGCCACCACAGCGCGCCGAAAACGAAAAGCGCTCGCGCGGGCGGGCGTTCCGAAAATCCGAGCACGTCCCAGCCCTGCGTCCACAGCACGACCGCGCCGAGCAGAAGCACGCCGCCGAGATAGCCCAGCGAAAACGAAACGCCGCTCACGACGTGGCGTTTCGCCGGCGCGGCGACGTCGAGCAGCAGCGAGTCGTAAAAAAGATTGGCCCCGAAGAAGCCGACGGCGGAAACGACGTAAATCAGTGACGCCGCGTGCTGAAATCCCTCGCCGACGAACGCGAGCGCCGTCATGCCGACGATGCCCGTTCCCGCGAGCGCGCGGAAAAATTTCATGCGCAGGCCGCCGCGCTGCGCGACCGTCGCCAGCAGCGGGGAAAGCAGCGCGACGAGAATGCTCGCCGCCGCCAGCGTCAGCGAATACGCGAGCGTTTTTTCGCTCGGCTCCGCGCCCGGCGCGCTCCAAAAGCGGTTGAAAAGAATCGGGAAAAGCACCGCGAGCACGAGCATGGAAAACGCCGTGTGCCCGACGTCGTAAATCGCCCAGCGCGCCGCGCCGCGAAACGTTTCCGGAGAGGAGGCAGAAGCCATGGCGAGATTGTCCGTCGTTCCCGCCGCGCCTCAGTAGTAGCGGATGTGGTATTCGTCGCGCAGCTCCGCCATTTTTTCTTCGCGGACGCGGCGGACGTGTTCGGAGCGCAGACGGTTTTCGATTTGCTCGCGCACGTCTTTGAGCGGGATGACGCCCGCCTCGCGGAACGCGATGCGCTTGAGCAGCACGTAGAATTTTCCGTTCGGCGTGTCGAGCTCGACGACTTCGGAGACGCCGCCGTCTTCCGTTTCGCGCAGCGCGGGAACGATCTGTTCGGCGGCGCCGGGCGGCGCGTCGATCACGGCTTCCAGCCGACGTAGCCGCCGCCGGCGCGGTAATCGTCGCGGGAATGCGCTTTCGCGGCGGATTCGAAATCGGTTTTTCCCTCGGCGATTTCCCGGCGCAGGCGCGCGGCGAGCTCCGCGACGTCGCGGTCGGTTTCGGACGCTCCCGCGAACATGACGATCTGAGCGTATTCGACGGCGGCGTCGCTGCGGAATTCGTCGATGCGCGCTTCGTATTCCTTGCGGACTTTTTCCGGGGAAACGTCGCCGAGCGCGCTTTTGACGATATGTTCGTCCCAGCTCGACGCCTTGATGCGCTCGAGCATGCGTCGGCGGTCGGCGAGCGGGTTGCTGCCCGTGCGGCGCAGCCATTGCAGGTAGCGCGCGCGGTCGCCGCCGAAATCCTGCTCGATGATGTCGTTGATGCGCTGGTCGATGAAATTTTCGTCCATGACCGCGCCGGAATCGTCGAAGGCGCTGGCGAGCAGATGCGTGTCCGCGAGGCTCTGCACGGCGCCGTTCGTGAGCTGCGCGTATTTTTCCCGGAATTCTTCGAGCGTTCCCGAGGAGCGGCGGATTTCCGGAATGTAGCGCTGCGTTTCGCGCCGCATGTCGCTGACGGTGATGATTTCGCCGTTGATGTTGGCGAGAATGCCGTCGCGTGCGCGGTCGGCGAAAACGGCGCGCAGCATCTGTTCTTCGCGGCTTTCCTGCGCGGGAAGCGCGGCGGGAACGGCGAGCAGAGCTGCGGCGAAAAGGGCTTTCGGCGGGAACGTCGTCATCGTGTTTTCCTCCGGGAAATCGGCGGGAACGCGCTTCAGTCCGCGGGAGCGGCGGTCGTCGCCGCGGGAACGGGTTCCGGTTTCTTTTCGGCGTCGGCGTTTTTCGCGCCGTCGTCCTCGCCGGTTTTTTCCGCGGGAACGGAAAGCGGCTTGTATTCGACGGGCGTGCGGATTTCTCCGTATTCGAGGATTTCGCGGACGTGGACGCCGTCGAGCGTTTCGTGTTCGAGCAGCGCTTCGGCGATTTTCTTGTGCGCTTCGGCGCGTTCGGCGATGATTTTTTCCGCGCGCTCGTACTGCGATTCGATGATGGCGCGGATTTCGCGGTCGATGCGCTGCAGCGTGTCTTCGCTGAGATTCTGCGTCTTCGTCAGTTCCCGTCCGAGGAAGAGCGACTGGCTGTTTTCGCCGAAAGCGACGGGGCCGAGCGAGCTCATGCCCCATTCGCAGACCATGCGCCGCGCCATCGACGTCGCGCTTTTGATGTCGCCGGACGCGCCGGAGCTGATGTCGCGCGTGTAGACTTTTTCGCCGATGCGTCCGGCCATCGTCGAGCAAATCGTGTTCAGCAGCTGCGTTTTCGTGCGGCCGAGAATGTCTTTGCTGGGCATGAACATCGCCATGCCCAGCGCGCCGCCGCGCGGGATGATCGTGACTTTATGCAGGGGCATCGTGCCGTCGTCGACGACGACCTGCACGAGCGCGTGCCCGGCTTCGTGGTAGGCGGTCGTCGCGCGGTCTTTTTCGTCCATCACGCGGCGGCGTTCCCGCCCGAAGGAAATCTTGTCGCGCGCCTCTTCGATGTCGGTCATGCCGATTTCGGCCTTTTTGTTGCGCACGGCGATCAGCGCGGCTTCGTTGAGCAGATTGGCGAGATCCGCTCCCGCGAACCCCGTCGTCGTTTTGGCGACGCTCGCGAGGTCGACTTTTTCGGAAATCTTGAATTTCTTCGCGTGAACGGCGAGAATCGCCTCGCGCCCCTTCAGGTCGGGCAAATCGACGTAGACCTGACGGTCGAAGCGGCCCGGGCGCAGCAGCGCGGCGTCGAGCACGTCGGCGCGGTTCGTCGCGGCGATGACGATGACGCCTTCCTGCGGGTCGAACCCGTCCATCTCGACGAGCAGGGAATTGAGCGTCTGCTCGCGCTCGTCGTTCCCGCCGCCGAGCCCGCTTCCGCGCTGGCGTCCGACGGCGTCGATCTCGTCGATGAAGATGATGCACGGCGCGTTTTTTCGCGCTTGCTCGAAGGTGTCGCGCACGCGCGAGGCGCCGACGCCGACGAAGAGTTCGACGAAGTCCGAGCCGGAAATGGAGAAGAACGGCACGTCCGCCTCGCCCGCGACGGCGCGCGCGAGCAACGTTTTCCCCGTGCCGGGAGGCCCGACGAGGAGCACGCCTTTCGGGATGCGTCCGCCGATGGCGGAAAAGCGCTTCGGCTCGCGCAGGAATTCAACGACTTCGGAGACTTCTTCCTTCGCCTCGTCGCAGCCGGCGACGTCCTTGAAGGAAACTTTGGAGCGTTCCTTGTCGAGCAGCCGCGCGCGGGAACGCCCGAAGGAGAACTGCTGCGCCTGCGCGCGCTTGATGGAGCGGAAAATGAAGAAAAAGATGATGCCGCCGATGATGAGCGTCGGGAGCACCGCCCACATCAGTTCCGTCATGCGCGACGCCGCGGGAGCGTCCTTGAACGCCTGCGCGGGAACGCTTTCGCGAAGCAGCTTGATGTCGTCGTCGGAAAGATGGCCGTTCGCGGAAAATTTTCCGAGGCTTTCCGTCTGCACGGTCCCGCCGTTCTGCTGGTCGGCGCCGGCGACGGCGCCCTGCAGTTCGCCGGTGATCGTGTAGTAATCTTTGCCGCCGGCGGGATTGTTCTTGAGCGTGAGCGAGCTGATGTTTTTCTGCGCGGCGAAGTCGAGCGCCTGCGACATCGTGATTTCGCGCGGAGGGGTTTTCCCGCCGGGCGTGAGCGTGAGCAGCCCGACGATGAGGGCGAGGATGCCGGCCCACATCAGGAAGACGCGGAAGTCCGTCCGCGGTTCCGGATTTTTCTTGTTGTCGTTTTTTGCCATTGAAAAAAATCTCTTCACGTCCGCGTTCCCGTCCGGGAAGGGACGAAAACGCGCGAGCTTATAAAGGTAAGACCTTGCGGCGGTAAGTCAACCGCAGAGCCTTCGTGCCCGCGGCGCGAATGCGGAAGCGCTCCGCCGGGGGCAATCCCGGGATCCATGCAATTCCCGTGCCGTCGTCGAAGACGGGCAGGGCGGCGCGGCGCTCCCGCGGGATTTTTTTGTCGATGAAAATCCGCCGCACCGGTTTTTCGCCGGGAGCGCCGAGCGGGCGGTAGCGGTCGCCGCGTCGCAGTTCCCGCGCGAAGATTTTCGGCGTTCCCGCGAGGAAGACCGTTTCGTCCGGCGGGAACGTTCCCGCGCGGATGCGCGCGAAAAGCGCTTCGGAGACGACGATTTCCTCCGTTTCGAACTCCGCGGGGGGAGGCGGCGTTTTTTCCGCGGAAACGAAGGGGATGATTTTCAGCGCGGCTCCGTCCCACGAGATTTTCCGCGCGGACAAAGCGAGCGCGAACGGCGTTTTTTCCGCGACGCTCCGCAGCAGCGCCTCGAAGGTTTTCGCGCGCAGGGAAATTTTCTGCGCGGCAAGGATTTTGCGCAGGGCGCAGCGCACGAGCGCGGGGCTTTTTCCGGCGAGCGCGGACGCCGCCGCGGGCGAAGCGTTCCCGCGCAGGATTTTTTCCGCTTCGGCGTCGATGAAGTCCGCCGCCTCTTCGAGCAGGGCGCGGGAACGCGCGAAATTTTCGAACGGCGCGGCGGCTTTCAGCGCGGGCAAAACGGCGTTGCGGACGCGGTTGCGGAAAAAGTCCGTTCCCGCGTTCGTCGGGTCTTCGCGCCACGGAACGCCGCCGTCGCGCAGCGCGGCGAGGATTTTTTCCTTCGGGACGTCCAGCAGCGGGCGCAGGAAAATCCGCCCGTCCGCCTGGCGCGAAACGGGCCGCGGCGCGGCGAGCCCTTCCGCGCCGGCGCCGCGCGTCAGGCGCATCAGCAGCGTTTCGGCGACGTCGTCGCGCTGGTGCCCTTGGACGAGAATTTTCGCGCGGCGTTCCCGCATCGCTTCGGCGAAAAAGCGCAGGCGGGCGATGCGCAGCGCGGCTTCGGAGATTTTTTTTTCGTCGCGTTCCCGCCGCCCGCAGACGAACGCGGCGCCGAGC